>ERZ1699257.210-NODE-211-length-16612-cov-2.997938_pt1 | contig 16612 bp, 7 predicted proteins | sample MGYA00581521_ERZ1699257 | MGnify/ENA primary metagenome ERZ1699257 (study PRJEB42319, sample SAMD00040330) | human oral metagenome | material: saliva | host: Homo sapiens | study: EMG produced TPA metagenomics assembly of PRJDB4115 data set (Metgenomic analysis of... | reverse complement strand
ATGTACTATGGTGCGGACTTTGAACCTCATGCCATCATCATGTCTAAACCTCTAGCCAATGTTGGTACTATCGGTAATCGTGCCAGACTTTTGGCACCAGAGGTTTTCCCGACAGGAATTGATGTCTTGCATTTACAGACAGGACGCTTGGATAATGAAGGTGTCGAGGCCCTTAACCAGAAGTTCTGGGATAAATTTGAAAAAGCAGACTTCTCAAATACAACTTTTGGTCTTTCCTACATGAAAGACGAGGATATGGATCCAACGGCCTACGAGGACATTACTAAGTCTCTCTATTATTCAGGGGCTAAGATTCTCAGCAAGGGAACGTCAGGTCGACACAACGATGATTCTTATACGGCGACAACTTGGTTTGTTAATTTTTACCGTATGATTTTAGAAAATGATTTTGGAAGGAAGGAGTAAGAATGTTCAGAAACAAGAAATCAGAAATCTTGTGGGGCTTAAACCACAAAGCCTACATGTATGGCTCAAAAATTGTTAAACGCCAAGATGGTTCTGTGCAATTTTATAATCCTTTGGTGCCATCAGGAACGGAAATCCAGTCTTGGGTGGCCATCCAAAACTACCAAGCTGGTCGTACCCAGCCTGCCCTCCCACTTTTGAAAAAGGGGCACAGTTATGATTTGACGGCTAATCTCGAAGCTGTCCCAACAGGCTCAGTCTTTTTGAAAGTCAGCTTTTTGGACCGCTATGACAATGAAATTAAACAGTTGATTGAAAAGAGTACCCAGATGACCTTTGTTTACCCTCACGAGGCCTATACCTACCGTATTTCTCTTTTGAGTGCTGGGGTCAAAGAGCTAGATTTCTACAACTTAAAACTGGAAGAAACAGGAGAAGAACATGTTTAAACAACTGAATCCTATTCTCCCTGTTAAGGAGATACTCAAGGAAATTAACGGCCTAGCCGATGAAATGGCTGGTTTGAGCAACCTTGAGTTGAAAAATAAAACGCAGGAATTTAAGGAGCGTTTGGCTCAAGGAGAGAGCTTGGACGACCTACTGCCTGAAGCCTTTGCGGTTGTTCGTGAAGCGGATAAGCGCGTGCTAGGCATGTTCCCTTATGATGTTCAGGTCATGGGAGGCATTGTCATGCACCAAGGTCATATCGCTGAGATGAATACCGGTGAGGGTAAGACCTTGACGGCTACCATGCCAGTCTACCTTAATGCCTTGTCAGGTGAAGGGGCTATTCTGGTTACGACCAATGAATACTTGGCAATCCGTGACGCTGAGGAAATGGGTCAGGTCTACGAGTTCCTAGGGTTGACGATTGGTGTTCCCTGTGTGGAAGGCAGCAACGAGATGGAACCGGCAGAAAAGCGTGCTATCTATCAATCAGACATCGTTTACACGACCAATTCTAGCTTAGGCTTTGACTATTTGATTGATAACCTTGCTTCTAACCAAGACGGGAAATACATGCGTCCCTTTAACTATGCTATCGTCGATGAGGTGGATTCTGTCCTTCTTGACAGTGCCCAAACGCCTTTGATTATCTCTGGTGCGCCCCGTGTTCAGTCTAACTACTATGGAATGATGGATACGCTCATGACTACCTTGGTCGAGGGTGAAGACTATATCTTCAAAGAAGAAAAAGGTGAAGTCTGGTTGACCACTAAAGGAGCTAAGGCTGCTGAAAATTACCTTGGTATCGGTAACCTCTACGATGAGGAAAACAGCACCTTTGCCCGTCACCTGCTCTTTTCACTTCGTGCCCACTTGCTCTATAAAAAGGACAAGGACTACATCATTCGTGATGGCAAGAAGGGACCTGAAGTGGTACTTCTTGATAAATCGACAGGTCGTCTCTTGGAATTGACCAAGCTCCAAGGTGGACTCCACCAAGCCATCGAAGCCAAGGAATTAGTGGCCTTGTCACAAGAAACCAGAGCTATGGCTTCGATCACCTACCAAAGTCTCTTTAAAAAATTCAAGAAAATTTCAGGGATGACTGGTACTGGGAAGGTTGCGGAAAAAGAATTTCTCGATACCTACGGTATGAAGGTTATTCAAATCCCAACCAACCGTAAGAAACAACGTATCGACTATCCAGATAAGATTTATGCGACCCTACCAGAGAAGGTCTTTGCTTCTTTAGAGTATGTTAAGCATTATCATGAAAAAGGCAATCCAATCTTGATTTTCGTTGGTTCAGTGGAAATGTCAGAGCTTTATTCTTCTTTGCTTTTGCGTGAAGGAATTGCTCATAACCTCCTAAATGCCAACAATGCGCCACGTGAGGCTGAGATGATTGCTGAGTCAGGACAAATGGGTGCCGTGACGGTTGCAACATCAATGGCTGGACGTGGTACAGATATCAAGCTTGGTAAGGGTGTGGCTGAACTCGGTGGTTTGGTTGTTATCGGTACCGAACGTATGGAAAGTCAGCGTATTGACTTGCAAATCCGTGGCCGTTCTGGACGTCAGGGTGACCCTGGTATGTCTAAATTCTTTGTCTCACTTGAAGATGATGTAATTAAGAAATACGGCCCATCTTGGGTTCACCGTACCTACAAAGAATACGCTATTAGTGATCACATCGAGCCTAAGGAATTGACAGGCCGTAAGTATCGTAAATTGGTTGAAAAAGCTCAAGAAGCTAGTGAAAGTTCTGGTCGTACCTCACGTCGTCAGACCCTTGAATTTGCAGAAAGTATGAATATCCAACGTGAGATGATCTACGCGCAACGTGACCGCCTCATCTATCACAATCAAGGTTTGGACACTGTTATCGACGAGGTTCTTGATGACTTTATCGACCAGGCTATGGCTGAGGAAGATTTCTCAAAAGCGGAAAATCTTTACCACTTTATCTTGCGTAATATCAGCTTCCGCATCAATGAAATTCCTAAGGATCTGGACCTCAACAATCGTGAGGAAGTCTTGGAACTCATCTACCAGTTTGCCTATCGTGAACTTGATGCTAAAAAGCAGGAGTTGAAGACCAAGGAACTTAACGAGTATTTCCAACGCCTATCCATGCTTAAGGCTGTGGATGACAACTGGGTGGAGCAGGTAGACTATCTGCAACAACTCCAAATGGCTATCGGTAGTCAACAACTCAGTCAAAAGAACCCGATTGTTGAATATTACCAAGAGGCTTACAAGGGCTTTGAAGCCATGAAACGTCAAATCAGAAAGGATATGGTTCGTAATCTTCTCCTTAGTCAGGTGCAAGTCACTAAAAAAGGAGATATCATCAGCCATTTCCCATAAAATAAGGAAATTATGACAGTATATAACATTAATTTAGGCATAGGTTGGGCCAGCAGTGGTGTCGAATATGCCCAGGCCTACCGTGCCAAGATTTTCAGGGAAATGGGACAAGAGGCAAAATTTGTCTTTATGGATCTCATCCTTGGAGATAATATCGAGCATATGACTAGCAAGATTGGTTTTTCAGACGACGAAATCATCTGGCTCCATAGCTATTTTACAGATGTTAAGATTGCACCATCGACTATTAGCCTAGCAGAAATTGAGGCTATCTTACCTGCCAATCCTGAGCGCAAGGAAGTAGCTGGCCGCCTCATTCGTTACCATTATCCACAAGATGATATGGTGGTGGCAATTAACCTTCGTGCGATGGACGAAGATGCTGTGGAAACCGTGAGCTACTTTGTCAATGACAAGCTCTTGCGCAAGGACTTTTACTCTTACACTCGTTATTGCAGTGAGTATTCTGCGCCCAAGGACAATCAAGCCAAGGTTTACCAACGTCGTTTTTATAACGAAGATGGGTCTACAGCCTATGACATGATTGTAGGAGACAATAATCAGGATATCTATCGTTTCCCTGATCAGGTTCTCTATGGTAAGCAAGAATTCCTTCGTTATTTCTTCAAACGTCTGGCCCTAACCAAGGATGATGTGGTCATTTTGGACCGTGAAACAGGTATTGGTCAGTTGGTCTTTGAAGAAGCGCAGGCTGCTCGCCTAGGTGTCGTTGTTCATGCTGAGCATTTTAGTGTCAATCAAACTGATGACAACTACATTCTCTGGAATAACTATTACGAGTACCAATTTACCAATGCGGACAAGGTTGATTTCTTTATCGTGGCGACTAATCGTCAGAAGGAAATCTTACAGGAACAATTCCGTCGCTACACCAAGCATGATCCAAAGATTTACACCATTCCGGTGGGAAGTCTGCCTGAATTGGTTGGACAAGACAAGCCACGTAAGCCATTCTCAATGATTACGGCTTCACGTTTGGCCCAGGAAAAACACATTGACTGGTTAGTTCGTGCCGTGATTGAGGTTCATAAGACACTGCCTGATATCACTTTTGATATCTACGGTAGTGGTAGTATGGATGCCAAGTTGCGTGAGATTATTGTCGAAGCACAAGCTGGCGACTATATCCGACTCATGGGCCACGCTGATTTGACTGACGTTTATAGCCAGTACGAGGTCTACCTGACAGCTTCAACTAGCGAAGGTTTTGGACTTACTCTCATGGAGGCAGTTGGCTCAGGTCTTCCGATGATTGGATTTGACGTTCCTTATGGGAATCAAACCTTTATTCAAGATGGGGCCAACGGTTATCTCCTCCCTGTCGCTGAAAATCATGTTGTGGATGTTATCACCAAGTCCTATAAGGATGCCATTGTCCGTCTCTATGAAGAAGGCAATATCGAGGCCATGCGTCAAAAATCTTATGACCTTGCCAAAGGATTCTTGACTAGTCAAGTCAAGGCAGCTTGGAAACAGTTACTTGAGGAGGTACGCTCATGATATTCTTATGCGATTACTACAATCAAGCCAGTAAGGATTTGGCTTACTCTCTTCAGGCAGCAGGCTACGATGCCACAACAGTTGTTATCAATCCAGATGGATTCCTCCCTCAAGGAGCTCTCTCTCCTTTCACCTACTATGTGGAAGCAGCAGAGGAAACAGGCAAACCACGCTTTTTCAACCAAGTTCCTGTGCCAGCCTTTTGGGAAATTTCAGGGAACAATCAGATGGCGCGTGTGTCTAACCTCACCGAAGATCGTGCCCGCATCACTTATCCTGAAGGGAGCAAGGCTCGTATCGTCAAAAGTGTCGAATGGTTGGACAAGTCAGGTAAGATTCGCCAAGTGGACCACTACAACAAGTACGGTTTCTGCTTTGCCAAGACCACTCATGATGAGAATGGTCAGGCAGTCTTTACCAGCTACCAAACCAAAGAAGGCGACGAACGTATCTTGGAAAATCATCTCACCGGTGATATTCTCTTGACCTTACCAGGACAAGCCCTTCGTCGTTTTGCCAACCGTACCGAATTTATCAAAGCCTTTCTAGCTCAGGTCTTTGGTGATATCGACCACATTATCTTTAATAGCTTGGCGACACCTTTCATCGTCTCATGGACTATGGAAAATAAAGGTGCCACGGATGTCCTTGTCTGGCAAGAGCCACTGGGGGATGTCCTTCCAGGTAACATGAATGGTATCTTGGAGGATAATTCAGCCAGAGCCAATGCCATCATCATTCCTGATAAGGCAACTTATGAAAAAGCTTTGACCTTGGCACCAGAGGACAAACATCATAAGATCTTGTCTCTTGGCTATGCCTATGACTTCAAGGAAAATCATGGCAAACCTCGTAATGCCTTTATTGCAACGAACTCAGACCAAATTGAGCGTTTGGAAGTCTTGGTTGAGTCGCTCCCAGATGTGACCTTCCAGATTGCAGCAGTCACTGAAATGTCGCCAAGATTGCTTTCAATGATGCGTTATTCAAACGTTGTGCTCCATCCAAACGCTAGTCACAAGCAGTTGGACAAGCTCTATCAAGAGTCTGACCTCTACTTGGATATCAATCATCATAATGAATTGTACAAGGCGACGCGAACTGCCTTTGAACACCAATTATTGATTCTGGCCTTTTCAGAAACAGCTCATGGACCTGTCTATACAGCACCAGAGCATATCTATGCCAGTCAGAACTATCCAGCTATGGTTGCCAAGATTAAGCAGGTTCTAGATAATGATCAAGCCATGCAAGAAGCCATGCAAGCTCAAAAAGCTCAAGCCAACACCCTGACTGCCTCTGAGTTGGCCGACCGCTTACAATCACTTTTAGGAGGAAATCATGTCTAAAAAAGATTTATTCTACGGTGACGTTGAAGGCCGTATGGAAGAACTCAAGCAAAAGCCTATCACAAAAGAAAAAGAAACCAGAGGAGAGAAGATTAACAAGAGCTTTTCAATCATGCTTGGACTTGTTATTATCATCGGTTTGATCTTCACTCTTATTGGTTTGTTGAGGTAGTCTTATGATGTTAGTATTTATGGTTCTAGCAGTGATTCTTTCGGTTGCCCTTATCGTCCTAGTGACCATCCAACCGCGTCAAACGCAGATTTTTTCAACGGATGCCACGAGTAATATCGGTAAACCAAGTTATTGGGCTAGCCAACCAATTCGAAAAATGTTGACCTTGGCTATCAGCATAGCCCTCTTTATCCTCTTACTTATTTTTATGATTGTTTCTTATAAGTAGAGGACTTCCTACTGTATAATAGAAAGAAGTATGTCATGCGCGTACATTTTACAAATTTATTTGGCCAGTCCTCACGTAGTGTGGCCTTGATTGCCCAAAATGATACCATGAAAATTGCCAAAGAGCTCGGTGCTAATGAACTAGGAATCTATTTCTATGATAGTAGCCAAGAGCCAGATGGAGAGCTTAATTCTCGCTTTGATGGGATTGTAGCAGGACTAAGTGTTGGAGACATTGTTTTCTTCCAGTCTCCATCATGGAATGGTAGTGAGTGGGACAGCCGATTGCTCCGTAAATTCAAAGCTGTTAATGCTAAGACCGTTATGTTTATCCATGACATCCCACCTCTTATGTTTGATAGTAACTACTATCTCATGTCTGCTTATATTGACATGTATAATCTCTGTGATGTCGTCGTGGTGCCTTCTGAAAAGATGCGTGATCGCCTGATTGAGGAAGGGTTGACAGTTGAGAAGGTTATCATCCAAAAACTTTGGGACTTACCTCACAGTCTTGATCTACACCAACCTAGTTTCCAGAAGAAGATGATTTTTGCTGGGAACCCAACCCGTTTCCCACACGTCCTAGACTGGAAACAAACCACACCTCTTCACGTCTACGCTGAGAAACAAGAAGATAAGGATTATTCTAAAGTCCACCTCGAAGGTTGGCGAAATAAACATGAGCTTTTGCTAGAGCTATCTAAGGGAGGCTTTGGTCTGGTCTGGGGTAATTCCGAAAATCCAGAGGATGAGCCCGACTACTATAAGATGAACATCTCTTATAAACTCTCTACTTACTTAGCCGCTGGTTTACCGGTCGTAGTGCCTAGCTATCTCTCAAATGCAGACTATATTAAGGAACATGGTCTTGGCTTCGTTGTTTCAAGTCTGGAAGAAGCAGACCGTTGCGTTCAAGAGTGTACCGAGGAGCAGTATGCACAGATGGTGGCTAACGCTCGCCACACTGCCTACCTCATCAGTAATGGTTACTTCACCAAGAAACTTTTCATCGATGCTATCATGGCGTTGAGTTAATAACGAAGGATTATCGAAAGGTAATCCTTTTTTTGCTATAAATCTGAGCATATATCTTGACTTTTATGAAAATCACTCAAATCATTTTCACTTTAGACTTAAGGAGTTAAGAAAGACCTGTCTCTAATTAGGACTAATGTTAAAAAATCACTTGACAATCTACTTGTAAATGTAAAAAAATAGCCCTAAATAATTGATTGTAATTGTTCGATAATTTACTACAAATCGAATTGTAGAAAAATTTAAAAGTAAAAAGCGACGACTTCAAAAATGAGAAAATCTACGGGGAATAGCGTGAAAACAAGTGTTTAAACCGTTTTATTTCTAAAATAAGGTAAACCGGTGTTAAAAAACAGAAAATTCAGAATTGCGAAAACCTTACATTTTTTAGAGAAAATGAGACAAAAAAGAACAATTTTTAGTCAACTTGTGTTATATTATAAAATGTAATTTCCAGATTAGGAAATAACTCATATTTTTTAGGAGGTAAATATGTTTTTTAGACGTAACGAAGGAGAATTCCGCGAAACAGATCGCGTGACTCGCTTCAAACTTATCAAATCAGGTAAAAACTGGCTTCGTGCTGCAACATCTAACTTTGGACTTTTCAAAGTTGTTAAAGGTGGCGCAGACGCTCCGTCAGTAACAGTTCAAAATGTTGAAGAAAAATCTTCTCTTCTTTCAGGTACAGCCCTTCTTAAAGGGATTGCAGCAGCAGGTGCTGTGGCAGGTGGTGCAGTAGCAACTTACACTGCTCAAGCCGAAGAAACAACTGCATCAGCTTTGGAAACCCAAGCAACTACAAACCATGACGTATTGGCAAACTCTGAAGCAGCTGTATTGAGCGCTGCTCCAGTATCTGAAACAGTAGCTTCAGAAGCTCCAGCAGTAGCATCAACAAGCCAAGAGTCTACAAGCTCTTCAGTTGACGCTCAAGCAAGCACGGATGCTTCAGTTTCAGTATCACAATCTGTATCAGCAGAATTGTCACAAGCTATCTCAGAATCTGTATCACTTAGCAAAGTGAACTCAACTTCTGAAAGCCAATCACACACTGAAAGCAACAGTGGTTCAAACTCAGAATCATCTTCAGCTTCAGAATCAGCAACTTCAACAGCTGCAACTGCATCAGAAACAGCTACTCAAGAAGATGAAAAAACTATCTTGGATCAAAACGTTTCAGAAGCAGAATTGCTTGTAGGTATCGCTAAAGATTACCAAGCTAAGTTGACTGATACAGCTGCTAAAGCTGAAATCCAAACTGCTATCGCAACAGTTCAAGAAGAAGTTGCTAAATCAACTACATTGCTTGCTGCATCAGCAACAAACGCTGCTTACGCAGAACAACGTGAGCGCCTTGGTAACGCTGTTGACAACATGATGACTAAGATCACTGACAACGGCTTCACAGGTAACTCAGTAGTTAACGGTGTTGCTGCAGTGACAGCTCAGTTGGCACCAATCTCAACAAGCACTACTGGTAGTGTAGATACTAACCCAGTAATTTCAAATGCGAATGGTGCAACAATTGAAGATGCAGCCTTCAATGAAGCTGGATATGCTTTGGATCCAAACGCTGATCGCTTTACTTTCGGTGTATGGCAATTCCTTAAAACAGATCACGCTACAGGTGCTAAAACAAACTTTGATTACTACGCTACTCTATCAGTAGACCGCTCAGCAATCACTGGTAGCCTTTCAGCTAACCCAGATGTTTACTTGCGTATTGTGAAGAAATCTGATGGATCAGAAGTTTACACTCGTACACTCAAAGCTGGAGAAAGCAATATTTCTCTTCCAAGCTACATCACAAACAACAACTCTGATGTAACTAATACTTTGACATACGCAGCTGCTAACGGTACAAATCCAGGTAACGTAACCTTCTCATTGGTAAATGCTAACCTTGAGTATGAAACACTTCAAATCCGTGATACAAACTACCCAGGTAACCAAGGTGAAGACAAACAAAACGTTCAAACGTCTGTTCCTTATGCTAAAGCTGATCAAACAACTTACTATAAAGTCGTTGACAGCAGCAAGTACACAGAAGGACAAACATACAAACCAACTGGAAATGAAACAGTTCTTGCAAGCTACACTCAAACAGGTCTTGCAGGTCAACAATTCACAGCTTCAGGAAACCGTGATGTTGCCGGTTACAAACCTGTAGCTGCTACAACAGATACAACTCAAAAAACGTCAGGTATTCTCGGTAAGGGTGTTGTTGGACAAAAACTTGTCGAACTTCAAGGTGGAGCAAACCACTACTACGTGAAACGTATCTCTGAAATCGTGGATACAGATGGTTCAACTGTAACAAAATTCTATGCTCTTGATCCATCTCAAGTTAACAATTTTGCTACATCTGATATTGGTACTGAAGATGTATCTAAGTACACACTCATCTACACAAGTAAAGTGAACAAGGCCGGTGAAGAGTGGAAAGCTGATGAGACAAAAGTTACAAAAGTAAACAGCAAAAATGGTGACTACTATATTGAAGTCAACGAAACTGCTGGAAGCAAATCCCTCATTATCACTGGTTGGTCGTCTACTACTGAGACAGATACTTATAAACAAATGGATGGAACTCTACACACTTATCCACGTCCATTTAAAGGTGCCCCAAGTACTTCATTGACACCTGCTGGTGCTGGTAACAACAGTTACAACGTAATCGCTGGTAAAGTTCCAGAAATCCAAGCAGAAGGATCTGTTGCGAATGATCCAACAGCACCAAATGGTAAAGTATACTCTGATTTGAAGGGTTACTCATCATTCTCTAACAACTACTCAATTCCAACTGCGATTAAACCTTCAACTGATGTGAACTATTACTTCGTGAAGATGAATGATTCAGAGTCTGCATCTCAATCACAATCATTCTCAAACTCTACATCTGAATCAGAAGTAGTATCTAAGTCACAATCTGTATCACAATCAGAAGCAGTATCTAATTCACAATCTGTATCACAATCAGAAGTGGTTTCTAAATCACAATCAGTGTCACAATCTGAATCAGAAGTAACATCTAAGTCACAATCTGTATCAGAATCAGAAGTGGTTTCTAAATCACAATCAGTGTCACAATCAGAATCAGAAGTAGTATCTAAGTCACAATCTGTATCACAATCTGAATCTGATACAACATCAGCTTCTAAATCTGCATCAGAATCAGCATCTGCATCATTGAGCCAATCAGAAGTTGAATCAGCAAGTGCATCAGCATCTGAGTCAGCTTCTACATCAGCTCAAGAATCAGCAAGTGCATCGGCATCTGAGTCAGCTTCTACATCAGCTCAAGAATCTGCATCAGCGTCTGAATCAGTATCAGCGAGCCAATCAGCTTCAGCGTCTGAATCAGTATCAGCGAGCCAATCAGCTTCAGCATCTGAATCAGTATCAGCAAGCCAATCAGCTTCAGCATCTGAATCAGTATCAGCAAGCCAATCAGCGTCATTGAGCACATCAGCTTCTGAATCAGCATCAGTATCAGCAAGCCAATCAGCATCATTGAGCACATCGGCTTCAACATCACTTTCTACATCTGTATCACAATCAGCATCTAACTCTTCATCAAATTCTGAAAGTGAAACACCTAAACAAGGTGAAGTAATCATCACTTATGTAGATACAAAAGGTAAAGTGATTAAAGATCCTCGTCAAGATACACCAAACTCACCATATGATACTCCATATAACACAACTGAGGAAGGTGAAAAACCTAACACAATCAAGACTCCAGATGGTAAGACATACAAGATCGTACCAAAAGGTGACTACCCAGTAGGTAAAGTTGACGGTGACGGACACCTTGAATCATCTGATCCAATTAAAGGTAAAGTTGATAAACCTAAATCAACAATTACTTACGTTTATAAAGAAGTGAAGGGTGACGTTTACGTTCACTATAAAGACACTGATGGTAACACAATTAAAGATGATGTCACTGACGAAAAAGATCAACCAGTTGATAAAGATTACGATACAGTAATTGACAACCGTCCAAAAGAAATCCAATACAATGGTAAGACATATGAATTGGTACCAGCCGGTAACTACAATGTAGGTAAAGTTGACGAACAAGGTCACCTTGAGTCATCAGACGCTACAACAGGTAAAGTTATCGAAGGACGTAAAGACGTTACTTACATCTACAAACTCAAAGAACAACCAGCACAACCTAAGGGTAATGTATATGTTCACTATGTAGACACTGAAGGTAAGACAATCAAAGCATCAGTAACAGATGAATTCGCACAACCAGTAGGTAAAGACTACGATACAGTTGTAGATAACCGTCCGAAAGAAATCGAATTCGAAGGTAAGACATACGAATTGGTACCAGCAGGTAACTACAAAGTAGGTCAAGTCGACGAACAAGGTCACTGGACAGGTGATGACGCTACAACAGGTAAAGTTATCGAAGGTGATAAGAACGTAACTTACGTCTACAAACTTAAAGAACAACCAGCACAACCTAAGGGTAATGTTTACGTTCACTATGTAGATACTGATGGTAATACAATCAAAGCATCTGTAACAGATGAAAAAGATCAACCAGTAGGTAAAGACTACGATACAGTTGTAGATAACCGTCCAAAAGAAATCGAATTCCAAGGTAAGACATACGAATTGGTACCAGCAGGTAACTACAAAGTAGGTCAAGTCGACGAACAAGGTCACTGGACAGGTGATGACGCTACAACAGGTAAAGTTGTTGAAGGCGACAAGAACGTAACTTACGTCTACAAACTTAAAGAAGATCCAACGAAACCTAAAGAAGGTGACGTAATCATCACTTACGTAGACGAAAAAGGTAAAGAAATCAAGAAACCTCGTCAAGACACACCAAACTCACCATATGACACACCATATAACACAACTGAGGAAGGTGAAAAACCTAATACTATCAAGACTCCAGACGGTAAGACATACAAGATCGTACCGAAAGGTGACTACCCAGTAGGTAAAGTTGATGGCGATGGACACTTGGAATCATCTGATCCAATTAAAGGTAAAGTTGATAAACCACGTTCAATCATCACTTACGTCTACAAAGAAGTGAAAGGTGACGTTTACGTTCACTATAAAGATACTGAAGGTAACACAATCAAGACTTCAGTTGTTGATGAAAAAGATCAACCAGTCGATAAAGACTACGATACAGTAGTTGATAATCGTCCTAAGACTATCACAACAACTGATGGTAAAGTTTACGAATTGGTACCAGCAGGTAACTACACTGTAGGTAAAGTTGATGGACAAGGTCACCTTGAGTCATCAGACGCTACAACAGGTAAAGTTATCGAAGGACGTAAAGACGTTACTTACATCTACAAACTCAAAGAACAACCAGCACAACCTAAGGGTAATGTTTACGTTCACTATGTAGATGAAAATGGTAACACTATCAAACAATCAGTAACAGATGAATTTGGTCAACCAGTAGGTAAAGATTACGATACAGTAATCGATAACCGTCCTAAGACAATTGTTACTGCTGATGGTAAAGTTTACGAATTGGTACCACAAGGTAACTACCCAGTAGGTTCTGTAGATGGTGATGGTCACTTGACTACAACTGACCCAGTAACTGGTAAAGTAATCGAAGGCGATAAGAACGTAACTTACGTTTACAAACTTGTCGATACAACTCCAGAAAAACCAGTAACACCAACTCCAGGTAAACCTGAACAACCAACTCCAGGTAAACCAGTTGATCCAGCTCCTAAAGCTCCAGCTAAAGCTACTCCAGTTAAACCTGCACAAGAAATGGCACAATTGCCAAACACTGGTGAAGAGTCTAACGTAGCAGCTACAGCAGCTCTTGGATTGCTTGCAACTGCATCTGGATTGGCTCTTGCGGCAAAACGCAAAAAAACTGAGGAATAATATTCCTTCGACTTACCCCTAAAACTTATGAGTGATTAGTCCTAATAAAAACTAACTACTCTTAAGTAAGAATAAGCCGATTAGCTTCGTTCTAAAAAAGACACATTCCGATATGGGGTGTGTCTTTTTGTCGTTCTTGAAAATGAGAGAGCCTATCTTAATTGTTAGTCTAAGTCTTATTTAGCCTTAGCATTATAGAGGAGAGGATTAGTTTAGTAAGCTGAAATCTTAGATGTAGAAGAAGTAGATGTTGAATTTTAAGATAACTTTAAGTTTTATTTTGCAAAATATAAGATGGGTGAAAGTGCCATGAAACAAGCATTTTCAGTATTTACACAGCATAAAGCGTTTGCAATCTTTTTTGAGGGAAATAATAGTTTATATTAGAACTTACAAGAATTTTATGATAAAATTTATCGGTGAGTTTTAATACATAAAACAAGAATGGAGTAGATATGTTTTTTAGAAGGAACGAAGGGGAATACCGCGAAACTGATCGCGTGACTCGTTTTAAATTGATCAAATCAGGTAAGCAATGGCTTCGTGCTGCGACATCCAACTTTGGACTCTTCAAGGTTGTTAAAGGTGGGGCAGATGCACCATCAGTTTCAGCGCAAAGTGTTGAAGAAAAAACACCGCTTCTCTCAGGGCAAGCTCTTCTTAAAGGGATTGCAGCGGCGGGAGCAGTGGCTGGAGGCGCAGTGGCAACTTATACAGCCCAAGCGGAAGAAACGACAACTCCAGCTTTGGAAAGCCAAGTAACTGCTAATCAAGATGTGGCAGTCAACTCTGAGTCAGTTGTATTGAGTGCGGCGCCAGCTTCGGAAGCTTCAGCAGTAGCATCAACAAGCCAAGAGTCTACAAGCTCTTCAGTAGATGCTCAAGCAAGCACGGAAGCATCAGTTTCAGTATCACAATCTGTCTCTCAATCTATTTCTGCTGAATTGTCACAGGCTATCTCAGAATCTGCATCACTCAGCAAGGAGTACTCAACTTCTGATAGCCAGTCAGAAACTGAAAGCACAAGTGGTTCAAACTCAGACTCAGCTTCTGATTCGGCAACTTCAACAAGCTCAGTTGCTTCAGAGACTGCAAGCCAAGAGGATGAAAAAACTGTCTTGGATCAAAACGTTTCAGAAGCGGAATTGCTCGTTAATATTGCTAAAAACTACCAAGCAAAATTAACAGACACAGCAGCCAAGGCTGAAATCCAAACGGCTATTACAACCGTTCAAGAAGAAGTCACTAAGTCAACGACATTGATCGCGGCATCAGCAACAAACGCAGCTTACGCAGAACAGCGTGAGCGTCTTGGTAATGCCGTCGATAACATGATGACTAAGCTGACAAATGCTGGTTTCAATGGAAACTCTACAGTGAATGGCACTCCAGCTATCACTTCAAACCTTAACCTTGCGACTGGTGAGACTAAGGTTTATACAGGAACTGGAACAGACTCAAACTATAATGTTCCAATTTACTATACATTGAAAGTGACAAATGACGGAACAAATCTGAATTTTGTCTACACTGTTTCCTATGTTAATCCTGCAACATCAACCCTTGGGAATATTTCGAAGATGAGTCCTGGATATTCTATCTATAATACAGGAACATCAACACAAACGATGTTTACTTTAGGTAAGGGACTTACTCCTCCAACAACTGTAACGTCTTATATTACAGATAAAAATGGTAACCAAATTGCAAATCCTAAGGCTAATACAACACCAGTAACAACTCAAGGAAATGGTCTCACTTGGTCAAATGGTTTCCAAATGAATGGTTTTCAGGCCAAGAATAGTTATGGTTTAACATCGACTTGGACTGCTAAAATCACTGGTGATGATACATCCTTCACATTCTCACCTTATGCAGGTAAGACTGATACGATTGCCGTTAACTTCTTTAATGGTAGTCAGGTTATCGAGTCTGAATCTGAAGCTGATACAACGAGTGCATCTTTAAGTACATCTCAAAGCATCGTAGAAAGTACTTCAACAGTAGAGTCTCAATCTGTATCAACAAGTAAGGTAGAATCTGCATCAGTTTCAGCATCTGAGTCAGAGGTTGTCTCATCTTCTCTTTCTCAATCAGAGGAAGCATCAGCATCCCTTTCAGAGAGTGTTTCAGAAAGTCTTTTTGAAAGTGCCTCAACAAGTGCATCAGTGAGCGCATCACAGTTAGAGTCAAATTCAGTCTCTGCTTCAGAGAGTGCATCAACGTCAACATCACAGTCTGAGTCGAACTCAATTTCAGCATCTGAAAGTGCATCAACATCAACATCACAGTTGGAGTCAAATTCAGTCTCAGCTTCAGAAAGTGCGTCAACTTCAGCTTCACAATCAGTCTCAAATTATGAGTCAGCCTCAACAAGTGAGTCAGTATCAGAATCACAGTCAGTATCTAACTCAGAGTCAGCGTCAGAGAGTGCGTCAGTTTCTGAATCACAGTCTGCTTCAAACTCAGAATCCGCATCAGAAAGTGCGTCAGTTTCTGAATCACAATCTGAATCGAACTCAGAGTCAGCATCAGTCAGTGCATCAGTAAGCGAATCACAATCAGTGTCTAATTCTGAATCAGCATCAGAGAGTGCTTCTGTATCAGAATCACAGTCAGTGTCTAACTCAGAATCAGCTTCAGAGAGTGCGTCAGTTTCAGAATCACAGTCTGCTTCAAACTCAGAATCCGCATCAGAAAGTGCGTCAGTTTCAGAATCACAATCAGTGTCTAATTCCGAGTCAGCATCAGAAAGTGCATCAGTTTCAGAATCACAGTCTGTCTCAAATTCAGAATCAGCTTCAGAGAGTGCGTCAGTTTCTGAATCACAATCTGCTTCAAACTCAGAGTCAGCGTCAGTAAGTGAGTCAATTTCTGAATCACAGTCTATCTCTAATTCAGAATCAGCATCAGAAAGTGCGTCAGTTTCAGAATCACAATCTGTTTCAAACTCAGAGTCAGCATCAGAAAGTGAATCCATTTCAGAATCACAATCAGTGTCTAACTCAGAGTCAGCGTCAGAAAGTGAATCAGTAAGCGAATCACAATCAGTGTCAAATTCAGAGTCAGCCTCAGAGAGTGAGTCAACGTCAACATCACAGTCTGAGTCGAACTCAACTTCAGCCTCAGTAAGTGCGTCAACATCAACATCACAGTTGGAGTC
>ERZ1699257.197-NODE-198-length-17226-cov-4.477981_pt1 | contig 17226 bp, 8 predicted proteins | sample MGYA00581521_ERZ1699257 | MGnify/ENA primary metagenome ERZ1699257 (study PRJEB42319, sample SAMD00040330) | human oral metagenome | material: saliva | host: Homo sapiens | study: EMG produced TPA metagenomics assembly of PRJDB4115 data set (Metgenomic analysis of... | reverse complement strand
CCGATACGCTGTGCACCGGTGATCTTCACGTACAGACCGAACTCTTCAGCGACCTCTGCGATGACGCCCAACTTCTTAGCGGGAATCTCACCTGCGGGAATACGCGGAACGACGGAGTAGGTACCGTTCTTCTGCATGTTTGCCAGCGCACGGTCGTTGGTCTCCTGAATACCACCGCGGCCTGCGTCCAGGACGTAGGAGTTGCGGAAGGAGGAGAGAATCGATGCAACGGTCGGCTTACAAATTGCACAGCCGTCGCCACCGCGGCCGAAGCGTGCCAGCACGGAGTCGAAGTCATCCAGGCTGGTCAGGCGCACAGCCTCAGCCAGCTCAGCACGGGAGAAGTCGAAGTGCTCACACAGTGCCTTGGAGACGGTCAGACCCATCTTCTTCATCTGCTGTTCCAGAGTCTTCTGCAGCATCGGAACACAGGAACCACACTGGGTACCTGCGGTGGTGCAGGACTTCAGGGATGCAACATCGTGGTTGCCGTCAACGATAGCCTCGCGGACAGCACCGAAGCTGATGTTGTTGCAGGAACACAGGATTGCGTCGTCGGGAAGTTCGGTATCGGGGATGCCGTCGCCGCCGCCAGCTGCGGTCAGGTAAACGTTCGGCTCAGCGGGCAGTTCGCGACCGAGCAGGGGCTTCAGGGAGTCGAAGGGAGCGGTGTCACCAACGAACACGCCACCCAGCAGGGTCTTTGCGTCGCCGCTGGTCACAATCTTCTGGTACATGCCGCGTGCGGGGTCTGCGAACAGAACCTCGAGGCAGCCCTCGGTGGTGCCGCGGCGGTCACCGAAGCCAGCCACCTGAACGCCGGAGAACTTCAGCTTGGTTGCGATGTCGAACTCTTCAACCTGAGCTTCTTCGTTGTCGTTGAGCAGGTTAGCTGCCACAGCGTCAGCCATAGCGTTAGCCGGTGCGACCAGACCCCAGGTGCGGCCCAGTACGCAGGCGACCTCACCGATAGCCCAAATGTGCTCGTCGGAGGAGTGGCATGCGTCGTTGACGAGAATACCGCCGCGCTCGCCCAGTGCCAGGTCGGCGTCGCGTGCCAGCTCATCGTTGGGGCGAATACCGGCACCGAAGACCACCATGTCGGCGGGCAGGGTGCGGATTTCTGCATCCTCGGAGGGAGAATCTGCGATGGAGACGGAGACGACGTTGCCGTCAGCATCCTTGTTGATGCCGGAGATGTACACGCCGGTCTCAATCTCAATGCCAGTTGCCTTAATCTGGGCGTTCACGGCGTAACCGCCACCCTGGTCAACCTCAACGGAAAGCAGCCAGGGAGCCACATCCAGAATGGTGGGCTCTGCGCCCAGGTCCTTCAGACCCTCAGCTGCTTCGAGGCCGAGCAGACCGCCACCGACGACGATACCGCGGGGTGCGCGGCCCAGGGTGGACTGCAGACGGTTGACCTCGGAGACCATGTTCTTCACGTCGTCAATGGTGCGGAAGACGTGTGCGGCGTCCGAGTTAAGAATGGGGATACGAACCGCGCGGGAACCGGTCGCGAAGACCAGCACGTCGTAGGGGTACTCGTTGCCCTCGGTGTCGGTGACGACGCGGCGGGTGCGGTCAAGCTTCTCTGCGTGGCAGTTGTTGACCAGGTTGATGTTCTCTGCATTCCACAGTTCGGGATCACCGAGGGTCAGGTCCTTCTCGGTGTCCTTGAAGATCTGCTCGATAGCAACGCGGTCGTAGGGGATGTAGGGCTCGTCGTTGAGGACGGTGATGGTGTCCGCCGCGCGACCGGCAGCTTCAGCGCCTTCGTGGTACGCGCGTACAAAACGCCACGCAGCGGGGCCTGCGCCGACAACGAGAATGTTGCGGGGGGTGTGCGACATGGATTTTCCTTCCTAGTTGTAATGCAGGTAGTTCATGGCACTTGTCTACTCTCAGTACGCGGCTGTGGCGTGCCTGGCGTTGGAACTCCTAGTTTCCGTACCGTTGGGCTCGTACCTGATGCGTACCGAGTAGTTGGAGCGCCCGCTTCTTTAGAATGCATCTGAAAATTACGAAACATTTTTGTGTGGGATTATGTTGTTTTCTTCAGGCAGTCAAAAGGCGTTTTAAACTACGACTTTTATCGTACACTCTAGCGCGGGGTCGAAGTATCGAAAATCCGTATTTTTTGGGAAAATTTTCCAAAAAATCCGCGGAATACCGGGCTGAAATAGGGTATTCTTACCTTACCTAAACTTAATTTAGGTAAGGCTAATCTATGAAATTTGAGATTGTCTTTTTAGGGTAAAAATAACCTTTAGCACCCTCCGCGTGCCCCATTTCCAAATGTGGGTTTCATAAGGTAAACTCCAAACAAAGAACACACGAACCGTTATTGTGTCCTGCACCCGCGCGGCGCAGACCACCGCTTCGAAAGGAAACCCCCATGGCTGAGAACTGGGTACGCATCTGCGCCGAATCTGACCTCGAAGAAAACTGGGGTGAAGTCGCCCTGGTCGACGGCTACCAGTACGCGATCTACAAGACCAAGCACGGCATCTTCGCCAGCGACCACCTCGACCCGCACAGCCAGGCACTGGTCCTCGCACGCGGCATCGTCGGCGAGAAGAACGGCAACCCCACCATCACCTCCCCCCTCTATAAGGAGGTCTACGACCTGACCACCGGCGAGTGCGTCTCTGACCCCTCCTACTCCATCAAGGTCTACCCCGTAGAGGTCCGCGACGGCGACGTCTACCTCAAGACCGCCTAAACGCTCAACACTTCTCTCTCAAAGACAGCAACACAAAAACCTCGGGACGTAACAGTCCCGAGGTTTTTTGTATAAACATTTTCAGCCTTGCGAGCGCCTCTACACGCACCGCAAACCTGATTCGCTAGGCGGCATCCAGCTGCGCAATAGCCGCATCCATGCGGTCAATAAAGCACTCCGCCACCACGGCAGCAGAAGCGCCGCCCTGCGCGTTCACCAGCGGTGCGGCAACCTTCACCGGCACACCGGTCGACTCAGCGTCACGGCGCATCTTACCGGAGAAGAAACCCTCCGCCAGCAGGTAGGTCGCAGCAAACTTAGGCTGATGCTCGGCAACCACCTCGTGGAACTTCGGATCAATCGCGGCAACGAAACCGTGATGCACCGGAACGTGCAGCTCCTCAGCCAGCATCTCAGCCGCACGGCTCATATCCGCGCGACCATCAGCACGAGAAGAACCCGCAGCACCCTGAACGACAGGGCCATCGCCGGGAGTCCAGCCAATTTCCTCCAGGCGAGCGCGAGTCAGAGCAGCAAGGCGCGCATCCGGTCCCAGCGACTCACCAATGCTAATACGCTCAATACCGCTATTGCGTGCGGCACGACGCAAATCCACCTGAGTGTGGAAACCGGTCGACAGCAGAATCGGCACGATCACGCAGGGCTCATCATTGGGCAGGGAGGCTGCGGCATCATCAACGCTGGGAGATTCCACATCCACATATGCGGCGTGGACACGGTACTCCACGCCGTCGTTACGCTGAGCGAGCAGGAATTTAATCTGCTCACGAATCAGCGTGATAGCCTCGCGGCCGGCAGCGGAGTCGGTGCCGTGCGAGGTTGCGATTACATTCAGAATAGTCATATTTCCATTGTATGAAAGGAACACCCCGCTTCCCCACTCATGAACACGAGTGGCGAAGCGGGGTGTTGCGCGAAGGCTAAATCTTAGCTCTTGCGGCGGCGTGCCACAACCAGTGCGGTACCTGCCGCCAGGGTGATGGCACCGGCTGCTGCGGCGAACATTGCGCCGGATGCGCCGGTCTGCGCCAGCTTCGAGGAGGAGCTACCGGAGGTCGAGGAGCTACCGGAGGTCGAGGAGCTACCGGAGGTCGAGGAGCTACCTGCGGAAGAACCACCGTTAGAGGAACCACCATTGGAGCCGCTCACACCCAAGTTGTCGGAGGTGCCGGAACCTGCGTCAGAACCACCGTTAGAGCCGCCCTTGTGGCCGGCTGCGTTCTGGTCGGCGGTGGCGGTCTCAGATGCGGATGCACTTGCGGATGCAGACTCGCTAGTCGACGCGGTTGCCGAAGCGCTGCTGGAGCTGCTTGCGGAGCTCGATGCGCTCATCGATGCGCTCGCAGAAGCAGATGCACTAGCGGATGCGGACTCGCTCGCCGAGGGGGTCACGGCGGGAACGCTCGGAACCGCGGTCGGGGACGCGCTCACCGATGCGCTCGGGGACATAGAAGCGCTCGGGGTTGCAGAAGGAGCTACAGAAGGAACCACGGACGCGGTCGGCAGAGACGGCGAGGTGGGCTCCTCCGAAGGAACTGCGGTGGGTTCTGCAGTCTTGGTGGGCTCAGCAGTCGGTTCTGCGGTTGCAGTGGGCTCAGCCGTTACCGAAGGCGCTGCGGTGGGTTCTGCGGTCTTGGTGGGTTCTGCAGTTGCCGAGGGCTCAGCAGAAGGCGCGACAGTCGGTGCCACGGTGGGCTCCGCGGTGGGAGCAACGGTGGGCTCTGCGGTCGGTGCCACGGTGGGAGCAACGGTCGGCTCAGCAGGCTTAGTGGGCTCGACGCTCGGCCCTGCAGCAGGAGCAACGGTCGGCCCGGGTGCCCTAGTCGGCTCAGCAGTCGGTGTCATGGTCGGAGCTACGGTGGGAGAGACGGTCGGCTCAGCAGACTTAGTGGGCTCGGGTGCCGGGGTCGGTGCCGAGTTCGCTGCCAGGCGGTTCAGCCACAGCTGATCCTCGTAGGTATTCGGGTTCTCGAAGCTGGTCGGGTAGATAATATCGCCGTTGGGCAGTTCGAGAGCGTTGTAGCCGCCGCTCTTGTCGGTCTTGCGCATCGAGGAGAGCACCACCTCGTTCACCTTGTTCAGGGTGTCATCCATGAACACCAGGCGGGAGCCGGATGCGTCCACCACAACCACGTTGCCCGCACGGGTCAGGAACATGGTGGCGACCTCGGTCTTCTCGAAGCCCTCAAGGGTTGCGGACTCGCGGACCACGCTGAAAGTGCCGTTCTCGTACTTGAGGATCTGCACCTTACCGCCGGACCAGTTGTTCCAACGGTAAATGTAGCCCTTGGGGCTGACCAGGGTCGAGGACAGGGTGGTGTCATAACCCGCGGGCGAAGAGTTCGGAACCAGGGACACGCCGTTGCTGCTCAGGTGCAGCAGGTGGCCCTTCTGGACCACGTTCTCGCCAGACGCATCGTAGATGGAGGTCGAGGGCGCGTACACGAAGCTGCCGTCGGGCAGCGGCGCGAGGGTCACGGTGTTGGTGGAGAACGCGTCGCCGTAGTACTCGTCGAGCGAGTAGGCGTTCACGACCTGCGGGTCGATGGAGTCGGGCTTCGGCAGAGCCTGCGAGGTTGCCTTACCAGCTGCGTCGATAATGGTCAGCTTGCCGCCGCCCTGGCCGTCAATGCTGAGGATACCCCAGGTGTTGTTGGCGGGGTTGTAGCCGATTGCCTTGACGGTGTTGGCGCCGAGGTCTACGTCGGAGTAGGTGCCGGAGGAGACGAGCTTACCCTCAGCGGTCACGGTGTACAGCTCGGGCTTGTTGGTCTCGCTGCCGATGACAAGCATGCGGTTGCCGTCAGCATCCACGGCGAAAACGCCCTTGATTGCCTTCAGGACGCCGGTGTCGGTCATCTTCAGGTTGGAGCTGGTCAGCACGGTGTAGGTGGTGTTGCCGCTGAAGCTCGGGGGTGCCACGTGCACGATGTGGTTCTTACCCAGACGTGCGGTGTTCTGGGGCAGGTTCACGCCCGCGCCGGTGTTGTAGGACTCAGCGACGCTGTAGGCGCTCTTGGGGGTGTTAGCTGCGCTACCGTTGTAGGAGATGCTCAGCGGGTCGAGGCTGGCGCCTTCGTTGTAGAAGTCGGAGAAGGCGTGGTTACCGTCGGCGGTCAGGTTCGCGGAGATGCCGCTGATGCTGACCACACCGTCCTTCTCGCTCTGCTTGGCGGTGCCGGTGCTCAGGGTCGCCATCTTGACTTCCATGGGGCCCTCGAACTTGCCGGAGGCGTAGTTCTTGGTGCGCACGGTCATGTAGAGGGAGCCGGTGCCGTCAGCAAGGTTCAGTTCCACGCGGGGGTTGGAGAAGGTGAGGTTCAGGGCGCAGCCGGTTTCGGGGTCCTGACCTTCGGCGCAGTGGCCGGTGAACCAGAGGCGGCCGGAAGCCTGCAGGGTGACCTGCTTGCCATCTTCAGAGACCGTGGTGGAGGTCGGGGTGAAGGTGAACTGCTTTGCGGTTGCGTCCCAGGATGCGCCGTCGGTCATTTCGCGGGGCATACCGTTGTAGGACAGGAAGGAGGCGCGCACGCCCCAACCGAAGGACGCGCCTGCAGTTGCCTGGTCGCCTGCAGCGACGTTCTGTGCGGCAACGTTCTGGGCAGCGATATTAATGTTCTCGGCGAGAACGGGTGCCAGGGGCAGGGCAACAGCGCCAGCAACGGCGAGGGCGCAGGCTCCCTTGGAGAGGCGGGTGCCAGATGTGAAAATCTTCATTGGTGTGTATCCATACTATCGACATTGTTAGGACAGGCTTACTATATCGATAGCGTGAGTATTTCTCAACATCAGGTTCCAAGAAACCGTTTTGTGACAAACCACCCCAAAGCACACTGACAGGGCAATAAAACCACCCCACACCAGCACACCTCAACAGGCAACAGGGGCCGCTACTCCCCCACCCCCCTACGCGACTAATCCTTCTTCGAGGTATGCATGCGTGACATGCCCAGAGCACCAAGAATCAGGCCACCGCCCAGGGTCACCAAAATTGGCAGAAGAGGCGAGCTCTTATCCATATTGCGGGTAATCTGCGCCTCCGTTGCCTTCACACCGTTCGGCGATCCGGGATCGGTACGCACCTGAGAGGAGGAACCGTTCAGAATCGCGGCACGGCGAGACTGCGCCGCCGAATCGGTACCCGAGGACAGATTAGACTCGGGAGTCACCATTTCAACAGGCTGCGCCCCCTCAGTGCGGTACCCCAACGCCGAAGAAGACGCAGTGTCAGAGCCGCCGGCGCGCGGAACAGAAATCGTGGCGTCGTTTGTGCCCGGAGCCATAGCAGCGTCAGCCTGAATACCGCGAGTCTTAGACTTGGAACCTGCGGCGGGCGCCTTCCCACCGGATGCGCCCGCAGCCTCAGCGGGAGCCGAAGAAAACGCGGAAGGCGCCACAGCCGGCTTCTCCCCATTCGAAGCCGACGAACCGGACGCTGAGCCACCATTCTCGGCAGAAGCCTGGGTCACCGTAAAACGCACCGTATTGAGCTGAAGGTTACCGTCACCGGAAGCGTCAAAAGCCGCTACCAAGTAGGTCCTACCGATCTGCAGGGACGCACCGGGCACGCCAATCACAGCCTCGAAAGCGCCCGCAGAAATGGATTCCGGGCCAACGTGCACAATGGCGAGCGCATCACCAACAGTGTTGCCGTTGGAGTCGATTTCCATGACGATTAGGTCGTAGCCCTTCTCGTTCTGAGGGAAGTTCGTGGCACGGACCGTGACGGGTTTCGTGTCATCCTGAGAGTCGCCCTGCGAATCCTGAATGGACAGGTGCGCTTTGCCATCCCTCTGATTCATCGGGTCGTACACGCTGTTGTCTTCGGAGATAACGTACTGCCCAGAATCATGGTTCTGCGGGTTATCTACGGTACGGCGAACCGTGCCATCACTCGTATCGGTGGATGACGTAGCGGTGGGCGACGGCAGGTTCACCGCTACGGGGGTCGGCTGAGTGGTCACCTCGCCGGTTTCTGCTTCTTCACGCTCAATGTCGACCGGCGGTTCGGTGGGCTTTGCCTTGCCGTTGCGTGGATCAGCGGTCTGGACCAGGCGGTTGCCCTGCTCGGTCACAAAGAATTCGTAGGAGACACCGTGCGCGGTGTCCTCCAGAACGATCACGTACACGACGTTCGAGTCCGTCGCCGGGCTCATCAGGAGGCGGAACTCCCCCTCCTTGGTTCCCTCAGTTAGGGTCGGGCTCTCCAGGACGGAGCCACCGTACTCACCGGAAGGGGTGTAGAAGTTCACGTCAACCAGAACGCTGGAAGCCTCCAGCCCCTCAGGGAAGCCCGTCCAGCGCAGGAGGTAGCCGCCGTCCTTGAGCTGCGCCTTCATGGTGATTGTGGAGGCTGCACCCTGCACCTGCTGGTTGTCTTCAGCCTGGTTCGGGGTCGCATTCAGGGTGGCGGTTTTTTGCACAGCAGAGTGTGTCGTGACGGGTGCCTCCGCCGCGACGGAGGGTACAACAAGCCCGCACTGAAGCCCCGCAACCAAAATGGTTGCGGTGACAATACGGTGCTTCGCTGAATAAATACTCATGCAATGCGTCTTTTCGTGGTGGAAATGTGCGCACTATTGTTCGTTCTTCACGTGCCGCGTGGAGCCCTTCGGGCGCGTCATGTACCCGGATTCGTCGTACCATGCTCCGCTTCGTATTTCAGGTGGTGAAGACCTGACAATAGCTCGCATCTATTTATCGGTTATTTCAACCCTATCACGAACCTTAAGGTTTATTCACGCGAGGGTAGAGTTTTTTTGAACACCCTGAACACGCGACTCGCCCCCGCTATCTGCACCTACAGATAGCGGGGGCGAGCATTCCTCATGAAACGAAAAACATACTGCACACGGCCGGCAGAAAACGCCTGACTAGCGCATTAGCCACCCAAGAAACCGCGGCGGTGAGCCATCCAGGCGGCACCAACCACGAGCGCCAAACCAACGCCGCCAAGAGCCCAGAAAGCTACGCCATGCTGAGCAACCTCTTCACTCGCAGGAGCCGCAGTGGAAACCGCAGCCTTCACGCCGTCCTGACGGTCAGCGTTCGAGTACACCTGGGTGGTGTTCGAGTGCACCGCAGCGGAACGAGTGTTAGGCTCCGAGTGAATGACGGGAGTAAAACCCTTATTACCATTACCGGATTTCGACGAAGCCGCCTTTTCTTCATCGGTCAGAGCGTCCAGGTTCGCGGCAACAGCAATAGACGCCGGGTCAGAACCCGAGCTATACGCCGAAACCTGGTTAGTGCGGGTCGGTTCAAAAGCCGAACGCGGGCTCATCGTGCGCGCCTGAGCCAAAGTCTGCAGAGCCTGACGCTGACGCTCAGCCTTCGCTTCCTTAGCCTTGGACATGGCGCTCACCGCATCCAGGGTGGAGCGGGGCGCGCTCGCGGCAGATTGGCCCGAGCCCGACTGGGTTGCGTCAGAACGAGTCGAGACGGCGTTATTGGAGACGACGCTAGTAGCAGCGGAGGGGCTACCCTGAGTGCCGCCGGTTGCCTCGGCTGCATTGGTGCTGGGCGTGTGCGATGCGCTTGCATCCTGGCGGGGTAGCTCATCCTTCGTCGAGGAGGTTGCGTTGCCGGTCGCCGCGCCGCTCACCTTGAAACGCACCGAAACGACTTCTTCTGCGTACTCAGTATCGTCGGCACGCACCAGGTAGGCGGTGTACACCGAGCCGGTCTTCAGCAGAGAGCCGGGCATGCCGATCTCTTCCTTGAAGGAACCATTCACGATACGGTCAGAGCTGATGTGGGTAATGGACAGCGCATCACCCTTGTGGTTGCCGCTCATATCGGTTTCGACCACAATCAGGTCGTAGCCAGCCGCGTTCGCGGGCACGCGCGCAGCGCTGATAGTCACCGGTTTGGTTTCCTTATCGGATCGGACCTCAGCATACGCAACCTTCAGTTCCGCAGCACTCAGGGTCTGGGTGTCGCGAGAAGAGGTGGAGCCGCCAGGGACCTGCTCCAGCTTCTGGGTGTGGATGTCGAGGTTCGGGTTTTCAGTGGACTCAGAGGGAACCTCGGTCTTAACCTTGTCCTTGCTGCCCTTCTGATCTGCAGACTGCTGGTTCTTCTGCTCCTCTTCGCGGAGCTTATCCAGCGTCTTCAGCTCGTCAATGGTGGGCACCTGGTGGGCAGCTTCCTTCTTATCCACCATTACCTCGTCAGAGTCGTCCTCTACCGGGATAGTGTGCGGCACGAGGGAGCCCTCAGAGATCATGAATTCGCCGTAGCCAGCATCGGAGGTCACCAGGTCCATGGCGCTCATGGAGTAGTAGCCTTCCTGGGGCATCTGGGGCATCTCAAAGGTGACCAGCATCGAGCCGTCGTCAGCACGCTCAACCTGCAGTGCGGACGGCTCGTAGGTGTCAGATCCGAGCACCGTGCCGGTGGTGCCGTAGTACTGCACTACCAGGTACACCTTGGAGGCGTCGCCCACGTAGCCACCCTCATAGAGGGGCGCGAGCTTAATGGTTGCCTGACCGTCCTTAATGGACTGCACGCGAATCTCGATGGTGTCGATTTCAAGTTCGAGGTCTTCGTAGGGGCAGTTTGAATCAAATTCGCTATTAACCAGAGCCGTCAGGCAATCATTCACGTTAATTGCTTCAGCCTCTACTGCGGAGGCGCCAGGAAGCACAAAAGCGCTTGCGCCTAGAGCGGCAACAAGCGAAAAAGCATGAATGCGTTTCGGAAGTCGAGTGATAGTCATGTGTGCCATTTCAATCGATGTAGGCGCAAAGCGTGGACTAGGGACGGCTCACCACAAGCCCGGTGTTTCTATCCAAGTATTTGCGCACCAGTACGTCGGTTACACCCTAGCCTAACACGGATATTGCACTAAATGTTGTATTGCATTCATGTGCTAAAACTTTATGTCGCAATAATTACCGAAATAAAAGGGAATTAAATACTTTACTGAGATATAAATAACGCAAAATTCGAATGCCATAAAATATTCCCAGCAGTGCACTAAAAGAAATTTTTACACCGCCCCAAGGCGCAACAAACCACCGCGCATTAGGGTCAAACATTCGGGCATACAGAAGAGGGCATACAGAAGGCGCCCCGCCAAACACGCACCCACACGGCACGCACCCGGCAGAGAGCCTCCCACTCAACAACTCCCCTACAGAGAGCCACGCTTCACAGCGCAAAGCAGCAGATAGCCGAACTACTCAGCCCCCAGCTCCTCAGCACCCTCAAGGCGGCGACGATACACGTTAACCGCCACAGCAGTACCCACAAAGGCAACCGAACCCAGCAGCGCAATACTCAGCGGCAAGGTGCCCTCCGGCAGCGGGCCGTTATCCTGAGCGCTCGCCTCCAGCTTCGAACCGGAAGAATCACCGCGCGACTTCGAGCTACGCGTATAGAAACTACCCGAACCGGCAGTACCCGCATTCTCCTGCGGCGAAGCAACAGTTACCGTCTCCCCCTCAAGAGACTGGTAACCCAGCAGGTTCACCACGGTACGACCCGGTAGCATCACTGCATAACCAGACATCACCATCGTCGAAGGAACCACCGCAGTCTCAGCCACAGAACTACGAGCCTGCGCGGTAATCGCACGCGCCGACTGCTGCGCCTGCACAATATACCCCAGAGCGCTATCCACCGACGGAATCTTAGCAACAGAATCAGTCACCAAATCCTGAGCATCCACCGAGGCATCTGAAGAGTCCACAGCGTTCACACGACCCGAAGGAACCGAAGGGCTCACACGCTGATTCACATCAGAAATAATCGGGCTCACCGGGCGAACAATAGTATTCGCAGGCTTCGGAGCCGGATCAACAGGAACAGCACGCTGAATCACGCTCACACCAAAAGCACTGGTTGCCATGAGCTTCAGCTCCTCGGTGGAGTCACCGCCCACTACAACCACGCGGTAACGCTTACCCGCATGCAAGGAGGTTCCGGGAACCTTCAAATCAGCAGAGAAAGAAGCATCAGTCACCTGCTGAGGGCTCACGTGGGTGGTCGCCAGCGGCGAACCCACCGCACCGCCATCGGCGGGCATTTCAAAGACCATCACGTCATACCCCAGGCCGCTCTCCGCCACGTTCCTAGCGCGCACGCTAATCGGCTGCAGCTCATCCGAGCCGCGCAGTTCTGCGGTAGAAATTTCCAGGGTCGCCTCGCGAGTCTCCGCGGGAGCCTGATCGGAGCGGGAGTGCACCAGCAGACGATCCTCGGTCACCTCAGCAGGCGCCGCATCATCAGCAGACGCGCTCGCCGAGGCATTCGCCGACGCACTAGCGGATGCGCTCGCGGAAGGATGCGCCGAAACGCTCTGCGATGCGGACGGTGCCACAGAAGGTGCCGGGGCAACCGTCGGGTGCGGGCTATCCTTCGCGGTGCTCGGGGATGCGGTGGGGCTCAGGGATACCTCGGGGGCGGGGTTCGCCTCCGCTCGGTTAGCGCGGGGAACACCGGGGGTGTCCGGGAAGAAAATGTTCTGGCGGCTCGACAGAATCTCGTCGACGGTCACACCGTGCTCAGGCATGAACTCCACCGAAACGGTGTCATTGGTGCGCAGGTTCAGCACCTCAACCATGTACGGCTGCTCAACATTCAGGCGCTGGTGAATACTGACTTCCAGGGCACCCTCATCATTCAGGGAGGCAGTCATCTGGGAAGCGGGCACAGTCATAGCCGCCACGAGACCGTCATCAACGGAAATAGCGACCAGGCGAACCTTCAGATTCTCTAGGGAAGTTACGCCGGTCATCGACAGCAGGGTGTAGTCCTTGCTCTGAGCAACCAAGTCCAGGGTAATGTCGTGGCTAACCACATCGGTGGCAACGGCGATAGGAAGTTCAGGCTTTTCAGTCTGCTGAGTCTGCGCGTGAGCGGCAGATGCAAAGGTTGCGGGGGCCAGAGTTGCAGGCGCGACAGAGCCGCCCAAACCGAGGGCGGCAGACGCTACTAGCGCCGCGCCGCGAGCAGTTCGCTGCGTGGAAAACATGGTCACCTATTTTCGTGAGTGAGTGTGATGAATCGTCGTGTGACTCCTGCGCCCAAAGGTCGGAAGTAGGCACAGAATAACGGTTCTCTCATATCGGTGACCGGAGGCGCTTCACAGCGACTCCTCACCCCGGGTGAACGAGGTGATAAAGAGTGATAGTACCGTCTATAACAGCACTCTAAATTATAGGTATAACCTTAGAAAAAGTTAAAGATGTAGGGACGCCCGAATCTTGCATTTCGGACGTCCCTACATCTATGTGCACGTTTTGCCTAGTGGGGCAATAATTGCCCCGTTTTAGCGGCGAGAACTGAGCCGCATCTCACTACGGCGACGGCGGCTCAAACGCATACCAGCAAGCAACGACAGCGATCCAGCGGCGCTAATGACCAGCATATTGGAGGCGCCGGTAGCCGCCAGCTGCTCGCGCTTCGACTGGGTAGCAGCGGCAACCTTCTGACCACCAGATGCCTGCGCCTCAACCTTCTGGGCATCGCTCTTCTGGGCGGAAGTGTTCTGAACAGGGGCGTTCTGGGAGGCATTCTGGGTAGCGACCGGAGCCTCATTCTTCTGCTCAGCACTGCTCTCCCCTGCCTTCTGCTCGGCAGCGGAAGCCTGATCAGCCACCGGAGTAGATTCAGCAGGTGCAGATTCAGCGGGCTCAGCGGGCACCGAAGCATCAGCCGCGGGAGCCTCGACAGCAGGTGCATCCTGCTCAGGGGTTGCGGGCGCGTTATCCACGCTATCGCGCTCAACAGTGAAGCCGCCGTTGACCATGCGCACGGTGCCCTGCTCATCCTCCGCCACAGCACTCACGCGGTAGGTGGTACCGGGCTTGAGTGCCGAGCCGGGAATCTGTACCTGAGCACTAAATGCGCCGGATGCGTCAATCTCAGAGACATCAGCCGAGGCAATCATGCCGCCGGTTGCCACACCATATTCGTCAACAGCGCTGACCATCAGGTGCACCGAGCCGACGCCGGCGAAGCCCTCACCACGCACGGTCAGAGTCTTCTCGGAGTCGTTTTCGGGAACTACGGTTTCTTCTACGTGCAGGCGGGCGGTCATCACGGGGTTAGCGGTGTTGTTGGTCTGTTCTTCGGTGGTGTCGTGGACGCGGTCAAAGACGGTGTTGCGCGGCAGGCTGTAGTGGCGGCGCGGGTCGTTCTCGGGCAGTACGTGGTCGAACTGCTCGACGGGGCTCGCGGCAACTGCCTGAGCGGACTGAGCATTCGAGGCAGCCTGCTCAGACTGCGCACTCGGGGTAGCCTGGGCGACCTGCTCGGGCTGCGCGTCCTCTTGGAACTGCTTCTTCTCAAACTGCGCCTGCTCCGCCATTGCGCGCTCGGCAGTGGCAACCGGAGCGGAGCCGTGCTGTACATTCCAACCATTCATGAAAGGAACCTCAACTTCCTGGGCGGTGTAACCATTAGCGGCAGAGGGTGCAACCTCAACGCTCAGCACATAGCGCAGGTCTTCGTGAACAGCCTGCACTTCTTCCAACCTGGATCCGGGCACCTCAATGCCGTCCAGGAGGGTGCCGTTCACAACGTCGGCATGCGCGGGAGAGGCAGCGAGCAGGATGCGATTACCCTGGCTATCCAGGGCGTAGGCGTAGGTCATGACTTCGAAAGCCTGCGCCTCGCCCAGGCCGGTGACCTTGTAGACGACCAGGTTCTTCTCCTGCGGGATTTCCAGTTGACCGGAGAGAATCTGAACGTTGAGCGGCTCATCCTGGGTGTCTGCGGGCAGCACTTCCAGGGGTGCGGAGGAATTGTAGGAGGGGTCCTCGGTTGCGTAGCCCTTACCGGGGTCGACCACGGCAGTTGCGACGACGTACTGCTGGTTGGGGTCGAGGGTGCCTGCGGGCAGGGTCAGCTGGGTGCTGAAGCGGCCGCCGTCCACATCAAGTTCGGGCACGAGGGTCATCGTCACTGCGGAACCGCGACCCAGCGCGTATAGGGGGTACTGGCGGTATTCGCTCACGTACACCGCCACGCCGTAACGTTCGACAGGGCCGCCGGTGAAGCCTTCACCGGTCACGGTGATGCTCTGGGAACGCGCCGGGTTAATGACAACACCCTGCTCTACGTACACCTGCGGGGAGTTCTGGGTAGCAACGTTTTCGATGGGGGTTGCGTTTGCCGCGGAGGGAGGATTGTCGGATTCCACCGCAGTCGGTGAAGCCATTCCGCCGGTATTCTGCACCTGCACATCTGCGTGCGCAGCACCAACACCGGTGACGGACAGGACGGAAGCAGCAATAGCGGCTGTTGCTCGGGTTTTTGAGTGAGCGGGTTCGGGCATGGAACACACCTTCTTCTGTGAGTGTGAACGATACCCTCCGGTGGGCGCCACGGATCGAAGTTGGACGGGTGTCTCTTCGGGATTGACCGCTATAACGTACGGACTAGTCATAACGTTCATGTATTGGTGGAAGTTACCGCGAAGGGAATCGCTCTATTTATCGGTAATTCCACACTAACAATACTTTTCTTGTTATTGCTGTAAAGACGCTTTACGTCCTAACTATTTTCCTGTGCAATAACCCACACAGCATATTTTTTACCCTTCGGAACAGCATCAAGAGCACCCAAACTGCATGGACTAGGTAAAATTTTTCAACTCTCCCTTGAAGCTCAAGGTTTTATTGCATGCATATGCAGTTTTAATGGATTTGAGATAAAAATATTCTGCACATTCATGCATTTAATTTATTTCTTTTAAGTGAAAAAATCGCAGGTCACACCGCTTTTACATGCGTATTGATTACAAGCATGCGTACCAATAACCCGGCAAAATCATTTCGCTACACCGCCCCGCGCTTCCACCCCGCACCTCCACCACGAAAGAGAACACCCGCACCTCTCCCCCAGCTTGCCGCACACGCTTTGCCACCCGCCTCCATTTCAAAACAGCTCAACACAAAACTGCCGACACGCAAAAGTGCCGCCAATACCCTTTCAGAGTATTGACGGCACTTAATCCACTCACCGTGCGGTGAGCATCGGATGTTCAGAGCCTGGCTATAGAGCCTGAGCTATTAGAGGCTGCGGCGGCGCAGGAGCATCAGTGCAGCACCAGCAATCAGAGCTGCGGCGCCAACGCCTGCGATACCTGCAACACCCTCAGCACCGGTGTGTGCCAGCTGCTGCTTCGAAGAGGAAGAAGCCGACGAAGAGGTCGAGGTCGAACCCTTGGTACCGGAGGTGCTCAGACCGTGGCCCTTCGAAGAGGTAGCAGCGGATGCGTTGCCAACCTTAGCCTTGGGTGCCTGAGAAGTGGGCATGCGGGTCTCGGTTACAACAACCGAACCATCTTCGCGCATTTCAGCGGTGAAGACGCTGGTGGTGCCGTCGCCGTTATCGCGAACGGTGGTGTTATCGTCCTCGGTAGCTGCCGGCAGGGTCGGTGCGGGGTTGTTCGCATCGCTCACGGTAGCGGTGGTGACTGCAACCTGGTGTACCAGGCCGTTCGGGTCGCTGGTTGCCACCATTGCGTAGGCGTAACCGGGCTGCAGCAGTTCTGCAAGAACGCTGACCTTGACGCGGAAGGTGCCGTTCACGATTTCAGAAGCAGGAATATCGTGGGTTGCCAGAGCGTCACCGGTGATGTTGCCGTTTGCATCCAGGCGGAAGATTGCAATCTGCACGCCGTTAGCAACAGACTCGTGGGTGAAGCCGGAGCCGTTGAAGGTCAGAACGTTGTACTGGTCGTTCGGATCCAGGGAAGCATCCTCGGTGGTGAGGGTTGCATTCTCGGGTGCTGCGGGAGCCTCAGGAGCGGGGGTCTCGTCAGCCTTGGGGGTCTCAGTCTTGGGTGCTTCCGGCGCAGGAGTTTCTTCCTTGGGTGCCTCAGTCTTGGGAGCCTCGGGTGCCGGGGTCTCGTCAGCCTTCGGGGTCTCCGGTGCCGGGGTTACAGGTGCCGGGGTCTCGGTCTTGGGGGCCTCAGGAGCGGGAGTCTCGTCAGCCTTGGGGGTCTCAGTCTTGGGAGAGGTGGACTCAGTGACCTTGAAGGAGGAGAGAGCCACAAGCTTCTGCTCGGGCTGACCCTGCGGGTTGCTGACAGCAACCAGAGCGTAGGATGCGCCGGCGGGCAGCTTGCTTGCCTCAACAGTGAAGGCGGTCTTGAAGGAGCCGTCCTGAATCTGGTCTGCAGACACGGAAACGGTTGCGATAGCATCGCCGGTGACCTGGTTGTTTGCATCCAGTGCGTAGATGCTGACCTGAACGCCGGGGCCAACCTTCTCACCGTAGAAGCCGGGGCCAACAACGTTCACGGTGTTGAACTGCGCGTCACCGGGGAAGTGAGCATTCTCAATAATGACGGAGGGATCAGCCTGCTTTGCCTCGGGAGCCGGGGTGGAGGGGGTGGTCGGCTCAGGGGTTGCCGGAGTGGTGGGCTCAGGGGTTGCCGGAGCAGTGGGGGCAGGGGTCTCTGCCTTGGGAGCCTCGGTAGCCTCAGCCTTAGGAGCTTCGGTCTTGGGTACTTCAGCCTTAGG
>ERZ1699257.193-NODE-194-length-17779-cov-5.321210_pt1 | contig 17779 bp, 17 predicted proteins | sample MGYA00581521_ERZ1699257 | MGnify/ENA primary metagenome ERZ1699257 (study PRJEB42319, sample SAMD00040330) | human oral metagenome | material: saliva | host: Homo sapiens | study: EMG produced TPA metagenomics assembly of PRJDB4115 data set (Metgenomic analysis of... | reverse complement strand
CCGCGCCCACGGGGGTTACATTCCGCGCGGCGGCGTCGTGACGGGCCTGTCCAAGCTGGCCCGCGTCGTCGAAGGATACGCGCGCCGCCCCCAGGTGCAGGAGCGCCTGACCGCTCAGGTTGCCGACGCGATCGATGAGATCCTGAACCCCCAGGGCGTCATCGTCGTCATCGAAGCCGAGCACATGTGCATGTCGATGCGCGGCATCTCCAAGCCCGGTTCCTCGACCGTGACCAGCGCGCTGCGCGGCATCATGAACGACGGCGCCACCCGCGCCGAGATGATGGCCCTCGTCCTGTCCGGGAGCCGATGACGTGAGTGCGCTGCCCCTGCCCGCCGCCCCGGCCTCGTTCCCGGTCCCGCCCCTGGCGCTGCCGGGCGGCCTGACCCTGCCTGTCGGGCGGACGGCGATCATGGGCATCCTCAACGTCACCCCGGATTCTTTCTCGGACGGGGGACGCTACACGGACATCGCGGCCGCGCTGCGCCACGCGCGCGAGATGGTGGCCGCCGGAGCGGACCTCATCGACGTGGGCGGGGAGTCGACCCGTCCGAATTCGACGCGCATCAGCGCGGACGAGGAGTGGGCGCGCATCGGCACCATCGTCGCGTCCCTGGCCACTGACGGCGTCATCGTGTCGGTTGATACGCTGCACGCGTCGACGGCCCGCGAGGCTGCGCGCGTCGGTGCGGCGATCATCAACGACGTGAGCGGTGGGCGCTGGGATCCTGAGATGAATGCGGCTGTTGCGCAGTCGGGCTGCGCGTACGTCGTCCAGCACTACCGCGCGCTGCCGGGCATGCCGGGGGAGCACTTCGACTACGGGGACGACCTCGTGGGCACGCTCATCGAGCGCGTGGGGTCCCAGGTTCAAGACGCTATTGATGCTGGTGTGACAGCTGATAAAATTGTTATCGACCCGGGCCTCGGCTTCTCACTCACGGCCGACCAGTGCTGGCAGGTTCTCGCCGAACTGCCACGCCTGACCACCTATGGGTACCCTGTACTTATCGGAGCATCGCGCAAGCGTTTCGTCAAGGCTCTTGGAGGCAACATCGACACCGACAGCGCCGCCATCGCAGCCCACGCCGTCAGAAGCGGCGCGTGGGCCGTGCGGGTCCACGACGTAGCGGCCACCGCGGCCACCATCGCCTGAAAGGAGAACGACGTTGAGCAGCAGACGCGTCATCATCGCCCTCAAAGGACTGGGGGCGCTGGCAAACCACGGCGTCTACGATTTCGAGCGCAGCCAGGAGCAGCGCTTCAGTGCCGACGTCGTCATGTGGGTCGAGACCGCGGGTGCCACCGACGATATCGCCGCCACCGTCTCCTACGCCGACATCGCCGACGAAACCATGGCGGTCCTCACCGGCAAACCCGTCGACCTCATCGAGACTCTGGCCGAAACCATCGCCTCGAACGTCATGAGCCACGAGGGCGTGGTCGGCACCGAGGTCACCGTCCACAAGCCGGACGCCCCCATCGGCCACCCCTTCACCGACGTGTCCGTCACCGTGCGCCGCGGCGAGACCGACGCCATGCCCCTCTCCCTGTCCCTCAAGGGCATCTACGAGGCCGAGGACGGCTCCGTGCTCACAGGCGAGATCGAGGCATACGGCCGCGCCCAGGCACCCAGCCCCGCGCAGCAGACGGACGTGGCCCCCACCCGCAAGCGCCGCGGCGACCACGAAGCGCCCGCGCCCCGCGCCGAGGACGCCTCGAGTCCCGCACACATGCGTGCCCGCCGCGTCGTCCTGGCCATCGGCGGCAACCTTGGCGACGTGCCCGTCACCCTCATGCACACCGTCGAGGCCCTGTCCTACATGGAAGGCTTCCAGATCGAGGACGTCTCCCCGATCATGCGCACCAAGCCGGTCCTCGCCCCCGGACAAGCACCCCAGCCCGACTACTGGAATGCCGTCGTCGTCGGCTCTGCCATCGCCACCCCCGACGAAATCCTCGCCCAGACCAGCCGCATCGAACGCGAGCTGGGCCGCGAACGCCACGAACGCTGGGGCGCACGCACCATCGACATCGACATCATCCAGGTCGAAGGCCTCGCTTCCTCCGACCCCGCCCTCACCCTGCCACACCCGCGCGCGAAGGAACGTGCCTTCGTTCTCGCTCCCTGGCTGCTGTGCGACGCCAATGCCGTCCTCGAGGGCGTCGGCCGCGTCTGTGACCTGCTCGCCGTCGCGCCCGACCGCGACGGCATCATCGACGCCGTCGACGACTGGCTCGAAGACCCCGCTGCCGTCATGTCCGACTCCGACCGGCTCATCGCCGAGCGCGTCGAACAGGCCAGCGCCGACATGCGCGAACTCCTCGAAAACCTGACCGGTGAAATCAGCCATCTCGCCGACCTTGGTGCACCCATCGGCGAACCTCCGATGGCTCCCAAAACAGCCCTCGAGGCCACTGTCATCCCCGCGCTCCCCGCACCTAGGGCCGAGCAGACCCCGGAGCCTGCCAGCTCCAACTCTGGCTCAGGCTCCGTCGCGGGCGAGTTCGCACTCGCCGACGACGCTGTGGCAGACAGCTTTGTGGCTGGCGGGCCTGTGGCTGGCGGGCCTGTGGCCGAGGAGGTACCGCCCCTCGCCCCAGAAATCCCCACACACGAAGCTCCCGCACCCGTTGAAGCGGTGACCGAAGACGCAGTGGGCGACGTCACCATCCCAACGCCCGTCGCCGGCACCAACATACTCACGGACAGCGGCGCCGCGCAGCGCGCCAGCCTGTGGCATCGCCGGGACTCCTCAGATTCCGCTTCCGCGGGCTCCGCGAACAGCGATCAGTCCCGTGCCTTCGACAACACCGACGACCGCGCCAGACTGGCAGTCGCTTACGCCGAATACGGCTTCGACACTGACTTCGTCACTGACTTTGACCAGGCCGTGCCCGAGGAGCCCGCGCCCCAGGTTTCCCAGTCGGTAGCCCGCACGCAATCGGCAGCCCGCGCCGACCAGAATTTCGACATAGATGACGGCGACGGCCTCGAGCCAGATGTCGATGCCTCGGACTACGCAGCCGATGCACCCGTCAACGCGCCCACTCGGCCCAGCGCACCCCGGCCGACCACCCGGGGCGGAAGAGGAGCGCGCGATGCCAAGGCCTCGCCCAAGCCCGCGTGGCACCCCGTCTCCTCCGTGCCCGCGGATTCGCCCGCTGGGCGCGTGACCCGAAGGATCGGTTCGGGCAACTACTCGCCGACCAGCGACGAAAAGCCGCGGTGGGCACCCGTATTCCAAGACAAGCATCAAGAGTCGCGCACCGAGATCAAGCTGCCCGACTGGAACTTCAACGTCGGCACCACCCACGACGTGCGCGTCGTTGACGACCGCTCGGGCCTCGGTCGCGAGGACGACGCTCCCAAGGCCACCGTTCACGCCGACGGTCGCTCCACGATCCTGGCACCCGGACTGCCCGACAACACGCTCGTCGGCCCCATCCCCGACGACGAAGCCACCCACACCGGCATTCTGCGCCGCGTCGTTGTGCGCCCCACGATGACCGGGGCAATTCCCATCGTCAAGAGGCGCTAAATGAAACCGCTGGCGATCATCTGGGTGCTGCTGGTCGGCGTCGTGAGCGCTGCCCTGAGCTTCGTCGGGTTCTTCGCGCACATGCGCACCGGTGGAACCCCCATGATCGTCACGCCCGGTCCCGCCGTCGTGTTCGCCTTGGCCACGGCCATCCTCATCTGGTCCGGCATGGCTGTGCGGCGGCTGCGCGCCGGCAAAGATACGTGGATCGACGCCATCGGTGCCATGCGGGTTGCCGTCTTCGCACGCACCTCCGCGCTGGTCGGATCCAGCCTGTCGGGTATCCTCGTTGGCGTCATGGGCGTCTCCCTCACACAGCTCGAAGCCACCGCCATGGTGTCCAACGCAATTGGCTCCGGGGTCAGCGCCCTCGTCGGCGTCGTGTGGGTAGTCATCGCCGTAGTCATCGAACGCTGGTGCGTCATCACCCCCGACGACGACGCAGCCACCTCCAACAAACGAAACGCTGCGGCTTAAACGGCTGCGGTGCCCGGCTGATCGCTGCTGCTGGCCTGGTGGGGCTAGGGGATGGTTTCGTGGATAGGTTGTGGGTGTGCGGATAGGTTATTTTCCTATCCGTGAAGGCGTTAACCTATCCACCTGCTTGTTTTCTATCCGTATCGTTTTGTCGGGGCTGGGTCTTCCTGTTGGGGTGTCGCAGTTGTGCTCTCCGGGTTCTGTGGTGCTTTGTTACAGGTGCCCGCGCCGCGCGGAGTGACTCTGCGCCGCGCGGCTTGTCGGTGTCAATGTTGTGTGCGTTCCGAGAGTTACGAGCGCGGTTGCGCCCCGGCCCGGTATCGTGGAGGCGTGGCCGACCAGCGTAAGAATTTCCCCAGGCGATCATCCGCCCGGCGTAGCCCGTCGGGCGGCTCCTCCGGGCGCGCAGCAGACCGCACATCGCGCGCTGCGGGTGCGACGTCAAGCAACAACGCGTCCTCACGTCAAAGAACAGCCGGCACCGCAGCGAGCGCCCGCTCCGCGCGCGGCGCCAAAGCGGCTGGCACAAAGGTGCGCGGCACCAAAACGGCTAGCACCAAAGCGGCATCGGGTAAGAGCAAGCGCACGTCGTCAGGCGGTCCGCGTCCGCCCGTGAACCTGTGGCCCCGCCGCATTATCACGGGCCTAGGCCTGATTCTGATCCTGGCTCTCATCGTGTGGGGCGTTGTTGCTCTCGTCCGCGCTGTTATCGGCGTATTCACCTCGGATCCAGTTCCGCAGTCCAGTACGCAATCCGTTCAATCGGGCACGGTGGACGCCTCCGGTTACACGCTCAAGGGCGGTCAGGAGGCCACCGCGGATGGTCTACTGACGGACGGCACAGCGATTGAGATTCCGGTGTGCCTCGACAAGGACATCGCCGTCACCGCGACGGCGTCCGAGGCATCGGTCGGTTCACCGCTGTACGTGTCGGTGACGCTCGAAAACAGGGGATCGGTCGCCTGCTCGACCTCCCTGTCGAATTACACGTTGCAGGTGTCCACGGGCGGCCACCAGGTCTACGATTCGGCACGCTGCGCGGCGGATGATGAGTCTGCGAAAACCCTGCTGCTGCGCCCGACGGGCACGTGGTCCGGTTGGCTGAGCTGGGACGGCTACGTGTATGCGGATGGTTGTACGTCTCCCGCAGGCGGTGCCAAGGCCGCGACGGTGGGCACCTACAAGCTGGCCATCCAGCAGGGGAGCCGCGAGGTCGGCTCGGCCGTCGCTGACATCACCGCTCCGCCCGCGCCTCAGTCGGGCGCGCAGTCTGGTGCCCAGTCGGGGCAGAAGGCTGGGACGCAGGCTGGAACCCAGTCTGGTGCTCAGTCGGGAACCCAGAAAGCTCGGTGATGTGCTCTCCTCGTTGACGAGGCCGTGGCCGCGTGCCCGCGTCAGGTGTCGGTGAGTGCCCGCGACGTGTGTCGCGTCGTTGCTCAAGCGCCCGACGTGGGATTACCAGCCGACGACGCCCGCGCCGACGGCCTGGGCCTGGTGGGCCAGGTTTTCGACGATGAGTTGGGCGCGGTAGTGGCCGACGCTGTCGATGACTTCGATATCGGCGACGGAGGCGGCGCGCAGCTGTGGCAGGGTCGTGAAGTGCGCGGACACGGCTTTGATGGCGTTCCACGACAGGTGGGGGACCAGGGAGAGGGCGCGCACGCCGCGCGGCATGATTTCGCGGTCGAGGTCGGCGACCTCGTACACGTCCAGGCCGAGGATGTTTGCGATGGCGGTCAGGTCGACGATTCGTTCGGAGCCGAGGGAGGTGAGTTCGGCTTCGACGCGGGCGACGTCGGCGGGGTCGCGGATGTAGTCGCGCATGACGAGGGCGCGTTCGGAGGCGGATCCGCGTATGAGGTCTTCGACTTGGAGGGCGAGGAGGCGTCCCTCGGATCCCAGTTCTTCGAGGTATTCGGTGATTTCGGAGGTGATGCGGCGGATCATTTCCATGCGCTGCATGACGGTGGCGACGTCGCGCACTGTGGCGCTGTCGCGCATTTCGAGGATCGTGAGGGTTTGGAGGACTTCGTCGAGTCGCTGACTGTAGCGGTCGAGGGTGTCCACGGCTAGGTTGGCGCGCGAGAGCAGGGCTTCGGGTTCTTCGACGAGGCGGTGCTCGGTGCCCACGTAGATGGAGATCATGCGCATGGAGGCGGACAGGGACAGGACGGGCAGGTGCGTTTGGCGGGCGGTGCGCTGGGCGGTGCGGTGGCGCATGCCGGATTCGTCGGTGGGGATGGTGGGATCGGGGAAGAGCTGGACGTTGGCTTTGCGGATGCGCCATAGGTCGGGGTCGATGATGACGGCACCGTCCATTTTGCATAGTTCGCGTAGGCGAGCGGCCGTGAATGCGACGTCAAGGTCGAAGCCGCCTGAGCACATGGCCTGAATCTCGGGTGTGTAGCCCAGGACGATGAGGGCACCCGTGTGGGAGCGCTGAATTCGTTCCAGTCCCTCGCGAAGAGGGGTGCCGGGCGCAACCGCGTGCAGTGCTTCTCGAAGGATCGCTGCGTCTGAGGTCAATGTGCTTCCCTCCCGAATGACTAGGTCTGCTTTCTATTATTGCGAGTCTGTAGGAAATGCGACGCGAATCGCCGTCGCTAAATCAGAGACAGTGAACACGGTGATGCCGTCGACGCGGGCGAGGTCCTCGCTGCCTTGAGCTGGGACGATGGCTGCGGCGAAGCCCAATCGGGCTGCTTCGGCGAGGCGGCGCTGGGTGCCGGTGCAGGCGCGAACTTCACCGGTGAGGGAGATTTCTCCGACTGCGACGAGGTCGGCGCGCGGGGGTACGCCCTTGAGTGAGGACACGATGGAGATGGCCATCGCGAGGTCGATGGCGGGTTCGACGGTGCGCGCGCCGCCGACAGTAGACACGTAGACGTCGGCCCCCGACGTGTCAGCACCGATTCGGGCCTGCAGGACCGCGAGGATCATGGCGACGCGCGCGTGGTCGACGCCTGAGGTTGTGCGCCGAGGCGAGCCGCCCGACGAGGGAGCGACGAGGGACTGGATCTCGGTGGGCAGCGGGCGGCGGCCCTCGAGGGAGACGGCCGCGCAGGTGCCGGGCACGCCGCGTGTCGTGCGTGACAGGAATAGGCCGGAGGGGTCGGCGAGGCCGTAGATCCCCGAGTCGGTCAGCTCGAAGCAGCCGACTTCGTCAGTGGGGCCGTAGCGGTTTTTCACGGCGCGCAGCAGGCGAAGGCGTGAGTGTCGGTCACCTTCGAACTGGCAGACGACGTCCACGAGGTGTTCGAGGACGCGTGGACCGGCGATGCCGCCGTCCTTCGTCACGTGGCCGACGAGCAGGGTGGGTAGGTCGGATTCTTTGGCGACCCGAATGAGCGAGGCGGCGACCGCGCGCACCTGGGCGACGCCGCCCGCCCCGCCTTCGACCTGGGCGGAGGAGATTGTCTGCACGGAGTCGACGATGAGCAGGGACGGAGCCGAGGCCTCGACGTGCCCCAGGACGATGCCGAGTTCCGTCTCATCGGCGATGAGCAAGTTCGGCTCGAGCGCCCCGATGCGTTCGGCGCGCCCCCGCACCTGCGCCGCTGACTCCTCGCCCGTCACGTAGAGGACGGGGCCGCGTCCGCTCGATGCCGCCGTGCGCGCGGCCTTGGCGGCCACGTCCAGCAGCAGCGTGGACTTGCCCACGCCGGGCTCGCCGGCCAGGAGGATCACCGCGCCGGGGACGATGCCGCCGCCGAGGACCCGGTCCAGTTCGCCCACGCCCGTGGAACGTGACGTGGCGCGCTCCCCGTCCACGTCGCCAATGGGCAGCGCGGGGCGTCGTGGGGGAGACGCGGCGGCGCGCTGCCCGCCCGTGACCTCGCCCGCCTGGTCGACGGTGCCCCATGCCCCGCATTCGCGGCACTGGCCCACCCACTTGGGGGAGGTCCAGCCGCAGTCGGAGCAACGGTAGGTGATCTTCTCTTTCGCCATGGACCCACCGTAACGCGCACCGCCCCCATCTGCGGTTCGCTCGCGGGAGAGTGACGAGGCCGGGGCGAGGTCGTGGATGGGTAGCGTAGGTGATGTGCGGGTGTGAGACGATGTGGTCAGGTTCTCCAGATACGGCGAAGTGGCGGAATTGTGCCGTAAAGAACGTTGACGCGCGATGATACTTTACAAGTATCTGTAGAACGCGTGATGCTATTATCCATATGGTTAGCCGGTGTGTGTCCTCGGGAACTCGCTCCGGTACCTGCGGATGCTGCATGCCATCGACACTGAGGAAATGACATGAAGAAGGGGCGCAAGACGCGAAGGACCTGGTCCAAGCGACTGCCTGCCATGTCCGTCCTGCTCGTGTCTGCGATCCTGTATGCGATTGCGTTCATGTCCCGAGGTATGGAGGTCACGCAGGTCAGCGTCAATGATGGCGGTATCTGGGTGACCAATCAGGATCGCAAGCTCGTGGGCCATCTGAATTACGACGCCCGGATGCTCGATGGCAGGGTGTCCGTTAAGTCGGCGTCCTTCGATATCGGGCAGGCTGGTGGTGACGTGACGCTCGGGGAGGCGGGAACGCGCACGGTGTCGCCCGTGCCATGGTTCGCACGCGTGCGCTGTGCGTTGTCGATCAAGTCGCTGCGCTGGCATTGCCGCGCGCGTCGCTTGGCGACAAGCAGACAGCGTCGGTCACTGTTGTCGCGCGTCACGCGCCGTTGGAGGAGGAAACGATGAGTGACAGAGACGAGCACGTGGGGGTTGCCCCGATGCTGCCCGGCTACCAGTGGATTCGACACCTCGGATCGGGTGGGTTCGCGGACGTGTACCTGTGCCGCCAGGAGATGCCCAGTCGTGATGTCGCGGTGAAGATTGCTCGCCTGGACCGTGGGTCTGAGGCGCAGGGGGACATCGCCCGCGAGGCGGATGTGATGGCGCTCGTGTCGGGGCATCCGGCTGTCGTACAGTTGTACGGCGCGGGCACCGCACAAGATGGGCGGTCTTTCCTGGTGATGGAGTACTGTCCGGTCGCGAACATCATGGATCAGGTGCGTCAGAAACCGATGTCGACGGATCGGGCGCTGTCGATGATCATCCGCATGTGTGGCGGCGCGGAGATGCTGCATCGTGTGGGTTTTGTGCACCGTGATATCAAGCCCAGCAACATCATGGTGAATGCCTACGGCTCGCCGGTCCTGACAGATTTCGGTGTGGCGGAGCATGTGGGGACAGATCCGCGCAGCGGCCGCGATGGTTTTTCGGTCATGTGGGCGCCGCCCGAGCAGATCGCGGGTACGGCGCGTATCCATCCGACGCAGGACGTGTGGGCGCTGGGCGCGACGCTGTGGACGCTGCTGATGGGTCGCCCGCCCTTCGAGGTGCCCGACGGCGATAACACGGCTAGGGCGGTCGCGCAGAGGGCAGCGTCGGGCCGTGTCTCGCGCATCGATCGGCCGGGCGTGCCCGATGCTGTGACCGCCATCGTGCGTCGAGCGATGAGCTTGGATCCTGAGGAGCGTTTCGGGTCGGCGGCGGCGCTCGGTTATGCGCTGCAGACCGTTGAACGTGACATGCATCGCCCGGTCACGGAAATGAAGCTGAGCGTCGTCGCGCCCACCGGTGGGCCTCCCTTGGCGCTGTCGATCCCGACGCCGGCTCTCCTGGATTCGGAGCGTACGCGCACCCGTCGCAGGGGATTCTCGGAGGGGGACCAGGCCTCGTCGAACGAGGCCTGGTCGGGTAACTCGACGACGAATCGTCGCGGGGTGGTCGACTCCGAGTCGAAGCGTCCTGCGTGGGTGATTCCCGTGCTGGTGGTCGTCGGTGTGCTGGCCACGGCAGCCCTGGTTGTCGCAATGTTGACGGGCGGGGGGCACAGCGTGCGCCTGGGTGCGGGCGAGGGGCCGTCGGTCGAGGCGACGACCGAGCAGTGGAGTGACCCTGGGGGGTGGATCGAACTGCGTGCGGGAATGCTCGCCTAAGCGCAACTACGGGCGGTTCGCGAAGTACTCGAGCAGGCGAGAGTCGCCCGAAACGATGATCTCGTCGTCGGAGTTGATGCGCGTCGACGAATTCGCGTACTCGAAACGCTGCTTGGGGTGGCGAATCGCCAGGACGTTGACGCCGTAGCGGCCGCGCAGGTCAAGCTCCTCCAGCGAAAAGCCGTGCACCTCCGTGGGTGGACGCAGCTTCATGATGGAAAAGCCGTCCTTCTCCATCTCGATGTAGTCGACCATACGGCCGCCCACCAGGTGCGCCGTGCGCTTGCCCGCATCCAGGTCGGGGTAGACCACGTGGTGGGCGCCCACGCGGCGCAGGATACGCCCGTGCTGGGAGGACGTCGCCTTCACCCATATCGACGAGATCCCCATGTCGACCAGGTTCGCGGTGATCAGTACGGCCGCCTCCAGGGAGGAACCCACGCCGACGACGGCGCTGCGGAACTCGCGTGCGCCCAGCTGCTCCAGCGCATCCTTGGACGTCGCGTCGGCCTCGACCAGGGGGAAACGACCCGCGAAGGCCTGCACGCGCGAGGGGTTCTTTTCGACCGCGAGGATCTCGTACCCCAGCTGGTCCTGCGTCACCGCGACGGCTGAGCCAAAACGGCCCAAGCCGATGACAAGCGTGCCTGACTGAAGGTCCTTTGAGTCACGTTCTTCTGCCATGGCTCTATTCTTCCCTCCCCGTCCCGCGCGCGCGAACGGTGCCCAGCCACGGCCTCGTCGAACAAGTCGCCACTGCGCTGTCAACCGATGATCGGCTGCTCCTCGGGCATACGAATCACGCGGGAACGCTCACGCAATGCGAGTGCCGCGGCCACCGTCATCGATCCCGTGCGGCCCGCGAACATGAGGGCGATAAGGACGTACTTCGCGGCCATCGGCAGGTTAGGCGTGATACCCGTAGACAGGCCTACGGTGGCGAACGCGGACACGGTCTCGAACAGGATGATGTCTAATGAGTGATCTGTCATGGTCAGCAGCGCGACGACGGAGATGGCGACCAGGGCCAGGCCGAGCAGGGACACAGCGACTGCTAGGCGCACGGTCGATGTAGGGATACGCCGGCCGAAGGTCTCGATGTCGCGGTCACCTCGTGCCTCGGCGATGACGGCCAGAACCAGCACCGCGAACGTCGTCACCTTCACGCCGCCCGCCGTGGACGCGGAGCCGCCGCCGATCATCATGAGGATGTCCTGCACAAAGTGCGTCTGCGAACGCATCGAACCCACGTTGAGCGCCGAAATACCCGAGGACCGCGAATTGACGCCCGCGAGCATTGCATTGAGGATCTTCGAGGGAGTGTCCACGGACCCCAGCGTCGCCGGATTGTGCCACTCCGTCAGCGCCAGGGCGAGAGCGCCGATGAACGCCAGGATCAGATAGGTCGACAGCGTCAGCTTCGTATGTAGGCGCCAGCGGCGCGGAGTCCACATGTTTTTCGCGACGTCCATGATGACGGGAAAACCGATAGCGCCCACGGTGGTCCCCAAGATGATGGGGACCAGCATCCACCAGTCGGTGACGTGCGGTTCGAGGCCGCCGGGAAGAATCACGAAGCCCGCGTTGTTGAACACGGAGATCGCCATGAAGACGGCATCCCACACGGCGTACACGGGGTCAATACCCATGGTGAGGAAACGGGGCAGGAACATGATTGCCAGGAACGCCTGCATGCTCAGCGAGGTCGCGATGACTGCCTTGAGCAGCGTGGAAATCTGGCCCATCGCTCCCGTACCGGTCTCCTGGGTGGCGAGCATGCGCTGGGTGAGTCCCAGGTGTCGGGACACCGCGAAGGCGAGGATCGACGCCAGCGTCATGACGCCCAGGCCGCCGACGACGATGCCCGCCGCGATGACAGCCTGCCCGAAGGGGGACCAATACGATGCTGTGTCCACCGTCGTGAGACCTGTCACGCATACAGCTGATACGGCGGTAAAGAGCACGTCGACGAAGGGAGCGGGCTCGTCAGAGGCGGAAGCGATGGGCAACATGAGCAGCACGGTGATAACCCCGATGATGAGGGCGAACGTGCTGAGAGCCAGCCTGGCGGGGGAGTAGCGGGCCTGCCGGGACAGCCACGCGCGTACACGCTGAGCGTAGGACGTGGGCACCTGGGGATGTGGACCGCGGGGTCCTCCCGGCACCTGGCGGACGACAGGGGAGGGTTGTGGAGTCAGGGTTTCCGCTGAAATGGCGTGGGACGAGGCCGTGGCTCGCCCGCGCATCAGGGACCGTGTAGCACCGGGATTGGTGCGCAGCCGAGGGGGCTGAGGTCGAGGCGTGCGTCCCTTGCGTGCCGCTCCCATCGAACCTCCTTAACGACTCTGCAACAAAAGTGGATAAAGTTGCAGTTTTCATGTGGATGGGCAGTAGTATATTTCGTGAGGCTACGTAAGCGATGAACGAACGGGTTTAACGCGCCTCGCGAGCATACTGGGAGTCATTAATGGAACAGCAGTCGGCGCCGCGCTTTATGACCGTCACGGAAGTGGCGGACATCATGCGCGTCTCTAAGATGACTGTGTACCGATTGATTCACAGCGGCGAAATGCCCGCGATTCGCGTCGGAAAGAGCTTCCGAGTCCCGGAGGCTGCGGTCGCCCAGATGATCCAGGCCGGTATGTCGGATCACTCCGGTGGCCAGGCTCGCGTCATTGGCGGGTAGTATAGGCACGATGTGCCCGTTCCGGGCACCCATCATCAACCAGCGGTAGTACCTCTGCCGCCCACACTACGAGGGAGGAACCCCATGGGCTCCGTCATCAAGAAGCGCCGCAAGCGCATGGCGAAGAAGAAGCACCGCAAGCTCCTGCGCAAGACGCGTCACCAGCGTCGCAACAAGAAGTGAGCGAGCGGAGGCCCGGCCTGTTGGCCGGGCCTCACGTGTATCCGGGGCCCTATACTTGGGCGTTATGGACCGCACCATCATTCACGTCATGCGCCACGGAGAAGTGGATAATCCTAACGGTGTTTTGTATGGGCGTCTGCCCGGTTTTGGTCTGACGGAGCTGGGGCATCAGATGGCGGCGCGCGCCGCGCAGTATCTGGTGGATTCGGGTGCGGATATCGCTCGCGTCATCTCGTCGCCGCTGCTGCGCGCCCAGCTGACGGCCGCGCCAACCGCCGCCGCCTACGGTCTGAGCATTGCCTCCGATCCTCGCCTCATCGAGTCGGACAACGTCTTTGAAGGTCTGCCCGTGAACTCCAATCGCGCGATGCTGGCGAACCCGAAGTATTACAAGTACTACTGCAACCCGCTGCGCCCCTCGTGGGGCGAACCCTACCGTGACGTCGCCTCCCGGATGAGCGCGGCCCTCTCTTCGGCCCTGCGCGAAGCATGCGGCCGCGAGGCCCTGGTCGTCTCCCACCAAAACCCCATCGTCACGCTCACCCGATTCATCAACGGCCAGCCGCTGGCCCACTCGCCCAAGTCGCGTCACTGCTCCCTGGCATCCATCACGTCCTTCATCTTTTCGGGCGCGACGCTCGTGGGCACCTCCTACGCGGAACCCGCGGCAGACCTCGTCGCCCTCGCCAAGGACATGACCCCCGGAGACTCTGCTGCCGACCTGCGACGCTGACGTACAGTGCCGGTGAGCGGCGCGCAGGCATGTAATACGGGTGGCCCCATGCGGGACCGCCCGCTGCTGTTCCGCGCGTAAACCCCATGTTCCGCACGTGGGCCGCCTGTTCTGCATGTGGGCGGGGTTGCCCAGGTTCGGAATAGCGGGTCCACGTGCGGATGAGGAGGCCCGCGTGCGTATCAAGGGGACTCAGGTGCATGGTGCGGGGTGAGGCGTCGCGCCAACACGACGCGTCCCATACGCCTTACTGCATGTGAGGTCGAGTCTTAGGAAGCCTCGTTCTCAGTGCCGTTGCCGTCCTTGCCCTGCTGGCCCTGCTCACGCCTGCGGCGTTCCTCCTCGCGGCGCTTACGCTGAATGTCGCGTTCGAGGCGGAACAGGAACTCGGGATCGTCGTCTGGAGCGGTGGGGCGCTTGGGGGCCTTGGGCGCACGCGTCTGTTTCTTTTCCGCGCGGGATACCCATCGCAGCGCCAGCCATACAATCGGGCCAATCGCGGCGATCGTCGCTGTGAAGAGGATGATGAGCAGCCAGATCGCCTTGGGGAGCTTGCCGGGCATCTCGTCTTCGGGCGTGCGATGCCAGTCCGCAGCCGCGTAAATGGTGAGCGCGATCATCGCGACGAAGAAGAGGATTCTGACCATGCCCCTAGTCTAGGGGCGTGCGCTGGCCCATGCCGCCCCGTTCACTCCCGGGGCAATCCGTCTCCGCTCAGTCGCGCGTGACCGTCGGCAGCGCACCGTAGGAGGACGCAGCTCCCGGCGACAGGATCGCCGCGGCTCCCGCCCGCATGCCGTCCGCCACGGCCTCGACGAAGGGCTTGCCGAGCGCCAGGGCTGCCGCCAGCGCACCCACGCACGCGTCGCCCGCGCCCGTGGTGTCCACGGCCTCGCCGAGGTTGACAGCGGGACAGTGACCCACCTCGGCACCCGACGCCCACGCCGCCCCCTGCGCCCCCAGCGTGACGACGACGTGGCGCGGCCCCATGCCGCGTAGCGCGCGGGCCACCCCAATCGCCTCTGTCGGCGTCGCGGGCGCGGGCAGGCCCAGGGTCAGTCCGGCCTCGGTCTCGTTGACGACAAGGATGTCGATGTGCGACATCGCTGCCGGGTCCGTGTCGCGCGCGGGTGCTAGGTTGAGCAGGCCGCGCGCGCCGAAGGAGTGTGCCCACGCGAGGACCTCGGTGTTCGTGTGGGAGGGGACCTCGGCCTGCAGGACCACGATGTCGGAGGGGGCTGGGAATAACGAGGCCTTGGCGGGCTCGATCGTCACCGCGCGGTTCGCGCCCGCGTCCAAGATGATCGTGTTCTCGCCGGAGGCCGCGACAGTGATGAGCGCTGTTCCCGTGGGCCCGTCGACGTCGCGCACGTGCGTGACGTCCACGCCGTGGGCAGCCAAGTCAGCGCGCAGACGCTGGCCCGACAAGTCCGTCCCGACTGCGCCAACGAAGAGCGTCTCTGCTCCCGAGTGCGCGGCAGCCGCCGCCTGATTCGCCCCCTTTCCGCCCAGGCCGTAGGTGAGGGAGGAACCCGACAAGGTCTCGCCGGGTGAGGGGAAACGGTCAACGGTGACCGTAATGTCTTGGTTAATGGAACCGACAACAATGACGCGTGCCATGACATCTCCTATGTGACGGATGCTCTATTGTGCCACGTCACAGTCGGTATTTAAAAGCACCTCGGGGCGATTCCGGCATTATTTCAATGATTAAGTGATGCTTAAGTCGTATGCCAGTTTCCTGCGATACTACTAAAGTAACGCTTTATGGTGAACTATCCGCCGTGCGCAATTTCCGATACCTCGTTTCGACACGCCCGGCAGCCCCATCCTGCCGCGTCACCACCATCCCGTCCCAGGTGATCCGGGAAGGGGCCACGGCCTCGTCTCCCATGCGCACCACCACACCCGGTGCAGCCGGGATGGACCACCCCGCGCGCGTTCTCCTGCCCCTCCTCGGCATCTACTCGCTCGGCACTGTCTCCCTCCAAGGCTTCAACCTGGTCTACCTGCGAGTCGCCGCCGACATCGGTGCCGGTGACTCCTCCGGCCTCATCACCGCGATCCCCGGCATCGTCCTGGGCGTCGCCTGCTTCCTGTACGGCACCCTCGGCGACTTCGTCCCGCTGCGCCGCATCGTCGACGTCGGCGTCGCACTCATCGTCGCTGGATCGCTGCTCGGTTTCACCTTCTCCTCCTCCCTGACCGGCATCATCATCGCTCGCGCGCTCCAGACCCTCGGCTACCAGGCCTCCGCCTCCGCCTACATGATCCTGGCCACCGGCATCGCCGACCCCAAACGCCGCAGCCTCTACGTCGGCCTCATGTGCGCCGCCTTCCAAGGCGGAACCGCCATCGGCATGCTGTCGGGAGGCCTCCTCGCCGACATCAACTGGGCGATCCTGCTGCTCATCCCCCTCGGCGGCCTCGCCGTCCTGCCCATCATGGGACGCCGCGTGCCCGCCCGCGCCCACACCGGACGCGTCGACGTCGTCGGCCTCGCCATCTTCTCCTCCCTGGCGCTCCTCCTCACCCTGGCGGCCTCCAACCCCCGCTGGTGGCTCATCGGCGGGCTCATCCTCGGCGGCGTCATCTTCTGGCGCTACATCGGCCGCGCCCGCGCCCCCTTCATCACCCGCTCCTTCTTCACCAACGTGCCCTGGGCGCGCTCCGTCAGCCTCATCGTCATCATCTACTGCATGAACTTCACGGTCGCCCCCCTCATGAACGGCATCGGTGCCGCCCACTACGGACTCACCCCCGCGCAGGTCTCCGTGCGCCTCCTGCCCGCCTACTGCGTCGCCCTGACCGCCGCCATGAGTTCCGGGGCCGTCATGGCCCGCATCGGGCGCGGTGCTACCGTGCGTGGCTGCGTCAGCCTCATCCTGTCCGGAACCGCGCTGCTCGCCCTCTTTATGAACTCCGGCCCGTGGGTCATCACCGCCGCCATGTGCCTCATCTACGCCGGCTTCGGCGCGCTCTTCACCCCCATCTACGACACCGTCTTCGCCACCGTTGCCCCCCGGCCAGAACGGCCGCGCCGTCGCCATGAATGACCTGGCCATGCAGGGCAGCGCCGCCATCGGCATCGGCGTGTTCACCCCCTGGCTGGCCTCCGGCTCCTTCGAATCCATCGCCGTCGTCTGCGTCGGAGCCGCAGCCATCGGCATCCTCGGCGACTGGGCCCACGAGGCCCTCTGCCGCAGGGGACGCTGAGCCGCGTCGGGTCCGCGTGGCTACCCCGGCCTCGTGAAAGTCCGACTAGCGTAGCCGCGCCGGTCCGCGTCAACGTGCCCCTGCCTCGTCCTTCCCTCTAGGACAGAACCAGCGCCAACCCGGCGAGAATCGCCCACGCCAGCGTGAAGAAGCCCGTGTTGCGCAACACGACGATGAGCGCTCGGCCCGACGCGCCGGTCAGCACCGGTAGGCTCACCCCGACCGCCGGGGCCGCCGTGCCCACGCCCAGCGCGCACGTCGCCAGCGGATGCATACCCAGTGCAACGCCGAGCGCCACGATCATTCCTACCGGCACCCACGCGCAGGCCGCGAACACCCAGCGCGACGCCCGGTCACCCAGGCGCACGGCGGCCGTCATCTTGCCCGACTCGCGGTCCGTCGGAATATCACGAATGTTATTCGCCATGAGCAGCGCCACCGACAGTAAACCCAGCGCCGACGCGCACATCCACAGCCACCACGGGGCCACCTGCACCTGCGTCCAAGCCGTGCCCACGCACGCGAGCAGGCCGAAGAATACGAAGACCATCAGCTCGGACAGGCCGATACCCATGTAGGCGTACGGGTGCTTGCCGCCCGTATAGAACCATGCGGCCACGACAGCCGCCGCGCCCGCCACGATCAGCCACCACGTGCCCGACAGCGCCACCAGTGCAAGGCCCGCGACGCCGGCCAGCGCAAAGCAGCCCAGCGCCGCAGTCAGTACCGTCTTCTGCTTAGCGAGGCCGCCACCCGTCAGGCGCGCCGGACCCTTACGATTGTCATCCGTGCCGCGAATCCCATCCGAATAATCATTCGCGTAATTGACACCCACCTGCAGTGCCAACGCCACCACGAGCGCCAAGGAGGCTCGCACCGCGTCAAACCCGCCCAGATGATGCGCAGCCGCCGACCCGACAATCACGGGTGCAGCGGCAGCGGGCAGGGTGCGCAGACGAGCGCCTTCAATCCAATCCGTCACGGTAGCCCTAGCCACCAGTCTAG
>ERZ1699257.187-NODE-188-length-18357-cov-3.377674_pt1 | contig 18357 bp, 31 predicted proteins | sample MGYA00581521_ERZ1699257 | MGnify/ENA primary metagenome ERZ1699257 (study PRJEB42319, sample SAMD00040330) | human oral metagenome | material: saliva | host: Homo sapiens | study: EMG produced TPA metagenomics assembly of PRJDB4115 data set (Metgenomic analysis of... | reverse complement strand
GTACTATTATTATTCGCTAGATCTAGTATGGCAAAGAAATACGGATTAAGAATGAGTAATAGTGTTGCAGTGATCGATAAGGGTTTTTACAACAATAAAAGTAATGAGGGACATATTACTTTTCTATATGACAACATTACTGATAAAGAAGTGATTATTGAGAAGCACACAAGAATAGGACAAGGAATATTTATGCAGTTTTTACCTATTGACAATATTGAAATACTGTCACAAGAAAGAACAGGTGGCTATGGTAGTAGTGGCAACAAATAATAAAAAATAGCCGTTTAAAACAACGACTACTTACAAAAATATACAACTTTAAAATAACACAAACAGGAGGAAAAATCAAGTGACATTAGAAAACATTAACAAACCTAATCCAAAACATTACAAATTTGAATTAAAAAACGTTCCTGTAATTATCGATGGAAAAGAGGTTGTTGTCGATAATTTACAGCTTGAAACAAGATATATACTAAAAGATTTGCTAAATGATGCTAATTTAACTCGTGAACAAGCATTTTGGTATGGGAATATTGGTAAAAGATATTTTAGATTGTGTAAAAAACACGATGATCCGACAACTGATATTAAGAAAATCATTCAAGAATCAACATTCTTACTTAGCTCTATTTTAGGTAAGGAATATAAGGCAAAATTACTTGATGAAAAAGGCATTGATTTATTAAACGAAAAAGAAGAAGAGATAGCTGTATTTGATAAGTTAAATTCTCTATTAACTCCTCAAGAGAAAGACTTTATAAACGAAAAAGATATTGAGCATATTCTTATTAATGGTAAAAAAGTACCTGATCATTTAGTTAAAGATGCAATAGATATGCTAGGAGAAATAATTTATGGAGAATAAAGAAATAGTTTTAAATAAATTAAAAGAACTTTATACGGAAGGATATATTTTTGGTGATATAGCACTTTTTCACGATATGTTAACATACGAACATTCAGAAACAAATGTAGGTAAAGCTTACGCTGAAATGTCAGAAGATGAAGAATTAGAAGTATTAGAAAAATATGTAAGGTATAGAAAAAATGAACGAGCAAATTTATGAGTTCGCTAAAACTATTAAAAATATTAAAGATATTGGTTTTAGTTATAAAGAAGCGAAAGATATATATGAATTTTATACAACGAGATTACAAGACTTATTCTTGTTTGATGAAGTTTTTGAAATAGATAGTAATTACACAACTAACGCTACTGATTGTTACAACAGTTTTGTAAACTTTTGTGTAAACAACAATGTTGATGTACCAACTCAAACAGCGTTTGGTTTAAATATGTGTAAGTTTGCTAAAAAAATCAGAACAAGAACTGGAATAAATTATAACGTAAAAATTAAGGAGATTATAAATGAATAGAATAATTACAGAAGAAAGATTAACAACATTATTACACAAGGAAAACATGCTTTCTAAAATCGAAATACCAGATAATATCAATTCATTTGAAACAACTGTGACTGAAGAAGATTTAAGCCAGTATGAACCAGTACAAATTAAAATAAATAGCGTGATGAAAAAATTGCAAAAATCAAGAGTTGATTGGCAGTCTAAACCACGTAAAAAAAGTGGATTTAATAAATTCCAGAATTTTAAATATTTTGTATTAAAGGATATTTTACCAACAGTAAATGAAATATTTAATAAAAATGGATTATACAGTCAATATAATCTGACAAAAGATTATGCAGAACTTATTATTACTGACAGCTCAACAGGTGATTATCTTACTTATAGAATACCTGTACAAAAACTTGATAATCCGACTATGCAAAATATCGGAGCAATTAACACATACTCTAAACGTTATTTATATATGAATGCATTAGAGATTGAAGAAGATGAAGATGAATTAGATAGTCAAGATTTAGAAAAAACAAAAGAAGCAAAAGCAACTAAACTTTCTAAAGAGGAACTGGTTAAAAATTTATCTGAAGTATTAACTGAAAAAACACTAAGTACATTATTGAAACAAAACAAAAAAGAAAAACTTGAAGATTTTGCTGAGGAGGGATTAGAAAAATTATGGAACAGTTACTTAAAAAATACCAAGAAGTAAAATTAGAACTTAAATTATTAGAATCAGAAATTAAAGAACAATTCTTACTGATGAATGCTGAAAAGTATGAAGTAGGAGAGTTTAAAGTAGTAAAGAAAAAACCTTATATTAGACAGTCGTTTGACAGTAAAAAATTTAAGGAAGATAATCCACTATTATATCTTGACTATATCAAAGAAACGGAAGTAAAAGAAAGTGTCTCTATTTCAGTATGATGATGTAACACATACGTATTCTTATATGGGACGTGTTATCCCTTCAGTAACACAGTGTATTAAATTAATTTTAGGTGATAAATATGGTGATGTGCCAAAAAGTATATTAAGAAAAGCTGCGATATATGGTACTAGAGTTCATAAGATATTAGAAGATTTAGAAGATGGAATAGAATATCGCAACTTAAATATATATGAACAAAATGCAGTTAATCAATATAAAAAAATTAAAGATTTTGAAACTATAGAAAAAGAGATCTTTGTAAATTATAAAACTGTATATTGTGGACGTGTGGACGGTATAGGTAAAAATATCATTTACGATATCAAAACAACAACTAAACTTGATGTCGATTATATAAGTTTGCAGTTATCACTATATTTGCTAGCTTATGATGAAGAAAATTACGAAAATTACACAGGTTATGTCTTGTGGCTTCCCAAAAGAGATGCAGGGAAAAAGATTGAAATACCACTTAAGACTAAAGAAGAGATATTAGATATTGTGGAGCTTATAAAATGTTTGTGTTAAGAGATTATCAAAAGAAAATCATTAAAGATACATTTCAAGCCTTACATACTCACAAAGCACCTTGTGTAGTTGCTCCTTGCGGAGCAGGAAAAAGTGTAATCATAGCAACAATTATTAAAATGTTTACTGATAAAAAAGCTAATGTGTTGTTTTTGGTACATGTTAAAGAATTACAAGAACAGATTAAAAATACACTTATCAACGCAGGAGTTAACGTTAATTATGTAAATGTTGCTATGGTTCAAACACAGGTTCGTAAAACTTCTGATAGGACTGATTATAAATTAATAGTAACTGATGAAAATCATCATAGCTTAGCTAATTCTTACGTTAAAATATACGAACGCTACGCAAATGCTAAAAGAATAGGTTTTACAGCTACACCGATTAGACTTAATGGTGGTGGATTAGGAGATGTGAACGATATTCTGATAGAAAGCGTAGATGTTCAGTGGCTTATAAAGAACAATTTTCTAGCACCATTTAAATATCTAGCACCATCTGTTATTGATGTTGATAAATTAAAGCTTTCTAAAGGTGATTACTCAAATAAAAGTATTGAGGGAAGTTTTAAAAAATCAATATTAGGTGATGTAAAAAAAATATACGATAAATATTTAAAAGGTTGCAAGACTATAGTTTATTGTCACAGTATAGAACATTCTGAAATAGTAGCAAAAACGTTAGTAGGAGTTACCTTACACAGTAAGATTGATAAATATCAAAGAGATCAAATTATTAATGATTTTAGAACAGGAAAAGTAAATGTACTTTGCAATGTAATGGTGTTAGGTGAAGGCTTTGATGTTCCAGATTGTGATGCGGTTATATTATTACGTCCAACAAAATCATTATCGCTATTTATTCAACAAAGTATGAGATGTATGAGGTACAAACCTGGTAAGCAAGCTATCATTGTTGATATGGTTGAGAATTACAAAGAACATGGTTTACCAGATACTCCAAGAACGTGGAGTCTGGAAACTAAACCGAAAAGCGAACGTCCTACTGTTCGTTCACAGATGTGTATCAACTGTTTATCAGTTGCAGAAACCATTAAAAATCCTTGTCAGTATTGTGGATATGTCAAGGAAATTAAAGAAAATACTATTGATGTTATTGATGAAGACATAGAGTATAGAGACATAAAAAAAATTAAACTGGAGTATATTCCAGAACTTTCTGAAGTTGAAAATATACAAGACTTACAAAAAATTCAAAAAGCGAAAAATTACAAGCCTGGATGGGTTTACCATCAAGCAAAAATTAGAGGATATTTATAAATTAAAGGAGATTAAAATAATATGGCAATTAAAATGAGTTACAACGCAGGATTTACAGTTACACCAGAGGGAGTTTACACAGTTTTAGTTGAGGATATCTCAGCAGAGACAGCAAAAAATGGTAATGAGTATTTAGCGTTAAAATTAGCAGTACAAAATAGTGAATCTGTTAAAATTATCAGAATGAGTTACTGGCAAAATCAAGATACAGGAGAGTATAGACTGTATGATTTAATGAATATTGCTAAAGCATATGGAATTCCAGAAGAGACTGAATATCAAAGTTACGATGAATTCTTTGCTGCGTTATCTGAACATAGCGAAAAACCTATTTCAGTTAGAGTAGAACATTATACTAATCCTAATACTGGTAAAGTAAGTATAAATTTAAGAGATATTAAACCAGCGGATGATCTTGATGATTTAGTAAATCCTTTTATTTAAGAGGTGTTAAATGATACCTAGTGAATTACAAGATTTAAAGCAGTGGTGTTGCTATAAGTTAGTTAAGCAAAAGAACACTGAAAAATTAAGTAAGCTACCTATTAATCCAGAAACAAAAAAAGGTGCAAAGAGTAATGATCCATCAACATGGGTTGACTATGATACAGCGTTACTTTATGCAGATGAATATGATGGAGTGGGATTTTTCTTCACTCCACCATATGTGGGAATTGATATTGATAGCGTGAATTTAGATAAAATTGATACGAAAACATTAGAAATAATTAATACGCTTAACAGTTACACAGAAGTGTCTGTTAGTGGTAAGGGACTACACATAATTATACGTGGTTCAATTCCTGGAGGAGTTAACAGGAAAGGTACTCTTGAGATGTACCAAGAAGCAAGATTTTTCGCTATGACAGGAAATATCTTAAAAGGTTGTCCAGATGAAGTATATGACAGACAACAAGAACTAGAGAAAATCTATAAAAAATACATGGAACAACCAAAAATAGTAATGGACTATGGTGTTCAAGATAAGAGGATAGTAAATTTTAATGATCTTTTAAAAGTTAAAAATGAGAAGTTCAGAAAATTATATAGTGGTGAGTTTAATGAATATCCTAGCCAATCTGAAGCAGATTTAGCGTTCTGTTCTATGGTTGCTTATTTCACAGATGGTAATGCTGAATTAATTGATAAAGCAGTACGTGAGAGCCAGTTATATCGTGAAAAATGGGATAAAAAACATGGTGCTGATACTTATGGTAATTTAACGATTAAAAAAGCGTTAGATGGATATAAAAAGCGTGAATTTCTACCAGAATTATACATGGATAAACATTATCCATGGGACGATACAGGGAACGCTGATAGGTTCACAGATATATTTAAAGATAGAGCGTTATATTCTTACACAAATAAAGGTTGGTATTTATACGATGGTAAACGTTGGGTGTTTGATACGTTAGGTAGGATAAATGATTATTTTGAACAGAGTGTAGTTGTTCTTAAAAAACAAGGCTTTCCGATGGATAAGCTAGAAGGTGAGTTTTTAGAAGATTATGAAAAACGTATTAAGAAAATGAAGACAGCCTTTGAAAAGCATTTAAACTACTCTAGAAGCAATAGAGGAACAGTTGCAGGTATCAAGCAAGCAATGTATAAAAATTCAATAGATATCAGTGAATTTAATAGTAATGATATGTTAATTAATTTAGAAAATTCAGTATATGATATGGTTAGTGGAATGAATATACCGCATGATGCTAGTTTTAAATTCACTAAAAAGGCTAATGTTAACTATGATGAAAGTAAAAAATGTCCACGTTGGGAGCAATTCTTACTAGAAATTTTTGAAGGTGATACAGAGCTTATTAAGTGGATACAAAAAGCGTTAGGATATTCACTTACAGGACTGACAACAGAACAAGTAATTTTTATCTTAAACGGTAATGGAAAAAACGGAAAATCTGTGTTTATGGATGTGGTAAGTCACATATTTGGAGATTATAGAGCTAATATTCAACCAGACTCACTTATGGTTAGACAAAGTCAAGGTGCTAATAGTGATATAGCAAGGCTTAAAGATGCTAGATTTGTTACGACAGTTGAGAGTAATGATGGTATGAGGTTTAACGAAGGTTTAGTCAAGCAGTTAACCAGCGGAGATACAGTTACAGCTAGATTTTTACATGCTAATGAGTTTGAGTTTACACCTAAATTTAAGTTGTGGATGGCAACCAACCACCGTCCTATTATCCGTGGGACTGACAAAGGTATTTGGAGACGTATTCGTTTAATTCCATTTACTAGAGAATTTACAGATGAAGAAGTTGATCCAGATTTAACATCAAAACTTTTAGCTGAGAGTGATGGGATATTGCAATGGATGCTTAAAGGTTTAGAAATATGGCAAAAAGAAAGATTAGGTATGTGTTCTAAAATTCTTATGGCAAATAAAGAGTATAGACAGGAAATGGACGTTGTAAGTACATTCCTTGATGAATGTGTTAGTAATAATTTAGGTAAGGAAGTCAAAGCAGCTGAATTATACCAACACTACAAAAATTATTGTGCTCAGAACGGATTTTTCGTCCTAACCTCAACTAAATTTGGGAGAGAGATGGATAACAAGGGATATATTAAGGTTCGTAAGCGTTCTGGACAGTTTTATCAAGACATAAGTATGAGGTTTTAAAAGAAGTGTGTATAGTGTGTATAGTTTAATAGTATTTCTATATTATTTACATATAGAAAAATATAAAAAAAGTATATATAAAAAATATAGGAAACGGCGAAAACTATACACACTATACACACATTAAAAAATTGAGGTGATATTTTGAAAGAAACAGACATTCAAAACACTATTAGAAATGGGATTAATGATATTGCAGTTATCTTTAGAATTAATGTTGGTAGCTTTAAAGTTGGAGATAGAATTATTTCTACAGGAGTTCCAAAAGGCTTTCCAGATTTATTCGGATTTAGAAGAACAGACGGGAAAGCAATTTTCTTAGAGGTTAAAACTCCAACAGGGAAGCTTAGAAAAGAACAAGAAGTCTTTAAAGAAGCATTATCAAAGCAAAATGTAATATATGGTGTTGCTAGAAGTTTAGAAGAAGCAAGAGAAATAATTTTACGTACTTAAAATTTAGAAGCATTTAAACCGCTTCTGAGCGTTTTAAAGTTAAAAATGAATAATTACACCAAAAATAATTTTAAAACGATTATAGGGGTAAAATTTTAGTGATTTGAGGTATTTTATGACTAATTTACAAAAGATAATGAACAACAAAAATATAACTGATCAAGAATTAAGTGAAAAATCTGGAGTACATTTTAACACTATTAGATTAATAAGGACTGGAGTATTTAAGAAATCAACATTTTCAACGTTGCGAAAACTAGCGAAAGTGTTGGGTTGTACTCCGAAAGAAATAGGAGGTTAACATAGTGAAAGATGAAGCAACATTAGGTTTTAAACTATTCTTTTTTGGAATAGTGTTAGGAACAATAATCATGGCAAGCAACTCGTTTGTTTTAAAGAAAGAAAATGAAGAATTGAGAATTGAAAAAAACAAACTAGAACATCGATTAATAGAATTAGATTACCAACAAGCACAGTTAACTAAAAAAATAGCTGAGATGAACGGAATTGGAGGATAAAAAATGGACGAGAAAATAAAATATTTAAAAAGAAGGATATTTAACTTAGAGCAGGATAATATTGTGCAATATGACCTATTAAAGGAATTTCATTATGAATTATTTAAAATTAAAATGAATTTAACTATTTTGAATTGGCTGGTAATATCTTACATACTTTATCAAATTATAAATTATATTTGGGGGAAATAATATGGTAGGTAAAAAAATGTTAAAAAAGACGTGGGATAACATAGAGATTATACTAATCACATTATCAATGTTATTAGCAATGTTTACAGCGGGATTGATACTGGGAGTATATGTGTCAAGCAACACAATTGAGGAGCTTTCTAACGATAATATAGTCAAGGAACGAACTATACAGGAACAAAAAGAAAGAATTAGAGAGTTGCAAGAGATGAAGCAATTAAAGGAGATTTATGGATAATGAATTATACAGAATTACAAAAGGCAAATGACTTATTAGGAGAAATTAAAGAAATTGATTTTTATTTAAGGGTGACTGATGATGCTATTGGTAATATTAGAATAAGTATAAACAACCGTGTAATATTTTTTAATAACAAATATAAAGTAAAGTTTGTGGCTATAATGAAAGAAATTAGAAATGAATTAATCGAAGAGTTAAAAGAGTTAGGTGTAACAGAGGAGTAAAGATGAAGCAACCAAAAGTATATATTAAAAGATTAGATAGAGTGTTAGAAGTGGAATCTATTAGATTTGATACTAAAGTAGTTGTGGTTTACGATGAAGATGAACATAGATATTGTTACAGTGATTTTGATGAAGTTGAATTTATTTACGGCACTGGTTTTATAGATAAAAACGGAAAAGAAATTGAAAGTGGAGATATTTTGAAAACAGAGTTTGAAGATGTTGTTTCTATAAAATTTCATAATTTTTATGGTTTTTATGCGGTTGATGAAGATGGTGAACATTTGTTCCCAGAAGAAGCAGATGATGAAATTAGAGAAATATTATCAAAAACAGAAGTGATAGGTAATATTTACGAAAACAAAGATTTATTGGAGGGATAGAATTATGGCAAAGTATTGGGAACATCTAAAGTATCATGAAGATACAGTGGTTAAAGAAAAATTAAGTAATGATGATATTAAATTCTTAAAGGAATTACAGAAAGAATTAAATACAGAAGATAAGGTAGGAACAGCTAGTCCTAGATACTGGGTAATTAGACAACCAGAGAGAATATACCATCTAGATGAAGATGAAGCTGATTATTACGTGTTTATTGATGAATGTGATAAATATGAACTGACATTAGAAGATTTAAAGGATAAATTAGAATTCTTATGCGACGATAATCTAAAAAGTGTTGAGGTAAAAGATGGAGTATTAACTTTTGAATATTTCGATGAATGGTTAGAAGAGGTTGAAAAATATAAAGTAGATTACGATAATTGTTATACAGATGGAAGAGATAAAATATTAGAATTATTAGAGTCTGATGTAAGTGTTGCGTATTATAAAGAGGTAGATGCAACTGTTGATAATTGTATGTTTTTAACTCAAATAGATGCTGAAAATCATTTAAGAGCTAATGACTACCATTACCATGAAAAAGCAAGAACTTATTGTATGTGTGGATGGAGAAGTCCACGTTTTGAAAGATTAATAAATATTTTATCAAAAACAGATTTTGATAGTATGTTGGAGGACTAGAAATGAGTGAACAAGACAAATTTATAGTACGTTTATATCTTCACAACGGTGAAACAGTAGAAGCAGAGGCAACAGAAGAAGAATTAATTGAAGTTTACAAAATGTTTACAGAAGAAAAAGAAGATTTATTTTCAAGTGATATTTGCATAGTTGGAGATAATGAAATCGATATGAACGAAGTTGAACATATAGCTTATAAGAGAATTTAGGAGGACTAACAATGAAATGGAATAAATTAGAATTAAGAGAATTACCTATAGAAGAACAAGAAGATTGCGGATGTGAAGGTATGTGGGTTGGACCTACACCAGAACTTGAGGAAGAAGTATTAGTTACTATACCTTTGCCTTATGGGAAGTTTATTGATACATATACTGATACGTGGATAGAATTTGATAACGGAGTAGGTTTTGAAAATACTGATAATGATGTTATTTACTGGATGGAATTACCAAAATATAACGGAGAATTAGACGATTAGGAGGACTAAAATATGGATAACCAAAAATATTTAAACGTTGAAATGAAAGTAAACTTTGATGTGCCGGTAAGTGAAGATTTTGACATAGAAGAATTATCTGAAGAAGATTTAAGAGAGATAGCAAACGATTATTTCTTTGCGTGTGGTGGAATTTATAAAGCTGATTATTGTGATTTTGAATTTGATATTTAATGGAGGACTAACAATGACTAACGAAGAATTAGAACAAAAAGTAAAACGATTAGAAGAACAGATTAAAGATTTAAAAGCAACACTGGAAGAAAAGGTGGAGAAGAAACCTTATGAAGTGGAAGTGCCAGAGGATGTAGGTGATAATTACTTCATAGGCGAATATGGAAACATTTACTCTTTAGAAGGTTGCAATATGAATCTTGCACGTATTCAATATCGACTTGGATTAGCGTTTAAAACTGAAGAAGAAGCAGAACAACATTTAAAAGAATCTATATTACTGTTTAAACTTCGTAAGTGGGCAGAGGAACATAATGGAGGATGGACACCTAACTGGGATGATTTTGAAGAAAAACAATATCATGTTGTTTATGATTATGAAGATAAACAATTTTATGTACGCTATGAACATTATAGTGAAACATTCACTAAATTACCTTATTTGAAATCATATAATTTAGCAGAACAATTCATTGAAGAATTCGGAGATGAAATTAAAGAGGTACTTTGCTAATGATTGAGTTAGGTGATAATATGACTTTAGTTTTAATTATTGCGATATTTTGTGGTGTGTATATAGCAAAAAAATTTATGGATAAAGGTTAAGGAGGAATAGAATGACTAACAGAATATATTTAACGTTAAAATATAAAGATGCACAAATAATAAAACATGCATTACAAGAATATGTTAAGAGATCAGATGTGAAAAATGAAACGGATATTGAAGAAGAAACAGTATTACTTAATAGCATTGAAGAAGAAGTTAACTTATTCAAGAGTAAGAATGGAATTAAGTAAGAGGTAAAAGAGTATGGATGAATTAATGAAAAACGTAGTAGAAAAATTAAATTTAAGTATAGATAAAGCACCAGAAATATATGAGGGGTTAAAAAAACAGTATGTTATATATGATACTTGTAATACGATATTAGAAATATTATTTTTTATTGTAATGATAGGTTTTATGTTAGGGGTTATTTTTGGGCAAGAGGAAATAATTTCAAGAAAAAATCTAAAATCGATGGGAATAGCAGTAATAACATTAATTATCATTGGAATAGGGATTTTAATATTCAGAAATATTAATACTCCGGATATAGTGTTTTTAAAAGGAATGATGGGGAGGTAAGACATGGAATTAAAATCAATGTTTATAATCGACATTCTACTTTACATCATAGGTATATTTTTTAGTATTTCACTAGTATCTGTAATGGTGTTTATGGTAGTTGCTTTGAAGAGATATATTAACTGGAGGAAGTAATGGTGTTAAATAGACAAGAAAGACAAACAAATCAGAAAAAGAAAGTTTTATCAAAATTATGGTACATTAAACGATTAATAGCTTCTAATGAAGAGAAAATTAAAGATAGAAGATCCATGTTAAAACATAATATTAAACCTATTGATTATGCTAAAGAACAAATCAAAGGCGGCAACAAATATAGTTGGGATAATTTAATTTATGAAATCGATAATTTAGAACGTGAAATTATAGATAATACTGTAGAGCTTGTTAAGACAGAAAGAGAAATATTTGACTGTATTAAAAACGTTGAAGATTTACAATATAGATTATTATTACAATATCGATACTTTGATTGTAAAGATTGGTTAGAAATTGATCACTTATTAAAAATTGAGGCTAATACGAGAAACAGAAAACATTCCGAAGCGCTAAAAGCTGTTAAAATTGACAAGTTTTTTCAAAAAGTAAAAAAAGATAAAACAAAGTAAAAGGAGATAAACAAAAGTAAGTAGGTAAGTGCTATAATAGTAATATAAGATTTTAGGTAGAGGACTCCTGAAGATAGTTAATTTTAATTTTTTTTATAAGCAGATGTGTACCGTAAACTTTTTATTTTTTTTATTTTTTTCATAGTATTAAATCTCTACCTAAAATCACCTATCATAAAAGCTTCCTAGACAGTTTAACGACTGTCTTTTTTTATTTGTCAAGAAAGGATGGTGGAAAATTGGCAAAACTAACTTTAAAACAACAAAAATTCGCTGATGAGTACATCATTAGTGGAAATGCAACTCAAGCAGCAATTAAAGCGGGTTACAAAGAGAAGACAGCAACTCAAACAGGAGCTGAAAACCTTAGAAAACCTTATATAAAAACCTACATCGACGAACGACTTTCAGAATTAAGTTCCAAAAAAATAGCTGATCAAGATGAAGTGTTACAATTTTTCACTTCAGTAATGCGTGGTGAGATACTAGAGCCTTATGCATTAGGAATAGGGAATGGAGCACAGCAAATTATCGAAGTTAAACCTAATGCAGCAACAAGGAAAAGTGCTGCGGTTGAGTTAGCTAAAAGATATGGTTTAACCTCAGAAAAAATTGAAATGAACGTTACTACAAACAGTAAACTTGAAAGTATCCTAACTCAACTAGAGGAGAAAGACGATGAATAACATTGTGTTATCTCCGAAGTATAAATATTTCTTGAAGCATAAAGCAGAAGCGGAAGCATTAGAAGGAACAACAGCAGCAGGGAAAACTACTGTAGGTGTTGTTAAATTTATGTTGAAAGTTGCACAGAGTAAACAAAAATTACATTTCATTAGTGCGAAGTCAGTCGGAGATGCTGAGAAGAATATAATTCAGTCAGATTTAGGAATTACTGATATATTCGAAGAATACATAGTATATCGTGGTAATGGTGATGCTAACTATAAAATACCGCATTTAAAATATGATACTCCTAGCGGTGAGAAGATTATATTTATTTTAGGTTATTCATCTAGAGATAAATGGGAAAAAGCGTTAGGTTCACAGTTTGGTTGTGGTTTTATCGATGAAATAAATACAGCTGATATCGATTTTGTACAAGAAGCAACTATGCGATGTGATTATTGGATGTGTACAATGAATCCAGATGACCCTACACTCCCTATCTATTCAAGGTATATAAACAGGTTTAGAGCATTACCTAAATATGAATATGATACACCGCAGGAAATAAGAGAAATGTTAATTGAACCAGAGCAAGCTAATTGGACTTATTGGTTTTTTTCTTTTGATCATAATTACGGACTATCGGAAGAAAAAAAAGAAAAGATTAAAAATACAGTTGCAGTTGGCACAAAACTTTATAAAAACAAAATTCAAGGTTTAAGAGGACGTGCAGAAGGTTTAGTATTCAGTATGTTTGATAGAAAATTAAATGTTATAACCGAAAATATAGCAAGGGCTAAAACATTTATCCGCTATTCTTGTGGTGTCGATACATCTTACTCAGATAAGACTGAAGATACAATATCATTTATTTTTCAAGGTATCACAACAGACGGAGAACTTATTGTACTTGAAGAGAAAACTTATAATAATAAAGACTTTAACAACAGTAAAATAGCACCTTCAGACGTTGCAGTAAAATTACATAGATTTTTAGATTACTGTAAAGATAAGTGGGGCTTCTGTCGTAAGGTTTATGTTGATAATGCTGATCAGGCAACGATGATGGAATTAAGAAAATATAAACAACAAAAAGGATTGATATATGAGTTTTATAACGCTGATAAGCGTGTAAGAATCATAGATAGAATAAATATTTCAAGTGGTTGGATGAAGAACTTAAAATACTTAGTTTTAAACCACTGTGAAGAGCATATCAGAGAGTTGAATATATATTCGTGGAAAGAAGATAAAGACGAACCAGAAGATAGAAATGACCATACTATCAATGCTAGTCAATATGGATATATACCGTGCATTAATATTATTGGTCAACAAAATAAACAAGATAATCAATACAGCACGCTTGTTGCTGGATTTGGGAAAGGATAATAAATGGCATACAATGAAACATTCGTTGATAGTACAGGTAAGAGTAAAACATTAACACTTAGATTTCATAGAGAATCTAGAATGCGTTACAGAATTAATAATGTTGATGAACTATTTGAGAATGAGTATAAAGTCTTAAGAGAATTTCTAGAGCACCACAAAAGCGTACAACGTCCTAGAATTCAAGAATTATACGATTATTCGGAAGGTAACAACCATACTATTAGCATTCAACAAAGACGTAGTGAGCAAGATATGGCAGATACTAGAATTATTCATAATTTCGGTAAGAGTATATCTGTGTTTAAGCAAGGCTATTTAGTAGGTAAACCTATTCAAGTTGAATATGAAGATGGAGAAGAAGACAGTTCAACAGATGAAATACTTAAAGAAATAGCTAAAGTCAACAGTTTTCATGATTTAAACAGAATGCTTGTACTAGACTTATCAAAAGTAGGTAGAGCATACGACTTAGTTTATCGTTCAATGGAAGATGTAACGAAAGTTAAGAGACTAGATCCGTTGAATACGTTTGTGATTTATGATAATACTTTAGAAGATAAAATGTTAGCTGGTGTAAGATACTATTCTGTAGGATTATCAGATAACAAACAGCATTTTATAGATGTGTATTTAAATAACGTTATTCATAAGTGTAAAGTTGAAGACAGTGGAATCACATCTTTAGCAATCGAACCTCATATGTTTAACGATGTACCTATCACAGAATACCTCAACACGGCTGAAGGTATGGGAGATTACGAAAGTGAGCTGTCATTAATTGATTCATATGATGCAGTTCAATCTGACACGGCAAACTATATGACAGATACTTCTGATGCTATTCTTGCTATATTCGGTCAAGTGGCTTTCCCAGATGATGTATTAGGTGATAACAAAAAGCAAATTGAGTACATGCGTAAAATGAGACGTGCAAGATTACTTCATTTAAAACCTCCTGTAGATATTAATGGGACTGAAGGTAAAGTAGATGCTAAATACCTATATAAACAGTACGATGTGAACGGTGTTGAGTCGTATAAAAAACGTATTGTAAATGATATTCACAAATATACAAACACTCCAGATATGACAGACACTAATTTTAGTGGTGTTCAAAGCGGTGAAGCTATGAAGTATAAACTGTTTGGACTGGAGCAAGCAAGAGTAGACACTCAATCGTTGTTTGAAAAAAGTTTGAAGCGTAGATATCAACTTATAGCTAATATCGGTGATTACGTAAAAGAACTTACTGATTTTGATATTTCAAAACTTAAAATCACATTTAATCCTAATCTACCTAAAGCACTTGAAGAGACTATCAACGCTTTTAAATCGTTAGGCGGTATGGTCACTAATGAAACAGCAATGAGACTAACTGGAATTGTAGATGATCCGAAAAAAGAACAAGAACTACTTGATACTCCAGCAGTACCAGAAGAAAATACGGGATATGATGTTGATAAAGGAAAACTACTTTATAAAATATCTAGCATACTTAAAAAATTCAAAGCTGGAGATTATAGCGAAGCATTAGCAAGGAAGTTCTTAAAAGACTTAGGACTTAATGAAATGGATATAGAAAGCTACTTACACGACGGTGAAGAGGTGATAGTAGATGAAACAATCGTTTAATTACTGGAAGAAAAGAGAATTAGCAAACCAACTCAATCAAATTAAAGATGAGAAAGAAACAATGACTCAGATTGAAAAGAACTTTGTTCTGACACTAGCAGATGTAGAACATCAAATTAAAGTGTTCTATGAACGTTATTCAAAGACAGAAGGTATTTCTATAGAGGAAGCACAAAAGAGAGTCTCTGAGCACGATGTAAAAGCCTTCCAGAAGAAAGCGAAAGAGTATGTTAAGAACAAAGATTTTAGCCCAGAAGCTAATGCAGAATTGAAGCTTTATAATGCTACTATGAGAATTAACAGGTTAGAGTTGTTAAAAGCGGAAATAAACTTACACTTAACAAATTTAACTGAAGAAAATAACAAAGAAATAACTGATCACTTAGAAAAGTTAGGTAAGACTGAATACGCTAGACAAGCTGGAATACTTGATACTGAATTGAGATATAGTAAAGAAGGTATTAAAGCTATTATAAATAGTGATTATAAATACGGGAATTTCAGTAAAACATTGTGGACTAATCAAAAGGCTTTAATGAATACTATTGAGGTTATGTTAAGGCGTTCTATTATTCAAGGCGGAAACTCAACTGAATTAGTAGGAAGACTTAGAAAACAATTTGACGTTGGAGTTTATGAAGCTAAAAGACTGTTAGTAACTGAAGCGGCACGAGTTCAAGGAGATGTTCAAATAGACAGCATGGAGCAAGCAGGCTATGAAGAATATGTGTATATCTCTGAACCAACAGCTTGTGATATTTGCAAGCCTCTTGATGGACAACATTTTAAGATTAAAGATAGAGAAGTAGGTGTAAATTATTATCCTATGCATCCGTTTTGTAAATGTTCAAGTGCAGCTTATTACGATAGTGAAAAACTAGATAAAGAGATAGCTGAATATCGTAAAGCAAGAGGGCTGGATAAAGAAGAAGTTGAAAATGATGTCGATTTAATGAGTAAATCAAAAGAATTTAAAATCAAAAATGCTATAAATGATGATATTAAGTTTAGTGCTAAAAAGGTATATGGAACTAAATACGACATATGGACTCAAGATAATACTAAAAAGATACGTGATACTTTAAGACTAGTTCAAGAAGAATTACCAAAATTTAGTAATGTTCCTAGAGTAGTTATTTTAAAAAATCAAAAATTAAAAGGTATAGCGGGATATAACAGAGTAGATGATACTTTATATATAAGTGATAGCTTAAATTCGGAAGAGAGTATAAAAGAAATACTAGCTGATGGGTATTTCGCTTCTAAAGATTTGAACGATATAATAACTCATGAATTAGCTCATAAAATGCATTGGGATAGTGCTAAAAGGCTTTACAACAAAAAGAAAAAATTATATAATAGCCTAGAAGAAGCAAAAAAACATTTAGACGAAGATTTAATAAAATATGTGAAGATGCAAGAAAACACAGATTTCTTTTATGTGAAAAACATAAGTCAAAATGCAAAAGAAGCGTGGAAGAAAAGAAATATAAATGAAATAGTGGCAGAAGTAACAGTATTGAATCAGAAACTAGATGATAAAGAATTATTGAATAAAGTGAAAGGAGTACTAGAATGGAAATAATGACGTTACCATCTAAAGAAACAGTAATATTTATTAAAGAAATAGAACCGTGGATAATAGATGGAGAAAATGGTGATGGAGTAACTTATATTTTTTCAAAAGATACTCCTAAAGAGAAATTAGAACTATTCAACAAAATAAAAGATAAGCTAGGATATAAAGTTAATGATTATATACTAGAAGATTAAACACTTAACATTTTTTGTTAGGTGTTTTTATTATGCCAAAATGGAAATAAAACGCTTACTTTCCATTTTCAATTAAATAACTACTTTCAAAATGGAAAAATACATCATTTTTTCCGTTTTCGTCCTAGACATGACGTTAAAAGGTCTTTTTATTATGTCAAATTAAACTAGCGTGGCTTATTTCTAAAAGATAAGTGGTGCACAACTGATCAATAAGAAATAGGACTAGCGTGGATAAGGAGAAACAATGAACAAACAATTTTTATTAAAACTAAACTTACAACACTTTGCAGATGAAGGAACAACGGAAACAAATAATACTGAATCTGAGTTTAAAGCACCTGCTACTCAATCTGAATTAGATAGCTATGTAAATAAAGCAGTACAAGCAGCTTTAAAAAATCAACAAGCGAAAAATGAAGCTAGTTTTAATTCAAGGGTAGAAGAAGAAATAAAAAAACGTGAAGACTATTCAAAATTAAGTGAAAGTCAAAAACGTGATAAAGACTTTGAGGACCAAAAAGCAGCATTAGAGAAACAAGTAGCTGAATTTAGACACTCTCAACTAATTGTGGAAGTTCAGAAAGATTTAGTTAGTAAAGGATTACCTACTGAATTAGCTGAGACATTCGCTTTACATGGGACAGCAGAAGATGCTTTAAAAGCGGTGAATATACTTGAGAAAGTATTCAATGAAGCGGTAAATAAAGCCGTGAAAGAATCTGCTAGACAAACGACACCTAATGTTGGTGCTACTGGAGCAGAAAAACCGTTGAATTTAGGAGCAAGACTGGCACAAGGTGTAAGTTACAAAAAACCATTTTAGGAGGATAAGAGATGAAAACAACAACAATTTTTAATAAAACTGAAATCTTACATAACTTAGAGTTTGAAGCTATTTCAGTAACAGTAGATAAAGCATCTACAGGAACAGTAACAGAAAACGGACGTAAATTATTAAAAGCTGGAACATTACTAGCTGGAGATGGTAAGTCTATTTTCGAAGACAGAACGAAAAAAGTTAAGAAATTAACTAACGATGCAACAGCACAATACGTT
>ERZ1699257.185-NODE-186-length-18571-cov-4.526621_pt1 | contig 18571 bp, 15 predicted proteins | sample MGYA00581521_ERZ1699257 | MGnify/ENA primary metagenome ERZ1699257 (study PRJEB42319, sample SAMD00040330) | human oral metagenome | material: saliva | host: Homo sapiens | study: EMG produced TPA metagenomics assembly of PRJDB4115 data set (Metgenomic analysis of... | reverse complement strand
GGATGGGCCAGGGTGAGGATCCCGCCCGGCGGATGCCGTAACCGGGTGCCATCAGCACACCTCCCTCATGAGGACGAAGAATGATGATCAGTCAGTGAACGAGCCTCGACCTTCGGCGGGCCGTGACACGAAGGTTACCGACCTTACCTGAAGGAGCGTCCGAGACCTGACGCGAGGGTCAGGCGTCAATGCGCTCACGATCAACATCACGGGCGCCTTCGACGATGAAGTCGCGGCGGGGCTCGACCGATGAGCCCATGAGGAGCTCGAAGACGGACTCGGCCTCCATGATCTGGGCCTCGTCCCCCAGGGTGATGCGCCGCAGGGTGCGGTGCTGGGGCTCCATGGTGGTCTCAGCGAGCTGGTGGGCGTCCATCTCACCCAGGCCCTTGTAGCGCTGGGGCTCCTTGAAGCTGCGGCCCGCGCGCTCCAGGCGGCGCAGGGTGGTGACGAGCTCCTCATCGGAGTAGGTGTAGATGATCTCCTTCTTGCGCCGCCCTGAACCGGAGACCTCGATGCGGTGCAGGGGCGGGACGGCGGCGAAGACCCGGCCCGCTTCGATCATGGGGCGCATGTAGCGGAAGAACAGGGTCAGCAGCAGGGTGCGGATGTGCGCGCCGTCGACGTCGGCATCGGTCATGAGGATGACTTTGCCGTATCTTGCCTGCGGCAGGTCGAAGGTACGCCCCGAACCCGCACCGATCACCTGGATGATGTTCGCGCACTCAGCGTTAGCCAGCATGTCCGCGGTCGAGGCCTTCTGCACGTTGAGGATCTTGCCTCGAATCGGGAAGAGGGCCTGGTACTGGGAGTTGCGCGCGGCCTTGGCCGTGCCCAGGGCGGAGTCACCCTCGACGATGAACAGCTCTGTCTCGGCCACATCCTCGAGGCGACAGTCCGCGAGCTTGGCGGGCAGCGAGGAGGTTTCCAGCGCGTTCTTCTTGCGCGAGATCTCCTTGTGGATGCGCGCGGACACGCGGGCCTTCATCTCGCCGACGACCTTCTCCATGAGGAGGGACGTCTGCTGCTTGTCGTCGCGCTTAGAAGAGGCGAACTTGTCCTTCAGCCAGTCGGTGACGACGCGGTTGACGACGGCTCGGATCTGCGGGGTGCCCAGCGTTTCCTTCGTCTGGCCCTCGAATTGAGGCTCAGGGAAGCGCACGGTGATGACAGCGGTCATACCGGCCTGCACGTCGTCCTTTTCGGGGCGCCCGTCCTTTGCGCTGACCTTGAGCTTGCGCGCGTTCTTGTCGATGGCGGCGCGCAGAGTTTTCAGGACCGCCTGCTCGAAGCCGGCCACGTGGGTGCCGCCCTTGGGGGTGGCGATGATGTTGACGAAGGACCGGACAGTCGTGTCGTATCCGATGCCCCAGCGCAGCGCGATGTCGACCTCGCAGGTGCGTTCAACCTCGGTGGCGCGCAGGTGGCCGGTCTTAGAGTCGAGGGCCTGCACGATCTCGTTGTAGGTGCCCTGACCCGTGATGTGCCACGTGTCGGTAACGGGGCCGTCGGAGGCCAGCCAGTTCGCGAAGTCGACGACGCCGCCATCGAAGCGGAAGCTCTCACACACTTCCTCGTCGCCGCGCTCGTCGTAGCAGTTGATGGTCAGGCCGGGCACGAGGAACGCGGTCTGGCGGGCGCGCGCCAGCAGGTCCTCCCAGGAGAAGGCTGCCGTGGCCGGGAAAATCTGGAAGTCTGCCCAGAAGCGCACGCGCGTACCGGTCTGCGCCTTCTTGACCTTGCCGACGGTTTTGAGGATCGAGCCGTCCGTGAAGGGCGCGAAGGGCGAGTTTGGGGTGCGCTGCTTCGAGTCGTCGAATTCGCCGGGTTCGCCGCGGCGGAAGCACATCTCGTGGGTCTTGCCGCCGCGGTCGACCTGCACGTCGAGGCGGGCGGACAGGGCGTTGACGACGGAGGCACCGACGCCGTGGAGGCCGCCGGAGGCCGCGTAGGAACCGCCGCCGAACTTACCGCCGGCGTGGAGCTTGGTGTAGACGACCTCGACGCCGGTCAGGCCTTGGCCGGGCACGATGTCGACGGGGATGCCTCGACCGTTGTCGGCGACGGAGGCGGAGTGGTCGGGGTGGAGGCGCACATCGATGGTGTCGCAGTATCCTTCCAGAGCCTCATCGACGGCGTTGTCGATGATCTCCCAGAGGCAGTGCATGAGGCCTCGGTGGTCGGTGGAGCCGATGTACATGCCGGGGCGCTTGCGCACCGCCTCAAGGCCTTCGAGGACAGAGAGGTGCCGTGCGTTGTAGTCGGATGAGTCGGTAGGAGTCACGAGGTGAATCATAGGTGGCTACGTGCTCATTTGCGGTCCTCTGGGCGTGTGGCGTGGGTTCTGGGAGGCTTTCCACGCTTGACGAGGCCTGGGCTATTTTGCGCTGATCGGCGCGGTTTGGCGGCTCGTCGTACGCGACATTCTCGTGGGCATTTTTCTGCGTTGTCGTGGCCTGCGAGGCGTTGTGTCATGGTGTCGACGGTGGTCAGAGATTGCGCCCCCGGTGAACAGGGGTGCGCGGGGGTGGCTCAATGGTGTGTGATGGACGCATGAAGGCACAGATTCTTGAACGCCCCGTACTGGACGAGCCGCAGCTGAGCGCGGCGAATCGTTGCGACGCCTGCGGCGCTCGCGCCTGGGTTCGTGCGACCATGCCGTCAGGCGGCCAGCTCTACTTCTGCGGCCACCACGCGAACGAGCACCTGCCCTCCCTGGTGGGCGCTGGCGCACAGATCCTAGACGAACGCCATTTCATGAACGACTGATATTACTGCTCCCGCCGCAGCGGGATGCACGGCTTCGAGGCGCGGGCAGGGACAGAGGGTCCCTGCCCGCGTACTCGTATCCACGCAACGAGGCGTGCAGGGCTGCACTAGTTAGAAGGGCGTCGAACTGGTTAGCGAGGTATTGTCGTGCAATGCTGGGCTATCCAGTGTATTGCCTCTCTGCAACAAGCCGACCAGCCCCTGCCACGTCGCTGTCGATGCGGTCGACACAGCGGATCCTAGACCTGGGCGCGCCACCTGGAGCTTGGGACCGCTCTTCCGCACGTAAACCCGCTCATCTGAGCGTCGGCGAGGCTGCCCACGTGCAGGACAGAGGGTTAGCGTGCGGAACAGCGGGTTCCCGTGCGGGAGCGACAAGGCTAATGCGCCGCGTAGCCCAGGAGGATCGCCGATGAAGATATTGACCATCACCGCCCGACGCTGGGAAGGCGCATACGAGGGAGGGTGGGAACTCTACGACGGGGACCACATACTGACGCAGGTCGCTCGCCTGGAGGACGCACGCCAGCAGGTCATCGACTATTTAGATACGGTCGATCCAAAGATGTCCCACGATGGCTGGGACATCAGAATTGCGTCAACACTGTAGTCGGCGCAGTTCAGGAGACCACAACACATCTCACCAGACCAGGTCGCTATATTCTCTACTTTCGACATCTAGCGGGTGTTTCTCCTCCGTCTCTTGTCGAACCCCTACAAAGACGGACGTTCCCGTAGGACTGCCCACTCACCAGCGCTCTCCCCATCCTCAAAGCGCGCCGCGTCTGCTTCCAGGTCGGCGTCGGTAACGACGAAGCCACCCGCAAGAAGATAGACCCCCGCCTGACGGGCTTCGTTGGCAGTCACGCTTCGTTCGTCAGACACAGCCACAGCACCGTCCTCGTCGTAGATATCAGCATGTGTGAGCCACGGTTCGCTGACATAATCGCATCGATCCATTAGCTCACCGAAAGCCGCCCGGTCAATGCCGTTGTCGCAGCTCTCGTCTTGGTCCTGCCCACTTGCGTTGCATCGTGCCGCCATGTGTTAAGGCTATCAGCGACGCTTGACAGTACACGCCCCTAGTCCGCCAGGCGTTGGGAGACCACCGTCATGTATCGTCATCCAGCGGAAGAATGCTCTATGAGGGGCACTACGTTTCCGGATAGCTTTTCCTGTCCACCGATGTCCTGCTGCTCTCGGCCTACGAGGGGCGCATCTCCATCGCCGACCCGGACCTGACCCAGGTGAGCCAGAAGCAGTGGACGCGCAAGCGCCTGGAGCTGCTGGGCTTTATCTTCCAGGACCACCAGCTCCTGCCCTACATGCGTATCGGCGATCAGCTCGAGCTGTTCGCCAAGCTCAAGGGTCAGAAGGACAAGGCCACGCGTCAGGCCGAGGTCCGCTCCCTCATGGAGGACCTTGGGATCGAGGCCTCCTACGCGAAGTATCCTCGCCAGATGTCGGGTGGCCAGAAGCAGCGGGCGGCGATCGTTCGCGCTTTCATCGGCAACCCGCAGCTGATCCTGGCAGACGAGCCGACCGCAAGCCTGGACCCGGACCGCGGCCAGGAGATCGCCCAGCTGATCCGCAAGGAAGTGAAGTCCAAGAACAAGAGCGCCATCATGGTGACACATGATCGCTCGATCCTGCCCTACGTGGACACGATCTACGAGCTCACGCACGGCACGCTAAGGAAGGTCGAGTCCTGAGAGCGTCGGGCGCTCCGCGCTGAGAGCAGCGGCGGTATCGGTGAGAATCGGTACAACAGATACTCCTATCTGGTGAGCGACGAGTCACCCCCTCAAACGCCCCAAGAGCACAGGAACAGAACAATCAGATCGGACGCTCCAACGCTTCACAACCTCACCGCACAACCGTGCTGAATGGATGAAAGTCCACACGCACGCTTGTATTTGAACCAAACTTGCACGATGTTTGACAGTTACGGCGCATCCCTACATTAAAAGTGCTACGGTTCAAAAAAGTTCACCGACGAACGGAGCAACCATGAGGCTCAAAGCAGTGCAGATACAGGGATACAGGGCGCACGAAGACACGACAGTGACACTTGAAAACGGACTGACTGTCGTGGTCGGACGCAACAACACAGGCAAAACGTCATTTGTTGAAATCATTGACAAATTCATCGGGAACAATACAAACAACCGTTTACGCGCCGCAGACTTTTCAGCAAAACAAACGGAAACACTCGTCAACTCCCTTAGTGCAACAGAAGACGAATGTTTGACACCAGCCGCTCTACCAACGATCAAACTCAAGTTGAAAATAGAGTATAATCTAAAAGAAGATGAACCCGAAGCTCTTGCCGCGATCACACGCTACATCACAACACTCGACATACGGTGCAAAACTCTAATTATAGAATGCGCGTACAAGCCAACAGACCCAGAACAAGCATGTACTGCACTGAGCGAACTAAAAAATGACAACGGCCCAATTAACTTCGACACTGTTATAAAAACCATCGACAGGCACTGCAATTACAAAGCTACGTATTCTGCTTACTCAACACTCGAAAACGATCAAGAAGATTCAGAAGAACGAGAAACCCAACCTGCACTCGAGAAGACCGCTAACAACGCGTCACGCGACTTGACCATCGACCAGGTAAAACGGATAATCGCGACTGAATATATCTATGCACAGATTGATCTTGACGACACCTCTATCGATTCGCGGCACAATCTGTCAAACGCCTTCGAAAAATTCTACAAAGAGATATCGGAAGACGAAGATATTCGACAGAACCTCGACACGGCAGTAGAGAATATGCAAGCAGAGCTGACATCCGCCTATTCAAAATTTTTCAAAGACGCACTAAAAAACATCGAAGCTATTACGAGAAATACCCATGCGGGCGGACTAAATCTCACAGTAGGCTCAGAACTACAAACGGGAAGGATGATAAATTCAACAACACGAGTACGTTATCGCGATAACACCACCGAACAGGTATACCCTGAATCGCACAACGGATTGGGATATTCACGACTAACGTATACAATCCTTCAAATTCTCGCATTTAAAGAAAAACGAAGCCGTCGTAACTATGAGACACCAATAAACCTGTTGCTCATCGAAGAGCCCGAAGCTCACCTACACCCACAAATGCAAGAGGTCTTTATTCGTCTTGTTGACGGAATTCTCAACAGCGACTCACAGCTGATAATCACAACGCACTCTTCACACATTTTAAGTGAGCGAAAACTAGAAAGCCTTCGCTACTTTAAACGAGACGGATATAGAATTGAGTGCAAAGACATTTCATTCTGGGCAAAAAACGATCTCACACTGAAGGAAAAAGCATACCATACGATCAGCAATTATCTACAATTAAGAATTTCGGACCTATTTTTTGCCGACTGCGCGATCCTGATCGAAGGCGCAGCGGAACGTATCCTCCTACCAAAAGCCATTACAATGTGCGCCGAGGACCTTAACAGGAGCCACTACACCATTATTGAAGTGGGCGGAGCTTACGCTCAACATTTCATACCACTGCTTGATTTTATCGAAATCCCTTCTCTCATCATCACCGATATCGATTCGGTTAACCCCAAAAAGAGTAATTCTGCTGTACAAACACAACGGGGACAAAACCAAACGACAGCAAATTCAACACTGAAGAACATATTAGGGAGAGACAAAGTTGACGATCTCCTAGACTTGAATGATGACGAAAAGACCATCAACAAACACATTCGAATCTGCTTCCAATCTGAAAAAGACGCTTACCCCCTTTCGGATGGAACTCGACTTTATGCACGAACGCTTGAAGATGCAGTAATATATGCCAATACCTCAGTCTTCTCTGATCTGGGACCAAAAGATCACTTTGAAGAAAAGAGAATCAAATCACTTCTAAAAAAGTCAACAACTGAGGACGAAATTGCAGTAGCCGCGTACGAAGAAATACGGAAGAGCACTTTCGACAAAACTACGTTCGCTATCGACTGCACTCTGCTAGACACACTCACTATACCAGATTATATTTCTGCAGGCTTACGATGGCTCAGCTCTAAGACTCAGACTCCAGCGGTAACTGCGGCATCGGAAGAATAGGTTTTACAGCCCATGAATCAAAACGTTATCTCATGTCTCGAAGCACACCAGAATTTCATCTTTGAAGCGGGGCCCGGTTCTGGCAAGACAACAACACTTATAGACTCATTGGACCACATTCTAGCAGACTCAAAATCTTTCTTTAATCGTTCCACACAGCAGATTGCATGCATCACATACACAAACGTCGCAGCAAATGAGATTTCCGAACGCCTTGGAGAGGCTTCCGAATTCGTTACTGTATCCACAATTCATAGCTTCCTATGGTCTATCATTCGCGAATATCAGCTAGAACTACGCTCTTTACTTCACGAGATGAACCAAGAGCGCGCATTTGGAAAGAAGCTTTACGTCAACAAACTCGACTTAGACGGAATGGAGATTCAGTACGTCGATAAGTACGCCGATCTTTCAAAAGGCGAAATCACGCACGACGGCGTACTCGCGCTTGCCCACAGAGCATTTCAGACCTATCCCACTCTGCGCCATTTCTTAAAATCTCGCTTTCCCGTTTTATTTCTCGATGAATACCAGGACACACACAAGACAGTCATCGAAATCATCAAGTCTTTGGCTGTAGATTCCACGACTTCATCAATCAGACCTACCCAGATACTGGTCGGCCTGTTTGGTGACTCTATGCAGAGTATTTACAATAGTGGTGTCGGCTCCGTGGATCCAACACAATTCAATGCAGTGTCGATCACTGAAGCTTCAAACTTTCGCTCGTCTGCACCAATTGTCGATTTGATTAATAAAGTTCGACTTTGCGGGACATCAGAATTCGACGCTCCTGAAGTCTACCAAACTCCAAAGGGAACCAATCTACCCGCCAATAGCCACTGTTTATTATTCTATACTGATAATGAAGATCAGCTTTCAGAGCAGACCATCATTACAATAAGAGATAGGTTAGGTTGGCGGGATACTGAAACAAAGATCCTTGAGTTGACACACTCCGCAATTGCAAGAACTAGCGGATGGGAGAATCTCCAAAAGACATACCAAAAGAACAGAGGATCAACCGCCTCTGAGAATTTACGAGCTAGTGACGACATCTACTCGTCGACATTTTCGTTTCTAACCCGTCTTTACAAGTCTCACTCATTACGCAACGGTTTTGAGAGCCTTCAAATTCTTCGATTCGACTCTCCAGGCTATTCCCAAGAGCGGACAATTGTGCGCAATAGTGAGGACCTTCCAAGACTATCAAGACTTCTTGACAACTTCGTTAAATTGTGCGAATCCACTACTGCTAGCAGATGTTCGATTCGTAACGTTCTCGAATTTGCATGGTCAAATGGACTATGCCGCAAGACACACCAGATCGAATTGTTTGAGGACATCGACATGATAGACGACGCAGAACTCAAGGATAAGCGTGTAGCCTTTCTTCAATCGCTGCATGAGATTCCATTTTTTGAGTTAGTTAGATTTTTCGATTATCTCGACACATACACGCCGTATTCGACACAACACGGCACGAAAGGCGCAGAATTCAGGAACGTCATTGTAATTTTAGACGATTCGGCATGGAATCAGTACAAATGGAGTTCAATTTTTGGAGTGCCTGACAATAATGACAAACGACGTCAACGCTCACTGAAACTATTTTACGTTGCAATCTCTCGCGCTCGCGACAACTTGATCGTAATTTACAAACAGCCTCCCTCTAGTTTCATTGCAGGTGCCCGAGAGCTGTTCGGCACAGACAATGTTCAACCACTGACTAAGTCGTTAGACAGCTTCGGCTAAACTATATGGCGACCGACTGGAGTCCAACACCTCAACATCTCTCGCTTCGTATTCCCACTGGGGTTGGAGATAGTTTCTTCGTGTCAGCGGCTGCTTGAATTTTTCTGACGATGTTTCATATTTGTTTTAATTTATGAGATGGCGTATAGTCTGACAGCTGCTTAGATCGGCACGGTCAGTGTGTGTGCGCGCTGTTCGTTGGGAGGTGAGGGCTTGTTCAAGCCTTTGGGGAGGGGTCTTTCCGGCCCTCTAGTAAGCGTTGAGTTTCCCAATCGGTGTTTCCTCAACGAAAGCGGTATACATCTTCATCTTCGCATAGGGACGGTTCCACACATGCTCCTAAGTACCAAAGGCCGACAGGTTCACATTACGTTTAACCGTTGATCCGATTACGCTCCCCGGCATTTATTCCTCGCCGACAAGCTGCGGACACCCCAGGAGAACCTTCCACGCTCCGTCGCATTCGCCCGCTTCGAAGCGCTGCGCATCTGCTTCAAGATCAGCGTCGGTAACGGTGATCCCTCCCGCAAGACGGTAGGTCCCCTCTTGTTTCTTGCTCATTGCCCTCTCCTCTCAGGTCCAAATATTTCTGTCATCATTTCCTTTGAAGGCAGTATCATCACAACCAGAAGCAACGGCCTCTCCGCGCGAGAACCCCTCCCCTAGTCCGCCAAGCGCTGGGACACCACCCTCGTGATTCCGTCACGCATCGTGACGCCGTACAGGGCGTCCGCTATCTCCATGGTTCGCTTCTGGTGGGTGATAACAATGAGCTGCGACGTCTCCTGCAGCTCCTTGAAGATGGTGAGCATGCGCGTCAGGTTCATGTCGTCCAAGGCGGCCTCGACCTCGTCCATGACGTAGAACGGAGACGGGCGCGCCTTAAAGATCGCGACCAGGAACGCGATCGCGGCCAGGGAACGCTCGCCGCCCGACAGCAGCGACAGGCGCTTCACCTTCTTGCCGGCGGGCCGAGCCTCGATCTCGATGCCAGTCGAGAGCATGTCCTCCTGATCGGTGAGCACCAGGTCCCCCTGGCCGCCCGGGAACAGTACGCCGAACACATGCTCGAACTGTTTGCGCGTCTCCGCGAACGCGGCCGTGAAAGCCTCCTGAACCAGGCGGTCCACGTCTTGCACGATACGCAGCAGATCCGCCTTCGACGCCTTGAGGTCCTGCACCTGATCCACCAGGAACTTATGCCGCGCCGCCAGCGCCTCATGCTCCTCGAGCGCCAGCGGATTCACGCGCCCCAGCTTCTCCAGGTCCTTCTGCGCTGTGGCGAGCGCGCGCTCCTGCTCGGCGCGCATGTACGCGCGTGGCTCGGCGGCTTCGGCTTTCTCCACGTCGTCGGGGTCGAGGGGCAGCACCGGCACCATCACCTCCGGCCCGAACTCGGCGATCAGCTGCTCTGGCTCAAGCGAAAGTTCCTCAAGGGCGCGCCGCTGCAGGTCCTCGACGCGCACCCTCGTCTGTTCGACCGCGATCTTGCCCTGGTTTGCCGAGTTCATCGCATCCGCCAGCTCCGCGCTCATCCGGTCCAGGGCGCAGCGCGCATCCGAGACCTCTCGAGACACCTGGGAACGTCGAGCGCTCAACCGGTCGCGTTCAGTGGCGGCACGGGATAGGGCACGCTCGGCTGCCTCCAGCGCGATGCGCGCGGCCGCCTCCACGTCCGAGGCCGTGGCCAGTTCCGTCTGTCTCACCGCCTCGCGCCGGGCATAGCGGGCGCGCTCCTCGCGCTCGGCTGCGGCAGCCTGGCGCAGAGAGCGGGCGCGGGCGGCGGCGCGCCGCGATTGTTCTTCGAGGGTGCGTAAGCTCAGCCGAGCCTCGTTTTCTGTCTCGCGTGCCTGGCGCGCGGCGCGGGACGCAGCATCCGCACGAGCCTGGGCATCTTCGAGTGATTCGGGCGATCCCACCGAGTCGGCCCTCTCGAGGCGTGCGCGAGCTGCCACGTCCTGCTCGCGGGCCCACTCGACCTGTTCGTCGGCGCGTCGGGCTACGTCGCGGGCACGCTCGGCCTCGGCACGGGCTGCCTGCGCCGCCGACTGGGCACGGGCCAACTCCTGGGCCTCTTTCGCGCGCTGCGCGTCCTCCGCACGTAGAGCATTGAGCGCTTCGTTCGCCTCCTTGATGCACCGATCCAGCTGCACGTTCGCATGGGCGAGTTCCTCGGAGACTACGTCCATGCGGACACCCGCGTCCTTCGCTCGCACACTTGCCTGCTCGAAGTCGGCGCGCACGGACAGCACCGACGAGGCCTGCCGACCTCCCTCGACCGACCACGCGCGCAGCACGTCGCCGCCGGGCGTGACGACGGCCCGCACGCCCATCAGAGCGAGCACCGCAGGCGCACACTCAGCGGAGCACGCGACGACCCCATCCAGCAGTGCCGCTAGCGGCGCAGCACCGCCCTCGCAGGTGACGACCGAGCGTAGCCACGCGGCACCCTCGGGTAGCTCCGCAGCACCGAGAGCACCGGGGGAAGCAGCAACAGGCGACGAGGCCGTGGCCTCCCCCGTCCTCAGGGTCTCCTCCGCGCGCGCCTGGTCACCGGGCGCAACGACGAGGCGCAGCGAACGACCGGCGGCGCGTGCCGCGTCCAGCTCGCCCATGCCTCGGGCCAGGGAATCCACGACAACGGCATCCGCGAAAGGGGCGAGCGCGGCAGCGACGGCGTCCTCATACCCGGAGGTGATGCGCAGGAGGGGCGCGACCTGGCCGAGCACTCCGGGCTTCCCCAACAGCTCGGAGGTGCCATCCTCGGGGGCCAGCAGCTGCTCGAGCGCGTCGCGGCGAGCCTCCCAGCGGGCCCGCTCGGCTCGGGCCTCGCGCTCGACGCCGAGCAGCTCGTCCACGCGGGCGCGCGCAGCGTCACGGCGCGCGGACGCCTCCGCGTGTGCGCGCCCCGCTCCCCCGCTTGAATCGGTGGATAATCCATCCTTATCGAACGCACTGTCAGCCGCCGATCCCGCTGCCCCCGGCACGGCGGCCTCCGCCGCAGCGGCGCGCTCCTGAGCACCCTGGTACGCGCTCCACGCGCGCTCGGCCTCGGCGCGGGCGGCCTCCAGGCGTGACGCGGCGGTGGAGACGTCACCCGTCAGGCGTGCGACCTCCTCACGGTGGTCGGCGATGACGCGGTTGACGCGGGCCAGCTCGCGGGAGGCTGCCTCGTCGGTGTCCTCCGCTGCCTCGCGTGCGCGAGTCGCGGACGTCAATGCAGAGCGCGCGACGTCAACCTGCCCGGCCAAGGCGGCGTCTTCGGTGCCGGCGACGCGGGCGCGCTCGTCGAGCACATCGGGATCCTCACCTGCCGGAGGAGGCTCGGGGGTTGCGCGCAGGGCAACTTTCTGTGTGGCCGCCATGAGGGTTCCGCGCAGGCGCTCAGTGAGAGTGGTCAGCGACTGCCAGTCCGCCGACGCCTGCTCGAGCGCGGGCGAGGAGGAACGCTCAGCTTCCTCGAGGGACGACAGCGACACGCGCGACGCGGCGATCTGAGCCTCCAGCGTGGCGCGGCGCTGCGCGGCCGACTCATCCGAAGCTTCGAGAGCAGCCAAGCGCGAGAGGGCCGACGCCAGGTCGTCCGCGAGCAGACGGGCCTTCGCGTCGCGCACGCGCGCCTGGATGAGGGAGGCGCGCCGGGCAATGCGCGCCTGGCGGGCCAACGGCTTCAGCTGGCGGTGGATCTCAGCCGTCAGGTCGAGGACGCGCACAAGATTCGCATCCATGTCCGCGAGCTTCTTGAGCGCTCGCTCCTTGCGGCGACGATGTTTGAGGACGCCTGCAGCCTCTTCGATAAAGCCGCGCCGCTCCTCGGGCGTGGAAGACAGGATCGCATCCAACTGCCCCTGCCCCACAATGACGTGCATCTGGCGCCCCATGCCCGTATCGGAGAGCAGCTCCTGGACGTCCAAGAGCCGCACGGGCGAGCCGTTGATGGAATACTCCGAGCCGCCCCCGCGGAACAGGGTGCGGCTGATCGTCACCTCCGAGTACTCAATGTCGAGCAACCCGTCGGCATTGTCGATCGTCAGGTCCACCTGGGCGCGCCCCAACGCCGCGCGCCCAGATGTCCCCGCGAAAATAACGTCCGCCATATTCGAGCCGCGCAACGCGCGTGCTCCCTGCTCGCCCATGACCCAGGCGAGAGCATCAACGACGTTCGATTTACCTGACCCGTTGGGGCCGACGACACATGTAATGCCCGGCTGGAGGGCGAGCGTGGTCGTACTGGCGAAGGACTTAAATCCCCGCAGCGTCAGGGTTTTGAGATGCATCCTTGCAGGTTACAGGCCCCTCAGTTAATCTCGGGGAACCACAGGGCGATTTCGCGCATCGCGCTGTCCACGGAATCCGAGCCGTGGATCAGGTTCTCCATGTGGGGGCTGTTCCACGCGCGACCCAGGTCACCGCGAATCGTGCCGGCGGGGGCGGTCGTCGGGTCGGTCGAACCCATGAGGACGCGCATGCCCTCAACGACACGCTGGCCTTCGATGATCATGGCGACGACGGGGCCGGAACTCATGAACTCGAGGAGGCCTTCGAAGAAGGGCTTGCCATTGTGCTCGGCGTAGTGCTCGGCCAGCAGCTCACGGGTGGCGACCATGAGCTTGAGGCCCTTGATCGTGTAGCCCTTGGCCTCGATGCGACGCAGAATCTCGCCGGTCAGGCTGCGGGCGTAGCCGTCGGGCTTGACGACGATGAGGGTGTGCTCCAGGGTGGGGTCGAGAAGGTGCTGGGGTTCCAGCAGAACACTCTTAGCGCTCACGGTGTCTCCTGTGATAGTGAGGGTTACCTAATTGGTCCTTTCAAGCATATCCGTCAGCGCTGCGACCGCGGCTGTGGCGTCGGCCCCATTGGCTTCAATGTGGACGGTCGCGCCTTGCCCAACACCGAGCGTCATCAGGAGGAGCATAGACGTTGCGTCCACGCCGTTGACCGTGATCTCCGCGTCAAAGGTTGCCGCCAGGCGCGTGAAGGCGGCAGCGGGGCGCGCGTGCAGGCCGACGGGATCCGCAACGACGGCGTCTCCTTCGGCATGGGGAACGCATCGCTCCAACGAGGCCGGGGCTTCCCCCGCTCCCCCGCTGACAGGCGGGTTGGCCGGGCTGGGTGCCTCCTGGGCGGGCGCGTCGTTCAGGCGCGGGGCGAGGGCGGCTGCGGCCTCGGCGACCTGGTCGAGGTCGTCGCCGACCTGGGCGCGAACCGAAGAGGCGACGGCTCCTTCGACGAGGGCAGTATCGACGAAGCGCACGCGCTCGGGGTCCTCACTCATCTCAATGACCGATTCGACGGTCATCGTGGCCGAGCCGAGGTCGGTGAGGACGATGACGCCGCTGCCCTCCCCGTCCACTGCTGCGAGGGCGGCCTCGAGGGCCGCCTCCACGCGGTCGTAGGAGGTGCCGATGCGGCCGTCGTCCGTGCCCCCGGCAGCCTCGAAGCGTACGTCGGGGGCCATCTGGGCGGCCAGCTCGCACACGCCGGCGGCGAGGGAGGCGGAATGGGAGACGATGACGAAGGAGACGCGCGCGCTCATGCGTCCTGGCTCTCGGTGGCTGCGCGCGCGGCGGCGCGCAGAATGAGGGAGGTGGAGACGGCACCCGGGTCGAGGTGCCCGATGGAGCGCTCGCCCAGATAGGAGGCGCGACCCTTCGTGGCGCGCAGGGGTTCGGTGGCGGCGGCCCCTGCCTCGGCGGCCGTGGCGGCTGCTTCCAGGACAACGCCCGCGTCTCCGCCCGCCTCAGCGACCGCGCGGGCGGCCTCGAGGGCCGGGGTCCACGCGTCCACCATGGTCTTTTCACCCGTGGTGGCCTTGCCGCGCGCCTGGATGCCACTCAGGGCACCCTCGATGACGGCCGCCACGCCACCGCCGTCCAGGTCGCCGCCAGCCGCGGCCTTCGATGCGCGCAGGAACGCGGTCCCGTACAGGGGTCCGGCGGCACCGCCGACCGTGGACATGAGGGTCTTGGCGACCGTCTTGAGAACCTCTGCAACGCTGCCCGGCTGGGCCTCGCTGAGTGCTTCAACCGCAGCGCGGAAGCCTCGATCCATGTTCTCGCCGTGATCGCCATCCCCGATCACTCGGTCCAGGTCCACCAGGTAGTCACGGTGCTCGGCAACCGCACTCGCCGACAGTTCGATCCACCGCTGTGCCCACTGCGCATCCAGGCTCATCGTTTCTCTCCTTCTTCCTTGCTACGGTTGATTACTTCCAGGCGACCGTGTTCACGGGCGCGTCGAAGAGTTCGAGCAGCTCGTCGTCGGCGCGCATGAGGGTCACGGAGACGCCGGGCATCTCCAGACTGGTGACGTAGTTGCCAACCATCTGGCGGGCGATCGCGATGCCGTCCTTCTTCAGCAGAGCGGCAAGCGCGCGGAAGCAGATGTAGAGCTCGGAGATGGGGGTGCCGCCCATGCCGTTAACGAGGGCGACGACGCGCTCGCCCTCGGTCAGGCCGAGGTCACCACGCACGCGCTCGTAGAGTTCGGCGATGAGGGCATCGGCACTCTCCATGGAGCCGCGGCGGTATCCGGGTTCGCCGTGAATACCGATGCCCAGCTCGATCTCATCCTCGCCCAGGTCGAAGGAGGGCTTGCCAGCGTGGGGCACAGTGCAGGGGCCCAGGGCCAGGCCCATCGAGCGAGTCTGGTCGTTGACCTTGGTGGCGATGCGGGCGACTTCCTCCAGGGCGTCGCCGCGCTCGGCAGCCGCGCCCGCAATCTTCTCCACGAAGATGGTACCGGCGACGCCGCGGCGCCCCGCCGTGTAGAGGGAGTCTTCAACGGCCACGTCATCGTTGACGATGACCGTGGAGACCTGAATGTCCTCCATATCGGCCAGCTCGGCCGCAGTCTCGAAGTTGAGGACATCGCCCGTGTAGTTCTTGACGATGTGCAGGACGCCTGCCCCGCGGTCGGCAGCCTTCGTGGCTTCCAGGATCGGGTCGGGGGTCGGCGAGGTGAACACCGCACCGGGCACGGCCGCGTCCAGCATGCCTTCTCCGACGAAGCCGGCGTGCAAGGGTTCGTGTCCGGATCCGCCGCCGGAGACGAGGCCAACCTTGCCCTCGGCCTTAGGAACGGCGCGGGTGACGAAATCGGGCGAGTAGTGAACATCGACGAGGTCGGGGTGGGCCAGGGCGAATCCCTCCAGGGTTTCGCGGACGACGGCGTGAACATCATTGACGAGCTTCTTCATGGTGCCTCCTTGCAAAATGCTCATCTTTTCTTGTAGTCGAGATAATCGTGCCACGTTCCATACAAAAACCCAACTGAGGCGGCCGCCACAGGGCGACCGCCTCAGGGGTGATTCAGTTCATCGCGGAGAGTGGCCCGCGAGCGCCAGCATTTCACCGGCCAGCATCACTGAGCCAAACACTAGGACTCCGCTGCGATCCGCGGGCTGCGCCCCGGCCTCGGCGATTTCGGCTGCACGATCGACCGCGTCGGCCAGTGATTCGCGCACATCTACCCGGTCGGGACCGAAGACCTCTTCCGCGATCTCTGCGAGCCGTGCGACGTCGGCTGCGCGTTCGCCCGGCATCTGCGTGACGACGAGGTGGTCGAGGAAGGGTTCGACCTCGGATAGGACGCCTTCGACGTCTTTGTCTCCCATCGCCGCGTAGACGCCGGCGATGCGCGCGAAGGCGAAGGAGGATTCGATGGCTTCGCGCAGGGTGGCCGCGCCCGCGGGGTTGTGTGCGGCGTCCACGATGATCGTGGGTGAGTGGCGCACGACTTGCATGCGTCCGGGGCTTGATGCGTTCATGAAGCCTTGCTCGACGATGCGTCCATCCAGGCCGCGGCCGCCCATGAAGGCCTCGACGGCGACGAGGGCCGCGGCCGCGTTGTGCGCTTGATACTGGCCGAACAGCGGGACGAAGACGTCTTCGTAGACCGCGGAGGGCGTACGGATGGTGATCATCTGGCCGCCGACGCCCATCTGGCGGTCCATGACCTCGAAGTCGCGGCCTTCGACGCGTGCGATGGCGTCGACGGTGCGGGCCTGCTCGAGGAGGATGTCGAGGACTGCTTCCTGCTGCTTCATGATGACGACAACCTGGCCGGGTTTGATGATGCCGGCTTTTTCGCGCGCGATTTCTTCGATCGTGGAGCCGAGCCATTTCGTGTGGTCCAGGGCGATCGGGGTGATGACGGAGACGCTGGCGTCGATGACGTTCGTGGCGTCCCAGCGTCCGCCCATGCCGACCTCGACGACGGCGGCGTCGACCGGGAAGTCGGCGAAGGCCGCGTACGCCATGATCGTGAAGACCTCGAAGAAGGACAGGCGTGGGCCGCCCTCTTCCTGGCTGCGCTCGTCCACCATGCCGACGTAGGGGGCGATGTCCTCCCAGGCGCGTACGAAGCCCTCGCGCGTGATTGGGTGGCCTTCCAGGGAGATGCGCTCGCGTACGTCGAGCAGGTGCGGGCTCGTGAAGCGGCCTGTCTTCATGCCGAACGCGGTCAGCAGCGAGTCGATCATACGAGATGTGGATGTCTTGCCGTTCGTGCCCGTGATGTGGATTGACGGGTAGGCGTTCTGCGGGTCGCCCAGGATGTCCAGGGCGAGCTTCACGCGGTCGAGGGTGGGGTCGATGTCGTGCTCGGGGGCGCGCGCGACGATGGACTGGTAGATCTCCTGCACGCGGGCGTCCAGGGCGATGTCGTCCTCGGCTTTGGCCAGCGCTGCCTCGTGGAAGGCGCGTTCCTCGCGTTCCTCGCGCTCCTCGTCGGCGAAGTCCTCGTCCACCTCACCCTCGATCTCGGCGAGGACGGAGGGGTCGGGTCCCAGCAGCAGCGAGTGCTCAACGAGGGCGCGTAGGGCGGCCTCGCGCTCGCTCTCCTCAGCCTGCGGGTCGGCAGCCGTGCCGCCGTCCTCGGGTTCGGGGGCCTCGTCGGCCGCTTCCAGATACGGGATCAGGTCGGCGGGGATGCCGCCTCGCTGGTCGTCGTAGGTGGGCTCTTGCCCGAAGAACGATTCGCCTGCCATGTTTCCTCCGCGGCTCGCAGTATCTCCGCTATTTTACCGGCCCGCGCGGCGCGAGCGGCTTGTTCCACCGGTCACGGCGCGTTTGCGCCCCGACGATCCTCTCATCGACGAGGCTGTGGCTCGAACGGCGGTCCACTGTCCTACGGGGCGAGTAAGATGGGAGGGAACAAGAAAGAATGAGATATGGAGGACCCCCATGGGCAAGTGGTTCGGCCAAGCAAGCGAGATTGAAGAGCTGCGCACCGAAAACCGCCGACTGAAGGAGCAAGTCGCAACCCTTGAGGCGCGCCTGCGCGCCGCCTACGCAGACGCCGGAATCACGGCTCTGGCCGATCCCTCCTCCCCCACTGCTTCCACCGATCCGCTCGCCCCCGCCACGGCCTCGTCCCTGGAAGTGAGCGACGCCGAAATGGAGTTGCTGGCTACGGGCCCGAAAATCGCGGCAGTCAAGGCATACAAGGACCGCACCGGCGTAAGCCTCAAGGCAGCCAAGGCCGCGATTGACGCCGTGCCCATGCCCACATCCGCGATCGTCTCCACCAGCCGCGAGCTGACGGATGCCGAACTCCAGATGGTGGCCGACGACCGCCTCATCAGCGCCATCAAGGCATACAAAGACCGCACCGGCGTCGACCTGAAAACCGCCAAAGCAGCTATTGATGCGGCTCGCTGAGCGCTCACTGATAGGATGCCCCTCACGCGCGCTCTCATGCGCGCGTGACACGATAAGGATGAGACATGCTGCTCGTTGAAGAACGTGAGGAAAACGGCTGGATCCGCTCCACGTTCAACCTAACGTACCGCGTCACATGGGACCAGCTGCTCCAGGCCGTGCACGGGGCGTACCCGTACTTCGCCAACCCACAGGTCTTGGTCGACGGCACCCAGATCTCCGTGGCCAAGCAGTCGGACATCCTCACAATCCCCGAAGACCGCGCGATCATACTGCGCGGCATCTCCACGGTCCTCAAC
>ERZ1699257.169-NODE-170-length-19726-cov-9.233992_pt1 | contig 19726 bp, 18 predicted proteins | sample MGYA00581521_ERZ1699257 | MGnify/ENA primary metagenome ERZ1699257 (study PRJEB42319, sample SAMD00040330) | human oral metagenome | material: saliva | host: Homo sapiens | study: EMG produced TPA metagenomics assembly of PRJDB4115 data set (Metgenomic analysis of... | reverse complement strand
TTTAAAACTTCTTTATTTTTAAAGGACTTCTTAACCTCTTCTACTTTAAACATATGGGCCTCCATTTATTAATTTTGTTTACGAACTCATTATATGTCAGACTGCTACACAATAGGAGTTCTTGTCAGAAACGGTACTTAATTTATCATTAACAGTATTTTCTGACTCTACTTCAAAAAATTCCGATCTAAGGGCTACTAAATTAATTTGAAAAAAATGAATTATGACATATCTTTATGGATATATTAAGTATCACTATATTTATATTATTCCAATTATTTCTTTTAAAAGTTTATTACCAACAAAAAAGCACCAATTAAAAATAGTGCGTTTGCTTTTCCTACATCCAAGAATAACTTCAATACCGAAAACTAAACAAGAGCTTTATGATCTTCATGCCTATGCTCACTTAAAAGTACTTCACCAAATTGTACTCCACTATCTTCACTGACTCGTTCCTGACAATCGACACAATACAATTCTCTAGCCAATCGCTGTTGTCGCCCACCTACATAGACCACCTCTTCCATTCCAAGCAACATATAAGGTAGCATGGCATCAACCAGCTCATCAAAATGTGATTCGTCGTTACTTAAAAAGAAACGTGCAGGATGGTCACTATTATCAAAATCTCCAATGGCCACAAGACTATCATCTTCAGTCAAGAGATAGTAATATGTAGCTGTGCGGTCTTCTGTGTATCGAAAGAATAAATGTGATTCATGACAAAATGGGCATGTTCTATACTTATGACCAATAACTGATTTTAACCAATGGACTAGCAAATTCGATAAAGAAGCTTTGATTCCCTTAAACCACAACAAGACATTAGGTAGAATAAAACCAACAATTATAGGGATAACAGTTAGATTATTGTCCACCACCAAAAGATAAAACTGGAACATGGCTGTTAGTCGTAGAAACCAGACAATCGTATTAAGAAAAATCTGATTCGTGCCACTCAGAAAAGTACTGACTACTGTAGACTCTTTATTCTTCACAAAAGTAAGAGTTACACACTTGATGGCAAACATAACTACAAACATAATGACATAGCCTAACATTCACTTACCTCATTTTCAGCATCAGTAAATTGAGAAGCTACTTCTCCCAAAATAGAGATTAACTTAAAAGCACCCAAGGTATTATCTTGACTTTAATTGGTAAGCATACGGTCCAGAGTCTTTAGACAACGTTTCTTCTCTGAGAGTTTCCGTCTGTCCAATAAAGCACTATCTTCTAAGTCTTCTGTGTTACTAGAGGAACGTAGTTCATTTAGATCATATACATCACCAACGTCTAAGACTGATAGCTTACGAAGAACCCTAGAAACGACTAATGAAGAAGAAGTCTGCGCGTGCTCTAGACCTTCAGCAGACTCTTTCAACTTTTGAATAATAGTGTCTCTTTTGAAAAGTTCTTCCTCATCCAAAAGCAAAGCATCCAAGGGAAAAAGTTGTTCCACGATTGTCTTTTGACCAGGGACAAAAGCGTTACTTTGTCTTAAACCAGTACTAGGAACAAAACGCTTACCGTTAACAACTATAAGTCTCTTTCCCAACCACTTGTCGACAATGCCACGCTCACTAGAAACTATGACACCATCCATCCGTGTTATTTGGACAGCAACCTCGTCACCTGCTTTTAGGCTAGCGATCCATTCTGAAATATCTTTTTTTGATAAATACATTATTTTGTTTCCTCCTTTGCAACTGACACAATATCATGGATAGCATCCTCATCAAGACGAGGTGCAGCATGTTTTCCACCTGCCATTCGTTCAATACGTTTAGACCATCCACCAGAGTTCTTATCCTTATGATAGATAACTGCTGTTGCTGCTTTCTCTACTCCCATAGCTTTAGCTAAATTCTTACCACTTTCATCAAGAACATTAACATAGATAATCTTGTTTCGTTCTTTTTCAGTTAAGCTCTTATTGAGTACTGGAATTGATTTTTGACAGTAAGGACAATCAGGTCTAAAGAACACATATATCTCTGAAGCTGTATTTTTCTTATAAGGATAAATGACATTATCTTCTTTAAAATAATCAAGCTGGTTTGATGTAATCTTTGTTGCGTGGAAACTTTGTTGCGTGAGTTCCTGATCAAAAACCGTCGTAACCATACGATTACTATAATTGTATTCATTCTTATAACTAGAGGTAAAACCAATCAGAATTACAGGTAACATAAATAACCCAAGAACAACTTTAGTCGATGTAAACTGGTGGGCATGGTCCACACCTTGATATACGATATAAAAGGTCGTAAGAACCCAAGGTAAGATAATTCCCAAAAGCAAACCAAACCAATCAAACGGAAATGAATAGACAATCCTATGGTTCACTACAACTACCGTTAAAATAGATAACGTCACAAGGATCGCATAGCTAATATACCAACCCTTGTAAAGAGGATTATCCTTTAGCTTGGGGAATGCATCACAAAGGGTTTTCCAAGCAGATTCAATTTTTATTTTCATTAATTACCGTTACCTTTCAATCTTTTTTATCTTTAAAACGACACCTGATACTTACAACAAATTCAAACTATCATTTGACTTTCTTACATCTTTTTAAATAGTTGAGAGAATGATTATATGTTACAGTTGCTGCGCGTGACTTATTCTTTTTTCGCTGATAAGAATTCATCAACCTTCTTGATGACCTCGTTATGTGAAACAAATAACGTATAGAGTGTTGGTATGATTAATACGGTTTGCAAAATCACTTCCAGCACATTATTCAGGGTTAGCGAATGCCATGATAGGAAAAAAGAAACTACCGTAAACAAGTACAAAATAAAATATGTGACAAGAACTAGCCAAGCAATCGTTAGAAAAATAAAGTAGTGGATTTTTCCAATAGCTACATCACTAACTATAGCTAGCCTTTTCAAAATTCTTGGTCTTTTTACTACGATTACAACTACAAGCGAAACAACTAGCCATACAAGTCTTCTTCCTAAGTATTCCAAATAATCCATTTACAAATACCTTTACTCTATCTATAAACAATCAAAAAATAATCATCAAAAGGAAGTTTTATTTTTTCTGGTAGAACTTCTTTTGGGAATACAATAATCATATGTTCATACTCTATTGAGAATTCTTCATAGAGACTAGTTAAGTGTGGAATCAAGTCACTTTTGATATACGTCATAGTCACCATAGGATACTCTTTCAATTCCCATGAGTCAGTTTCAACAACAGCTGATAACTGGAATTTATCATCATCTAAAGGTTCTGATATCTCCTTTACAAGATAATCTATTTTCTGAAATTCAGAAAAATCATAAGCCTCGCAATCACACCAATCTTTATGATTTGAAAACATCCTTTCTTGAATGATTTCGACAATAACGTCAGATGCATTTGTTGTTGTTTGACTGAATAAAGAAATATTTTTACGCTTTAACATGTCATGTCCAGTCACACCTTCAACCTCAACCTCATTTACATATTCCAAAAAGTTCATTAAACGTTGAGATACCTGCGTATTATCTTTACGACTATTCTCGAAAACGAAAAATAAACTAGAATTTTCGAATGCTGGTTCTTCTGCGTAACCAAATATTTTAGAAAGTAGAATTGTTTGACGTTCTGTTGCTCGGTCATACTCAATAAAAAAAGGGCTATCGTTCACAAATACAACAGCATCAGGAACCATTAAAAGATTAACCCGACTAATAGGAAATACGACTTGTATGTTTAGGTCATAAACAGACTTGTCTTGGTTTTTAAAGAAAAGCTTGTTTAAGATTTTAGCAACTAATCGTCTGGTCTCTAGATCATGAATATTTACGGTTTGAGGTTTTCCTCCTAGAAGATTATTACTGACAATGCTATATACTGACCTATCATATTCTGTCGTTGTTGTTAGCAACCGTATTTTATCAATCCCCTTAATCATAGTAAGCAACCAGGTACTAAAACCTTTGTTCAGATAATATATCTTTCTCTTACCGCTTCTAGCATCCGAACATGCTAAAATAGGATGATTCACCTTTCCAACAAGACGATAAAACCATGAATTAGGGGTTTTGGATTTTCGAGTTACTGCAGTATAAATGAGGTCTACTATTTCCTTATCAAAATAACCAAACCTTAGTAAATGATAAAAGATGATAAGTTCCTCTTCTGAAAACGACAGTGAGATATTTTGCTTTTTTGAAACAAAATAAGAAGCTATTTTATTTCTCTGAGTGTAATGAATTTTATTTGAAATAAGTGAGGTAAAATCTCTATTTTTTATATCTTGCATTTTGTAGTCCTAAAATAGTCAATCAATAGGGTATATAGTCTGGTCTTTTTTCGAAGAGTATAGATATTATTTTTAAAGTTATGCTTAGCCTTTGACATAGACCTGCTCAAACATTCCTTTGTACCCGTAAAATGCTGATTGATACTTTCATCTCCTCTCATTCATAACGTCGTAGTTTATTTTTATAACGATAATCCCTAAAAAACATGGGTTATTCTAGCTAAATAGTAATCACTATTTACTCATTTATAATTTACGAGTTTCTAATATTAGTAATCAACCCTATAAATACAGTAAACTCTTAGACTTTTGTTCTCTCTATACTTTCATTCATAAAATCTGGTTATCACATAACACTCGTAACAACTGATTTTATGGGACTTTAAGCACTTAATAACTACTATTAGGATTCATTTATAATAGGTCGCTATAGTGTTCAGTATACCCTAGAATAGATTATTTTCAAGGGAGTGACATGGGTTGACTTTTAATATTCTTACTCTATACTATTAGATATAATTAATAATTAAGGGGCAAATTATGGCAGGAAAAAACAAAAAAACTGAATCAGATTTTATTAAGGAACTTGAAGCTTTAGAACAACAAAAGAAAGAAGCTACAGAGCAACTTAAAGCCTATCTAAAATCACAAACAGATAAACTAGGCCAAATCTATTTTGAATTGAAAAAACTAGAAAATCCAGATTTATCTATTGATGAGTTAGTTGTTGAAACACAAAATAAGGTTAAAGAAGTAAAGAAAGAAATTAAGCAAAGAAAAGCAGAAGAAAAAGAAAGGATGCTGAGAAGACTAATAAAGAAACGTATAATGACTCTCAAAAATAGAAAAAAAGAGCTGAAAGTTCAGCTCTTCAATAATATTTTTACCTTGCCCAGATATTGTAGTCTTGAAGCGAACCAATATCATGCTCTTGTCCATCCTTTGACTCAGAAGCGGAAAGTTTTGTTCCACTAAGCATATCCGCCTGATCTGGCTTAGCCAACAAATGAGAAACTTGCTCTAGAGCATCATCTCCAAAGAAGACCAACTCTCCAGAAACTTCCTTATTCAAAATTGTCATAAGTGCTTTATTGGAACTGATGTTTAATTCCCTAATTCTAAAAGTATTTGGGTCAGACAACTCTAGAAATACTGCATTAGATCTATTCCGAATACGAAGTCCATAATAATCTAATCTTTCATTTAGCGATTTACTAAAATAGTCTCGTTTGTAAATCTGTTTATCATCTTTATCTACTCCACCTTGAATAGCAACTCCCGTCACGAACTTGCCAGTCTCAAAATCAAAGACCCTTCGTCGGCCAATTCTATCACGTTCTCCACCAGAATTAGTAATCAAAGTAGTTACGATGAGATAACTTTTCCCACTGATATCCTTGTCAAGATCTACATCACTAACATATTCTTCAGGAAAATTCTTTCGTAAGATTTTCAAGACATCCCATTTTTTGTAAATTTTTTTGGTGTTAAAAGGGTTATAAATCATTACCTTGTAGTAATCCTTATCAGTGATGTCATAGTTATCCCTAATATCTCCACCCCTATGGTAGTATTCATCAAATAGTACCAGGTAATCTTGAGTCAAGGCGACACAATTTTGATTTTTAGGAAGATACAGCACATTGTCCTGAACCGTTCGAATATCTCGAAGAGGAGTGGATCTCTTAATGGTTTCAATTTTATGTGAATAGAACTCTATGGGTTTGTGCCTATAAGCAAGATAGAAGCCAAGTAATGCTCCTAGAAGAATAATCACGATTCTCACTTTATCTTTGAAAAGCTCTTTAATTAAAGCCATCTACTCTTCCTCCCTTGGGATTATTACTGTTATGGCCTTACCATTTTGAACAAAAGACATACTATTATACACTGCCTGCGTTCTCGGACCTTCAAATTCGCTAATGCCATATTTTTCTTTCGCTTGATTACTTGGAGTTGTACCTAAAAGATAACTTCTCTGTACCATATCTGGACTAATGTTAAATGAACCATTATCAATAGCATCCCTAGGTGCATCAAGAATGGAATACAAACCAACAGGTGCTCCTTCATTAATAATACGGTTGAAAGCATCTTTACCCTCTTTCATCGCATTTTCAAAGGGATTTGATTGAAGCAATTCAAAAATACTCTCGTGCATAAATAAGATTTGTTTGGGTTCTTGGTTCGCATTTGCAGTATCAATACGTTCTATATAGGGACTGTAGTCACTCCTATAGTATTTCTCATAATACAATTCCTTAACGACCTCATTGTCCTTAAAACCAGCTCTCCAATTTTGAATCAGTTCGATACTTTTCTTTAGTTTACTTGTTTCAGAACCTATACTATAAGTATAAAAACTATATAAAGGCCCTGAAGCTAAATCGTAAGTTACGAGACTATTATCTAAGGCGTTAACACCAATCGGAAGCAAGGTTGAATTCGGATCATATAAAATGGCTTGAACATCCTCTCGAGATTTAAACTCTTTTCTTGTCAAGCTGACGTTTCGATATATCCATCTGTCAAAATCCTGAAAATTTGACAAGAGGTGTTCTTGTCCATCAATTGTTGTATCTGCTTTAGCTACCAAGCCGTCTATAAAACTAGTCTTACCATCTTCTTTGTATAAATCCAAAAGACTTTGGGTCTTTGCCTGATCATTACAAAAACTATCTGTAACTACCAATTGATAACTATCATTTTTAGCCATCTCTAGAAGTTTAGAATTTTGGTCATAAATCGTTCTCGATGTACCATCAAAAGCCCCAACACTAATAGCAACACGCCCTGAATCTAAAGTATGAACATTAGATAAAAGATTATTACCAAGATTATTGATAATCCCAATAGTCTGAGGTAAATAGCCTTTTACACTTTGTTCCTGTTTTGGGATAGTATTGATATCATAAAGGCTAGCGTTTGAGAAATTGCTTATTAACTTTAATGTTTTATCATCTTTTGAAACCTCAAAAGTATAAGCAGGCTCACGATTTTTCCCGACCTTTGTGCCTTCAAAAGTAACAAGAACATAGGCTTTCTGATTCTCTTCATAAAGCTTTGCTTTAAGATTGCTAATCTCTTTACCTTTCTTTAACTCTGGTACAAACTTAAAAAGGTCTACCTCAATCGGTTGATTACTAGTGTCATTAACATCATATATAGATAGACGATAATATTGATTATCCTTTTGAGATGTTTTCTCTGTGTTTTTAAAAGAATCATGATAACGATAGTTTTGAGACATCATATAGTTATCGGAATATTGGATATTGCCAGTTGATTGGACAGCTAGAACATCAGGATCTGTTAATTTCACATAGGCATCAACCGAACTGAAACCTGTCACATAAGCATAACCATTTAAATAGCGGTCAGTTTGTTGATTATAAGAATTTTGCCACTCAATATACATCAGTGAAAAACAAAACGAGAAAAAGACTGTAATTATGAATATAAGCACATCGTTAAAATCCCTAACATTTTTATCTTCCATAATCCCCCCAAGAATGTGAATCTATTAAAAAAGATAGGATTTTCATCCTACCTTTTCAAGTTTCTTTTATTGTATCACATCTTAAAGCTGTTCTGCTACTGCTGAAAGAAGATCTTGGATACCATTGGCATCGCTACCACCGGCCATGGCCATATCTGGTTTACCACCACCACGACCTGATACGATTGGTGCAAGAACCTTGATGACATTACCTGCGTGAACATCCTTAGACTTGCTTGCTACAAGGACATTAACTTTTTCGCCAATGTGAGCTGCAAGGACAAGGACGTCAGAGTAGTCTGCTTGTTTCCATTGGTCAGCAAATGTACGAAGGGCACCTGCGTCAGATACTTCCACTTGGCTAGCGATGTAACGAACACCATTAGCTTCTTTAACGTCTTTGAAGACATCACCAGCTGCTGCTGCTGCTGCTTTTTCTTTAAGAGCAGCATTTTCTTTTTGAAGGGCATGCAACTGCTCTTGAAGGCTAGCAACCTTGTTAGGTACTTCTTTCAATTGTGGTGCCTTAAGTGTTGCTGCGATTGCTTTGAGGGCATCTTCTTCTTCACGGTAAGCAAGGTAAGCTTCACGTGATGTCACTGCCAAGATACGACGTGTTCCTGAACCGATACCTTCTTCTTTGACAATCTTGAACATACCGATTTCAGCAGTGTTGGCAACGTGCGTACCACCACAAAGCTCAACAGAGTAATCACCGATTGAAACGACGCGAACATTCTTACCATATTTTTCGCCAAAGAGGGCCATAGCTCCCATTGATTTAGCAGTGTCAATGTCTGTTTCAATAGTTGTTACTGGAGTTGCTTTCCAGATTTCTTCGTTGACTTGTTCTTCGATAGCACGCAATTCTTCTGGAGTTACAGCCTCAAAGTGAGTGAAGTCGAAACGCAAGAATTCTTGTTCATTCAGAGAACCCGCTTGAACAGCATGATCACCAACGATATTATGAAGGGCAGCATGCAAGAGGTGAGTCGCTGTGTGATTCTTCATAACACGGTGACGACGTGTGTGGTCAATTTCAAGTTTGTAGTTAGCACCTACAACAAGTTCACCTTCAACCTCAACAGTGTGAAGCGCTTGTCCATTTGGTGCACGTTGAACGTCAACAACACGCGCAACGACTGTACCAGCTGCATCTGAGATCGTACCGTGGTCTGCTACTTGTCCACCCATTTCAGCGTAGAATGGTGTTTGTTCAAAGACAAGGAGTGCTTGACCAGAGTTAACACTATCATGACGAGCATCATCAGCAACGATTACGCTCAAACGGCTTTCTGCAGTCTCTGCTTCATACAAGAACTCAGATGGTTCAGTGATGTTGGCGAGGGTTTCATTTTGCATACCCATAGAACCACCTTTAACCACGCTAGCACGCGCACGTTCTTGTTGTTCTTTCATGGCAGCTTTGAAACCTTCATGGTCAATCTTGAAGCCTTCATCTTCAGCCAACTCTTCTGTCAATTCCACTGGGAATCCATAAGTATCGTAAAGTTTAAAGATATCTTTACCTTCAAGCGTATCTTTACCAGATTTCTTAAGGTTAGCAAGAAGCTCGTCAAGCATGCTTGAACCTGCATCGATGGTACGTGCAAAGGTTTCTTCTTCACGTTTAACGATTTTTTCGATAAAGTCTTTCTTCTCAAGAACTTCTGGGTAATAGCTTTCCATGATTTGACCAACAGTTGGAACAAGTTTGTACAAGAAAGCATCAGAAATGCCGAGACGACGGCCGTGCATTACGGCACGACGGAGAAGACGACGAAGGACATAACCACGACCTTCATTACCTGGAAGGGCACCATCACCAATGGCAAATGCCAATGAACGGATGTGGTCAGCGATGACCTTGAAGCTCATTGTGTCACCATCTGGATCATAAGTTTTACCAGACATTTTTTCGATTTCACGAATGATAGGCATGAAGAGGTCTGTTTCAAAGTTTGTTTTAGCCCCTTGCATTACGGCTACAAGACGTTCAAGACCTGCGCCCGTATCAATGTTTTTATTAGGAAGTTCCTTATATTCTGAACGTGGAACAGCTGGATCTGCGTTGAATTGTGACAAAACGATGTTCCAAATTTCAATGTAACGGTCGTTTTCAATATCTTCTTCAAGCAAACGGATACCAATATTGTCAGGGTCAAAGTCTTCGCCACGGTCAAAGAAGATTTCAGTATCTGGTCCTGAAGGTCCAGCACCGATTTCCCAGAAGTTATCTTCAATTGGAATCAAATGACTAGGTTCAACACCGCAAGCAATCCAACGGTTGTATGAATCTTTATCATCTGGATAGTAAGTCATGTAAAGTTTGTCTTTTGGAAAATCAAACCACTCTGGGCTTGTCAAAAGCTCATAACCCCATTCGATGGCTTCATCACGGAAGTAGTCACCAACTGAGAAGTTACCAAGCATTTCAAACATTGTGTGGTGACGAGCTGTCTTACCAACATTTTCGATATCGTTGGTACGAATAGCCTTTTGTGAGTTAGTGATACGTGGATTTTCAGGAATCACAGAGCCATCAAAGTATTTTTTCAAAGTGGCAACCCCTGAGTTAATCCAAAGAAGGGTTGGATCGTTAACTGGAACCAAGTTAGCTGATGGTTCAACAGCGTGACCTTTTGATTTCCAGAAATCAAGCCACATTTGACGAATTTGTGCTGAAGTAAGTTGTTTCATTGTTTCTCCTTAATTAATTGTTTTTTATTTTGAGTTATTCTCGAGCATTTCCACATAGTCGATAGCGACACACAGCGAAATACCCAAAGAATAAAAGACAAGTCCACTAAACGAAGGGCGACGTGAACCGCGGTACCACCTTCATTCAATGAACTTGTCATTCTTATTTGTCTTTAATTGTGAACTTTGAGTAGCAAGTAACCAGATTCGTCCATGGCTCGCAGCGACCGCCATTTTTCTGTATCAGAAGCGATGATTACCAATCTCAAAGGGAAGGCTAAAAATGTCATGATATTAGAACTTTCAGCCACTCTCCATTTTAACGTGTTTTAGGTCTTAGGTCAAGCTGATAATAGCATTATCAACTCTATCTTGTGATTTATTTGCTAGAGCTTGATGATGAACTTGATGAAGCTCCAGAACCAGTCACATACTGGTCAAGAATTGCGCTAAAGGCCTTGTCTACAACTTTAACATTATATTTCTTAAGGACCTTAGCAATCACTGAGTTAGTGAAGTTAGTATCAGATTTCTTACCATTGATGATAACCTTAGTCAAATCATCCTTATAGTTTTTCCAATCTGCATTTTTCTCAGATTTTGAAACAGTTTTGACGATGTAGTAAGTCGCAGCACCAGTTGAGCTGTTTGAAACAGTCACTACGTCAGAAACGGCATTAGCATCTTGTTTGAAGGCTGCTGTCAAAACATCTGCTGGGAAGTCTTGAGAAGCTGAGTTAACTGTCTTAGAAGTCACTTCCAAGCTGTTATCTTTAGCTACTTGTGAGAAATCTGCTCCTTCTGCCTTAGCTTCAGAGTCTACTTTATCTGCCACTGCTTTATCAGTAGTTGAAACCACTTGCACCTCTGTATTTGGTGTGTAGTTATCATAGGCAGCCTTGTAATTTGCTTCCGTCAAATCTTTTTGTGCGGCTTGGTTAACAGCGTACTCAACCAATTTTTGTGTACGGATTTGAGTACGGTATGACTCTTCTGTTTGACCATAGGCTGCAAGTACTTGTGAGAATTGATCTCCGTATTGTTCTGAAGCTTGCTTATAAGCTTTGTCAACGTCTTCTTTGCTGACCTTGCTACCATATTCTTTTTCAAGAGCCTTTTGCAAAGTTGCACTCAAAACACTTTGTTGTGTTTGGCTGCTACCTTTAAGTGAATCAAAAACATCACCAACAGTAACAGTATCACCTTTCATAGATACCAAAGTTGTTTCTTCAGTTGTTTTGTTACCTAGAGAAACATACATAGCACCTGCACCAACGAGAGCTGAAACAGCTACAAGGGCAAGACCTCCAAGGAAGCGACCACCTGAGCTTGGTTTACCAGCATCACGTGTCTTTTTAGTTTTAGCACGTTTAGCTTTTTCTTTCGCTTTTTCACTGGCGAGGGCGATGCTTTCCTCTTCTTCTTTTTGGCGATCAAGATGCTCTTGTTCTGCGTCTTTGTCTGCTACAACCTCTTCAACAGTTTCTTCTGTTGACTCAAGGTTTTCATTTTCTTTAGCCATTCTATCTACTCCTTAAATTGTCAATATCCCTGTTATTATACCACACTTACTTAAATAATGCTTAATCTGGTAAGATAATATTTTCAGAATTTTTCCGAAGCATAAGAAGTCCGTCACTCATAGGGACCAAACTAGCAGTCAATCCAGGGTTATCTAAGGTCGCATCAAAAAGACGATGCAAGCCACGATAAATCGTACGCTGACCACGACGAACCTCCATGATGTCTTTGGCAATATCGCCCCCTTGGAAGATATCATCAAAGACGATGACACCACCTACCTTGAGACGTTTTAGGATTTCAGGCAGAAAGACGATATATTTAGACTTGGCTGAGTCCATAAAGACAAAATCATAGTCAGTGTCCAAATCTTGCAAAACTTCTGCTGCATCTCCTTCGACCAAGGTAATTTGTTTGCGGCTGTCATACTTGGCTAGATTTTCCTTGGCAAAGCCAATCATTTCTTCATTACGATCAACCGTTGTAATCTGAGCATCAGGCGCATACTCAGCCATAAGAAGGGCTGAAAAACCAATAGCTGTTCCTACCTCAAGGATTTTCTTAGGCTGCAAGGTCTGCAACAAAAATCGGAAATAAGCAACTACTTCGTGCTGGATAATTGGAATATTTTCCTTACGAGCAAAGGCCTCCAGTTCAGCCAAATGCCCTTTATTTTCCTGAAGATGCGTTCGCATGTAGTCCACGATATCCTTGTTGACTACTGGACGACGCATGTTGTGATTTGCGTTTTTACTATATGATTTAACCATGTGTTTTATTATATAAAAAATCCCTAGCGAGTGCTAGAGATTTTTCTTATCTATAACTCAAATCGTCATCATTAAGCTACTTGACGTAACCCCCTCTTTTTCAAGAGGTAGGAAACGACCAAAGCCACCACGTAAAGAGCGATGAAAACAAGCAAGGTCATCTGGTATGATTTTATCAATTCGTAGGTTACGGATAAAAGCATTGGCCCCACTAAGGCCGCCATCGCCCAGGCAGTCAAAATATAACCATGAAGGGTAGCCAACTCCTTTGCCCCAAAGATATCGCTAAGATAGGGAGGAATTAATGAGAAACCTGCCCCGTAGCAAGTCATCAGAACAGCCATCGCAACCACAAAGACAAGTGGCACTTGCAGGACAATTAGGAGGACAGCCATAACAATATTAACCACAAAGAGGAGAATAAAGGTCTTCGGACGCCCAATATAATCCGACAAGCCTGCCCACAGAAGGCGACCAAAACCATTAAAGATTCCCATAACACCTACAACAACTGCCGCTGATTCCGCTGACATCCCAACCATATCTTGAGCCATTGGAGAAATAGCAGAGACAAGGGCTAAGCCACATGAAATATTGATAAACAAGATAAGCCATAACCAGTAGAAAGTTGACGATTTCAGGGCCTCATTAGCCGTAACTCCCTTGCTCAAATCAGCAGCCTGACGGTTTGGACTCTTGTCAGCCAACAGTTGTGCTTCCTCTACACTTGGTCGTTTAATGAATTGTGAGACAAAAAGCATAACAACAAAATAAACGACTCCCAAGATATAAAAGGTCTGCTCAACACCACGTGCCTGAATCAGATATTGAGCAATGGGACTGGTTAACAGCGAGGCAAAGCCAAAGCCCATAATGGCAAGGCCAGTCGCAAGTCCACGCTTATCAGGAAACCACTTAATAATGGTTGAAACAGGCGTAATATAACCCACACCCAGTCCTAGACCACCAAGAATACCATAACCAAGATAAAGCATCCACAGCTCTCCATGAGCAATGGCAACTCCTGTCAGAATATTTCCCCCAGCATAGAGGACCGCCGACATACTTCCAGTCACTCTCGGACCAAATTTTTCAACCAGACGCCCCATGAAAGCTGCAGAAAGCCCTAGACAAAAGATAGCCAATGAAAAGGCAAAAGAAACTGAAGATTGATCCCAGCCAGTCTGGGCCATAATAGGATTACGATAGATACTCCAAGCATAGGTAGACCCCAACATGAGATGGAGTAAGACACCACACGTTGCTACAAGATAACGATTGGTTGTTTTCACAAAAAACTACTTTCTATTTCTGAACATTGTTCACTTATAAAACATAAAACGTTAGGTTTTTAGTCTATCATGAATATAAACTAGGGGCTATAAATATGCTCATTAACTCATTTCCAAATCAATTAGAGCTTTTATTTTAGTAAACGTTCGTTTTTTAGACATAAAAAGAATCATCCTGATTCAGAATGATTCTCTCATATGGTAACTTCTTTTTACGAAAGGTGAACACCTTTTTCAACCAAGACTTCCAATTCAACGAGACGGTCTTCAAAAACTTTGAAGGCAGCATCTAAGTAGTCGGTATTGGTCATATCAACACCAGCTTTCTTGATGACTTCCAAAGGATAGTCTGAGCTTCCCGCCTTAAGGTAAGTAAGGTAAGCTTCCTTATCTTCTTCAGTACCATGAACAATTTTTTCAGCCAAGTAGCTTGCTGCCGCAAACCCTGTAGCGTATTGGTAGACATAGTAATTCATGTAGAAATGCGGAATACGTTCCCACTCAAACTGAATTTCGTAGTTATCTTCAGCTTTGAGATTATAGTATTTCTCATTGAGATCTGCGTAAAGCTTATTCATGAAGTCGGCTGTCAAGATTTGACCAGATGCATCTGCTTCATGGATAGCATGTTCAAACTCTGCAAATTGTGTTTGACGGAAGACAGTTCCCTTGAAACCATCCAAATAGTGGTTAAGAATAGCAAAACGTGTCTTGTCATCTTTGACCTCTTTAAGAAGCGTTTCTGTCAAGATATTTTCATTGGTTGTAGACGCAATTTCCGCCAAGAAGATTGGGTAATCTCCGTAAACATATGGTTGAGTCTGACGTGTGAACGTTGAATGCAAACTATGACCAGTCTCGTGAAACAAGGTAAAGAGATTGTCCAAAGTATCTTGCCAGTTCAAAAGCATGAAAGCATTGGTATCATAGGCACCACCTGAGTAAGCACCTGAACGTTTTCCTTTGTTAGGGTGAACGTCAATCCAACGTTCCGTAAAGGCTGCATGAACCCCTTTACTATACTCTTCACCAAAGATTGCCAAGACTTCTTCTGCTTTCTTGAGGGATTCTTCATAAGTAAGAGCAGTTTCAGTCTCAGAAAGTGGTGTATAGACGTCATACATCTTAAGCTCGTCAAGCCCCAAGACCTTCTTACGCAAATCAAGGTAACGATGCAAAAGTGGCAAATGCTTGTTCACTGATTCCAAGAGTGAGTCATAAACACTCTCTGGAATAAAGTTAGCCGCAAGTGCTGCATGACGTGCTGAATTATAGTGACGAACTTTGGCTTGGTAATTGTGAACCTTGACAACGCCTTGGAGTGTTTGTGCATAAGTATGTTGGAACTGCTCATAAGTCCCATACATCGCTTCATAAGCTCCCTTACGAATGTCACGGTCCTTAGATTCCATGAGAGTGATAAAGTTACCATGTGTCAACTCAACCACATCCCCTTGACCATCTGATACCCATGGGAAGAGGATATCAGCATTATCCAAGACATTGAAGGTATCCGTTGGGCCGTTGAAAATATCACCGGCTGCTGCCAAGAGCTCTTCAGCTTCTTGAGAAAGAACGTGGTCCTTGTTTGCCAAAAGACGTTCGAAATAGTGATCATAAAGTCCAAGACCTGGCTCTTGTTCTTTAAATTCAGCTAATTTCTTATCATCCAAGGCCATAAATTCAGGCTCAAAGTAAGCAAAGGCTTCACTCAACTGTGAGTAAAGGTTTGAGGCCTTAGCTTGATACTCTTGGTAAAGCCCTACTGTTGTGTCTTGGTCATTTTTCATTGACGCATACACATAGATTTTCTCCAAGCGACGCATAAGGCTCATATAAAGTTCTGTTGCCTCAAGCAAGTTCTTAGCAGAATCTAAGAGATGACCTGCATAAGCACTAGCCTTCTTCAAATCCTGAACAGTGCTTTCATATTCAGTCTCCCAATCTGCATCTGTCGCAAAAATGGTCGTCAAATCCCATGTGTATTTCTCTTCTAAATGAGCACGATTGTCTGACATAATATTCTCCTTAATTGTATCTATTCTTTACTATTTTAGCATAAAAGGTGGGAGGGTAGAGAGTTTGTCGATAAGAAAAATGCCTTTTTCGATAATATTGCATAAAAAGCTTTTCAAAACCTTCAAGTGACTGTCTAATTTGTACAAAACCCTGCTTAGATTCTGGAAATCTCACTTGTGGAAAAAAATCCTGATCAGACAGGCATAACAAATTCATTCCCTTAAGATAGGCTTCTTCCTGCCTTCTCATCCACCTTGGATTTTTCCCCATTAATTCTCGTTGAATCACATGTGAGACCTTCTTTCGCTGAGTTACTTGATAAGTCTCAACCTGCTCTGCTTGATAAGGAAAACGTAAAACTGTCATGAGATTTTCGGTTAACGACCAGGCCTTAGTTAAATAATAGACTTTCCCAAAAATATCCTCATAGATGAGATACTTAAGTCTAATTTCCTCTCGCTTCCAATCAAGCTCCCATAGGTGAAATCCTATCTTAGCCGTAAAATAGAGAAAGTCCCGCTGTAGGTCTGTTAAACGTCCATTCAACCAGAGTTCCTCACCCAAAAGCCAACGCACTTCGTAACCTGCTTGGTGATAGGCACATGTCCTCTCTCTCAAACGTTGCTGGGATAAACGAGAACACTGAACTTCTAGAGCCAGGGAATCGCCAACAAATAAATCTGCAATTTGCCCCAACTCGGACAAAACCTTTTCAATACTTACTTTTTCACCATGATTAACCAAAGATTTATATAAGGCTGCCTTAAGCGATAAATGTTGAGCCGATTCATTCTCCGAGAAGAACTGACAATCTTGCAAAGATTTATGAGCAAAATGTGGGCACATTACCTGGCCATGCCTCAATAGGACAACTCCCTGGCATCCAGGACAGCTATAGGATTCCTTACGTTTCAAACAGGTTTCTAGAGCTAAAACGAGGTTTCCCTCCTGATTTTTTGCAATTAACATGACTCTCTCCTTCGTGCACTCTCTTACTTATTCGTAAAAGAATTCACAAAATAAAAAAACATCTAGATTACTCTAGATGCATCCCCCATTCAAACTGAAACTTGCTCCCTGCTGTATGGAAACTTAGGTTTATAGGTGTATAGCTTAACCTAGGATACAAGTGCCACTCAGTCCATTCGATCTCTTTTCAACAATCTCGATACCTAAAGGAAAATCCCCCAACTTTCCTTGGTATCAGGATCTTGAAAACAGTTTCTATCCAACATAACCATTAAAAATAGTCAATGTAGCATAGACAGATGCTCTCACAAACATCTGATCAAATTCCGTCACTGAAGCATCATCCCAATATGCTTTTCACCCTTTTATTCCTCAATCCCACTAAAAACTTAATCCTTGAGTTGATAATGAGATAAAACAATTTTTAGACTTTTACAAGTTAAAGTCTCTATTTACTAACATTGAACCACCAATTTCCTAGGTGCAGTTCAGTACCAACAAACTCAAAATTGTGTTGGCTCAAAATGGTTTCTGGTCAAGAGTATCTTGTGATTGATAGTCAGTCAATCTGAGAAGCTTTCCCTCTAGCTTCTTTACACAGAACGTCATACTGCTTACAAGATACTATTTCCTAGAAGAGTATTGCTAAAAACGCCACTCTCAAAACATACCACCTATCAGTCATTAGGTTTAGTCCACCTTCTGATAGGTATATTAGCAGTTACTGCTTTATTTTCTCTCCCTCTTCGCTTTTGAAGATTAGTCTCTACCGATTCTGCTGTTTTTGAATCTGTCGTTAGCTCTACACGGATTAAAAATACCGCTAGCTCCCGCTACGATGATGCTGATGTTTTAAATCGATTAATCTAATTTTTTTGCTGTTTAAATCTTCTCTTTTTAAATCATCACAATGAAACATTGGAATTTGATAACTTAGAATTCCAGATTCTAAGCTAGTCTTTTTTGATCAGGGAGTCACCCTTCCAAAAAACAAACTCTTCCTAACACAATCTATTATACTTTATTATAATTTTTTGTCAATTAATTTATTTCATATTTTTTGAAAATATTTTTAAACACTCTTTTTAGATAGTTAAAACAGTTCAAAAACACTATAATATAGGCATTTGTGTTACTGTTGAAAAATTAGAAAACATCCTTTGTTTTTTAGTCAAGGTCAATAGAATATGTTAGCTATCAGAAAATTTTATTTTTATTATTTTCGACTAACTTGATTTTACTTAACTAGTCAAAACCAACCGTGAAATGACCTACACCCCAAAAGTTAGACAGAAAAAATCTAACTTCTAGGGTGTTTTTATTATGAAATTGACTTATGAGGATAAAGTCCTTATCTATGAACTTAGAAAGGAAGAAATGATTGATAAAATCCTACATGAATACTGTTCTCAAGATAGAGTTTCTCTCGAATGTTCTCTCCCAAATCAAGGGATGCTTCCTAACTGGCTCGCACAATACAAGAAAAAGCTAGAAGAAATGACGGAACTAGAACGTCTTCAAGCAGAAAATGCGGTTCTAAAAAATGAGAGAACTCCGATTGAGGGACGAAAAAGAGCAAAGAGAAAAACGGAAATTGTTCGAGGATTGGTAACAGAGTTTACTTTAGAGATTCTTCTAAAGATTATTAAGCTTGCTCATTCGACCTATTATTACCACTTAAAACAGCTGGATCAAACGGATAAGAGCCAAACTATCAAAGCTGAAATTCAAGCTATTTTTACTGAATACAAGGGAATTATGGCTATCGTCACATCACTCTCGCATTGAGAAAACGTGGCTTTATGGTAAATCATAAGAAAGTGCAACGTCTGATGAAGGCTCTTGGTTTAAGTGCTCGAATTCGTCGTAAACGTAAGTATTATTCATACCAAGGAGAGGTTGGTATGAAAGCAGAGAATCTCATTCAACGCCAGTTTGAAGCATCAAAGCCAATGGAAAAGTGCTACACAGATGTGACAGGGTTTGCCATTCCAGCAAGCACTCAAAAGCTTTATTTATCACCAGTTTTAGATGGTTTCAACAGTGAAATTATTGCTTATAATCTTTCAACGTCACCGAACTTAGCACAAGTAAAAATGATGTTGGAACAAGCCTTCACAGAGAAGTGCTATGAGAACACTATTCTGCATAGTGATTAGGATGGCAATATCAACATGATTTCTATCATCATTTTTTAGAGGACAAGAGAATCCAACCGTCCATGTCACGTAAAGGCAATAGTCCAGATAACGGCATGATGGAATCCTTCTTTGGCATTCTGAAGTCTGAGATGTTTTATGGTTATACTGCTACCCAAAATCAGTAAAATTGTTTATGCCATATTATTGTAACGCCTTATCAAAAAAATCACCAGATAAGGTGTTGGTTTAGTGTACACTTTTTACACTAAACTTTAGTTCAAAAAAAGACAATTTCCTTAGTTTGACTATGAAAGTCAAACTATTTTTCGGCAAATACCTTGATATACTTGACAAATGATAGAAAAGGACTTAGTCCTGTGCGATACAGAACTAAATCCTTTGCTTAAATTAATTGTCTAACTTTTGGGGTCAGTACATTATGATTTAATACCCTCAAAATAGCAACCATTCTCACGATTGTTCAATAGATTTAAACCTTTTCAAGGACAGACTGGATTACCCAAGTTTTGCGATTTCCGATTTGGACA
>ERZ1699257.168-NODE-169-length-19746-cov-9.933993_pt1 | contig 19746 bp, 7 predicted proteins | sample MGYA00581521_ERZ1699257 | MGnify/ENA primary metagenome ERZ1699257 (study PRJEB42319, sample SAMD00040330) | human oral metagenome | material: saliva | host: Homo sapiens | study: EMG produced TPA metagenomics assembly of PRJDB4115 data set (Metgenomic analysis of... | reverse complement strand
TAATTGTGTTTCCATCTTCACCTGGGATTTCTACCTTAGTACCTGGTGGATATGTTCCTCCTCCTGGTTTCTTAGGCGTTACAATCGCATCTCCATTTGGTTGTGGAGTAATTTCAATCTCAACTGGTTTTTCAGTTTCTGGTGTTTCTGGTGTGACCTTAGCTGGGGTTGTTACATTAGGAACTTCCACAGCTGGTTTACCTGGTTCTGTAATCTTACCTGTACCTGGAACAGCTTTCTTAGGAAGTTTATCATTTGGTACTTTACCTGAACCATCTTTACCGATTTCAACAGTGATTGGACCATCTTCACCTGGGATTTCTACCGTAGTTCCTGGTGGATATGTTCCTCCTCCTGGTCTCTGCGGTGTTACTGTAACGTCACCTGTCTTAGGATCTGGTTTCAACTCTATTGTTGGTGTCTTACGAGCTGGTGTTGTTACATTCACTGGTTGTGATGGTTTCTTGTTCGGTTCTGTTACTGTTCCTGTACCTGGGACAGCTTTCTTAGGAAGTTTGTCATTTGGTACTTCACCTGAACCGTCTTTACCGATTTCAACAGTAATTGTGTTTCCATCTTCACCTGGGATTTCTACCTTAGTACCTGGTGGATATGTTCCTCCTCCTGGTTTCTTAGGCGTTACAATCGCATCTCCATTTGGTTGTGGAGTAATTTCAATCTCAACTGGAGTTTGAGTTGTTGGTGTTTTAGGATCTGTTCCATTTTTGATTTCTTCCTCATCTGGAATTCCATCATTATCATCATCTGAATCTTCTTTATCTGGGATTCCGTCTCCATCTGTATCGCGTAAAATTGGAACTGGAACTTTCACAGTAACTGTCTCGCCACCTTTTGTAACTTTAACCGGAATTTCGACTGTGCGTTCTTCTTCTTTTGGTTTCCAATCATTTACCTCTGGTTTTCCTTTAAGTTTACCTTCATCATCTACTGTTAAACCATTTACTGGGCCATCTACTGTAATGCTTGAACCTGGTTTGTTAGGTGTCACAACTGTAACTGGTGTAATTTGTGCTTTTTCCGGAACTGGTGCTGGGTTTATAACCTCAGCTGCTAAAGGTCCATTTGCTGTTCCTCTAGCTACAGGACTCTCAAGAGTAAGTACACCATCAATGTTCTTAGAAACTTTTGCAGTTACTTCTGTTTTATCTGCAATTTCAGCATCAGAAATTGTTACAACTCCTTCAGGTGATACTGATACTTTATCATCAGACTTACCATTTACAGTCCATTTGCTTCCAGATTTCGTAACTGTTACAGTTTCTGGACTTGTTTGACCTGTCGGTGTATAAGTAAGAGTAATTTTATCAATATCTTGTTGATTAGTACTATCAGGTTGTTTTGGTGGGGTAATTGTTACACTACCATTCTCTTTACCTTCTACGATAGGTGCTGTTGGTGTTACTGCTAGAATTACTTTACGCTTGATTTCTGCTGGTGCAAATACATCTCTAGTCGTGCTAGTAGCATCTGTCATATTATTAGCTTTAGTACCTGGGAAGATTGCTGTTGCAGTTCGAGTATATTTACCTGAATTGTCAAGTGTTGTTCCTCGATCTTTATTAACGCCGTTTCTGTCTTTCCAGGTCCAAGTCATACCACTTGGTAAATAATTGTTACCACGATCTGCTTTATCTTCACTATCGACTACTTTCAGATAGTTATGCGCATCAATATTTTTAGAACTATTATCTTTATTTAATGTTGAAGCAACTGGTACTTTTGCGATACCGTTTTTATCAACATTTTTAGTTTCAATATCAACTACGCGGTACTTGAATTTGAAATCACGGCTATCTGAAGGATTACTTCCTTCTACATGAATAGTTGATTCATGTACTCCTAAAGTTTCAGTATCCAATACAGTTCCTGAAGATAAGCGAGTTTTATATTTCTTATCTTCTGAACTTCCATCTTTACCTGTTTGAGCTGTAAATGTAGATGGAGTTGCTCCTGGATCTGGAGTCACTCCTTTTGGAAGTCCTCCCTTAACTTCTACTTTAGAAATCACACCAGAGTTATCCGATACTTTTAGCTCTGGGTTAAATGTAGCTCCACGATAAACTGTAAAGATTGGTTCATTAGCAGTTTCTGATAACTCTTTTCCATTTAGACTTGCTTTTGGTTTTTCATTATCCACTACATTGAAAACAACATCTCTCTCAGCTTTTTCTGGTGCAAATACTTGGACACTACCACGCTGACTTGGATTTTTAGGGAACACCGCAATCGCTTTATGAGTTTGCTTTCCTACTTTAGATAAAGTTACATTCGTATCTGATCCGTTAGCATTGTCCCAACGGAATTTCATTCCTCCTGGGAAGTGGACATCTGCTTGCGATTCTACAACTGGTTTACCTGACTTGTCTTGCTTACCAGCTGTATTTAGGTATTCATTTGGATCACCTGACTTGCTGTTTAATTCGACTGTCTTAGGTGTGTTTTCCACAACAACATCGACAACTTTATACTTCATCTGATAGATAGCACTATTTACACCATCAGAAATTCTGAACTTAGCTACGTGATCTCCTAGTGTTTGTGTATCCGCTACTGTTCCTGTAGATAGGCTCGTAGTGTATTTTTTATCTTCCGTACTTCCATCTTTTCCGGTTTGAGGTGTATAAGTTTGAGCTTTAGATCCATTTGGTAAGTTCTCAACACTCATAGAAGTAATGTTACCTGAATTATCCCAGGCTTTCACAGTTGGATTAAATGTAGCTCCACGATAAACATAAAACTGAGCAGATTGTGGTTCATTTTCTGTTAAACGAATTCCGCCAACCTCAACGATTGGTTTTTGGTTATCACGTGGTGTTACATTGAAAGTAAATTTTACAGGGTCAGCTTTATTACCTGCATCATCATGAGCTCCGAAAGTAATCTCATGTGGTCCACCAACGTCTTCTTTCTTAGTTGTAATAGTAATTTCAATTACTTTTTCAGTTTTAGTAATTTTTACATTTTTATTTGTTGCTTGACGAGAAAGAAGTCTATCACCATATTTTTTAAGGAAATCATCAGGATCGATAGTAACACTTTTATCATCTTTTGCTGTTATTGTAAAGGTTACTGGTTTACCTTCTTCTACTGTTTGGCTTTTTCGTGAAATTTCTAATGTAGGTTTTTGGGTATCTCGTTCAGGAGTTGGTTTTACAGGAGTACTACGTCCAGAAGTTACTGTTCCACCATTATTCACAACTGTTTCAGCTGTAATTGGCTTTTCTGGTAGCACTCCTTTAACTGTAACTTTCGCAGTGCCTCCATTAGTTTTTCCAGTTCCGATAACTGTATCACCATCGTAAAGATTCACTGTCGAACCATCTGGCACTCCGTTTCCAACATTTACAGTAACCTCTTGCCCAGTCTTCCCTGCTTTTTCATTTACAGAGCTTTGATCAATAGCAGGTTTATGTGGAATAACCTTTAATGTAGCAGTAGTAGTATTTGAAGTATTGTCGCTGTAGGTAGCTTTTACTTGATGCTCGAATACTCCTGCTGTACCAGTACTTGGTTTTCCATTTAGCCAACTCCAAGACATTCCGTTAGGGAAGTTTTTACTTCCATCATTACGCGTTACAAAACCAATTTCTACTGGGTTATCTAAATTTCCAACAATAGGATCTCCAACTTCTTTTGTAACTTCTTTACCGATAATAGGATATTGAGAATTTTGTTTAACCGTCGGTTGTACATTTTCTCTAGATTCTTTCCCTGACACGAAAGTATACGATTGGTGCGTTGTTAGACCATAAGTGCTTGCAACACCTATAGTAAATGCTCGTCTAACTTCTTCATCCGTTACACCCGATCTTAATTTTGCCTTTAAATGCATATGAACAGCAGCTGTTTTATCGTTAGTTTTCAATCCTAATCCATAACTGTACCTGCTGTGATTTCCTTCTAATTTTACAGCCTTTTCTAAAACAGGATCATTTTGATTCGCTTTAAAGATATCCCTCATATCTTTCCAATGATCTCCTGATGCACGGACACCTGCACTGTTAAAATAGGTAAATCCATTCTGACTTCGCTCATTATCATGTATAAAGTGGTAATTCAGTGTCCTTTCACGATGAAATTTTTCTGGATTTTGTGAGAGTGTCCCACCTTCATTTGGATTGTTTTTACGATAGATTTCGAAGTATAAATCTCTTATGGTATCTGGATTGTATGCACCACTACCAGCTAAATCTAATATTTTAGGTTGTAGCAGGAGTCTGTACGCCTGTTGGTAACTCCTTTCAGCTATGTTTTGACCGTTATTATTAAAGAATACATCGTAAACTACATATCTTTGCCCATTAATCGTCTGAATTCGAGCGGTCATATCCACTTTTTCCTCTACGAATTGTCTGTCGTTATTCCTACGATTTCCAGATCCATCACTTCCATAGAAACGTTGATAACTTAATAGATTATCTTGATCGGTCCATCTTGAAGATACCGTTGCAGCTCTTCCACCTGTCCCTTGACCCATGCTCTTGCCATTACGTGGGTCACGAGCACCTGAAGTCAAACGTGTTGTAGCGTTTTTAACAGAGTTAAACATTCTCTTCACACGTTTTGTCATATCTTCAACATCGTTCAGAGAAACTGTTGTATTTTCAAGAACACCTTGAGCTAAGCCCAATAGTTCATTGGCTTTTTCAAGAACTTCTTTGCTTGTCTCATGCTCAGGCACTTCCAGAACTGCTGCCTTCAATTGATCTACAGATACTTTCAAAGCATCTTTTTTAGCTGATACAGTTTGGCTTTCTTCGCTTGCGCTGACTTCAGGAGAAGTTTGACTTGCTAGGTTATCAGCTGGCTTCTCAGTTTTATCTGCTTGTTTATCAACTTGAACCTCAGTTACTTCCTTAGCAGCTGATACAACTGTCACATCTTTAGACAAGAGTTCTACAAGTTCATCGATATCCTTTTGAGCTAGCTCAGAACTTTCTAGGGCTTCTTTTCCTTTTTGAAGTCTGTCTTTAACAGGCGATACTACTGATTCGTCAAGGTTTAATTTAGTTGAAAGAAGAGCATTTAATTCTTCAACTACTTTTTTCAACTTGGCTTTATCAACTGTAGGCGCGTTATTTACAGGAACTGCAGGCGCTTGATTTTCTGGAGATTTATGTCCTTCATCTACTTTGTTTGCAGTAGATTCTGTAACATCCTCAGGCGAATCAACCTTACTTTCAGGTGTTACTACACCAGCAGTAGAGTGTGAAGTCTTGTCGACTAGACTATCCGCACTCGCAACGCGGGCACCTAAAAACATCAGCGCTGCAACAGCAACTGAAGCGGCACCGAAACTATACTTACGAATAGAAAAGCGCAAAACTTTTTCACGTTGCTGGCGCTTGATTCTATTGAGTGAATTTGATTTATTTTCCATTGTTCCTCCTTATGTTAAAATACAAAATCAAATTAAAAGCAATATTCCCTCTGGGAATAAAACAATAAAAACCACTATGATGGACATTTCACATCACAGTTTTGACAGCTAGATTATACCACTTTCAATATATTTAATCAATTAAAATGATATAAACACAAGCAATCCAAAGAAAGCGCAATCAGCAAATATATAATAATTAAAAACAACTCTGAATAACGATAAATATCCCATCCTTAATTTTAAGATATTTTTCAGATATTTCATATAAATATAAATTTATATTATTACAAAATCAAAAAAATAAATTTCTTCCTTAAAAAACAAATATATAATAGTTTTAATTAAAAATCCTATCATTGGTTCCTTGCACCTATAATTTTAAAGTATATACTTATACAACAATATTTCTTGAATAGTCTATCAACAAAAGGGGAACTTTGATTTCAAATGAGTATCGCAGATTGAAGCTAGAATAGTATAACATGACTTCTAATTCATTTTTAAAAATTAATCTAAATCCCCTCATCGATTTGTACATATTTTATTTCAACCCATGATCTCTAGGTACGAATATTGATATCTACTTTTTTCTAGAATACGACAACAGCCTTGTACCTCTTGAAATGAGGAACAAGGCCGTTTCTTTATCTTTTACATTCATTGTCCACTTAACAATGAACAATTCATATTTTGACTACATTTTTATTTTAGTCTTCTTTTTTCTTTCCAATAAGAAATCTGAGACCGCCTAGCATACCAAGAAGTCCTAGAGATGCAAGAGTCGCGTTTGATTCTGTTCCTGTATTTGGCAATACATTTTGAGAATTATTTGACTTAGCTCTATTATCAATAGAATCTGTAGCATCTTCATGATTTTCATTCGGAGTAACTGCATCTGGAATTGGAGTTGGTGATACAGCTGTATCTTGACCAGAATTTCCATTAGCATCAGGTATTACTGGCGTAACTGGAGTTGGAGTGGTTAGCGCAGGTGTATCGTGACTAGAATTTCCATTAGTATCAGGTGTTACTGGAATTGGAGTTGTGTTTGAACTTACTTTTCTGAAAATGTGAGTCATTACTGGTTCATTTTCATCAATCACAGTTCGTACAAATTCATATCCAGAAATTGATCCATGTTCAGCATCCTTTTCACTACCTGTCTTAAGGGATGGTTTCAATCCATTTCCATCTTCACCAATCCATCGAACCTCAATCATGAGCTCTGGCAATTCAATTGAATCTGGTAATAGACCATTTTCAAAAATTGTTACCTTAGGCGGAGTTGTTACATTAGGAACTTCCACAGATGGTTTACCTGGCTCAGTAGTCTTACCTATACCTGGTTTTTCTACATCTGGTAGATCACTGTTTGCTACTTTACCTTTACCATCTTCGCCTGAGATTTCTACCTTAGTTCCTGGTGGGTATGTTGAGCCATCTGGTTTCTTCGGTGTTACTGTAACTTCACCTGTCTTAGGATCTTGTTCTATCTCTACTTTTGGTTCTTTCGTTTTACCATAAGTTCGAACTGTTGTTGGAGTTACCTTACCTGTTTTTGGATCAATCTCATAGGTAGTGGTATCAATCACATCACGACCTTCAGGATTTTTAGATTGTTCAACCTTAGTTTTAGCTCCTACTTTAACGATTGTCTTACCTGCGGGGATGAATACTGGATTACCAACGTGTTCTGTGATATGACCGTCCTTTGGATCTACATAGTAAGTAGTTGTAGTAACTGTTTTACCTTTTTCACCCTCAGTACGCTGATCTGGTGTACCGAAGTCTTTTTCAACATCTTTAACATATTCCACTTCTGGTTCAATCGGGGTTTCTACTACTTTATCCTTAGCTGGAACTTTGACAATTGTTACTGTTGGATTTACTACTACTGGTTCTCCTACTCTTTCTGTAATTGTTCCATCTGCTGGATTTACTTCGTAAGTTGTTGTTGTTGTACGTGAACCTGCTTGGCCTGCTTCTTCTACATTGTCTTGTCCTTTGTCACGTGTATCATCTTTTACGTATTTCTTAGGTGATGGGATTTCTGTTGTTTCTACTTTATCCTTAGCTGCGACTTTGACAATAGTATTAGTTGGTTCTTTCGTACGAACTGGTTGACCTTCACTTGCTGTAATCTTTCCAGTATTAGGATCCACAGTGTAAATGGTTGTGACAGTATCTTCACCATCTTCACCTTTAACAGTAGTTGGGGCTGTACCTTTTTCTTTCGTACCATCTTTTTCATAGACAACAGGTGATGTTACTACTCTCTTCTCAACTGTTGGTTCTTTTGTTGTTCCATAAGTTCGAACTGTTGTTGGAGTTACCTTACCTGTTTTTGGATTAACTTCATAGGTAGTGGTATCAATCACATCGCGACCTTCAGAATCTTTAGTTTGTTCAACCTTAGTTTTAGCTCCTACTTTAACGATTGTCTTACCTGCGGGGATGAATACTGGATTACCAACGTGTTCTGTGATATGACCGTCCTTTGAATCTACATCGTAAGCAGTTATAGTAACTGTTTTACCTTTTTCACCCTCAGTACGCTGATCTGGTGTACCGAAGTCTTTTTCAACATCTTTAACATATTCCACTTCTGGTTCAATCGGAGTTTCTACTACTTCGTCTTTGGCCGAGACCTTGACCACTGTAGTAGTTGAAAGTTTGATAACAGGTTGACCTTCATGTGGAATGAGGCTGCCGTCTGTAGGATTAACTGCATATGTTGTGGTTACTGTTCTGGTACCTGGAGTACCAGCTACTGTTACATTAGCTTCACCTTTGGCTCTTGTGGCATCTTTCTCATAACGAACACTTGGTTCAAGTGACGTAACAACAACTGTTGATTTAGCGCCATTTGGACTGGTAATGTCTTTCCTTACAGTTTTAGTAAGGGCACCGGTACTTGAATTGACTTGATAGCTGGTTGTCTTCTTAACTACATCATCACCATCTTTAAGGTATTCAACCTCATCCTTAGCTGGGACCTTGACCACTGTAGGCGTTGAAAGTTTGATAACTGGTTTTCCTTCATGTGGAATAAGGCTACCGTCTGCAGGGTTAACAGTATAGGTTGTGGTTACTGTTCTTGTTCCTGGTGTACCAGCTGTTGTTACATTAGCTTCACCTTTGGCTTTTGTGGCGTCTTTCTCATAACGAACACTTGGCTCAAGTGAGGTAACAACAACTGTAGATTTGGCGCCATTTTGTTTGAACACTTCCTTTTTCTCTGTTGGAGTGAGAGCACCGGTACTTGCATTGACTTGGTAACTGGTTGTCTTCTTAACTACATCATCACCTTCTTTGAGGTATTCAACCTCATCTTGAGCTGGGACTTTGACCACTGTAGGTTTTGCGGGAACTACCACTGCAGGTTCTTCATGCGGAATGAGGCTGCCATCTGTAGGATTGACAGTATAGGTTGTGGTTACTGTTCTAGTACCTGAAGTACCAGCTACTGTTACATTAGCTCCACCTTTGGCTCTTGTGGCATCTTTCTCATAACGAACACTTGGCTCAAGTGGTGTAACCACAACTGTAGTTTTGGAACCATCTTGTTTGAACACTTCCTTTTTCTCTGCTGGAGTAAGGATACCTGTACTTGCATTGACTTCGTAAGTGATTGTCTTCTTAACAACGTCATCACCATCTTTAAGGTATTCAACCTCATCCTTAGCTGGGACCTTGATCACTGTAGGAGTCGAAGGAACTACCACTGCCGGTTCTTCATGCGGAACAAGACTGCCATCTGTAGGATTAACTGTGTAGGTGGTAGTTACTGTACTTGTTCCTGGGGTACCAGCTGTTGTTACATTAGCTTCACCTTTAGCTCTCGTGGCATCTTTCTCATAACGGACACTTGGCTCAAGTGGTGTAACGATAACTTTAGATTTAGCACCGTTTCTCTTGAAGATTTCTGTTGTCTCTGTTGGAGTTAGGGAGCCCGTACTTGCATTGACCGCGTAAGTTATGGTCTTCTTAACAACATCATCGCCTTCTTTGAGGTATTCAACCTCGTCTTTAGCTGGCACCTTGACCACTGTCGGAGTCGAAGGGATGGTAACAGGTTGGCCTTCATATGGAATGAGACTGCCATCTGCAGGGTTAACAGTATAAGTAGTAGTGACTGTGCTTGTTCCTGGTGTACCAACTGTTGTTACATTATCTTCACCTTTGGCTTTTGTGGCGTCTTTTTCATAACGAACACTTGGCTCTAGTTTGGTAACGGCAACTGTAGATTTAGCACCATTTTGTTTGAAGATTTCCTTTTTCTCTGTTGGAGTAAGAGCACCGGTACTTGAATTGACCGCGTAACTTGTAGTCTTCTTAACCACGTTGTCGCCTTCTTTGAGGTATTCGACCTCATCTTTAGCTGAAACTTTGACCACTGTAGGAGTTGACGGTTTGATAACTGGTTGGCCTTCATGTGGAATGAGACTGCCATCTGTCGGATTAACTGTGTAGGTGGTAGTTACTGTTCTTGTTCCTGGTGTACCATCTGTTGTTACATTAGTTTCACCTTTGGCTCTTGTGACATCTTTTTCATAACGAACACTTGGCTCAAGTTGGGTAACAACAACTGTAGATTTGGCACCACTTTGTTTGAAGATTTCCTTTTTCTCTGTTGGAGTAAGGTTACCTGTACTTGCATTGACCGCGTAACTTGTAGTCTTCTTAACCACGTCGTCGCCTTCTTTGAGGTATTCGACCTCATCTTTGGCCGGGACCTTGACCACTGTCGGAGTTGACGGTTTGATAACAGGTTGCCCTTCTTGTGGAATGAGGCTACCGTCTGTCGGATTAACTGTATATGTTGTAGTTAGTGTACTTGTCCCCTGAGTGCCAACTATTGTTACATTTTCTCCACCTCTGGCTCTTGTGGCATCTTTATCATAACGAACACTTGGCTGTAATGGCGTAACAACAACTGTAGCTTTAACGCCATTTTGTTTGAAGATTTCCTTTTTCTCTGTTGGAGTAAGGGCACCGGTGCTTGCATTGACCGCGTAACTCGTAGTCTTCTTAACCACGTCGTCGCCTTCTTTGAGGTATTCAACCTCATCTTGGGCTGGGACTTTGACTACTGTGGTAGTTGACGATTTGATAACTGGTTTGCCTTCATGTGGAATGAGGCTGCCATCTGTCGGATTAACTGTATAGGTGGTAGTTACTGTACTTGTCCCCTGAGTACCAGCTATTGTTACATTTGCTTCACCTTTGGCTCTTGTGGTGTCTTTTTCATAACGAACACTTGGCTCGATTGGCGTAACCACAACTGTAGATTTGGCGCTATTTTGTTTGAAGATTTCCTTTTTCTCTGTTGGAGTAAGGGTACCTGTGCTTGCATTGACCGCGTAACTTGTAGTCTTCTTAACCACATTATCACCCTCTTTGAGGTATTCAACCTCATCCTTAGCTGGCACCTTGACCACTGTCGGAATTGACGATTTGATAACTGGTTTGCCTTCATGCGGAATGAGTCTACCATTTGTAGGGTTAACCGTGTAGGTGGTGGTTACTGTTCGGGTACCTGGAGTACCAGCTATTGTTACATTTTCTCCACCTCTAGCTCTTGTGGCATCTTTATCATAACGAACAATTGACTGTAATGGCGTAACAACAACCTTAGCCTTGGCACCATTTTGTTTGAAGATTTCCTTTTTCTCTGTTGGAGTAAGGGTACCTGTGCTTGCATTGACTTCGTAAGTGGTTGTCTTCTTAACCACATTATCACCCTCTTTGAGGTATTCAACCTCATCCTTAGCTGGCACCTTGACCACTGTCGGAATTGACGATTTGATAACTGGTTTGCCTTCATGCGGAATGAGGCTACCATTTGTAGGGTTAACCGTGTAGGTGATGGTTACTGTTCGGGTACCTGGAGTACCAGCTATTGTTACATTTTCTCCACCTCTAGCTCTTGTGGAGTCTTTTTCATAACGGACACTTGGCTGTATTGGTGTAACAACAAACTTAGCCTTGGCACCATTTTGTTTGAAGATTTCCTTTTTCTCTGTTGGAGCAAGGTTACCTGTACTGGCATTGACTTCGTAAGTGGTTGTCTTCTTAACCACATCATCGCCTTCTTTGAGGTATTCAACCTCATCTTTAGCTGGCACTTTGACCACTGTCGGTTTGGATGGGACTACTACTGCCGGTTCTTCATGCGAAACAAGGCTACCATCTGTCGGATTCACAGTATAGGTTGTAGTTACTGTTCTAGCGCCTGAAGTACCAGCTGTTGTTACATTAGCTTCACCTTTGGGTCTTGTAGCGTCTTTCTCATAACGAACAATTGGCTCAAGTGACGTAACCACAACTGTTGATTTGGCACCATCTTTCTTGAACACTTCATTAAGTGTATTTTTAGTAATCTGCCCTGTATCAGGATCTTTGATACTAACAGTTGTTGACTTAATGATGTCATCTCCACGTTTACTATATACAACAGTTTCTCCAACTTTTTCTACAGATTTAGCTGTTGCAATTTTTTTATCTTGATAACCTGTCCTATCTAAAGAAATTCGTTTCCCAGATATAAACTCTGACCGTCTATTAATCATATCGGCTTCAAAATAAGAACGTGAACTATGACCTCCACTGGTTCGTCCAACATTTATAACAACATCACTATCATTGCTGACGCCTTTACTTATCGTCGAATCATTATCAACAATATAATGTGTCATTTTCCCAGACTTAGCTATTTTTTTACTATCTAGACCTTTCTGCCAAAATTCAGATGATGAGAAATAATTTGTCCTCACTTTTGGAGCATTGAATGTTGTTCCTTTTTTTAATACATTGTTATAAAAGTTTCTATAAGCCTGCTGGTCTTTAGAAGACATGACTCTGCTGTCAGAATATGCCAACTGATAGGCTTCAACCATTGCCCGTTGTACTAAATATCCTCCTAAAGAATGTCCCGTCAAATAAAGATTGGTAATACTCTTATCTTTAGCCAGTTCACGCATGATATTTTCTGCATCGATCCCTTGCTGAGGATTGCTTCCTAATCCAAGTGTTATATCAGTTCCTATATCTTTGGCATCACTTGTTCCACGAAAGGCTAACACTTGAGCAGTTCCATTTGGTAAATATGAGAAATCACTCTTTGTTTCATACAAGACAGCATCTAGTCCACTGGAGGTATGATAACTTTTCTTCCTTTCCCAATAAGGTCCCAATTCCTTATTCATCATCATATACTCATAACGTGGTCTACTGTCACCATTATTTTTATATAACTCTGACTCTGTTAAGGGTTTCTTATGATCCAGCACTCTATCAATATAATTATCATCACGGTAGGACAATTCCATGAACATAATCATATCGCGCTCACTGACATTCCATTTTAATTTTTCATCTGGCTTTTCTTTACTGTCAATAATACCATCACCATCAGTATCTTCTAATAAGGGATGACTATTATAGCCTACATACTTTTTCCCGCCTTTTTCATAAATATAAAGTTCATCTTTATCCTTCAAGTAATCATCATCTGTATAGGCTTCTGGACTTAACTTAGGGCCGTTTAACAATAAACTATCAAGCTTATTACCTTCTGAACCGATTACTCCTGCTTTGATTTTTTTAGCATCTTCCTCAGTCAATTCATATTTTTTTATCTCGGAAGGATTCGATGCCGCTCTCACCGCTGGAGCACTTGATCTGTCTTCACCCGCCACGGAAGCCCTTGTGGTCAAGCTATTATTTTCTTTATCCCCATATGTCTCAAGTTCTGTAGTTCTTGTAGATATTATTGGAGTATCTTTTGGAGCTGGACTGGAGATAGCATCTTGATTCTCTGGTGAATTTTGAGCCTCTTGTTTTTTCTCTACAGTAGGAGTCGAATTCGCCCTTTCAGAATTAGCCCCTATCTCTGTTGCCAAATTATTTTCCGTAGAAGCCAGTACTCCCTGGGATGGTGTAAACAAGGCAATTCCTATTAATACAGAAGCCACTCCAACCGAAAACTTTCGAATTGAAAAGCGTTGACGTTTATTAAAAATGTCTTTCATTTTACTAACTTTCTTTCTAACTATTTTTTACAAAATAGAGGGTTCTAATATTTTCCCTTGACAGAATACTAAATCGTTTCTTGACTAAAATTTTAGAGCTTTTCCTCTACCTGATCATAAGCTACCACATTGATTTCTAATCATAGAAAATTGATTGCTTAATATTACTAAAATATCAGTAAAATATAAAAAAATGTAAATATTTCACTTCTAACACTGCCATTATACCATAAAAAATCATAACACTCATGTGTTTTAAAAAAGGTTTATCAAAAAGTCTTAAAAATCATAAAAAACGCATAATATCAGGCAATTACAATCCTTGATACTATGCGTTTGATTGTGGGAAAATGTGCTTCATTTTCTCCTAGAATTGAGTTTTCGCTCATTCTCGTCAAATTTAGATTTTTTCTTCTTCGATATCAATCACAATCTCTTCTGATTCATCAAGACTATCGGACTTTTCTTGCCACTGCTCCTTGAGATTATTGAATCGATCTTTTGATGCTTCTGTCGCTTGACGAGCACATGATTTAGCTTGAGCAAGGACACTGTCCACAGTGATTTCACCTGACTCAACCTGTTCTTTGGTTTTAAGAACAAAATCTGTAGCTTGTTCCTTAACTTCTGTCAGTTTTTCACAGACATGCTCTTTAGCATATTCAGGATCTTCTCTCAAATCATCTAGAAAATCTTGAGCTTGACTGCAAACTTGTTTGCCCTTGTCGCTTGTTAAAAACAAGGCAAGAGCTGCACCTGAAACGGTTCCTAAAAGGATTGAGGATAGTTTACCCATAAGGATTCTCCTTTTTTATTTTTTGAAAAATTTACTTGCAAGACGAAGAGCTGACAAACTTGCACCAGTCTTAATGGTTTTTGAACCAGCTGATGAAGCTTTCTTGCTCAAGACACGCGCATGGTCATTGAGATCTGAAACAGATAGAGATAAATCTGCAACAGCACTAAAGAGTGGATCAATTGTTGCCACCTTGACATTGATATCATCTGCCAAGACATTGACCTTAGCCAATAACTCATTGGTATGGTGCAAGGTCACATCCACATCTGAAGTTAAGGTTTTAATCGTCTTCTCTGTTTCATCGATCACACGTCCAAGCTTTTGTACAGTGATAATCAGATAAACCAAAAATACAATCAAAGCAAGGGCTACAAGAATATATGCAACTTCTAACATTTAGTTTTCCTCCTCTGTAACATAGTAAGGGGCCTTCTTTCGATTTTGATATAGAATGATAAAAATACCCAGTCCGATAAGGACAACTGATAGCCATTGAGACACTCGAAGTCCAAAGAACATGAGACTATCTGTTCGCATGCCTTCGATGACCATACGACCGAAACCATACCAAATCAAGTAGAAAGCAGTAATATGGCCTCGTCTGAGGCTCTTCCATTTTCGTCTGAATATCAAAATCAAGGCAAAGCCAAGCAGATTCCATAGAGACTCATAAAGGAAGGTCGGCTGACGGTAGCTACCCTCAATATACATCTGGTCACGGATAAAGGCAGGTAGATAATCCAAATTATCCACTGCTGCACCATAAGCTTCTTGATTAAAGAAATTGCCCCAGCGCCCCAAACTTTGGGCAATCATGACACTAGGCGCTGCAATGTCTAGAAAATCCCAAGTATTGATGAGTTTACGATCAGCAAAAATATAGAGTACAAGGGAACCAGTTATCAAACCACCGTAAATTGCCAAACCACCATTCCAAATGGCAAAAATTTCTCCCAAATTCTGACTATAGTAATCAAAACGGAAAATGACATAGTAGAGACGAGCTCCTAAAATAGCCAGAGGAAAAGCTACCAAGATAAAATCTAAAATATCGTCTGGTATGATCTTCTTTCTAGGCGCTTCTTTCATGGTCAAATAAACCGCAAGAATCAAACCTGTCACAATACATAAGGCATACCAACGAATGGCTAGAGGTCCTAGATGAATAGCAATTGGATCAAGCATTAGGCACCTCGTTTTGAGCAATAAGATTTGTCAAGCGTTCTTCGAACAAACGCGTCGCATCAAAGCCCATTTCCTTAGCACGATAATTCATGGCAGCAGCCTCAATCACGACAGAGATATTACGACCTGTTTTAACTGGGATGCGGATACGAGGAATGGCTACGCCAGAAATTTCTAATTCCTCTGCATTATTTCCAAGTCGATCAAAGGTCTTATGCGTATCGTAATTTTCCAAGTAGACAGCCAACTGAACTTGTGAAGAATCTTTTACCGCACTCGCACCGTAGAGGCTCATGACATCGATAATCCCAACCCCACGAATTTCAATCAAGTGTTTCAAGATTTCAGCAGGCTCTCCCCAAAGAGTTAATTCATCCTTAGAATAAATATCTACCCGATCATCTGCTACCAAGCGATGCCCACGTTTGACAAGCTCAAGACCTGTTTCACTCTTACCGATACCACTATCTCCTTGAATCAAGACACCCATCCCATAGATATCCATCAAGACACCGTGAACACTGGTGCGTTCCGCCAAACGAGAATCCAGATAGCTAGATAATTCTCCAGACAAACGACTGGTAGCTGTACGGCTGGTTAAAATAGCAATCTTACATTCTCTAGCAGCCTTTAACATCTCCTCTGGAACCACCAAACCACGAGCAACAATGACCGCAGGTGTTTCAGGTAGAAACATTTTTTTCAAAACTTCATAACGACTGTTAGAAGGCATGCTAATCAGATAAGACCACTCCTTCATCCCCAAGAGCTGGATCCGCTCTGGCGTGTAGTAGTCAAAATAACCTGTCATTTCAAGACCAGGTCGCGTAATGTCCGCTGTATTGATTTCCTTTTCAAGTAATTCTGGTTCGCCATAGACAATGTCTAGTCTAAGCTTTTCAATCACTTCTTTTACTAAAACCGACATCATTTCCTCCTTCAAATGAGTTCTTCCCTCTATTATATCAAATTGTGGGAGGAAGTTTCAGATTTTTGCAGGCTTTGGAGTATTTATTTAAAAGAAAAAGGACTAGATTTCTCTAGCCTTTCATTTCAATTAGAATTTTTTACGTTTACGAGCTGCTTCTGATTTACGTTTGCGTTTTACAGAAGGTTTTTCATAGAATTCACGTTTGCGTGTTTCTTGAAGAGTACCAGCTTTAGTAACCGCACGTTTGAAACGACGAAGTGCGTCGTCAAGAGATTCATTCTTACGTACTACTGTTTTAGACATTTTTTTCACTCCCTTCAAGTTCAAGATCTATTCTATTCTACACGTAAAAGGAATAATTGTCAAGAAAAAATCCAGTTCAATTTAGATTTTTTCTTCCATTTATGCAAGTCTTGAAAGCACTCAATAAAAGATACTGAAGGATCTCACTTTTTTATTTTTCAAGTAAGCTAAGCGCTTCAGCGTCTGCGATGATGGTTACATCTGGATGATTTTGTAGGCTACTTGCTGGTAGACTCTCAGTCACTGGGCCAGACACTGTTCCAGCAATGGCTTCTGCTTTCGATTCACCGTAAGCAAAGAGAAGAATTGACTTGGCATCCAAGATATTTTTAATCCCCATTGAAATGGCTTGGGTTGGGACGTCTTCAATCTTGTCAAAGAAGCGCGCATTGGCTTCAATAGTAGACTGGTCAAGTTCTACTAGATGCGTTTGACTGTCAAATGGAGTACCAGGTTCATTAAATCCGATGTGTCCATTGCGACCGATTCCCAAGATTTGGAGGTCAACTGGATGGTCAGCCAAAATTTGGTTGTAGCGTTCAACTTCAGCTTCAGCATTGTCCTTAACTCCACGAGGCAAGAAACTTTCTTTAAATGGTTTTTGGTTAAACAAGTTTTCTTGCATGAAGTAACGATAAGACTGTGGGTTGTCCCCATCAAGGCCTACATACTCATCAAGGTTGACACTAGTTAGATTTGAAAAATCAAGGTCACTCTCAACAATTTCCTTGTAAAATTCAAGTGGGCTACTTCCTGTCGCAAGTCCTAGGGTTTGAGCGCCATTGGCCAATTTTTCCTTCAAAATCTCAAAAGCAACTTTTCCACCTTGAACTTGGTTTTCAACTTTAATGACTTTCATCTTTTTATCCTCCGTTTTAATCTATATTTATTATATGGTATAGACCAATTTTTGTCAAGTGAAAACGATTTAATTTCCAAAAAAAGAGCGCCTATACTTGAAACATGTTATAATGGATAGGATTAGAACTTAGAAAGAATGAACAGATATATGAATACAGCTGATTTTGACTTCTACTTGCCAGAGGAATTGATTGCCCAAACGCCCCTTGAAAAACGGGATGCCTCTAAACTCCTCATCGTCAATCGTGAGACAGGAGAAATGCAGGATAAACACTTCCACTCTATTATTGATATGCTGGAACCTGGTGATGCCCTTGTTATGAACGACACCCGCGTTCTCCCCGCCCGCCTCTATGGTCAAAAGGAAGAAACTGGAGGCCATGTAGAGCTTCTCCTGCTCAAAAACACTAGTGGAGATGAGTGGGAAGTTCTGGCTAAACCTGCCAAACGCCTCAAGGTTGGCACTCGTGTCAGCTTTGGTGATGGTCGCCTCAGCGCTGTCGTGACAGAAGAATTGACCCACGGGGGCCGTATTGTCCGCTTTGAATACCAAGGAATTTTCCTAGAAGTCTTGGAAAGTCTAGGAGAAATGCCTCTGCCACCTTATATCCACGAAAAACTGGATGACCGTGAACGCTATCAAACTGTCTATGCCAAGGAAAGTGGCTCTGCTGCAGCACCAACTGCTGGATTGCACTTCACCAAAGAACTGCTGGCAGAAATCCAAGCTAAAGGTGTTCATCTAGTCTATCTGACGCTTCATGTCGGACTTGGAACCTTTAGACCTGTTTCTGTGGACAATCTGGATGAACACGAAATGCACTCAGAATTCTACCAACTTTCTGAAGAAGCAGCTACCACTCTTCGCTCGGTTAAAGAAAATGGAGGTCGCGTCATCGCTGTAGGAACCACTTCTATCCGCACCTTGGAGACTATTGGTTCCAAATTTGATGGGCAAATCCAAGCAGATTCTGGCTGGACCAATATCTTTATCAAACCTGGCTATGAATGGAAGGTCGTGGATGCCTTCTCAACCAACTTCCACCTCCCAAAATCTACTCTGGTCATGCTGGTTTCTGCCTTTGCAGGTCGCGAATTAGTATTAGATGCCTACCACCATGCCATCCAAGAACACTACCGCTTCTTTAGTTTTGGCGATGCCATGTTTATCTATTAATTTTCACAATCAAAAAAGCGCATATTATCAAGTAAAATCCTTTGGTGTTCTAAGCTTTTCTAATAATAGGACAGGTCGCAAAAAAGTCTGAAAAGCTCTCAGAATCGTCGTCTCACACCCGAAAATGCGTGATTTTTGTATGAAAAAACTAAAAAATGGGCTTTGTATACAAAAAAACGACGATTGAAATCGTCGTTTTGCTGAGATAAATATGCAATCTTTTTTTGAAAATACGTCTATTTATTTTTTATGGTTTTTTATTGTAAAGTAGACCCAACCGAATGAACATAGGTTGTAGAACGCAAATGAAAAAACTGCAAGGATGATAGCTCCTGTATCTAAATAACCTCTTTCAAGACCGTTTTTCAACAACAACAAGCCTGTAGTTTCGACAAAGATCAAAAAGAAAAATATATAAAAAATTTTCACATTAAGCATATTGTTACCGCTTTCTTTTTATTTGGTTTTATTGTATAATAAAAGTTGAAAAAAATCAAAAATAAAAAGGAGTTTCCGTTATGTCTAAGATGTTTAAATGCATGTGTTTGCTAGTTATGTCTGTTTTCTGTATGTCTAGCATTTCCCCGTCGCTTGTTGTTTTTGCTGATGATAGCTTATCGGCAAACTCTAAAGTTGTATCTGGTGAGACTCAGTTTAAGAATGGCTCATCAGTGCAGTTCGGAGATACGCAAGTAAATATTTTAAGTGATGAAGTTCTTGAGGTGGTCAATCCAGATGGAAGTGTAGACACTATTGAACAACGTGCTGATGGTGTCTATGTCAATGGGTCATTTTATATGGCTTATCAAAAGAATGAAATCGACCTAAATATATCTTTTAGATCATACGACCCTAATGTTTGGAATTACGTCAACACAATACATGGGAATAAACTAGCCAACACATTCGCTAACTTCATGATTCAATCTGGAATATCCGCGTTTTTTGCTATTATAGGTTCTATGGTGGGTGGCCCATGGAGTGGCATAATTAGTGGAGCATATATTGGTGCGCAAGCTTATGAGAGTTACTTGGAGTCACAAAGCCCATATC
>ERZ1699257.149-NODE-150-length-22022-cov-5.417858_pt1 | contig 22022 bp, 28 predicted proteins | sample MGYA00581521_ERZ1699257 | MGnify/ENA primary metagenome ERZ1699257 (study PRJEB42319, sample SAMD00040330) | human oral metagenome | material: saliva | host: Homo sapiens | study: EMG produced TPA metagenomics assembly of PRJDB4115 data set (Metgenomic analysis of... | reverse complement strand
TTGGACGCGTTTAATGGTAGTCGTTATGCGGCTTGCTGTAGGGCCTGATCCCGGTATTCTGCTGGGGTCAGGCCCTTGAGCTTTACTTGGCGTCTTGTTGTGTTCCAGTAGGTGATGTAGGCGTTGAGGTCGGCTTTGAAGCTTTCGAAGGTTTGCCAGTCTTGGCCGCGGAAGAATTCGTCCTTGAGGTGCCCGAAGACCTGTTCGGTGGCGCCGTTGTCGATGCAGTTGCCTTTGCGTGACATGCTCTGGATGAAACCGTTCTCGGCGAGCGCGTTGATGTAGGCCTTGTGTTGGTACTGCCATCCCATGTCTGAGTGCAAGATCGGCTCGGCTCCTTGGGGCTTGGCGTCCATGAGCATGTGGAGCATCTCTTGTTGTTGGGCCAGGTCGGGGCGCATGGAGATGGAGTGGGCCACGATCTCTTTGCTGGCGAAGTCGTAGACCGGCGCGAGGTAGGCCTTACCGAAGGAGAGCTTGAACTCGGTGACATCGGTACCCATCTTCTGCCAGGGCCTATCGGCTTTGAAGTCGCGGCCGATGATGTTGTCGAAGCTTTGTCCCACCTCCCCCTTGTAGGAGTTGTACCTGTGGTACTTCCTCTCGCGGCGTATGCCGCAGCGCAGCCCCATCTCGCGCATCATCTTCAAGACCGTCTTGTCAGCGATGCGTGCTCCTTCTTCAGCGCGCAAGCACATGGCTACCTGCCTGTGACCGCACCCGTTGGGGGTGCGCGAAAAGATCTGGGCGACCTTGGGCCGCAGATGCGCCCGGGCCACGCCCTTGGGGTGAGCCAGCGCGTAGTAGTAGCTCGACCTGGCAAGGCCGGCCGCCTCGAGGAGATCGCACACCGCATGTCCACGCCCTGAAAGCTCGGCGACCACTAGGGCTTTGTCCCGGTTTGGGAGCGCCTCTGCGCCTTCAGGGCAATCGATTTTTTAGGTACGCCACCTGCGCCTCAAGCTTACGCACGCGCACTTGGAGTTCCTCCTCACACGTTGGGAGCACCGCCCGCACCGACCCCTTCGGCCTGCCCTTAGGCTTGGGCTTAAGCGCCTGCGCGCCGCCTTCGCGATACAGCCTGCACCATTGCTTCAACGGTGTCGCGCTCGCAATACCGAAACGCACCATCGCCTCAGGCTTACTCATCCCGCCGTCAACCACGGCCCTCGCTGCGGCGACCTTGGTCTCATAGTCGTATCTGGTCTGCTTTACTCCCATGGCAAGAAGCCCGCCCCTCCCGATCACGCGGTACATCTTCTGCCACTCTCTCACAGTCTCGGCAGACACACCAAGCCTCCTGGCGGTCAAACGATAGCCAAATCCCCTCTCAAACATCTCCACCGCCTGCTCCCGAAGCAAACGATCATGCCTCAACCGCACACCCACAGGCACGAAAAGCCTCCCATTCCCTGGACTTCAATTTCGATGTCCAAGAAACGGGAGGCAGTTCACGGGGGGTGCCCGGGTCGTTACACATGGTGATGCCCTCGAGACCAGCGGCCCCCAGCACCTGGAAGATGTCGTCAAGGAGGACCATCGGCTCGGCCGTGCCCGCCGCGAACTCTGGATGGCGGATCTCGATGGCGGCCATGCCACGAGGGTCCGAAACGGGTTCGTTGTCGAACTTCTTCGACAACAGCCGGTTCGCTTCCTCCAGGTCGGCGGGAGAGCCGACTCGTTGTACATGGTGATGCCCTCAAAGACGGCGGTGCCCAGCACCTGGAAATCTTCTTAAGAAAGTCCACAGACTGCTTGGTTGTAAAGAGTCCGGTACAGAGTATATAATTCAATTTACAGTATTGCCTAATACTAATGGAGGGAAAGGCGTGGAGTTTTCACATGTACATATTAAAAACTGGAAGAACTTTCGTGATCTGAGCTTTGATGTTGGACATCGGCTCTTCATTGTTGGTCCGAATGCTTCTGGAAAATCAAATCTTCTCGACGTCTTTCGCTTTTTGGGTGAAGTTGTTGCTCCCGGTGGTGGGATAGCGCAGGCGGTTGATCAGAGGGGCGGGATGAAGAAGATACGAAGTTTGTTTAGTAGGCAGCACCCGTCTCCGAGTATTGATGTGACAATGCGCGATGGTGAAGATGAATGGCGCTATGTTTTAGTTATTCGACAGGAGGGATCCGGTCATAGAAGAGTTCTGGTGGAGAGTGAGAGGGTCGAATGTAATGGTGAGCTTCTACTGAGTCGACCAAACGAAGATGATCATGCGGATGCGGAGCTTCTCACGCAGACTTATCTGGAGCAGAAAGTAACCAATAAGAGGTTTCGAAAGATTGCGGACTTCTTTTCGCAGACCAGGTATTTCCATCCGGTTCCACAAGTTATTCGTGGACTAACGGGTAATGACATTCGGACCTCAGATCCGTATGGGTCTGATTTCATTCGACAGATTAGTGAAACGAACAAGCGGACGCAAGATGCAAGGCTTCGGCGTGTTCAGGCTGCACTTCAGTTGGCGATTCCTGAATTTCAGGAGCTAAGGTTGAAACAGGATTCAATGGGCGTGCCTCACCTGGAGGCGGCCTATAAGAATTGGAGGCCGCACGCGGCGTGGCAGAATGAGACGCAGTTTTCAGATGGAACGCTAAGGTTGTTAGGCTTGCTGTGGACACTGGCCTCCACGCCCGCGGAGAAATCAAGTGTATTGCTTCTTGAAGAACCGGAGCTGTCATTGCATTCGGAACTTGTGTCGGAGCTTCCGGATGTGCTTGCTGAAGCGCGGAAAAATGTGAAGGGGCAGGTGCAGATAATCTTGTCAAGTCACGCTGCGGAGGTTGTGGATGATGACACCGTTGGCCTAGATGAGGTTCTTGTTCTTATTCCTGGGAAAGACGGCACAAAGGGTAGTTTGCTTAGTGATCGCGAAGATATTGAAGAGTATGTTGATATAGATCTTCCTTTCTCAGAGATTATTAGTGTCATTATGAGTCCCGAGGGGACACCTAGTCTTGGGTTCTGATCATGGGTACGTCGTTGCAGAAAGCTATTGTCTACGTCGAGGGTTCAACGGATTTGCCTGTGGTTTCTGCTGTAATGAGAGCATCGGGCTGGGGGGATGAGGAATTCCGTATCTTTTCAATGAAAGGTTCCGCCCCATTAGAGGCGCGGCTCAGGGATCAGGCTCGTCGGCCTTCTTGTGTCCCGAGGGTGTTTTTGCGAGACGCCGATGGGCATTGCCCGGTCGATATGAGGAGACGGCTCCTGCCAGAGGGATGCGCAGATACTGTCGTTCTTCGTGTCTGTGACAGTGAGATTGAGAGCTGGGTTCTCGCGGATAATGAAGGATTTGCTAGATTTTTTAATATTCCTCTCGCAAAGGTCGAGCTGCCTGAAGGACCAGACGCAAAAGAGCGAATGCTGAGATGTGTGGATAAGCTCGCCAAGCGACACAAAGAGGATTTTGTTCGAAAGAACGCTAAAGGTGGTAAGCGGCCGGCATATAGCTTCGGTAGCCGCTATAGCATCATTCTGGGCAAGTTTGTTGATGCCGAATGGGATGCTCAGAGAGGTGCAGAGCACTCCGACAGCCTCGCCAGGGCGCTACGTCGCCTCGGAGAGTTGCATGATCGTTTCGTTAGCGGGGACTTGGGGCTTTGATTGGTGTGTGCGGTCCTGATATAAAACGCGTCCGTCATGATGGTGAGCGCAGCGGCCCAAATAGTGAGCGCAGCGGCCCAGGCTGTCAGCCCCTGGCACGAGGGGTGCCCGGGTCGTTACACATGGTGATGCCCTCGAAACCAGCGGCACCCAGCACCTGGAAGATGTCGTCAAGGAGGACCATCGGCTCGGCCGTGCCCGCCGCGAACTCTGGATGACGGATCTCGATGGCGGCCATGCCGCGAGGGTCCGAAACGGGTTCGGTGTCGAACTTCTCCGACAGCAGCCGGTTCGCTTCCTCCAGGTCGGCAGGGGAACCGAACGCCCAGGTCACGGCCTTGTTGCCCGCACCCGTGGGGGTGCGATGAATGTACATGCGGGTCATGAGGATGCGGCGACCGTGGCGCGGGAACACGTCACCCACGCGCATAAACAGGGCGATGTCGGCCAGCTCCCCGCCCAGCGACGAATCCACGAGCGCGTACCCGTAGGCACCGATACCGCGCAGGGTCAAGGCGTCCGCGAGAAGCCCGATGACCTCATCCCCGAAGGGTTCGGGCTGGAAGTACACGCCCTCGCCGACCTTCGGCGCATCCGGGCCGAGCAGTGTGATCTCGAAGCCGACGTCCGCCAGCGCGTCCCGAACGAGCGCCACGTTGTGCTCCGGGAAGGGGTGTAGCGCGGCCGCGTTCGCGGCGATGCGTTCGATGAACACGTAGGTGGAAAAACCAAGCTCAGCCATACATACATTGTAAGCGCGTGTCAAGCTCCGCATGCGACGAGGCCGTGGCACCCCGGGCGGTCAGGTGACCACGAGGGGAGACCACGGCCTCGTCAATGACGGAGAGTCAGCGCAGGCACAGCCCCTGCTCGTGGAGAACTTCCATGATGGGGGAGATGTGCGCACCGCCCACGCCGATGTTGGTCGCGACCAGGTGGGTGAAGGACTCGAGGCGCGAGCCCGAGCGCAGGTCGTAGTACTCGGTGACCTCGCGGTCGTAGTCGGCGAGCGTCTCAGTGTAGGACTCGACGCGCGGGTACGTGTTCTGTGCTGTCATCACAGACAGGGGCATGCGCGGCTTCTGGCCGGGCTCCTGGTCCGGGTGGCCCACGAGCAGGCCGACGATCGGGAACGTGAGTTCGGGCAATTCCAGCACCTTCACGACGGGGCGAGGATCGGCGAGGATCGAGCCGAGGTAGACGGTGCCCAAGCCCATCGACTCGGCGGCCACGACCACGTTCTGCGCGGCCAGGAGCGCATCCTCAAGGGCCGTGAGGAACAGGTTGATCGAACCCAAGGCCTCCGAGGAGATACCGCGCTCGGCGCGGATGCGGCTGTTGCGGTACAGGTCGGCGACGAAGATGAACAGGTCGCCCTTCGTGCCGCCCACGTAGGGCTGGCCGGACGCGGCGCCGATCGTTTCGCGGACCTGTGGGTCCGTGATGTGCAGGACCGTGCAGGACTGCAGGAACGAGGAGGTCGCGGTGTGACGGGCCACGTCCATCAGCGTGGTGACCTCGGCCTCGGTGAGGGGCTGGTCCTTGTAGGCGCGGATCGTGCGGTGGGCGAGCTGGCTCGCAATCGTCTCGTTTGTCATGCGTTCATTCTACGATTGGGCGCGTGAAACAAATTGATCCTTTCGGTCCTTTTGCGCTGGCAGCAAACGTCACGCCCGTCGCCGTCCCCTCCCCGGCGGGCGAGCTGAGCGGCCTGCTGACCGGCCCGAGCGCACCCGCCCTCGTCGACGGCACCCCCGCGATTTCCGCCGCCTCGGCCCCGAACGCAGCGGGGGAGAATCGCGCGCTCCTCGTTCCCGGCTACACGGGATCCAAGGAGGACTACGCGCCCGTCCTGCCCTTCCTGGGGGAGGCGGGCTGGGACGTCCTCGCCTACTCGCAACGAGGCCAGGGCGGGTCCGCCGCGCCCGCCGGCCTGGGTGCGTACGGGATGAGCGACTTCGTTGGCGACCTCATCGCCGTCGCCGAGGCCTGGGCTGGGACCACGGGGCGCGTGCACCTCGTGGGCCATTCCTTCGGCGGTATCGTCGCGCGTGCGGCAGTCGTCTCCCGGCCTGACCTCTTCGCCTCCGTCACCCTGTTCTGCTCGGGTCGCGCCGTCTACGACTGGATGAACACCCTGCCGATCCTCGAACCCCTGCCCACGGGTCCCGGCGCGCGTGAGCAGGTGCTGCGCACCTACTTCCCCGACATGAACTTTGACGAACCCGGCGTCGGATGGGCCGAATTCCAACGTGTTCGCGCACTGGACACGGCCTCGGAAAACTTGGTCGGCATCGCCCGCATCCTCTCCCAGCTACGCCCTGACACCCCCGCGCTGGCAGCCACGGGCGTGCCCGTGCACGTGCTGTACGGGGACCAGGATGAGGTGTGGCCGCCCGCCTGGTACGCGGAGGAGGCCTCGGATTTGGGTGCGCGAGAGAGTGTCATCCGCGGTGGCGTGCATAGCGCGCAGCTGCAGTTCCCGCAGCAGTGGGCGGACCTCGCGCGAGCGTTCTGGGCGGAGGTGGAGTCCGGGGCGCTGGTCTGGTCCCTGTGATGCGTGTGTACGTTGTCCCAAAAGCTGGCATCGTGACGCATCGTTGTAAGGTCCGCTGCCTATGATGGAGATATGAACAAGCGTTCCATCCTCACCGCAGTGCTCGCACTCGGCCTGGGCGTCACCGCCCTGACCGGCTGCTCCGACAACACCGGCGCCAACTATGTGACGCCCAGCAACGTCGAGACCATCCAGAACACTATCGCCGAAATCGGTGACCAGGGTGTCAAGGTCCCCGAGAAGCGCGACCTCAAGGTCGCGCTGCCTGAGTCTGATAAGGCAGCCGACTACAAGGTTGAGGTCTCTGACCCCGAGACCCTCTCCGTCGGCAAGCCCGAAAAGAACGTCATTACCCTGCATCCCCTCAAGGTGACCGGTGAGGACGCGGACCCCGTCACCGTCACCGTTACTGACAAGGACGGTATCACCACCGACTTCAAGGTGACCGTGACCGAGGGTGCCAACTGATCTGGCACTATTGACACTGACCTTGTGAGGGCCCGGGATCGTTGCGATCCCGGGCCCTCCCGTATTGGTGCCCGATCGGGCATCTCACAGAGCGTCGATGAACTCCCGCATAGCGCGCAGCGGCAGCATCAGGTGGTTCTCCGCTCCGGGGCAGGGTACAAACTGCGAGCACTGGTTGAGGTAGAACTCGCGTGCCCGGTCGTCCGCACAGTGGACCAGGAGGGCCGCGAATCCAACCTCATTGCTGAGCTTGTAGGCTCGCAAGAGGGCGTCTGCTAGGAGAGCTGCGCCGATGCCTCGTCCCTGCGCGTGTCGATCGACGGCAAGACGTGCAAGGAGCAGGACGGGACACGGGTCCGGGCGTCGACCGGGTTTGAGGGCATCTGGGAGTTTGCTGCGTTCTTCTGCTCCCATCGCCAGGGCGTAGAAGCCGAGCGTTTCGGGTTCCTGCGTTGTGACGAAAACGCGAGCATTTCCGGCGCTGTGATTCTGCCACGCGAAGCGGTGGAACCAATCGTCGATCTCGGCGTTTCCCGACTGGAAGCGTGATCGGTCATCCCTCCGCTCAAGGGGGCGAGGCTCCTGCAGGACTGTTGTGTACATCAGTGGTCGGAAGCGTTCGGTGCACTCAGGTTGATGTGAGTGCCGAAGGGCGAGGGGCGCTCGAAGAGTTTGCGCAGCTTGGGATCGTCCGTCGGCGGTGCCTGCAGAATCTCTTCGAAGCGGGCGTGGTCCTCTTCGTTCAGGATGAAGAGGCGCTGGTCTGCGAGGCGGCGCTGGGCTTCCATCGTGACGGTGGACAGGATGAAATCGCTGATGCTACGGGCGTCCTGTTCGGCCGCCCGACGAATGAGTGCATCCTGTTCTTCGGTGAGGCGCAGGTCCAGGCGTCGTGTCTTCGTGGTGCTCATGTGAGCCTCTCTTTCGTCTGTACGGAAGTTATCCGTACATGGGCTAGCGTAGCATGATCCGGTGCCAGAGTAAATTTCTTTTGTGTCTTTACAAGTGATGTGCGACATGCTCTTATGACACAGGCCCGGACTGGTTCACGACCGGTCCGGGCCCTCCCGTATTGATGAGGCGTCAGCGCAGGATGCGCGCCAGGAAGTCCCTGGTGGCCTGCTCGCGCGGATCATCGATCACCTGCTCCGGCGGTCCCTGCTCGACAATCTGGCCGTGCTGCAGGAACACGACGCGATCAGCCGCCTGGCGGGCGAAGCTGATCTCGTGCGTCGCCATGAGGATGGTTGAGCCCTGCTCCTTGATCTCGCGCACAAGGTCGAGGACCTCGCCCACGAGGACCGGGTCCAGAGCCGCGGTGATCTCGTCAAGCAGCAGTAGCTCCGGGTTCGTCGCCAGAGCGCGGGCAATCGCCACGCGCTGCTGCTGGCCACCCGACAGGCGATCCGGAAACTCCTTCGCCTTGTCCTTCAAGCCGATGCGCTCCAACAGCTCCATGCCGCGCTCGTGTGCGCGGTCCTTGTCCCAGCCGTGCACCTTTCGGGCCGCCAACGTCACGTTGTCCAGCACCGACATGTGCGGGAACAGGTTGTAGTGCTGGAAGACGACGCCGATGCGCGCGCGGATCTGATCCGCGTTTGCACGCGGGTCCGTAATGTCCTCGCCGGCCAGGAAGATCTGGCCGTCGTCCACCCGCTCCAGCAGGTTCGCGCAGCGCAGCAGCGTCGACTTACCCGAGCCGGACGCGCCAATGAGAACCACGACCTCGTGCGAGGCAACATCCAGGTCCAGGCCGCGCAGCACGACGTTATCGCCGAAACGCTTCACGACTCCCACGGCACGAAGGACCGGGGTGACCGACCGAGCGGTGCGCGCCAATGCCTCGTTCATTTCGGTGACCGACATCAGACGGTACCTCCCATCTGCTCGCGCTTACGCAGCCGGGCCGTGTACCAGTCCGACAAGCGAATGAAGGGGAACGACAAAACGATGAACAGCAGGCCCGCAACCACGTACGACGTCATGTTGTAGGTCTTGGCCTGAACCATCTGCGCCGAGCGGATCGCGTCCACCGCACCCAAGACCGAGATCAGGCCCACGTCCTTCTGCATCGAAATGAAGTCGTTCATCAGCGCGGGCGTCACCTTGCGGATCGCCTGCGGCACGATGATCATGCGCAGCGTCTGCCCGTGAGTCAAGCCCAGCGAACGGGCCGCGTAACGCTGGGACGGATGTACCGAGTCGAGGCCGGCGCGCAGCACCTCGGCCACATACGAGGAATACGTCAGCACCAGCGCAACAGTGCCCAAAACAGCGGTCGGGATACGCGTCGTCGGATTGAGAGCGGGGATACCGAAGCCGATCAGGTAGAGGACCACCAGGAAGGGGACGCCTCGGAAAATATCCGTGTACGCCGCCGCCAGGAAACGGATCGGGAAGAACACGGGCCCGCCCAGCGTACGCGCGGCCGCCAGCAGCGTCGCAAACACGGCGACGCCGAGGACCGCGACCAGCAGGATCCGAATGTTCAGCCACAGGCCGGACAAGACCTGCGGGAAAGCCTGAACGAAGTACTTGCCGTTGAAGAAGGTGTTGCGGGTGGCCTCCCACCCGTCGGAGTTGACGACCACGGCGATGAGGATGCCCGCCACCACGATCGTGGAGGCCAGGGAGATGAGGACCGACCGGGTCGTCTGCTTGCGTCGATAAGCGCGCCGACCACGCTCCACCGCCGAAACGGGAGGCGTGGCCAGCGTGTCACTCGAGTAGTCACTCATGAGCCCGGGGCCTCACTTGAGGATCGGCACGTTCTGTGCCTCGTTCAGCCACTTCTCCTGCAGCTCGTCGAGCTTGCCGGACTCAGCCAGGCGATCAACAGCTGCGGAGACCGTGGGGGTCAGCTTCGAACCCTTGGGCAGGACGATGCCGTAGTTCTCGCCGTCCTGGGCGTCCGCGAACTGGCCGACGACCACACCGTTGTCAACCTGCGTGGCGATCATGTTGAACGCGGTGGGCAGGTCAACGACGATCGCGTCCACGCGGCCCGTCTGCAGGGCTAGAACCGTGTCGTCGGAGGAGTTGAACATCTGCAGCTTCTGGGACAGCCCGGGTTCCAGGGTGTCGGACGCGAACTGCTGCGACGTCGTGCCCGCCTGGACGCCGATCAGGACGTCCTTCAGGTCCGCGATAGACTTCGCATCGGCGGCGGGGGTGCCGGCCTTGGCGATGATGGCCTCGGAGGTCGTGTAATACGGGGACGTGAAGTCGACGGCGTTACGACGCTCGTCGGTGATGGAGAACTGCTGAATGTTCAGATCCCAGTCCTTCGCACCGGGAGTGATCGACGATTCGAAGGTGGCGCGCACCCACTGGACGTTGTCCGCGCTGTAGCCGAGTTCCTCGGCTAGGGCGTAGATGACGGCCGACTCGTAGCCTTCGCCCGAGGCCGGGTCGTTGTTCAGGATCCACGGCGAGTAGGCGGGATCGGAGGTGGCGACGGTGAGCTTGCTTTCCGTCACGGTCGGCAGGGCACCGGGGCCGTAGGTCTGCTCGGCGTCGGCGGAAGACGATGAGCTCGTACCGCCCGAGCAGGCGGCCAGGCCGAGGGCCGCGAAGGCGGCGACGGCAGCGAGGGAACGGACAGAGCGGCGCATGGGGCCTCCCAGTAACGTGGGGGATCCCGCCGTGATCGGCGGGTCTGACCTGTTGAGAGTATCGACGCTCCGACGGACACGCTGGCGTCGTTTCAAAGCACGAAACAATGGAACAAGGTAGGGGAGAGAAAACGTTGCAAGTGCGGGGAAAACGGCCGATAGGGAATGGGACACAGCGACGCGCAGATGTAGAAAGGGACCGGGCCACGTGGGTCCGGTCCCTTTCCGTCAGGTCACTTCTGGAACTTGTCCTTCAGACCGGAGGCAACCTCGGTCGCCTTGTCCTTGGCGACCTCAACGATCTTCTCGACGTTCTCTTCGCCGATCGTTTCCTTGGCCTTCTCGAAGCCCTCTTCAGCCTGCTTCTTCAGATCTTCCAGACCCATGTGTCCTCCTTAGAAAAACCGCTCGAATGTTCCGGGCGGATGCGATCATCCTAGGGGGTGCGTGCACGTGAGTGCGCTGTGAACGGGTGGGGCGCGATGCCTATGGCGTTAATCAGCGGGGACACGTCGGTCATGCGGCACTCCAAACGAAGAGAAAGACCGGCTGAACGACAAGGAAACGACAGGGTCAGTGCGAGGCCGAGTAGCGCACGCGCCCGGACACGACGGTTTCGATGACGCGCCCGGCGCCGTGGCGGGCGATGGTGTCGATGGTGTCCACGATCGAGGTGACGGGCACGTCGACGACGCACATGTCGGCGACTGCGCCCGACTGGAGCTGACCCAGGCGGTCGGGACCCGTCGCCAGGCCCATTGCGGTGGCACCGCCCAGGGTCGCCGCCTGCAGGAGGCGGCGCGCCAGGTCCTGGTCCTGATACCCCTGAGCTCGCGCCAGATCGAAGAGGAGAGCGACGTCCTCAAGCAGGTCGAGGGAGGGGGAGGAGGACAGGGAGTCCGTGCCCACCGCGATCATGTTGCCCTCGGTGAGGTAGGCGGCGACGGGCGGCGCATCCAGGCCGATCACCCGATTCGAGCGCGGGCACAGCGCCACGGCCGTCTGTCGTGCGCGCAGCCGTCTGCGGTCGTCGGCGCGCATGTACACGCCGTGCGCGACGTGGCAGTCGGGCCCGAGGACGCCCAGCTGATCGACAAACTGCGTCGAGGAGAAGCCGCCGCCGCGTGAACGCATCGCCGTGAACGACGAGGAGTGCTCGCTCTTCCACAGGTCGGCCAGAGTGGTCGTGCGCGTCTCGGACCATTCGGCCTCGGAGTGGGACTCGCCCAGGTGAATGTGGATGCGCATGCCGCGACGCCTGGCCATGTCGGGCAGATCCAGCAGCGGCTCGGCGTCGAGGGAGTAGGGGGCGTGCGGGGAAATACCCACGCCCGGAGGGGTCGGCATCGCGTCCAGAGAAGCGGAGACCTCGCGCTCGCCGCGAGCCTTCCACTCCTCGTTCGACCAGCCCATGACCTCCCAGTAGGCGACGCCGTGCAGCCCAGCGTCGTGCAGCGCCGAGGCCGCGGCGGCGTCCGTCACCACGTCGGCGGCGGCGGTCGTGCCGCTGCACAGGAGCAGACGCGCGCCTTCGGTCGCGTCGCCTCCCCAGTCCAGGCCGCCCGCGTCGTAGACCTCGTCGAAAGCGCGTGCCCAGCTGTCGAAACCGCGGTACTGCCCGGCTCCCACGGACGCCATGCCCGTGTACTGCAGGTGCGTGTGCGCATTAACGAGGCCGGGGAGCAGGACGCCGTCGAAGTGGCGTTCGGTGAAGGCAAGGCCGCGCTGCGTGAGCGTGTCGATAACCCAGCCGCGCGCTCCCACGTGCTCGATGCGCCCGTCGCGCACGGCAACAGCGCCGTCGAGGATCGAGGGGGCAGTGATTGGGATGACCATGCCGGCGGACCAGACGACCACGTCGCTCATGGGGGACCTTTCGGTGGGGGACGCTAACTAACAGTGTAGAAGCGGGGCGGGCGCGCCCGCCCGCAGGTGGGCGCGAGCTGCGACTATGACAGGGACAGTGCGTGCAGCGCAGCCGCCGCGACCGCGTCGTCGGCCTCGCGCGGCAGGTCGTGCACGCCGGGGGTCAGCTCGCCTTCGCGGGTGAGGAGCTCGCGTAGGGACGCCAGTTGCACGCCGAAGCTCATGTCCATGATTTCGATGGGGTTTCCCTCGCCCGCCGTGTAGTTGATTCCCTCGCCGTGTTCGAGGACGTGCAGGGTCTTACCGGAGGGGCTGGCCAGGGTCTGCACATGGGGATCACCCGACTCGGCCATGACCCAGGAGCTGGCCACGGCCTCGTCGATGGACACCTCCCCGTCGACGCCGCCGGCGACAGTGACGATCGCACCGGCAGGTGCCGCCTCCAGCGCGCTCAGTGGGATTGTCGCCCGCTCGCCCGTCGCGGAAATCAGCATGCCGGCACCGGGGGTGGCTTCCTCCATCGAGGCAACCGTGAACCCGTCCATCGACGCCTGCAGGGCGCGCACGGGGTCCACTTCCACGACGGTCACGCGGGCACCGAGCGCCGCGCCGAAACGCGCGCAGCCGCGGCCCACGTCGCCGTAGCCGATGACGACGACGCTCATCCCCGCCACGGGCGCGCCGACGCCGCGCGGGTCGATCAGATCCAGGATCGTCGTCCAGCACGACTGACCCGTCCCGTAGGCGTTGTCAAACAGGGTCTTTGACCGCGCGTCGTTCGAGGCCAGAACCGGAATACGCAGGTCGAAAGAACGCAGGGGGCGCAGCCCCGAGGTGGTCTCCTCCGCTGCGCCGACCAGCGCGTCCAGGACGCCCGGGCAGCGCTGGGTATCGTGCGCCAGGCGGATCAGGTGGGAGCCGTCGTCCAGCAGGAATTCGCTGCGCTGAGCCAGGAAATCACGGGCGAGCTGCCACTCTCGCTCGCGGGACGCGCTCGAGTCCGCGAACACGGGGATGCCAGCGTCGCGCAGCCTGGCCGCGACGTCCTCGCGGGTTTCCGACGCCCAGCCGAAGACGCTCACGCGCGCCCCGGCCTCGGCGAGCATGAGGGCCAGGGCCGCCGTCTTCGGCTCCAGGACGAGGGAGAGCCCCACGCTTCGGCCCGCCACCAGGGGAGCCAGGGTGTGTGCCGCTGCCTCGGTGACGGGCATGTGGGTGCGCGCCCACTCGATGCGCCCCTCGTCGCCGGGGCCCGTGATGGTGCGCCCGTCGGGGGCGACGACCGCGCGGAACACGCCTCCGGGTGCCAGGACCGTGATCGCCCCGGGCCTGGGGGCCGCGTCCTCCTCGAGCGCGAAGACGACCTGGGACGAGGCCGGGGTCTCCTCGACGCTCGACAGCGGGCGCACGTGCGCGCCGAACGCGCGCAGCAGGGCGGTGAGTGTTGGGTCGTCCGTCGCGAAGGAACGCCCGGCGATAAGCATGTTCGTGGCCCGCGCGTAGGCGCGTAGCAGCAGCTGAGCGGCGAGGGGATCCAGGGCGGCGTTCATGCGTCAAACGTAGCAACTGCGGTACCCGCGCGTCCCCGTGAGTATGTGCGAGGAACCCTCAAGTGCCTGCCTGCGGGTATGCAAAAGGGACCGGGCCCTGAGGCCCAGCCCCTTTCGTCAGATCACTTGCCGAGCTTGTCCTTGGCCTTGTCGGCAACCTCTTCAGCCTTGTCCTGGGCGGCGTGGGTGGCTTCCTTGGCCTTGTCCTTAGCCTCGCCAGCCAGTTCGGTGAGCTTGTCCTTGGCTTCCTCGGCCTTCTCCTTGGTCGCGTCGACGACCTTCTCGATGTTCTCTTCAGTCTGCTTCTTCAGATCTTCCAGACCCATGGTGCCCTCCTTGGAGTAATGCCGTTCTGACAGTCAGAACGGATAAAACCGATCCTATCGGTCATATGCCCATGTGTCGTGAGGTGTGGGAACAAAATTCCACATGCCGATAAGTGATTGACATAGTGTCGTGGGGAGGGGAGATTTCCGCCGTCTCTGTCGATGTGTCGGGGGACTCTCAGGGGGCAACCAGGGCAGCCCCTCATGGAAGTGAAATGTGCCTCGGGAATAACGTGGAGGTATGACTGAGAACAACACGGGCCTGGTGACCCGAGCACTGACGAAAACATACATGCGCGGAAACACTCCCGTCCACGCGCTGGCGGGTGTCGACCTGACACTCCCGCAGGGCACGCAGGTCGCGATCATGGGTCCCTCCGGCTCCGGTAAGACGACCCTCCTGCATTGCCTGGCGGGCGTGTTGCGCCCCAGCTCCGGGTCGATCACCCTGGATGGCGAAGAGATGACGACCATGTCGGAACGCGCCTTGTCTACCCTGCGCCTGCGCCGCTTCGGCTTCGTGTTCCAGGACGGCCAGCTCCTGCCTGAGCTGCCCACGCAAGAGAACATTGCGATGCCCCTCATGCTGGCGGGCACACCCAAATCGCAGGCTATCGCTCGGGCCCGCGAGATCCTCACGAACCTCGGCCTCGACGGTGCCGGCCCCTATCGCCCCGGCCAGCTCTCGGGTGGCCAGGCCCAGCGCGTCGCCATCGGCCGTGCGCTCGCCACCAACCCCTCAGTAATTTTCGCCGACGAACCCACGGGAGCCCTCGACCAGGCGACCGGCGGCGAGGTCATGTCCCTCCTGACCAGCGCCTGCACCTCCACGGGCGCATCCCTCGTCCTCGTCACCCACGACCCGGCGGTCGCCGCGCGCCTGCCGCACACGATCCACGTGCGTGATGGCCGCGTTTCCCTCGAGGGACGAGGCAGTGGCGTGCCCAGTCCGGCCCCGGCCTCGTCGGGAACGCCCCCGGCTGCCTCCACGGTGGCCCGCGCGGCGGGCCAGGGGGTGGCCCGATGAGCGCGGTGCGAACCGCCGCCGGGGCGCTCCTGCGGTCGCGCGACCGGGCGACGAGTGCCCTGACGGTCGCGGCCTTCGCCCTGCCGCACGCGTTCCTGCTCGCGGTGACGGGCGGCGTCATGGCTTTCGGGGCGCGGGCGGCTGAGGCTGCGGCTTCCGGCACGGGCGACGATCCCTCGACCCTGGATGGGATGGGACCCTTCTACGTGATTCTTGCGTACTTCGCGGCGACTCTGCTGATCGTCCCCATCATTTCGATGGGGGCTGCGGCCGCTCGACTGGGCATGAGCAGGCGCGAGCGCGACCTGGCGGTCCTGCGCCTCATGGGCTTGGCACCGGGGGCGACGAAGCTCTCCTGCATCCTCGAGACCTGCGTGTTCGCGGGCGTCGGTGTCGTCGTCGGCACGATCCTCTACGCGGTCACGCTGCCCGCGTGGGGTGCCCTGTCCTTCCAGGGCCGCCCGATGGGGGTCGGCGAGATGTGGGTGGGAGCCATCGCCCTCCTCGCCGAGGGCCTCGCCATGATCCTCTTGGCTTCCCTGTCCTCGTGGCTGGCCATGCGCAAGGTCGCCATCACGCCCCTGGGCGTCGCGCGGCGCGACCGTGCCGACCGGGTCAGCGCGGTTGGGCCGATCATTGGCCTGGTCCTCCTCGTCGTGTGGCTGACCGTCGGTGCCCTCGCGATGAACCTCGGCACCGCCATCGGCATGGCCGTGTTCATGGGCTTCATGGGCGCGATCTTCCTCATCATCAACCTGGTGGGCGTGTGGTCGATCAGCCTCATGGGCCGACTCATGGCCTCCATGGCGCGTACCCCCCAGATGATGGTGGCGGGGCGTCGCATGGCCGACGATCCGCGCGCCGTGTGGCGCTCCTTCGGGGCGGTGGCCCTCGTGGGGTTCCTCGTCGGCATCATGTATCCGGCCACAAGCGCGATTTCGATGAGCGGGGATGGCATGGACGAGGTCGGGCGCATCGTCATGGGCGACATCAACAGGGGCATGATGCTCACCTTCGCGATCACCCTCGCCCTGGGTGCCGTGTCGACCGCAGTCAACCAGTCGATCCGCGTCCTCGACTCCGCCGACCAGGTGCGGGCCCTGTCCTACATGGGCTCCCCGAACGGCTTCATGGACCGCAGCCGCCGACTCGAGGTCGCGATCCCCGCGTTCGTCATGATCGTCGGCTCGATGCTGCTCGGCATGGTGTTCCTGTCGCCGCTGCTCGCGGCTGACGGAGCCAAGGGTGTCCTCATTGCGCTCGCCTCGGCGATTGTGGGCGTCCTGCTCATCGTCGCTGCCTCCGAGGCGACCGTGCCCCTGCGCCGCCGCATCCTGTCTAGCGTGCGCGAGGGACGCGAGTAACGCGCTGCGTCCTTGTGTCGAATAACTGGCCACGGCCTCGTCCCCCATCGACGAGGCCGTGGTCGCCCGAGCGACGATCCGCACAATTGCAGTGTCAAACCCCGACGGTGAGCGTCTGGTCGGGCATACCATGGAGCTGTATCGGAACGTACGACCTCAACGCAGGGCGTGCGCTTATTCTGTTGTGTTTCCCCTTCGTCGGTGAAGGGCGCGGACACGAGCGTGGCATGTGAGTGGCTAGCGTTCCGGTTGATGCAGGGATCACTCCAATGCGAACGAAGAGGTTCGACGATGACCAATAACGCTATCGGCTCGATGCTCGGCACGATACCCGAACAGATGACGGCGACGGGAATGAAGCCGCCGCCTTCCTCCACGATTGCGTGGTCGAGCGCGGGTCCGGGTTGCGCTCCTGTGCCTGCCCACCACGTTCGGAGAAAGCCGCGAATCCCCAAGATTTGGCTCATCTTTGCGCTCATCGCAATCCTGGTCATCGTGAGCCCGACCATCCTGAAATTCTTGCTCGACTTGCAGCCAGGGGATCACACTGACAACGGCGACGGAACATACTGGCTATACGGGCTGCACTTGGTCTTCGTTCTATGTACGGCTCCCCCGCTGGTGGCCCTGACGTTGTGTGTCGCGATCATGGAGGGCGTCATGTGGATGGTAGACGAGTGGCGGATACACGGTATATCCGTCCGCCTATGGCTTCTGCCCTTGCTCGTCGTCGCAACGTTGGTTGGTGGGGTCATGTACTGGTTGCATAGTCTGAATCTTCTCTTCATATGACGGAGATAGACCCGGTGCACGGGAGGGGCTGTGTCTTCGCGATAATGAGACGGTGCCCGCGCCCGGCAGCGTGAGGTTGCCCCGGCCTCGTTGTAGGTCGTGAGCACCCGGCCCTGCGGTCAGGCACAATGGAGACATGACGACCCCCACTGACCCCGCGCGTTACGCGGGTGCTGACCTGCGCCTGGCCGCCATCGACATGGACGGCACCCTCCTGGACAACGACAAGAACTTCCCGCCCGGCATGGATGAACTCCTCGATCTGATGGACGAGCGCGGCGTCACCTTCGCGCCCGCGTCAGGGCGCCAGGTGTGGACCCTCATCGACATGTTCCCCGGTCGCCCGGGCATGACGGTTATCGGGGAGAATGGTGGCATCGTCATGCGCGACGGCGTCGAGGTCTCCTCCAGCCCCGTCGACGCCCCCACCGTGCGCGAGGTTATCCGCCTGGTCCGTGAGGCCACGTCGGGTCCGAACGGGATCGACGGCGGCCTGGTCATGTGCGGCAAGCAATTCGCCTACGTCGAGCGTGCCGACGACCTCTTCGTCGAGGGCGTCGCCCCCTACTACCGCCGCACCCAGTGTGTGGATGATCAGATCGCCGTCATCGACGCCATCGAGGCGGGTGCTAGCGACGACGCGATCGTCAAGCTGGCGGTCTACGCCATCGGCCCGGTTGGCGCGCTTGCGGAGGCGACGCTGGCGCACTTCGCCGACACCCACCAGTACGCGATTTCCGGCGCGAACTGGGTCGACTTGCAGATTCGTGGCGTCGACAAGGGCAGCGCCGTGCGCGACCTGCAGCGTTTCCTCGGCGTGGAACGCTCCCAGACCGCGGTCTTCGGCGACGCGGGTAACGACCTGTCGATGATGAGCGAGGGCGACCTGTCCTTCGCGATGGCGAATGCCTCGCAGGACGTCATCGAGGCCGCGCGCTTCGTCGCGCCTTCCAATAACGAGGCCGGGGTGGCCCAGGTGCTGCGCGCTCTCCTTGGGTGAGTGCATCTTGCGCGGGTCTTCCCTCTTCGATAATCTCAATTCTTGAAAGAATTTTCGGAAAGGGGATGTGGGGGCTCTTCACAGCATCGTTGTCTGTGCTGCGCATGTGTGGCACACCAGTCGAGAGACGGATTGTCGCCGCATGTCAGTGCAACAGAGGAGGAACTCGATGAGCATGCCTTATCCTCAGCAGCCTGCGGGACAACCCGCGGCTCCCTACGCGCCCGGACAGCCCGTCTATCAGGGCGTGCCCCAGGGGTATTCGACTGCGCCGCAAGGATTTGCGCCGGGCTATGCGCCCGTGCCTCAAGGGCCTGTGACTCGGAAGGTGAACTGGGTATCGATCATCTTGGGTGTTGTCGGGTGGACTCTCATCGGCCTGACGGTGCTGGCCATGTGGATGGCCCTGCGAGCTAGCGCGTCCGATCCTGACCCGAGTGGCAAAGACATAATCGGTTTCTTTCCGCTCTTCGCCATGATTTTTATTGGCCCGGTGAATCTCGCCGGTGGCATTATTGGAATCGTGGGGGCTACGGGGACGCCGAAGGTACGGAAGCTCAACTGGCTGGGGATTCTCCTCAACGCAAGCCCCTACGTTATGTTCGTCGTCTTAATGTTCGCGCTGATGCTTTTCGCGTAGGTCGCTGAGGCGAGGCTCAGCCCATGCGTCCAACAACGTTTGTGGGTGCATGCCCGCCGTCGGCGTACTCGCAAGGGCTGCGGCTGCGCTGGAATTTCCGCGATGATCAACTCATGAAGGAGCGATTGTGACAATGTCGGATTCTCGCGCCCCGAACTCAAACACCTATCCGAGCGGAGGATATCAGGGCGGGATACCCGCGGCTCCCTACGCGCCCGGACAGGCTACGCCGCAGGGAGCCAACCCGTACCAGGCTGCTGGCCCCTACCGGGGGTATCCGCAGTCCTACCCGGTCGGCCCCCAGGTGCAGATGCCCCCGCGGATCAACTGGGTGTCCATTGCTTGCGGGGCGGCGGTGTGGGCGCTGCACCTGACAACCTATCTGGGGCTTTGGCTGCTGACCAGCACGGAATTTGGAAAGACCCATCACTCAGTCTTACGTTTCGTCGGCTTTATTCCGCAGATGACAATTTCGGTCATGGTCCCCCTCAACATGACTGGCCTGATCATCGGTATCATGAGGCTCTCGGATCGGTCGAGGAACTGGCGGTTGAATTGGTTGGGGATCGTCCTCAATGTGAGTCCATATATCTATTTCGCAATCTGTTTTATCCTCTGGGTGATGGGCGGCAGCACGCACTAGGCATAAGGGCAAGGAGCAGTGAATGACTGTGCCGATCAACAATCCTCAGCCGGACAGCTACGGGGATAGTGTGCCGTATCAGGGGAGTATGCCCTACCAGAGTGGCGGACTCTATCCGGGTGATGGGTTCTACCAGGGTGGTGTCCCCTACCAGAATGGCGGGTTCTACCAGGGTGGCGGATCCTATCTGGGATACCCTCAGACCTATGTCGCCCAACCCCAGGTGAGTTTCCCTCCGCGGGTCGACCGGGTCAGCATCTCCTGTGGAATCGCAGGGTGGGTCGTCATTGTTCTGGCTCTCCTGGCGACATGGCTGTCCTCCAACGCTGATTGGACGCAGGACTCTGTGAGTGGGGAGTTGATCATCTCTCTCTACTCAGTCATTGCATGGATGCTGGTTATCCCCCTGAATCTGATTGGTGGGATCACGGGGTTGATTCGTATGCTCGACAGGTCTGGGAATTGGAGGCTCGCGTGGCTGGGACTCATCCTGAACATCAGCCCGCTTGTCATCACAGGAGCGATCAACCCCTTTTATTCGGCGTAGCGAGCGCGCAGTACCAGGGGTAGGGGTAGTATCCTCAGCCGAACGCGGGCACATTGCAGCAGACCGTCACACGAAGGAGAGACAATGAGCGCACCACGCAATCGTCTCTATTCGGGATATCCGGGGTATCAGCAGCCCAGGTTTTCCCAGCAGGAGAAACTGCGGGGAAGCGACAAGGTCGCGCTCTGGTGCGGAGTCGCGGGATGGATCATGATCATCCTCTTTCTTGCCTGCGGATTCGTACTCTACGTGGCTTCCGTTAACGGTGAACACTCCGAGTACGCTGGGCTTTCCTTCATCGTCCCCTTCATTTTCGGCGGAAGCTTCCTGGGAATCGTGAACCTCGTGGGTTTTCTCGCGGGATTCATCGGTATTGGGTCGAGTGTGACGCCGCGTCAGCGGTCGTGGTGCCGACGAGGAATCATCCTGAACGCGGCCCCGTGGGTCATCGTCGGCGTCGCCTATGTCCTGATCGATGTGTGGGTGCGGATAAGCATCTTGTCGTATTGAGCGCTGCCGATACTGTGACAACGGAAAGGATAGTAAGAAACATGAGCACCCCGAATCAGCCCGTGAATCCTTTCTCGGCACATGCGACGCAAGAGGTGGACCTCCAGCAGCCGGGTCCGGTCTATCAGGGATATCCCCAGAACGACCAGAGCTTTCATCAGGGGATGACATTTCAGTCGAAGAAACCTCGTAGCGCCGCGTCGGGATTCGCCACGTTCTTTGTAGTGATCGGGTTTGTCATCATGTTGTCTCCCGTGTTATCGGCGATCTTCGTCGGTATGATTCCCGGTGACCATGGCGACAGTGGCGATGCGCTGGGATGGCTGCCCGTCCTGTTCCTCTTCTGGGTGGCCCCCTGGGGCCTTCTGATGGTGATCATCGGTGGCATTATCGCGATAATTAGATACTTCTCTTCGCGATGATCGCATCGGAGGGCACGCACAGCGACGCCCGGGTCAGCGACGGCTAACGCGCACCGAACACATGGGGCCGCGACGCAACGCGTCGCGGCCCCAGAGGCGCAAGAAAACCTCAGAGCATCAGCGCTCGAAGGTAGTCTTCTCGGCGTCCGTCTCCGGCACGAAGGAATCCGTGTCCAGATCCGCCCAGTACTCCTCGGCCCACGGATCTTCGATCGGCTGCGAACGCTTCCAGAGGATGTAGCCCGCACCGGCGGCCGTACCGACCAAGGCGGTCAGGCCAACAGCGCGCAGGAAACGGCACTTGCGGCGCTTGCGGGTGGGCGTCGCCAGGGCGGCAGCCGACACCTCGGAGGCGCGGCGTGCGCGATCAGACAGCGAACCGCGTGCCGACAGGGCGGCACCCGCCTGGTTCACGGCGAGGGACGCGCGCGGCAGGTAGTCCTCCACCAGGTGCTCGCGGGCGTTCTCAATCGCGGGGCCGGCGTGCGCGGCAGCGGCCTGCGCGCGAGCTGCAGCGTTCTCAATCGCGGGGGCTGCGTGCTCGATCGCGCTGGTCAGTGCAGCCTGGGCACGGGGAGCGGCCCAATCGACGCCCTGGTTCGCCAGATCGGCAGCCCGAACGGCAACCCTCCCGGCGTAAACGGCGGCAGCGTCGCGAAGCTGCTCAGAGGTAGCGCGCAGCTTATCTGCATCGAAAGTCGACGAGGTTGCCATGTTGTCTCCGATCCTGTCCATATTAACGGGGGCGCACATGCGCCACTCACGTCCTATTGTGCTACATCCGCCTGTGATGTGCAGCCCACTAGTCGGCGTGAGCTGAACGACCGTCAGGAAACACACAGGAAAAGATGACACCATTGTCAACATGAAAGCTATTCTGCACACCACCGCCGGCGACATCACCGTCGAGCTGTTCCCGAACCACGCCCCCAACACCGTCACCAACTTCGTGACGCTGGCCAAGGGCGAGCGCGAATGGGTCGACCCCAAGACCGGTCAGAAGACGTCCCGTCCCCTCTACGACGGCACCATCTTCCACCGCGTGATCCCCGGCTTCATGATCCAGGGTGGCGACCCCCTCGG
>ERZ1699257.143-NODE-144-length-22816-cov-3.526775_pt1 | contig 22816 bp, 19 predicted proteins | sample MGYA00581521_ERZ1699257 | MGnify/ENA primary metagenome ERZ1699257 (study PRJEB42319, sample SAMD00040330) | human oral metagenome | material: saliva | host: Homo sapiens | study: EMG produced TPA metagenomics assembly of PRJDB4115 data set (Metgenomic analysis of... | reverse complement strand
TTTATTAGTAGAGTCTTCCAAAATCCACTTGATGGAACAGCTCCTCGTATGACTGTTGCACAGAATATGTCTTTAGCACTACGACGTGGTAAAATTAGAGGTTTTAAACAAGGAACTACTAAAGAAGATAGAAAACTTTTTAAAGAATTGCTAGTGACTTTAGACTTAGGGCTAGAAGATAGATTAGATAGTGAAATGGGTCTTTTATCTGGTGGACAACGTCAAGCTATTGCACTTTTAATGGCGACTATGACAACACCTAAACTTTTGCTTCTTGATGAACATACGGCAGCATTAGACCCTAAAACACAGAAGAAGATAATGGAACTTACTCGACAAAAGATTGAAGAGAAAAAATTAACAGCTTTAATGATAACTCACAATATTCAAGATGCGGTGAAATACGGTAATAGAATAATAGTATTGCACCGTGGAGAGTTAGTTCGAGATATTAGTAAAGAAGAAAAAGAAAAACTAGATGCAAAAGCATTATACGAGTTACTTTATAACTTGGAAGAAAATGAGTAGGACTACCTGGAGTGACTTGATAAAATCTAGTTTAAGTCACTCCTGTTTATTTTTCACATGATAATATGATATAATAAGGATAAACGTAAGGAGTAGTATAGAGTGAGTACGCCTTGATGGAGGAGGCTCAGGTTGAAATCCTGGCTATTACGTCTAAGACATCTATTTGTAAATAGGTGTCTTTTTTATTCATTTTAGATTCATTTTTTTGTTTTAGAATATTTCTAAATAGTGAAGTTATAAAATATAGGAACTATTATTTTACATTTATAAGTGAATTAAGTAAAATATAGTAGAAATTTAGTATGAGGAGATTGTTATGAAGATTCTTGTTGTAGAAGATGAACGCGATTTGAATAGAATAATTACTAAACACTTAAAAAGAAATAATTATAGTGTAGATAGCTGTTTCGATGGTGAAGAAGCATTAGATTTTGTTAGTTATAGTGATTATGATTTGATTATTACTGATATTATGATGCCAAATGTTGATGGCTATGAGTTTATCAAAAGGCTTCGTGAGAATAAAAATAATACACCTGTTATTATGTTAACTGCTAAAGATACTTTAGAGGATAAAATTGTCGGTTTAGATAGTGGAGCTGATGATTATATAGTTAAGCCGTTTGAATTTGATGAATTACTTGCTAGAATAAGAGTTTTAATGAGACGTAACTATGGTTTAGCAACTAATGTTATTCAAGTCGATGATATTGTACTTGATATTTCTAAAAAACAAGTTACTAGAAATGGTGAGAACATTGGATTGACTGGTAAAGAATATGAGGTATTAGAGTATCTTATGAAGAATAAAGAAAGTATATTGAGTCGTGATCAGATTCTTAATCATGTTTGGGATTATGATTATGATGGGGCTTCTAATATAGTAGATGTTATTATAAAAAATATTAGAAAAAAATTAGATAACGGTACAGATAAGACTATTATTTACACTAAAAGGGGGCTAGGATACTTTGTTAAATAAAAATAAGAAATTATCGATATTTCCATTTAGAAAAGTATCATTAACTTTCAAAATCACTTTATGGTATACAACATTTATAGTTTTATTAATAGGATCACTGATAGTCGGGACATTTTTAGTTAGTGATAGTGTTGTTGAAAAGAGTAGTGAAAAGAAATTGATAGAAGAGGTGGCTGAAATCTCAAGTGGATCTGATAAGTTTACCCCGTATGAAGATGGAGTGACCTTATCTGTTTATGATAAAGATGGGAATCTTGTTGCAGGTTCTGTACCTAGAAATTTTAAAGTTAATGATTTTAGTTTAGGAGTTATTTCTGAATATAAAGATGTAAATAATAATAAGTATTTATATTATGATTCAGAAACTAGTTCTGCTAGATTAGGGAATGGAAAATATGTGAGAGGTATAGTACAAATTACCAATAATATAAACGGTTGGATATTGCCTTTAATTATTGGTGTGGGTAGTCCGTTCGTTATTTTGGTAATAATGTATGGTGGATACTTAATAATAAGGAGTTCATTGAAACCTGTAAGAGATATGACCGAAACTGCTGAGGTGATTGCCAAAAGTAACGACCTTACTAAACGAATACATATAGAAGATGGTGCGGATGAGGTACATAAATTAGGGAAAGTATTTAATGAAATGTTAGAAACTCTAGAAAATTCATCGAAAAGAGAACGTCAATTTAGTTCGGATGTATCGCATGAACTCCGTACACCAATTTCTGTAATAAGGGCAGAAAGTGAATATGGAGCGAAATATACAGATTCTGTAGAAGATGCTAAAGAATCGTTTGAAGTAATTGAAAGGCAGAGTAAAAGAATGACTTCTATGATTAATCAAATTTTAGAATTATCTAGACTAGATAGTCGTTTAGAGATTCCAAAAGAAGAACTTTTATTATCTGATAAAATTAAATCTACACTAGAGGATTATAAAATATTATTTGATAATAAGAATATAAAGTTATTCATAAATATAGAAGAGAATATCATAGTTCATGCAAATGAAGCTCTAATTATGCGTATGATAGATAATTTATTATCAAATGCTTTGAAATACGCAGAAACAGAAGTAACAGTTTGTTTAGCTAGAAGAAATAGAATAATTCTTGAAGTTGCTGATGATGGTATTGGAATAAGTGATAATGAGAAAAAACATATTTGGGATAGATTTTATAAAGTAGATAAATCAAGAACAACGACTGAAGATAATTCTTCAGGATTAGGACTGTCTATTACAAAAAAAATAGTAGAATTACATGATGGTAAAATAGCAGTCTTAGATAACAAACCAAAAGGAACAAGATTCGTAGTGAATCTATAAGAATAATGAAGCACACCTTTAAAATAGGAAGGTGTGCTTTTTGTATTGTAGAAAATTTTAAAATAATGAAAATCTTCATGTAGCATTCATAAAACAAAGATATAATAAAAATATCAAAAGAGAAGAACAAAAATGAAATCTTCATTTAGCGTTCATAAAACGAAGATATAATAAAAATATCAAAAGAGAAGAACAAAATGAAATCTTCATTTAGCGTTCATAAAACAAAGATATAATAAAAATATCAAAAGAGATGAACAAAAGTGAAATCTTCATTTGGCGTTCATAAAAGAAATATAAAATAAGAATATAAAGAAATAGAGGTAAATTAAAAATGACAAAAAATATTAACAACAACGAAATTGAAACAATTGAAGGAACTTATGTTGAAACTATCGAAAATGATAACCAATATAATGAAGAACCTAAAAAAACAAAAAGAAACTTTTTAAAACCATTAATTATTGGAGCTTTAGCTGTAGTGGTAACGAGCGGAGTTGGAGCTTATGCTTATGATAAATATGAGACTGCACAAAGAACTAAAATTCAAGATGCTTACTCAAATATTAAGTTGAATACAGGAAATCAAACTAATTCAAATGACAATAACAATAGTGGAAATAATAACTCAAATAATAATACTCAGAACAATAATACACAACAAAATACTCAAAATATAAAATCACAACAAGAAATCCGCTCAATTGTAGCAGAAGCAATATCGGTACCTGAACAAAATATTAACTTTGTAAAAATCAAACCTAAATACGAGGATGATTATGCACCACAAAATAATGGAGTATCTTTATATGTTTATAAAGTTGAAGCAAAAGCTAACGGGTTAGAGTATGATGTAGTAGTAGATGCTGTTTCAGGAAAAGTATTAAAAGTGAAAATTGATGACTAGAAAAAATAATATTTTAATTTTCATCTAAGATTCATAAAAGAAATTTATAATAAAAACATAAAGAAAAAAGAGGTAAATAAAATGACTAAAAAAATTAATAACAATGAGATTGAAACATTAGAAGGAGTTTACGAAGAAACAATGAATAGCAATAATCAATATAATGAACAACCCAAAAGAGCAAAAAGAAACTTTTTAAAACCGTTAATTATAGGAAGTTTAGCAGTAATAGTTACTGGTAGTGTTGGTGCATATGCTTATGATAAATATGAAGAAGGGCAAAGAGCTAAGATTCAAGAAGCGTATTCGAATGTGAAGATGAATGTTGGACAGCAAACAAATCAAAATAACAATAACGGAAACAATAACAATAATAGTAACAATGGTGATAATGGTTCAAACAGTAATTCGCAAAATGATAACCAATCTTCAAATGTTCAAAATAATAATAATAATAATAACATCAACACTCAACAAAATGTTCAAAATGCAAAATCACCACAAGAAATTCGTTCTATAGTAGCACAAGCAATTTCAACGCCAGAACAAAATATTAATTTTGTAAAAATTAAACCTGAGTATGAGGATGACTACGCAGTTCAAAATAATGGAGTTCCTTTATATGTTTATGAAGTAGAAGCACGTGCTAACGGATTAGAATATGATGTGGTAGTTGATGCTGTGTCAGGAAAAGTTTTAAAAGTAGAAATAGATAACTAAAAAAATAAACTGATAGTCTAGAAATAATATCTAGATTATCAGTTTTTTTATTATTTGATAGAAGCGATTTAAAAGAATTGTCAATCCTTGTTGTATTAATTACTTCCTATTGTTATAAATATAATATCCAATGAAAATAGCGACTATTAAATATAAATTAAAGTTAGGGTTAGCAATATAAAATATCATAGCCTTATAAGATAGACGCATTAGTAATCCTTGGATAATCGATGGTGCAAAAAGTAAAACTAGTATTATAGAATTATCCATCTTTCTTGCTAAGAATATTATAAAAATTAATATTAGCAGAAGAATTAGTATTGCTAAATATCTATTTACAATAATATTGAATGCAGTTGGAAATTTAAAAGGATTAAAAAATATTAATAGTGCTATTATTAATACTAATATTGTAATAATAGTATTCTTAGTGCGTTCATCAAGTTTGCTTCTGTTAGTATACATGAAAATATAACTTAGATAGAATCCGCCAAAAATTAATGCTCCAACGATAGCAGCTTCCAATAAATTTAAAGCCATAAAGGGATTAGCCAATATTGGTGACAGATAAAAAAGTACATATATACCAGTTGCTATTAGTAAATTACGTTTAAAAATTGTCATATGATCTCCTTATTTATTTTATTAATACAGTTAAAGCATAGGCAACAAAAGAAAATACTATTATAAGAAGTATTAAAACTAAGGCACTTGAATTAAAAATGAAAAACAGTGGTAGTGCCAAAGCAATACTTAGAAGAGGAGTATAAATTGTTCTTTGTATAAAATATGTTACCAATAGTGTAACCGCGAATGATGAAAATCCATAAGTTAAAATCAAAATAAAGCCAGCTTTATCACTAGTTCCATTATAAAATTTCAAAAAAAGTAGGGGAACAATATAGTATAAAATACTAGTGAGTAAAAATATCCCCAAAATTGTTTTTCTTTGCATGATAAAATCTCCATAAATATTGTTTATATTATTGTAATATTTTATGTAGTATAAGTCTAGTGATATAACAAAACTAATAAAAAAATATTTATTGAATCGAGTGAAATATTTTCGGATATCCCTTGTTAAAATGAAATAATTAGAGTAAAATAAATATAATAATAATACAAAGGAGAACTATAATTATGTCAAAAGTTCATGTTTTTGATCATCCATTGATCCAACATAAATTATCTTTTATTAGAGATAAAAGAACGGGTTCTAAAGACTTTAGACAACTTACTAACGAAGTAGGTTCTTTAATGGCTTATGAAATCACTCGTGATCTTCCGCTTGAGGATGTTGAAGTGGAAACTCCAATCCAAACTACTACTTGTAAACGTCTTGCAGGTAAGAAAGTTGTATTCGTTCCAATTCTACGTGCAGGATTAGGAATGGTAGATGGATTAATGAATTTAATCCCATCTGCGAGAGTAGGTCACGTTGGACTATATCGTGATCCAGAAACTCTACAACCACATGAGTATTTTGTTAAAATACCTAGCAATCCAGAAGAACGTCACTTTATAGTTGTTGACCCAATGTTAGCAACTGGAGGTTCAGCAATTGCAGCAATTGACTCACTTAAACAACGTGGTGTTACTGATATTAAATTTATGTGTTTAATAGCAGCTCCAGAAGGTGTAAAAGCATTACACGATGCACACCCAGACGTAGATATTTTCATCGCTGGTCTAGATGAAAAACTAAATGATCACGGATACATTGTACCAGGATTAGGGGATGCTGGAGACAGAATCTTCGGAACTAAATAGAACTAAATAATAGTAGATTATTTTTAATTAAATCATATAAAATTTAAGAAATCGCTAGCAAATATTATAAAATCATATTATAATATGATTATGTATTTCTAATTTTTTATATTACAACAGATTTAGAAATCTAAAAGTTACTTAAGAAAAGAGGTGAGGGGAATATATGGAAAAACACACATATCTTATTACCAAATTATTTGGCTATGATATAACGGTTAATATTCCTAGTGTAATCACAACTTTAATAACAGTATTACTTACCTTTGTTATTGTGATGTTTCTAACTAGTAGAATAAAATTAAGACCAGATAGTAAACGTCAAAATGCGGTTGAATTACTTGCGTATTTCGTTAGTGATAATGTCATCAAAGGTAATGTTAACTGGAAAAAATATGGTAAAGGATTATGGGCAACAGCTCTAACAATTATTTCACTTGTTGCAGTAGCAAATACTATAGGTGTATTAATAGAAGTTAGTTACAATGGAGTAGTCTATGTCAACTCTGTAACTGCGGATCCAACATTTACTTTCTCTCTTGCATTATTAGTGATTGTCTTTACTCATTTTGCAGGAATTAAGTATAAAGGAGTTAAACACTATTTTGGTACATATACTTCTTCAGGTATAGGTATTACACCATTTAAAGTTATTGAAGAATTCACAAACTTGATGACTTTTTCAATGCGTTTATTCGGTAATATCTATGCAGGTGAAATATTATTAGCACTATTAGCAACTCTTACAACAGTAGGATTCTTTGGTGCACTAGCTGGTATGGCAGGACTAGTAGTATGGAAAGGATTCTCTCTATTTATAGGATTTATCCAAGCATATATCTTTACTGTCTTAACATTCATTTATTTATCACATAAAATTAGTGATGAACATTAATCTTTTTAAACGCACTATATGTGCAAAAATCTAATAATTAATAAAATTCATTTATTATCCAAGGAGGAAAATATAATTATGGTAGAATTAATTGGAGCAGGTTTAGCAGCAGGATTAGCAGCAGTTGGTGCTGGTATCGGTAACGGATTTTTATTCGGTAAATTTATCGAAGGTGTATCTCGCCAACCAGAATTAGAATCAAGATTAAAATCTAATGCTTTCGTATTATTCGCACTTGTAGAAGCAGTACCTATCTTAGCTATCGTTATTTCATTCGTTATCTTAGCTAAATAATTTAGTATAATACTGTAAACAAAAGAACTATGAAGAATAGGAGCATTTAGTAAATGGAAAATTTAGTATTTTTAGCTACTGAACACTCTTCTCATCAAGGTTTTAATCTAGGAAATATGGCTATTAACATTGTAGCTGTATTAATCTTATTAGTATTACTGAAAAAATTTGCTTGGGACAAACTTATTGATATGTTAGATGAGCGTCAAAAATTAGTTGAAGGTCAACTTGATGATGCAGCTAAAAATCAAAAAGAAGCTTTAATTTTACTTGAAGAAAATCAAGAAAAATTAAAAAATGCGCAACAAGAAATTAAAGTTATGATGGAAGAAGCTCGTGAACAATCTAAGATTGAAAAACAAGCTATTCTTGAAGAAGCTCGCAAACAAGCAGAACAATTAAAAGTAAATGCTCAAAGAGACATTGAGGACGAGAAGAAAAGAGCGCTTGAAGAAATCAACAAACAAATTGCTGATTTATCAGTGCTTGTAGCTTCGAAAATTTTAGAAAAAGAATTAGATGGCTCAACACAAAGTGAATATGTTGATAAAGTCATTAAAGAGGTAGGGGTGAAATAATGAGTAAATCAGTATTAGCTAATAAAATTGGATATTCATTATTTGAAGTTGCAAAAGAAAATAACACACTAGAAGAAGGTTCTTATGAGTTAAAGGAAGTTGCAAAAGTAGTTAATGGAAACTCTGATTTTGTTACATTGATGAACAACCCTAATTTAGAAAAAATAAAAAAAATTAACTTGATTGATGCATCATTTGCAGGAGTAAATAAAAATGTTGTGAATGTTGTTAAAATCTTAGCAGGTAATCTGCAAATCTCATTAATTAATTTCGTTTTAGAACAATATACTGAATTGTTTAATAAACATTCAAGAAATGTTGTTGTTAAAGCTGAATCAGCTTCACCTTTAACTGCAGAACAGTTAGAAAATCTAAAAGAAAAAATTAAAAATGAGTTACAACTAGAAAATGTAGAAATTAATAATTTTGTAGATGCAAGTCTTCTAGGTGGTTTAAAACTTACTTATAATAACAAAGTAGTTGATGCTACTATTAAGGCTAAATTGAATGCTATAAAATCAAAAATTTCTTCAATCTAGAAGAAGTTGAAACAAGGAGGGACATAAATGGCTATTAAAGCTGAAGAAATTAGTTCATTACTAAAATCACAAATAGAAAATTATCAGTTTGAAGTTAAGTCAACAGATGTCGGTACAGTTATAGAAGTTGGGGACGGTATTGCTCGTGTATACGGTCTTAATGAAATAATGAGTGGTGAGCTAGTTGAGTTCACTAAAACAGGGGTTATGGGACTTGATCAAAACCTTGAAGACACAAATGTTGGTATCGTAATTTTAGGTCCAACTACTGATATTAAAGAAGGAGACGAAGTTCGTCGTACTGGGCGTGTTATGGACGTACCTGTAGGTGAAGAATTAATTGGACGTGTAGTTGATACACTAGGACAACCAGTTGACGGTCGTGGTCCAGTAAATACTACAAAACGTCGTCCAATCGAATCTCCAGCAGTAGGGGTTATGGGACGTAAATCAGTATCTGTTCCATTCCAAACTGGTATTAAAGCGATTGATGCATTAGTACCTATCGGACGTGGACAACGTGAGCTTATTATCGGAGATAGACAAACAGGTAAAACTGCAGTTGCTATCGACTCAATCTTAGCTCAAAAAGGACAAGATGTAATTTGTATCTATGTAGCAATAGGACAAAAAGAATCTACAGTGCGTAGTGTTGTAGAAACTCTTAAAGAACACGGTGCTTTAGACTACACTATCGTAGTAACAGCATCAGCATCTCAACCAGCACCACTTCTTTACATTGCACCTTATGCAGGAGTTGCGATGGCAGAAGAATTCATGTTTAATGGTAAAGATGTAGTAATCGTATATGATGACCTGTCAAAACAAGCAGCTGCTTACCGTGAGTTATCGTTACTATTAAAACGACCACCAGGTCGTGAAGCAGATCCAGGGGACGTATTCTACTTACACTCACGTCTTCTAGAGCGTGCTGCTCGTGTAAATGAAGATTTCGGTGGAGGAAGTATCACAGCGCTACCATTCGTAGAAACTCAAGCAGGTGATATCTCTGCGTATATTCCAACAAACGTAATTTCTATTACAGACGGACAAATCTTCTTACAATCAGATTTATTCTTCTCAGGTATTAGACCAGCGATTAACGCCGGACTTTCAGTATCTAGGGTAGGGGGATCTGCACAAATTAAAGCGATGAAAAAAGTATCAGGTACTTTACGTCTTGACTTAGCATCTTACCGTGAGTTAGAAAGCTTTGCTCAATTCGGTTCTGACCTAGATCCAGCGACTCGTGAAAAACTAGAACGTGGTAAACGTACAGTTGAAGTTTTAAAACAAGACTTACACAAACCAATTCCAGTAGAAAAACAAGTTATGATTCTTTATGCTTTAACTCACGGATTCTTAGATGATGTAGAAGTTAAAGATATCCATAGATTCGAACAAGAATTATATTCATACTTAGATGCTCATGAAAATGAAGCAGTTAAGCACATTATTGAAACAAAAGACTTACCATCAACAGAAGTTATGGATGAAGTAATCGCTGCATTCAAAAAAACTTTTGCTTAAGATGATAAGTAGTAGAGTAAAGGTGGTGAACTAATTGGCGTCACTAAGAGATATAAAAAACAAAATCAATTCTACTAAGAAAACTAGTCATATTACAAAAGCTATGGAGATGGTTTCAACATCTAAGCTTTTAAAAGCACAATCAAACACACAAAAATTTAATCCATATATGCAAAAAATGCAAGAAGTGATGGGAACAATTTTTGGTAAAAGTTCTAGTATTAAACACCCTATGTTAGAAAAAAGAGAAGCTAAGAAAACTCTTTATGTGGTAATTACTAGTGATAGTGGTTTATGTGGAGGATTCAACGCAAACGTTATTAGAAACTTTGTTAATACTGTTAATGAAAGACATGCTAATAGCGAGTATGGTATTGTTGCTATAGGTAATTATGGAGCAGAATTCTTTAGAAAAAATGGCTATAATGTAGTTGATAGTTATAGAGATATACCAGATGAGCCAAGTTTCACTCAGGTTAAACAAATTACTAATAAAGTAGTAGGATACTTTATTGATAAAGAATATGATGAAATTTATTTACATTATAATCACTTTGTTAGTATGATCCAACAGGTTGTAACTGAAAGTAAAGTTCTTCCTATTGATAATACAGATAAATTCGCAAATTCAGAAGAGCAACAACCTACTGGAGCTTATGAATTTGAGCCTGGTGAGACAGCTGTGCTAGATGTAATACTACCTCAATATGCTGAAAGTATGATTTATGGAAGTATATTAGATAGTAAAGCTAGTGAGCATTCTGCAAGAAAAACAGCAATGAAAAATTCAACTGATAATGCAGGAAATATTATTGATACACTTACGATTAAATACAATCGTGCAAGACAAGCTGCAATTACACAAGAAATTACAGAGATTGTAAGTGGAGCAGCAGCAACAAAATAGTAATGAGAAAGGAGAAGCTATTAAGTTAGCATACAACATATGAATAAAGGTTATATTCTCCAAGTTATGGGACCTGTAGTAGATGTTAAATTCGAATCAGGGCATATGCCAAATCTATTAAACGCTTTAGAAGTTTACATAGAAAAAGGCGATGGGAAAAAAGAAAAATTAGTTCTTGAAGTTTCTCTAGAAATTGGTGATAACGTAGTAAGAACAATTGCTATGTCATCAACTGACGGATTAAATAGGGGAGCAGAAGTAGTAGACACAGGAGCACCAATTACAGTTCCTGTAGGTAACTACACATTAGGTCGTGTGTTCAACGTATTAGGTGAAGCAGTTGACCACGGTGAAGAAGCAGGAGCAGAAGTTCGTAAAGATTCAATTCACAAAGAAGCTCCAACATTCGATGAATTATCAACTCACGTTGAGGTTCTTGAAACAGGTATTAAAGTTATCGACTTACTTGCACCATATATTAAAGGTGGTAAAATCGGTCTTTTCGGTGGTGCGGGAGTTGGTAAAACGGTTCTTATCCAAGAACTTATCAACAACGTTGCGCAACAACACGGTGGATTATCAGTATTCACAGGTGTAGGTGAGCGTACTCGTGAAGGAAATGACTTATACTATGAAATGAAAGATTCTGGTGTTATTAACAAAACAGCCATGGTATTCGGACAAATGAACGAACCACCAGGTGCCCGTATGCGTGTAGCATTAACAGGATTAACAATGGCGGAATACTTCCGTGATGAAGAAGGACAAGACGTGCTTCTATTCATCGATAACATTTTCCGTTTCACACAAGCAGGTTCTGAGGTTTCTGCGTTATTAGGACGTATGCCATCAGCCGTTGGTTACCAACCAACACTTGCTACAGAGATGGGACGTTTACAAGAACGTATCACATCAACTAAAAAAGGTTCTGTTACATCTATCCAAGCGATTTACGTACCAGCCGATGACTATACTGACCCGGCTCCAGCGACAACATTCGCCCACTTAGATGCAACAACAAACCTTGAGCGTGCGTTAACAGAGATGGGTATCTACCCTGCCGTTGACCCACTTGCTTCTACATCAAGAGCATTAGCTCCTGAAATCGTAGGAGAAGAACACTATCAAGTTGCGACAACAATTCAAAGAACTCTTCAAAAATATCGTGAATTACAAGATATTATCGCCATCTTAGGTATGGACGAGTTAAGTGATGAAGATAAGAAAACAGTTGATAGAGCACGTCGTGTTCAATTCTTCTTATCTCAAAACTTCCACGTAGCAGAACAATTTACAGGTCAGCCTGGTTCATACGTACCAGTATCAGAATCAGTACAAGCTTTCAAAGGAATTTTAGAAGGTAAATATGACCACATTCCTGAAGATGCATTCCGTCTAGTTGGTGGAATTGAGGATGTATTAGAAAAAGCTCGCAAACTAGGAGTAGAAGTATAATACAAATAGGAGGTAAATAAATGAATACTTTAAGTGTAAGCATTGTTACTCCTAATGGAGAAGCTTATAGCGCTAAAGAAGCTTCTATGGTTGTATTAGGAACTACTAGTGGACAACTTGGTGTAATGGCTAACCATGTTCCTATGGTAGCGTCATTAAAGATTGGACCTCTTAAAGTGATTTTTCCTGATGGACGAGAAGAATATCTAGCTGTAAGTGAAGGATTTGTGGAGACACATAAAGGCGAAGTAACTATTATAGTTCAAACAGCAGAATTAGGTAAAGATATCGATGTTGAACGTGCTAAAAGAGCGTTACAACGTGCAGAAGATCGTCTTGCTAAAAAAGAAGATGGTCTTGATGTAAGACGTGCGGAATTAGCTTTAGCTAAAGCTTGTGCCCGTCTGAAGGTAGCTGAACAATTATAAGAAAAAATGTAGTTCATATTTATTATGGACTACATTTTTTTGGTTGTATACTAAATCCGGAGCATGGAAAAATTCCAGCCCCGGATTTCAATTTTTATATACAAAAAGACAAATATCCAATGAATAAAAGTGTTGTATAAACTTTGGTTGTATAAAAGAAGGGAATAATATAGTTAAAAATGGATTTGGAAATCCATTAAAAATAGCTCTATTAAAGATGTCAGAATGCCCTACATACCTTAGATTAAAGAAACAACGCTTCAAATGTAGAGAATGTAATTCTAAGTTTTGTGCTGAAACATTATTTGTACAAAAGCACTGCAGTATATCTAAAAATCTTATATTCCATATTATGAAGAATCTATCTAAAACATTATCTTTTAAGATATAGCTGAATTAAGTAATGTATCAGTATCTACAGTAGTAAGAGTAATGAAATCATGTAGAGAAGCAGCAGAAGTTAAGACTCATTCAAACCTACCAGAACACCTATGTTTCGATGAGATAAAGTCAACTAAAGATAGTAAAAATGGAATGAGTTTTGTATTCTTAGATGCTAAAACACATGACTTTATAGATATTGTAGATGGTAGAACACAACATATATTAAAACAATACTTTATGAGATATTCAAGAAAAGTAAGAAAGAAAATAAAAATGATCTATATAGATATTTACCCTCCTTATATGAATATGATTAGAGAGGGGTGTCAAAACACAATAGGGCTTGAACGGATGTGAAAGTCAGCCCTTGAGATGCGTGTTAATAACAAAGGGTTATACCCGAAGAGATAACAGGAGTGGTTCATATTTAAAAATATATTCCGGCTAAATTCTAGATATTTACCATTTTAGTTAAAGTTATCAGTGAAATCAGTAAATATTTTTATGTTATACTTTTAATGTAATATACATACTATTAAGTTAATTATCTAAATAAAAAAATTTTCCTACCTGTTTTTTAAGTATATTTTAAGTAAAATTTTAACTATATTTAAGGTGAAGCGAAAAAGGTTTTAAACTGCTATTTTAAGCTATATTCGTAATATATTAATTGATGAAAAATAATAAATTTGATATAATATGAAGTAAATTATTTATAATTTACATTAATTACAATATAATAATAATTAGATGATGAATGTAATACGTAAATAATCAGTATTATAGAAAGGAATATGTAATCATATGGAAAGAAAGGAAATATTTTCGATAAAGAAACTTAAAGTTGGTGCAGCATCGGTTTTAATAGGTACTGGTATTGTATTTTTAGGTAGTGAAGCATCTGTAGCTTTAGCTAATGAATCTGTTGTTGAAACTACTGTCAATAGAGCGAATAGTGACGATGTGGGTGATAATTCTGTAAACCTCAAAAATAGTCTTAATAATGATAAAATAGGTGTAAATTCTAGTACAACACCTCAACAAGTGGATACTAATTCTATAAAACCTACTGAAAATAATAGTAATTCATCTAATGTTTACACTACAAATGAAGTTAGTGATTTAGAAAATAAAACTAATACTGTAGATAAAAAAGATAAGGATATTGTTACTAATAAAAATAGTGAGAAGATTAGTAAACGATCTAAGAGATCATTAACAGATTCGGAAACAATTGATTATAGTGGCGTTAAAATTTCAGGTAAATTAACAAATTCTAAAACAGATTATGCTGTTGGGGAACAAATCTTAGGTTCTTATAATTTAGATGTTTCGTCACCATCAAAAATTGAAGATGGAGGATATATTTTAGTTACTGCTTCTAGTAATGAACCATTAGATACATTTGAAATCGGAACGAGTTTAAGAACTGAAAAAGTTAATGATAATCAGTATAAATTATATACTGGAGAATTATCAGGTGGAGCATATGTTAATATTAATGTTAGTTATAAATTAGAAAAATTTGAAACTGGAAAAAATTCAACTACAACTATAAAGGCTGAATTGTTTGATAAAAATAATACTTTAATCAAATCTACAGACTTTTCTAACACGAATACAACTGGTACGCCATATGTTTCAGTTGATACTAGAAATGGAATTCGTAGACAAACGTTATTAGAAACAAATCAACAAGAAACAGAAATTGATGTTTCTAAGAGTAAAGATTTACAATTAAGTTTAAAATCTACTAATAAAGAGGCAGCTGCAATTACAAAAATTGATCATGCTGTTGAATTGCCGGCAGGTGTTACTATTGCGCAAACTTCCCTAGATGCGGGATGGAGATTAGAAAATGGTGTTGCAAAATATACAAGAGTAGTACCTTCTTCAACAACGATATTTGCTAGTGGTGATAATACACAAAATGAACTGTTGCATTTAAATGTAAGTAATGGTGGAACGCCAGCAGAATTTTTAACAGGTAAAAAGTTAACATTTAAAGATAGTGCAACTTATACGGATAAATCCGGATTTACGAATACAACTTCAGACGATGTTACAGTAACGGTTCATGCTTTAAATCCTAAAAAATCTATTGATGGTTCTGACCCTGGAACTGTTGTTGGCCCAGTACCTACGAAGAGTAATGTTCAAGTAGATATTGCTAATATTACGATGGAGGGTGATAAATCTCGTGTCGTTAATATTGCAATGCCTTATGTTAAGACAACAACAGAAGACACCCGAAATATTAAATTATTAGGAGCTTATAAAGGCGCAAATGGGCCTGCAAGTGTAAAAGAAGTTGAAATTTCGATTGATAGTAATATTGATCAAAATCGTGCTATTGAATTTTATGCGATTTGGACTCCGACAGATGAAGGGAAATCTACCTTTGTTAGTTATCAAAATAATCCAGAAAGTTTAGGATTAAAGTCTACATTGACTTTTGAAGTATACTCTGTAGCGAATGGAACAGAAAAAAAGATTGGAGAGGTATCACTTCGTAAAGGAGATGCTGCAGACAAAGTAGCCTTGCCTGATGGTATAACAACAATAAGGTTAAGACCAAAAGGAAATATGCCATTAGAAGCTTCTGGACTACGTCAAGTTGGGTTATTCTTAAGTCAAGACTTAAAAGGATTAGAAGAAGCAAAAAAAATAGCTAAAGAAGGAAAAAAAGTTGAAAGTATCGTTACATCATCTGTGTATACATATGGATATGATGAACCAAAGGTTGATGTATCAAAAACAACCTTTGCAAATTCACGAGAAGCGATTAAGCTAGCCCCTACAACAAACCCTATTACTGCTACTTTAGCGGGGAACAAAACTCAAGAACTTAGTAGTCAATATGAAGTCTATGAGTATTCACCTAATGGATTAGGAAATCGTATTTATAATAAACAAATTTTTGATCGCAAAACGTATGTTAATTTACAAGATATTAATGCTAAAAATGCGAAGTTACTTGTAGAATTACCAGATGGATTTAGTTACGCAGGAGATGACGATTCTGTAAAAACTGTTGAAAATTATAATAATTCAGGAAAAACAGTTTTAGAAGTTACACCAAAGAATCAGAATTCAGAGTATACATTATCACCAAATTTACAGTTCAAAGTAGATAAATGGGTGGAATCAGGAAAATATCCAGTTAAATATACGTTAGTTTGGGATGAAGATGAAAGAGTAGTTGGAATTAATCCAAATAATGATTATGATGGTACAAATACAACAATAACGAACACGAGTAGTTTTACGTATGAATTACCAGTAATTAATAACTCAGCAACTCGATTAATGACACAAGTGACGGATCAAACGACAGATTCAAGTACTTATTCAACAGGAGCCTATAACTTAGCTCCAAATGATAAAGTGAAGTATCGTTTGTCATTAACAAACAGTTCAAATGCTGCTACTAGAAACAATGTAGTTATTTCAACATTACCACGAGTATCTGATAAAAATATTGTATTAAACTCAAAAGATCGTGGTTCACAATTTGATGTTCATATGACTGCAGCAGCGACAACTCCAGAAGGTTGGACTGCGTATTATTCAACTACACCAGTATCTGGAACAGCAGTTGACTTAGAAAAGACGATTACATTAACGGCTGATCAGGTTACAGATTGGTCAACCGTAACAGCAGTAAAATTTGTTTCTAATCAGGATGTTGCCTTAAAAGCGGGATCAACTGCAGCGTTCTATATTCCAGCAAAAGCAAGTAGTACTGCTACGAATAATCAAATTGCCGTTCTTAGTTCAGCAACACGTACAGATGGACAAGATACATTTAACGAAACAAATCCAGCTCGAATTTCAATTAAAATTGAAGATGTTAAAAAAGGTGCCGTTAAGGTAGCGTACGAAAATAAAGATAATGTTCCTATTAAAGATACTGTGACTGCTATCGAAAGTCGTGCCTATAAAAAAGGGTATGATGTGGATACTAAAGAATATAAACCTGATACTCTAATTGGAAAAGATGGAAAAGAGTATTACTTTGTAAAAGTGAAGGATTCCTCACCAAAACCAACAGGAACAATTGATAGCCCTGAGGTTACTGTAACTTATGTGTATGATTTACTATATGAAGAAATCACAAAAGCAACAAAACAAACGGTAACGTACGAAGGAGCGGGAAAAAAGACACCAGCCCCTAATGAACAAAAAGATTATATATTTACTAAAAAAACAAACAAAGTTACAAATGTAACAACATGGAATGAAGAAACACATACTTATGAATTCGTAACAACACCAAAAGTAGAAGGATACTATGCGGACAAAGCACAAGCAGGAGGAAAAGAGGTAACACCAACAAATCCAGAGGCAAGTGATAAAGTAGTGTATAAACCATTAGGAAAAGTAATCTTAGTGGACGAAGGTGGAAATGAAATTCCAAACACACCAAAACCTACTTATAAAAACAATCCAAATGATCCAACTCTTGGAGGAGAAACACCAATTCCAGAAATTCCAGACGGATATGAAATCAAACCAAAACAAGACGTACCAGGATTCAACCCAGAAGGAAAAGTAGTTACTCCACAAAAACCAGGAGAAGACACAAGAATCGTATTAGTGAAAGTAAATCAAAAAGCAACAGTTAAGTATGTTGTTGAAGGAACAGACACAGTTCTTCACAAAGATGAGTTAGAAGGTAAATCTGGAGCACCAATCGACTACACAACAGCAACTAAACTTGCAGAGTTGAAAGCAGGTGGATATGAATTAGTAACTGACGGATTCACAACAGCAACAGATAAGAACTATGATAATAATCCAAAAGTTGATCAAGAATTCTTGGTAACAGTAGCTAAGACAGTTCCTGTAACACCAACAACGCCACAAAACCCTAACGAAGATCCACAAAATCCTCAACCAGGAGACCCGATCAATCCTGAGAATCCAAGCGGACCAAAATGGACGAAAGAAGCTCTTGATAAACTAAACAACATCAAGTCAGTAACTCGTACAATTACTTACATTAAAGATGGTACAACTGAAGAAGTATCACCAACTGAAGCACCAAAATGGACTGATAAAGTAAGCTTCACACGTACAGTAGTTGTAAATCCAAAAGACGGTTCAGTAGTAGGATACGACACAACAGGTGACGGTATTGCAGACGTAGCAGCAACAGACACTACAAGCGGATGGAAAGCTGCAGGTACAGCTAAATTTACAGAAAAAACATCACCAGTTGTTAAAGGATATGTTGTAAAACCTAACCAAGATACACAAGGTGACTTAGTAGAAGCTGATGGATCTAAAGTTAAAGCATCTACAACAGACTTAACTGTAGACTCACCTAACCAAGATCTAAAAGTTAGATACGTACCAGTTGGAACATGGACTCCAAAAGTACCGGAAGGTGAAACACCAATTAATCCAATTCCATATCCAAACGATCCAACAGATCCAGGAAAAGTGGTAGATCCAAATAAACCAACGGATCCAAACGAACCAAATAAACCAAGTGTACCAGTGATTCCTCACATTCCAGGAACAACACCAAAAGATTCAGAAGGAAACCCACTGAAACCAGTAGATCCACAAGATCCATCTAAAGGATATGTACCACCAACACCTAAGACACCTACGGAAAACACTGAAATTAAGTATGAAAAAGATACTCAAAAAGATACTCAAAAAGCAACAGTTAAGTATGTTGTTGAAGGAACAGACACAGTTCTTCATACAGATGAGTTAGAAGGTAAATCTGGAGAAGCAATTAACTACTCAACAACAACTAAACTTGCAGACTTGAGAAAACTTGGATATGAATTAGTAACTGACGGATTCACAACAGCGCCAGATAAGAATTTCGATAAAGATACAAAAGTTGATCAAAACTTCGTTGTAACAGTGAAACCAAAAGTTGTAGACGTTCCACCATTTGATCCAACAAATCCGAACGATCAAAATACTCCGAAACCAGGTAAACCAATCGATCCAAATAATCCTGACGGACCAAAATGGACTGAAGAGTTAATCAAGTCACTAGAAACTACTAAACATGTTACTCGTACAATTTCTTATGTGAAAGAAGACGGAAGCAAAGTTGAGTACACAGACAAAGATGGAAACAAATCTACAGCTGATGTAACTGATAAAGTAACATTCACTCGTCCGGCTAAGATTAACGTTGTAACAGGTACTATCGAATATGGTAAATGGACTCCAGTAAACAACGATACTACATTTGATAAAGTAACATCACCAGTAGTACCAGGATACGTTCTGAAAGATCCAGCTCAAAAAGAAGTTGCAGCTACAGAAAACTTAACTGAAAACTCTAAAGATGAAAACATCAAAGTAGTTTACGTTCCAGTAGGAAAACTTGTACCGAAAGTACCAGAAGGTGTAACACCACCAACTCCTGTAACTGATACACCATACGAAAACGTACCAGGAGAACCAGGTAAAGTTGTACCACCAAGTTCAACGAAACCAATAGACCCACAAGATCCAAATAGTCCGAAAGTACCAGTGATTCCTCACATCCCAGGAACAACACCACAAGTGCCGAAAGATCCAACTAAACCAGTAGATCCAAACACTAACCCACTTGTACCGTTGAAACCGATTGATCCACAAGATCCATCTAAAGGATATGAAGTACCACCAGTACCAACAGATTCAACTACAAATACACCAGTTAACTACGTTAAAGATGGACAAAAAGCTATCACTAACTTCGTAGATAACAATGGTAAAGTAGTATCTGATCCAGTAGTAGATCAAGGAGATTCAGGATCTAAATTCACTAAGTCTGGTGAAGTAGAAAGCAAGATTAAAGAACTTGCTAAGAAAGGTTACGTTGTAACAAGCAACGAATACCCATCTGACGATAAAGACAGAGTATTTGATAATGATAAAGATAAAGATCAAATCTTTAACGTAAAAGTTACTCCACTAATTGTACCAACAGATCCAAACAGCCCTGATAAACCAATGGTTCCAACTGACCCAACGAAACCAGTAGGTCCAAATAACCCACTAAGACCAGTAACACCATCTACACCAGAACCAGGAAAACCAGTATTCCCAGAAGATCCAAACAGTCCAGTATGGCCTGAAACAGTGAAAGATATGGTTACAGAATCTTCTGCAGCTCGTACAATCACTTATGTAGATCAAAACGGAAAAGAAGTAGCAGCTACTCACACTGAGACTATCAAGTTCAAACGTAGTGCTAAAGTTAACCTAGTAACTGGAGAAATCACTTACGGTGAGTGGTCAGTAGTAGGTGACGATACTATCTTAGATGGTAACAAGTTACCGAAAGTGGATGGATACATCGCTCGTGGTGGAGATATCAAAGAATCTCAAGAAGATATCAAAGCAACAGTAGGTACAAACATCACTCAAACAGTAGTTTACGACAAACTTGGTTCATGGGTACCGAAAGTACCAGAAAATGCGACACCAGTGCCACCAATCACATATCCAAACGATCCAACAGATCCAACTAAACCAGGAACAGATAAACCACGTGTACCTCACGTACCAGGATTTATCCCTGTAGGCCCAGATGGAACTCCACTGAAAACAGTAGATCCGAAAGATCCATCTAAAGGATATGAAGTACCAGACGTGCCGACAGATCCAACTAAGGATACTCCAATCAGCTATGTACCGGTAACTCCAGAAAAACCAACACCAGAAAGAATAAATCCAAAACCAACTCCGGTTGTTCCTGTACAACCAGAAGGACCAGTAACTCCGGCAACACCGAAAGCACCAGCTAAAGCAGGTCGCCTAGCAAATACTGGTACAACTGAAACTAACACAGGATTAGCAGGATTAGGATTAGGAATCTTAGGTGTACTACTTGCAGCAGCAAGACGTCGTAAATAAAAACTAAGATAAATCTTAGAAATTCAAGTTAGTTTCTTAACCTAACTAGAATGAGAAGAACACCCTCGATATTTTTCGAGGGTGTTTTTTGTGAAATATGATAAGCTATTTGATATTTAATCAATAGGGGAGATTTTATAATCAGTAAGCGTCTAATAACGAGGTATATTAAATAAGAGCCTTTCGCGAGCCTGTGAAAAAAGTCTGTAAAAATAACCCTCCCTATGTTAAACTGAAATTACATAGGGAGGGTAAAAAAGAAGACTTAAAAACAATATATAATGTATCAACAGGAGAACAAGCCAAAAACACCCTAGATATAGTAGCGGATAAATAGAAAAGTAAATATCCAAAACTAATGAGTAGCTGGTATTCGGAATGGGATGCAATAACACCAATATTTAAATTTAGTGTAAAAGTAAGAACAGTAATATATACAACAAATGCAGTGGAAAGTGTAAATTTAAGATTAAGAAGCATGAATAAGAAACGATCAGTCTTTCCGAATAAAGTATCATTAGAGAAAGCTTTATATCTAGCTGTAGAAAAAATTGTAAAAAATGTACAGGAGCTATAAGAAATTGGGGACAAATATATAGAGAGTTAAGAATAATGTATGAGGATAGGATATAAATAAAATAAAGCAGCTTTAATTCTCTTGCCGAATCTAGATTTTACGTCTTTAATTGGCGAGGGCAAGGGCTTCACCTTATAAAATCCTTGGCAAGTAAGCCTTGAAAAACCTAAAATAGACTCTAGAGAATAAAAGTCGCTTAAAGTAATTAAATCTATAAAAATTAAATATTATAAACTAGTAAATTTTGATTAACATAAATAATTTACAGAGTTTTATTCACACTCCCTAAGTATTTGATTCTTTCCTGCCTCATCTTTTGTCGATGCTTGATAAACTGCTTTTAAATCTTATGATATTTCTATTTTATCTTTTGATCTTACTTTTAGCAAAACATTTCTTATTACATGTATCCAGCATGTTTGATACTTTTCTTTAGGAAAGGATTCTTCAAGCTTTTCTTTTATTCCTTTTAATCTATCTGTGACAAACAATAGTACTCTATTTAAACCTCTTTTCTTAATATCTTCTAATATATCTTTGTAGTTTTCTGGTGATTCTGTTGGAAATAATTCATATGATAGGATTTCTTTTTCTCCGCTTATTGTTATTCCTATTAATATATATAGTGCTTCTTTTCCTACTGTTCCTCTTTTTACACTAATATATGTTGAGTCTGCATATACTACCACATAATCTTTTGTTATTTTTCTTGAATGATATTCTTTAACTTTTTCATCTAATTGTTTAGTTATAACACTTATTGTTTGCGGTGAATAATAGTGTCCATACAATTATTCTACAATTTTATCTATTTTTCTTGTAGTCATACCTCTTTTATATAGTAATATTATTATTTCTTCTAAATTTTGTGTGTTTCTTTTAAATGGTACTAATGTTTGAGGTGTAAATTCACTATTTCGCTCTCCTGGTACTTTTATTGATAGTTTCCTATATCACTATATATTGTTTTTGAATAACTTCCATTCCTTGAATTTCCTGTATTATATCCTTCTACTGAATGTTTTTCATAATTTAAAAATCCTGTAAGTTCAGCTTCTAATACTGTGGTTATAGCTTTTTCTACTTCAGCTCTAAATATTTCTGA
>ERZ1699257.142-NODE-143-length-22904-cov-6.028274_pt1 | contig 22904 bp, 27 predicted proteins | sample MGYA00581521_ERZ1699257 | MGnify/ENA primary metagenome ERZ1699257 (study PRJEB42319, sample SAMD00040330) | human oral metagenome | material: saliva | host: Homo sapiens | study: EMG produced TPA metagenomics assembly of PRJDB4115 data set (Metgenomic analysis of... | reverse complement strand
GCTAAACACAATTTGAAACTACATGATATAACACCCTTTGTCAAAGGACAATTCTCAAACGAACGTGGTTTAGAAATCAAAACATATATAAACCAACACAAAATCAAAAATTATGTCGTCATTGATGACGAAGAATTTTCAGACTTCGAAAAACATCTCGATATGTCTAGGTTCGTGCAAACTACTTTTGGCAACGAAACCACTACTATCGAAACCGAAGGTTTAAATAAAAATGTCGCTAAAAAAGCGATTGAAATTTTGAATAAAGGATGTGACAAAGAATGACTATTATGGAAAAAATGGATAATTTGATTAAAAAATTAGAATCAAATGACCAAAAATTTATTGAGAAATTAAATAAAGATTTTGAGGAATTCACAAAGAAATCTGATAATAGAAAAGGAATAGAAAATGACTGAATCAATATTAAACAAAATCATTCAAAAAGAAAAAGAGCTTGATTCATTGCATTCTGAATTAAAAAAATATATTAACTCCAAAACTTTTTCAAACAAAAATATCAAACAATTCATCAATCATCTAATCACTTATATTGAAATTCCTAAATGCAAAAGAATTTTAAAAATATTTATTGAAAACGATCTATTTTCTTTAGATATCAATCAAAAACATCCAAATTTACCAAAATACTTTAATTTCACTCTTGATAACCCTAATACTATCGTAAATCTAAACAATCAAATTGTCAATTTTAACTCTATTGATTTTGTAAAAATAGGTGAATTCAAAAATGATAAAGGTAATATCATTACACCTATCTCAAGAAAAATTTATGAATTAGAAATTACAAAAAATGATGATGACATCATTACAAATATTGATTTCGAAATCTACTAAATAAAAATAAGAAAGGTAATTCACAATGACATTCACATGGAAAGACGCTGCTCAAGTAGTAAAACAACTACAAATCAAATATCAAATCCCAATTTTTGCGATGACTTACAAAGGCACTTGCAGCTGTTGTGCCACACCATCAGAACTTAATGATGAAGCATACCTAACAAATGATATCAAAGATAAATCTTGGGACGAAATTGACTCATACATTATCTTCAAAAATGCCCACAACTGTGGCGGTGAAGCCGATATGGATTACAAATTCGCAGTTGTTTATGATGATATCTTTGGAAAAATGAAAAAGACACAATACATTCAATACAAATTGAGTAACAAATTCTCAAAAGAACAATTGAAAGAATGTCTAACCGAATTTGTTAACGCTGTGAACAAAGAATCGTTCACTCAATACAAATTGGACATTCCTGAAGATACAAGTTATTGCGTGACTATTGAAAAAATCTAAGGGAAGGATTTCAAAATGTCTAAAAAATTAAAATTGTTTTTAATCACATTAGCTTCTTTTCTGTTCAGTATCATAATGATGTCGATTTTTTATGTATTGTCTTATCTTGACATTCAAAAATATCCAACAGATCTTTTTCATATCATCACTATGGATTCAGATAGCAAATTGATACTTTTAATTTCTCTAAACATAGTATATACACTCGTATTATTTTTAAATACCTTCATTAACTTATATATAATTTTTATTGATAACAAAAATAGCACACCAAATAAAGGAAATTAACATGTCTAACAAAAAATACATCCTACACATCGGTTTCCCCGAAGATCCTCGAATTCAAAATCTAAAGAATCTTTATGCTGCAAATGATATCAAAAAGATTATCAATTCAGTTGAAAGTGAAGTCCATATCTTAGCACCATTAAAACTAAAAACAAGACGAGATTTGTACCAAAATCTTAAAAGACATACAAATAATCCAATTGTTTCAATCTTATATCCAATGACCTACATGGATTTTGAAGACTTCTATTATTCGCATGATGAAAACGAAATCAAAGATGCTTACTCACGTATGCAACCACCTGTCAAAACAATCGATTGTGACGAAATTGATTTACCTGAAAACCAGGAATCACTTTATGACGCGCTCATGAATTTATGTCTACGAAAATCCAGATGTAGATCAACATGAATCTAAACATCATAAAGAAACCATTTCAGAACATATGGTTTTAGTCGCAGAAGAAATTACAAATTATATCAGTGAAATGTGTAAAATGCCTTTGGAAAATAATAAAGATTATAATATTCTAGCTACATCAGCCACTTATCACGATTTAGGCAAATATTGGACCAAACGATATGACAAAGACAAAATTAATTTCAACAACCATGAAAACGTCTCAGCTGTCATTTTTGTGTCTGAAATGTTGTTATTGCAAAAACAATACGAACAATATGCTCAAGATTTTCAAACAAAAACTGATGAAGAAATCTGGTATTCTGATGAATTAGATGAACAATTGCTTTATTATAATGATATCAAACATTATTTCGACGAATTCCTAAAAAAGACGACACAGATCATTTTGAATCATATGTTTATCAAAAATGAATCAGTATCTGAAAAAGCATTAAAACGACGTCAATTAACTGATGACGAAATTGATTATTTGTTATTATTTTCAGTCGCTGATAATAGATGTCGAGTTGTTTAGAAAGGAAATCAAATGCAAACAACATTTAAAGAAAACATTAAAAATTTAATGTTAAAAAATATCGATTATTTAGTTGAAAAATTCACCAATCAAATTTGTTCAGATCCAGACCAAGTTGAAGGTGAATGGATTCATCTAATCTACAATAATTTGGATATTGAGTATCTAAATATCTATAGTTTACACTATATTTCAGATACATTGAGTATAAGAAAATCCATTTATTTATTTGAAATTCAAACAGATGACATCAAATATGAATATGATCAATTAATCAAAAATCAATCATCAAAACATATTGATGATAATCTAAAAACAAAACTTTATCATCAAGCCATCAAAAAAGTTTTGGAAATTGAGATCGATTACATCTGATTAGCTTAAAAAGGAAATCAAAAATGATAAACAACATTGAAAATTTACTTAAAATTACTAAAATTGTGAATATAATCAATTCAGGTTTATGTAAAGAAAAATACGAAACATGGTCAAAACATCCAAGCCCAATGATTCGCTATACTTTAGTATGTAACAATTATAAACCAGAATTATTTATTCATGACGATAACACAATGATTCGTTCAAAAGCATTACAAAAACGACCTGATTTACAAAAAGAATCATTACAAAATATCATTACTGATCCTAAAAAATTAGAATTTATCGAAAAAGTACTGAGTAAACAAATCTATATTGACATTGATATTTTAAAAACATTTGTATCAAATTGTAAAAAATACAATTCAGATATTTACTACGAACCTTACGAAATCAAAATAAAAGGTAATCAAATTAAATTATCAAAAGATGAAGAAAAAATGAGTCCATACGAACTATACAAAATTGGTAATCCAGGATGGGCTCGTGACTTCAATTCTGAAGCCATTCAAGGTGTACTTGAAATATCTGAGTTTTTAGATGTCGATGACGAAGATTTTAAAAGTATTTTCACACCTGAAATTGAACCCAAAGGTGGAAAAATTGTAATTGGACAAAACGTAAAAAGGAATCAAAATAATGACAAAAACATTTAAAGAAAATATCAAAAACTTCATGCTAGACAACATCAATTCTCTAGTTGAACAATTCAAAAACCAAATTTGTGAAGACCCAGATCGTTTATATAATGACTTGGTATATCTAATTTATAAAGATTTGGATATTGAAAATTTAAAAATTGACAAATTTGAATATACATTTGACAATAACGAAATGCAAATTATATCACTAATTGAAATTCTAACAAATGATATTGGTGATGAATATGATAAATTAGTCGATGAACAAATATATAATTATATTGACCAATATCTAAAAGACAAACTATATACCAAAGCTATCAAAAAAGTTTTAGAAATCGAAATAAACTCCATCTAATCCATTTAGAAAGGACATAAAATGCACCACTACATCAAATTTGATTTCGATTTAGAATATGGAATCGGACTTCCAGTTCTAATTGAAATTGACATAACAACAAAAGAAAAATTACAACAATATTTTCAAAAAGAATATTCAGATGATGATTTTATCTCATTTGACGAAAACTATGTAACCGTCAATTCAATCCTTAAATCTCTTGAATTTTTTGAAACAGAAACTCCAATCCCATTAGATTTCAAATCAGAATATATTCTCAACATTTTGTTGAACTATTTTGAACAACCTTTTGAATTCAGTGAAATTGAAGAAATTGAACCTAAAACAATCCATCGTCTAACACCATCGGAGTTGAGAATTGAAGCTTTTATTACTCAAGCAAAACCGTTCCTTGAGAAAGAACAAGCCGATCCTAGATATGACTCAGCAGCAGCACTAACACGTCTAGGTCAAGACCCTAGACTTTTCTCAGATATTGAAAACGCGATTACTTCTGCTGAATTATTTGGTATTTGTCCAGATTGCGATGCTGTTATGCACGAAGAAGGTTGTATTGTTTGTCAAAATTATGAAAGTTGAGGTTAAATTATGCTAATTAGAAAATTCAACTCAATTGACGAAATTCACAAAATATGGAATGATGAAACATGGATTAAATACAACAAAATTGAACGTCTCATGATCAGTGGACATGTAATTTTTACTGATAAGCAAAAAGATGAATTGTTCCCTGACATTCCAGATTATGCAATCATTGAAGATGAAGTTTATAAATTAGAAGAATTATCTCATCTAGAAATAACACCATTCAGAGGTATCGATAGTTCTAGTTATTGTGAAATTGAATTAACGAAAGTCAAAGACATCGAAGAAAAAAACAAGATTATCAAATTATACAAATCTAATCAAAAAACCATACACGAACTGAAAATCGCACCAGAGTATTTCGAAAAAGTATTATCTAAAGAAAAAACTTTTGAATTCAGATACAATGATAGGAACTATAAAATTGGGGATATCCTTAATTTGAAAGAATATTCAGACGGTGAATATACAGGTCGCGAAAAATCTGTTCAAATCACATACATTCTTCAAGATTTTGAAGGATTACAAAGTAATTATGCAATTCTTTCAATTAAACATATTTAAAATAGCGTCTTACGACGCTATTATTTTGTACCAAAATCGATTCGGATTTTAGAAAAATCAAATGAATCAAAGGAGACACCAAAATGGAATCAACACAAGAACATATTGTAGCTAAAGACGCTGTTGAAAATATAAGATACCAAAACCCAATTAACAAAAAAATGAAACAATATATTCAATTTTTGGGTATCAATCCTGAAAATCTAGACTTAGACCAAGTCGCTGAAGACATTAGAAAGGTTAATAGTAATTAATCATGAGCGAATATTTTGACATTAACGGAACTGCGATGATTTATATCACAGACTCAAAATCAATCAGAGAGTCAAAAAACACTGAAGAAGCAAATCTCAAAATCAACAAAGAATGTAAAAACATTATTGAAACATTCAAAAACAAGCTTCAAAAATTAGCAAAAGCAAATCTAGATGTTTTTGACGAAATTTCATTTGAAGGGTTCTATCCACTAGGTGTGGACATTCGTTGTTTCCAAAATCACGCACATGGTCCTTCCAGCTATTTAGAAAATAGTGAAGGTAAATACATCCATGTCCACCATACTGCAACACTCACAATCAACGGAACCATCGAAACAGATGATTACGAAGAACATAAACAATTGTTTATTGACGCAATCAAAAAACTTCATGAAGAATACCCTGTGTTCCGTCTAAATTTAATCACCATGTGGGAAGGTCAACAAGATGCTATTATCTATAGTGGAGACCAATTGTACGACATCACAACAGTACCTTTAACTAATCATCAATCTTGACAAAATCTAATTTTATGATATAATAAGATTAATCAATATAACATAAATTTCAACGCTTCTGAGTGCAACTTGGAGGCGTTAATTTTACCAATAGAAAGGAAATTTTATGGGATTAAAACATCTTGAAGACGTAACTTACTTCCGTCTCAATAACGAAATCAACCGTCCTGTTAATGGACAAATCATGCTTCATAAAGATAAGGAAGCCTTGGATGCCTTCTTTAAAGAAAATGTAGTTCCAAACACTATGGTTTTTGATTCAATCAAAGATAAAATCAACTACCTCATTGAACACAACTACATCGAAACAGCCTTTATCAAGAAATACCGTCCAGAATTCTTGGAAGAATTGCATCAATTTATCAAAGACCAAAACTTCCAATTCAAGTCTTTCATGGCAGCTTATAAATTTTACAATCAATATGCCTTAAAGACTAATGACGGTGAATATTATCTTGAAAGTATGGAAGACCGCGTCTTCTTTAACGCCCTTTATTTCGCTGATGGCAATGAAGCTGTTGCCATCGATATTGCCAATGAAATCATCCACCAACGCTACCAACCTGCTACTCCTTCCTTCTTGAATGCTGGACGTGCTCGTCGTGGTGAATTGGTATCATGTTTCCTGATCCAAGTAACTGATGATATGAACTCTATCGGACGTTCTATCAACTCAGCTCTTCAACTTTCACGTATCGGTGGTGGTGTGGGAATTACTCTCAGCAACCTTCGTGAAGCTGGTGCACCTATCAAAGGCTATGAAGGAGCAGCTTCTGGGGTCGTTCCAGTTATGAAACTTTTCGAAGATAGCTTCTCTTACTCAAACCAATTGGGTCAACGTCAAGGTGCTGGTGTTGTCTACCTCAACGTCTTCCACCCAGATATTATCGCCTTCCTTTCAACTAAGAAAGAAAACGCCGATGAAAAAGTTCGTGTAAAGACCCTTTCACTTGGTGTTGTAGTACCCGATAAATTCTACGAATTGGCTCGTAAAAATGAAGAAATGTATCTCTTCAGCCCATACTCAGTAGAGCTTGAATACGGTGTGCCATTTAACTACATCGACATCACTGAAAAATACGATGAATTGGTCGCAAATCCAAATATCCGCAAGACAAAAATCAAGGCGCGTGATTTGGAAACTGAAATCTCTAAATTGCAACAAGAGTCTGGTTACCCTTATGTCGTCAACATTGATACGGCTAACCGTGCAAATCCTGTTGATGGTAAGATTATCATGAGTAACTTGTGTTCTGAGATTCTTCAAGTCCAAGAACCAAGCTTGATCAACGATGCTCAAGAATTCCTTCAAATGGGAACAGATGTTTCATGTAACCTTGGTTCAACCAACGTGGTCAACATGATGACTTCACCTGACTTTGGTCGTTCTATCCGTGCTATGGTTCGTGCCCTTACTTTCGTTACAGATAGTTCACACATCGTAGCTGTTCCTACCATCGACCACGGAAATAGCCAAGCTCATACCTTTGGTCTTGGTGCAATGGGACTTCACAGCTACCTTGCCCAACAATTGATTGAATATGGATCGCCTGAGTCTGTTGAGTTTACAAGCATCTACTTCATGCTCATGAACTACTGGACCTTGGTAGAATCAAACAATATCGCGCGTGAACGTGGTATTACCTTCCATAACTTTGAAAAATCAGACTATGCTAACGGAAGCTACTTTGACAAGTATATTACAGGCGAGTTTGTTCCAAAATCAGACCGTGTTAAAGAACTCTTCAAAGATGTCTTTATCCCAAGTGCTGCTGACTGGGCTGAACTTCGCGACAAGGTTCAAGCAGATGGTCTTTACCACCAAAACCGCCTTGCTGTAGCACCAAATGGTTCTATCAGCTATATCAACGACGTTTCTGCTTCTATCCACCCGATTACGCAACGTATCGAAGAACGTCAAGAAAAGAAAATCGGTAAAATCTACTATCCTGCTGCTGGCTTGTCAACAGAAACCATTCCTTACTACACTTCTGCTTACGACATGGATATGCGTAAAGTGATTGATGTGTATGCTGCTGCAACTGAGCACGTGGACCAAGGACTTTCACTCACCCTCTTCATGCGTAGTGACATTCCAAAAGGTCTTTACGAATGGAAGAAAGAAAACAAACAAACGACACGTGACTTGTCTATCCTTCGTAACTATGCCTTTAACAAGGGTATCAAGTCTATCTACTACGTCCGTACCTTTACAGATGATGGTGGAGAAGTCGGTGCTAACCAATGTGAAAGCTGTGTGATTTAATCTTTGCTTGAGGAAACTACATTTTCTCAGATTAGTGATTCATTCACCCTGCTAAACTAAACTAGAATAAGCATCTATACTATGAAATAACAAAAAGTCGGGCTTCCGACTTTTTGTGCGATACTCCTCTAGAATTATGATAAAATAGAAGTAATTGTGAGTTCGCAATACTAAACACAGAAAGAGATTTCAAAATGGAAACTTACTACAAAGCCATTAACTGGAATGCCATCGAAGATGTCATCGACAAATCAACTTGGGAAAAACTGACGGAGCAATTCTGGCTTGATACACGTATTCCTTTGTCAAATGACTTGGATGACTGGAGAAAGCTATCAAATGTAGAAAAAGACTTGGTTGGAAAAGTCTTTGGTGGTCTAACCCTTCTCGACACTATGCAATCTGAAACTGGGGTTCAAGCCCTTCGCTCGGACATCCGTACACCACATGAGGAAGCTGTTTTCAATAACATCCAATTTATGGAATCTGTCCACGCTAAATCTTACTCATCAATCTTTTCTACCTTGAATACTAAGGCTGAGATTGAAGAAATTTTCGAATGGACCAATACCAATCCTTACCTACAAAAGAAGGCTGAGATTGTCAACGAAATCTACCTAAACGGTAGCCCACTTGAAAAGAAAGTTGCCAGTGTCTTCCTCGAAACTTTCCTCTTCTACTCTGGTTTCTTCACTCCCCTCTACTATCTCGGTAACAACAAGCTAGCCAACGTTGCGGAAATCATCAAATTAATTATTCGTGATGAGTCTGTTCACGGAACCTACATCGGATATAAATTCCAACTCGGTTTCAATGAATTGCCTGAAGAAGAGCAAGAAAAACTCAAAGAATGGATGTACGACCTTCTCTACACTCTTTATGAAAATGAAGAAGGTTATACAGAAAGTCTCTATGATGGTGTTGGTTGGACGGAAGAAGTCAAAACCTTCCTTCGCTACAATGCCAACAAGGCACTCATGAACCTGGGACAAGATCCACTCTTCCCAGATTCAGCTGATGATGTCAACCCAATCGTTATGAACGGTATTTCAACAGGAACATCTAACCACGACTTCTTCTCTCAAGTCGGAAATGGTTACCTTCTTGGCGAAGTCGAAGCCATGCAAGACGATGACTACAACTACGGTTTGGACTAATTCACTTATCCCAGAACTGATAACAAATATCATGGTTTGTTTAAAACAACCATGATATTTTTGTTTTTGTTTTCTTTTGTTTTTTAAATTGATTGATTGAATACTTTATGATAAAATAGTAATAGAAATAGAGGTGATAACGATGTTAAAGCAGGAAAAACTAGATAATATTCTAGAAACGGTAAATACAAAGGGAACTATTACTGTAAAAGAAATCATGACTCGCTTGGATGTATCAGATATGACTGCTAGACGCTACTTGCAAGAGTTGGCAGACAAGGATTTACTTGTTCGGGTGCACGGGGGAGCTGAAAAAATTCGCACAGGTTCTATTTTAAACAATGAACGTTCTAATATTGAAAAACAAAGCTTACAAATCGCAGAAAAACAAGAAATCAGCCGTTTTGCAGGCCATTTGATTGATGAAGGGGAAACCATTTTTATCGGTCCAGGGACAACCTTGGAATCTTTTGCCCGTGAACTTCCAATTGATAATATTCGTGTTGTAACAAACAGTTTACCAGTCTTTCTCATCCTAAACGAACGAAAACTAACAGATTTGATTTTAATTGGTGGGAATTACCGCTCTATCACTGGAGCCTTTGTGGGAACACTAACCTTGCAAAACTTGGCCAATCTACAATTTTCTAAAGCCTTCGTTAGCTGTAATGGTATTAAGGACAATGCGATTGCGACCTTTAGTGAAGAGGAAGGTGAATCTCAACGCATCGCCCTCAATAATTCCAATAAAAAATACTTACTAGCTGACAATAGTAAGTTCAATAAATTTGATTTTTATACCTTCTACAATATCTCTGATATTGATACCATCGTTTCAGATTCTAAACTGAGCAAAGAAACGTTTGAACAACTTTCAAAACAAACAAAAATTATTCTTTCTAAACCATAAAACTGAGAATTGATAAAATATAAAATGCGTCATATCAAGAAAATAAGAATCTTGATATGACGCATTTTTTGATGAAGATTTTTACAAAGAGTTTCCTAGATTCTTTATGATTGTTGAAACGGCATAAAATCTGAATCAAAGGAGATATTATCCCGTTCTTCAGGACTGATAAAATTTAAAAAGATATTTTTAAATTCTTCTAGCTCATAGTCTGAATGGCAAATCCATTCTTTACCGGTACAGACATACCATTTCCCAAGTTTTTTCAGCTCCTCATTAGTCAAACAAGGTATTTGAGAACATTTATCAAAATTGATAATATAAACTTTTTCATAAATTGATTAGATAAAATCTTTGAACATCTTTTGCCTCACTAGAATTCTATATCTAATTACTAATTCTACTAGCCTATAATTTGACTTTCCGCTACTTTCTTGTACCAGTGAGCTGATTTCTTAGGATAACGTTCTTGAGTTTCAAAGTCTACATAAAAGAGACCGTAGCGTTTTTCATAACCGTTTGACCAAGAGAAGACATCCATCAATGACCAGATGAAGTATCCTTTGACGTTTGCACCATCAGCAATAGCATCAGACAAGACTTCCAAGTGTTGTTTCACATAATCAATACGACCATCATCGTAAACAGTATTATCGACGAACTCATCTTTATAACCAAGTCCATTTTCAGTGATGTAAATCTTCTTGTAGTTAGAATAATCTTTCTTCACACGCATGATTTGGTCATACAAACCTTGAGGGTAGATAATCCAATCCCAATCCGTACGTGGTACATAGTCAGGAGCTACACGACGACCAACACCTTTGATTTGGTATTTAGAGCTTCCTTTCTCACCCTTACCATTATGGATAATTTCAGTTTCTCCATCAAATGCTTCCATCCAGTCACTCATATAGTAATTGATTCCAAGGAAGTCATTCAAGTCTTTTGCAGCTTCTAATGCTGTGAAATCTTCTTCACGAAGATCTAAGCTACCACCATTGACTGATAAGATATGGTTGACACCTTCGATCGTTTCAGCTGAATAACGACCTAGATAAGTTGCATCCAAGATAAATTTATTGTGAATAATATCTTCCAACTCTGCTGCACGAACATCTGCTGGATTTTTAGGATCTAAAGGATACTTGGTTGGCAGAGCATGAACAACCCCAATTTCACCTTTATAACCTTTATCTTTATATAGCTTGACTGCACGCGCATGAGAAACCATCATATTGTGGTGCGATTGGAAGACTTTGGCAAGGTCGTACTGAATTCCTGGAGGGAATTTACCAACCAAGTATTGACCATCACCGATTGGTCCAATTTCATTAAAGGTTGTCCAATAGTTAACTTCTGGGAATTCTTCAAAACAGAAAGCCGCGTATTCTACAAAGTGTTCAATATTTTCACGGTTTAAGAAGTCTCCATTTGAGTGGAGAGCTTCTGGCGTGTCAAAGTGATGAAGAGTTACAAAGGGCTCAACATGACGTTTGTGACACTCTGCAAATAGATTATGATAAAACTCAACACCTTTAGCATTTACTTGACCATAACCAGTCGGGAAAATACGTGACCAGGCAATAGAAATTCGAATACCATTGACACCATACTCTTCTGCTAGCTTGAGGTCAACTGGATATCGATTGTAAAAGTCACTGGCTGGTTCTGCAGTGTACCAGTAGTTATCTTCAAGATATTTATCCCACGCTACTGGTCCTTTACCATCAGTATGTGTAGCACCTTCTGCTTGATAGGCAGCTGTTGCGCCACCAAAAATAAAGTCTTTTGGTAATGTTTTTGTCATTTTTTTCACCTATTTCTTGATTTAAATAAAGTAAAAGTGAGAGGAGAGGAGTCAGTGAGCCATCCTTCTCCATCTCACTTTTTGTACCAAGTCACCGAATTGTGACATGAGGAGGTAAAACGTTATCTTTTTACCAACGAATTAACAAGGCGATTAGGAAATTCGCCATAGCGATTTCCGTAACGATAGGAGACTATTTCAGAGTCCCTAGCCTTAATCGAATTGTGACATGAGGAAGTAAAAACGATGTCTTTTTACCGACGAATTAATAAGGCGATTAGGAAATTCAACATAGTGATTTCCGTAACGAGAGGAGACTATTTCAGAGTCCCTATCGTTAATCAAATTGCGCTTGTACAAATGCTAGAGCACCTTTTCCATCACGAGTTAATTTGATGTATTGAGCGCCTTCTGTTTTCGCAAGTTTAATACCGAGCTTATCTGTTTCTGCTTTCATGTCTTCAAAGTTTGAAGCAACTTGAGGGGCAAGGATAACTAGATCAAACTCTGGTAACATTTCACGGTGAGCACCATAGCCACCTGCTGCTGCTTTCACAGGGACATTGTATTCTGCAGCTGCCTTGTTCAAAGCATTTGCAAGAAGTCCACTTGTACCTCCACCTGCACAGAGAACGAGGACATTTGTTTCTTCAGTGATGGTATTTTGTGTTGCTTCTACACCCGCTTTTTCAAGAATAGCATCTGCTTTTGCAGTGTTGAAGTTGGCAGCAACTTTTTCTTTCAATTCATCATTAGATTTACCTGAACGTTCTTCTTCAAGAATTTGTTCATCATAGACTTTAAGGAATGGGTAATAAATAACTACGTCAACCACAATTAGAAGGGCAGCAAGAATGAATGATAGCACTTGGAAGTTAGTTCCAAGAACTAGACCTAGTGGAGCTGGAGTTGTCCATGGTAGATTAGCAGTGAATGAGTTCATTCCAAGAGTTTCAATAAAGAATTTGAAAATCCATACGTTTGCGATTGGAGCAAAGATAAATGGAATGAAGAAGATTGGGTTCAATACAAGGGGGGCACCAAACAAGATTGGTTCATTTACACCGAAGAAGGTAGGAACTACTGAAGCACGTCCGATTGCACGGTTACGTTTTGATTTCGTTAACCACATGAACATGAATGGAACAACCAGTGTCGCACCAGTACCACCCATGGTAACGATAAACATTTGTGTACCAGAAGTAAGAATCTTGTCAGCGTGCATACCTTGTTGGAGAAGGTTCAAGTTGACTTCGGCATTGGCATAGGTAATAGCTGCGATAGCTGGTTCAACGATAGATGGACCATGGATACCAACAAACCAGAAGAAAGCAAAGGCACCAAAGATAATCGTAATACCTAGATAACCATCAGCAGCAGAGAATAATGGTGCAAAGAATTTACCGATTGATTCAGCTACGCTTGCACCAACAAAATGACGAGCTAGTAAATCAAGAGCATAAAGAGAAACAACTGATAGAGTGAATGGAATCACATCTTTAAAAACTTGTGAGATATTAGGTGGAACTTCGTCAGGCATACGAATAGTGACGTTGTTCTTAACACAAACCTTATAGATGGCTACAGTAACAAAGGCAGCAAGGAAGGCTGAAAGCAAACCTTTTGTCCCCAAGAATCCAGTAGCTAGGCCATTTTCGATAGGATCAGCTGCCAACATCAACAAACCAACAATCGCTGCTAACAGTGTTGACATATAGTTGATTTGATTGGTTTTCTCCATGCTACGGTTTACTGAGTCAGTCAATGACTTAGCTGTTGTACCAGCTACCAAGAGAGCCAGAATACCCATAGAATAGCTATAAGGTTTCATCAGAAAGGCTACAACTTCATCAGACCATTTAAAGCCCCATGAGTTTGGTACAAAGGCAATCAAGATAAAAATACTTGAGAAGAGAATAACAGGCATACCTGCAATGAAACCATCACGAATGGCACGAAGGTAGATATTACGAGATAGTTTCTCAAAGAAAGGCTTTCCTTTCTCAATAAATGCAATTAATTTATTCATTACTTAACTCCTCTCTTGTAGAGTTCAATTAAATGGTGCATCAAATCTTTTAATAAGATAGTTGTCATCAAGTGGTCTTGGCCATGCATCATGGTTACACTATAGGCTAAGTCCTCACCTGAAGCTTCCTTAGCCAATAGACTTGTTTGCGCGTGGTGAGCCTCTGCAATGCAAGAACCAGCTTCCTCGACTAAGCTATCTGCTTTCGCAAAATCGCCAGCTTCAGCAGCTTTCAAGGCTTCCAATAGTTTTGAACGAGCATCGCCAGCATAGGCTACGATTTCAAAACCTAACAATGTTACTTCTTCTCTATTCATGATAGAATTCTCCTTAGGTATTTTTAATTAAATTTTTATGACAATAAACGTTGGATATGTAGAACTAGATAAACTCGTTCACTTTTATACAAATCAAGACCCGTATGTTGCGTAATCACATCATAGATCTTGGAACCAATCTCGAACGCTTTTGGATAGGATTGTTTAATATGATCTTCCATATCCAGAAGTGATTGGTTATCATCTCTAGATCTGTCTAAATAATCCAAGAAATAATTCAAATGTATCATAAAACGATCATAGAAATGATTATTCTCTTTGGTTCGTTGAATTGCATAGTCCGTTAAAACTTCTTCAACATTCCTGAGAATTTCTTTCCTCTTATCAATCGACTCCACAAGTTCCACTTCATTTTCACCTTCGGCATTAATGAAATGATAAGCAATCCGAATAATTTCGTCCTCAGGAAAATGATCTGCTAGCTTCTGACGATAAATTTCAAAAGCTTCATTTGCGATTTGAAAAGCGACAGGATACTTAGTGGAAATATCTGGCAGATTACTATCCTTGTACCTTCCTTGTGCTAGAGCTTGGTAAGAACAGTAAATATGATCTGTCAAGGTTACGTAGAGATACTCTTGAATCGGATAATGATATTTCTTTGATAGCTTATCAATGATTTCATAGGTCACTGTGATAAAATCAAGCGGAACATCTTTGAGGAGAGCCATAAAGTTTTCTCTTGACTCTTCTGTCTTCATCCGAAAGATTTTCTCAATATGCTGTTCAGTAATCAAATCTCCCTTCCTCTTTCCAAATGTAATCCCCTTACCAATCACAATCACTTCTTCTCCTTTATCATTTCTGACAAGCGAGACATTGTGATTCATTGGATTTAGAATTCGATACATGTCAACCTCCTTTTATATCTTAAAGGTATATGAGTACAAAAAATGACCACAAATGAACTAGAAAATCAGCCGATTTCTAATTCACCTGTGATCATGCCTAATATTACTTAGTAACACTCACCTTGTATTAACTTGTGATTTAAGTATAGCACAAGTAAGTTATTTTGTAAACCTTTACATAAAACTTTTTTTAAAATTTTTTTAGATTCATGTTCCTAACCTAGGAGGACTTGCTTACACGCGTTCTTTCCATGAAGTCGCTGTTGTTTGAAGAACTTTATTGAGCTCATCAATGTTTTCAAAACCAGTTGTGCGAAGCCATTCGCGAGCTGCTGCTTCACCATCTTTGATGTATGCTTCAACTGATCCAGCCCATGTAGCACGGCCACAAAGAACTCCGTTAAAGTTTGCACCTGATTCATGAGCAAATACAAGAGTATCTTGGAAAAGTTTAGCTGATACACCAGCACTCAAGTAGATGTAAGGCAAGTTAGTTGCTTCATCTTGAGCTTTGAAGAAGGCTGCTGCTTCTTCACGTGTATAAACTACTTCACCTTCAGCGAAGCCTTCAACATATTTAATGTTAACAGGAACTTCTACTTTCAAGACATCAATGTTAAAGCGTGGGTCTGAGAAGACTTTCATAGCGCCGATAACTTTGTGTGGTTTTACTTTAGCGTATTCTACAGAACCTGCGTCAGCAATTTTTTCATCGTAAGCAAGGATTTCAAGGAAGAATGGGATATCTTCAGCCACACATTCAGAACCGATACGTTCGATGTAAGCTTGTTTTTCTTGGTTGAGTTCGTCTGAGCTATCTACATCATAGTAAAGCAAGAATTTAACTGCATCTGCACCTTCTTCTTTAATACGTTTTGCAGACCAAACATCCAAGCAGTCTGGCAAGCGTTTTGTGCTTGTTGTGTCATAACCTGTTTTTTCATAAGCAAGGAGAAGACCAGCTTTTTCATCAAGAGCTTTAGTCGCAGGAAGTCCATACTCAGGGTCAAGAAGCATAGATGAAGCATATTTAGTCAATTCATCTGCTACCAAGACTTTAAGTTCTTCCATTTGAGCTACAGTTGGTTCTTCTGTTTGGTGTTGAGCCATGAGGCGTTTCAAAGCACCGCGTTGGTCAAATGCAAGAGCTGAGATGATACCATTTTCATCAGAAAGTTTTTCTAAGCGTGCACGTTTTTGTTCTGTTAAAGCCATTTTATACCTCTTTTACTATTAATTGATCATATAGAGCTTGATAGTTGGCCATGTTGACATGACCAGTCATTTTTTCTTGAGCATTGAGCATACCAAGGACATTTGCCTTGATGAGTAATTCTGAATCCGATTCTTTGTGAAGAAGTCCTGAAGAAATTCCTGCCACAGTAGAGTCTCCAGATCCAACAGGATTGACCACCTGAATTCTAGGAATATCTACCTTGTAGAAAGTGTCACCATGTTTGGCAAAGGCACCGTTGGCACCAAGTGAAACGATAATCCATTCAATACCTGCAAACAAAGGTTCTTGAAGTACTTCTTTTAATTCATCCAAATCCTCAGAAACTTCTCTTCCAAGAAGCTGAGACAATTCCTCATTATTTGGTTTGATTACTGTTGGTTTATGTGGTGATTCAAGAACCGCCTGAAGAGCCGCACCAGAGCAGTCCAAGACTACAGGCTTGCCAGCTTGATTAGCAAGTTCTACCAAGCTCGCATAGTAATCAACTGGAAGGCCAGCCGGCAGACTACCTGAGATAGCTACTACTTCAACTGACTCTAGGAGATTTTTAAAATGTTCCAAAAAGTCTTGACCTTCCTGTTCCAATACTTCAGGACCTTTTTCAAGAACTTCTGTTTGGTTGTCTCCGTGAAGAATAGCGATACAGTTACGAGTTTCTCCCTGAATAGAAAAGAAATCTTTCTTAACATTATCATCAATATTTTCAACCAAAAACTCACCAAGTTTTCCACCCACTAAACCAGTAGCAAGCACAGAGTCTCCAAATTCTGAAAGTACTCGTGTAACATTGAGGCCCTTACCACCGGCAGTTTTGGTTACATCTACTACACGATTGACAGTATCAATCTTCAACTCATCCAAAGGATAGGAAATATCGATGGACGGGTTCATTGTGACTGTTAAAATCATAGGTCACCTCTTAGTCGTGGTATTCTCCGCGATCCCATTTTTCAAGGAATTCAGTGAAGAAGTTTGCATCTGTTTGTTGAGCATTGTGACTTTCAAGGTGTTCAATTTTTGCAATCAATTTCTTGTTTTCTTCAGATGGTTTGTATTCAGCATGGATGAAAGCTTCGATGATATCACACATGAGCAATTCACCAGTAATCTTACCACCAAAACCGATAACGTTAGCGTTCAATTCTTCTTTAGCATAAAGGGCTGTTGTCATATCACGAACCAAGGCAGAACGAACACCTGGAACTTTATTTACAGCGTTGTTGATACCAACACCAGTACCACAGATACATACTCCAAGATCAGCTTGACCGCTAGTTACAGCTTCCCCTACTTTTTTACCAAAGATTGGGTAGTGAGTACGTGTATGGTCATATGTACCGAAGTCAATGACTTCATATCCTTTTGATTTCAAAAATTCTGAAACCGCCATTTTTTCATCTGTTACGATGTGATCACATCCAATTGCAATTCTCATTTTTAACTTACCTTTCTTACTGTAATCTAATTAGCACATTTTGTTCAACATATCAACACGAATTTGGTGACGTCCACCATCGTATTTACCGTTAACAAATCCTTTAGCGATGTTTTTAGCTAATTCATCACCAACAAGTTGTGCACCCATAGTGATCATACGTGAGTTGTTGTGTCCACGAGTCATATAAGCTGAACGTTCGTCAGATACTTCTGCAGCAACCATTCCTTTGATTTTAGTTGCAACCATAAATGGACCAGCTCCATAAGCATCAATCACGATACCAAGGTTTTGTTCTTCTTTGTTTACTTCTGCAGCAACAGCAAGAGTCACATCAACAAAGTCTTGACCTTCAGCTGTAACATCCACAACGTGGAAGTTTTCTTTTTCCAAGAAGTCTTTCACAACTTCTTTCAATCTCAAACCTGCAGCATCTGCACCGATAACAATAGACATATTGTATACTCCTTTTTATTTTTCTAGGCTAGTAAAACCTTTTATAGTTAGCAGTTTAGCTACAAAAAGCTTTCTAGCAGTTTATTGACAAATTGGATTGAATGAGATGAATGACACCTTATTCAAGTTTAGGAAACCAGTTCCCTAGAAATAATCTTTCTCCACGAAAGAGAATATAACAAGCGATTATTTGTTTGTTACAAACATCATTTGTTCCTTACAAACATAATATACTCCTATTTCCTGAAAAAGTCAACAGTTAATGTTTGTTTTTGTGTTTTATTTTTTAATCTAAAAAATTTCGATGTCAAAACCAATTTGATCCACTTGACCAGGTTCTAGGAGACGAACATTCTTCTTATCTTCTAGATGATCTCCTTCGTCAAGGGATGTTGACAAGCCTGACCATGGTTCAAAAGCAATGAAAGGTCCTTTATTCAAAGTTGACCAGATAATGAGATTTGAGAACTCTGCAAAGTGCACTTTCAATCCCTTATCATGTTTACGAGAACGAAGGGCAATTGTTCTAGATTGCAATTCATCTAAGGTAACTGCATCTGTGCTGAATAAATCATAACTAAGATCTATTTCTTTTTGCCCCTCTAGCCATGGACTTCTATCTTGAAAATCCAGCATACCCGTTTCTGGGAAAGGACGTGGAACAGAGCAAGTCTCTTCCTTCTCAAACTCTAAATAGTAGTCTTCATAGACTTCATCATCCAGTAGAGGACAATTAAATCCTGGATGTCCACCAATAAAGTAAGGCAGGACCTTGCTAGTTTCTTTATTAAATATTTTGTATTGAGTTCGTACTGTCTTGCCAGTAAGGATATAAGTGATTTCTAGGCGGAAATGATAAGGATAGTTTTGATAGCTATTCTCATCGTCTTCAATTGCAAAAGTTACACTCTTGTCTGTCTGTTCAACTAATTCAAATTCTTTCTTACGAACCAAACCATGACGAGGAATCTTTCCTTGGCTTTCTTGTCCCTTCTCATCTATATAGAGTGCTGTATCCTCTCTCAATGAACCACAGATGGGGAAGAGAACAGGAGCTTGTCCACTCCAATAAGTGGCATCCCCTTGCCACAAATACTCAAGTCCCTCAGCATCTTTTATAGAAGAAAGAGACCCACCAAAACTGTTAAATTGAACTCTTAATTGTTCTGATTTTAATTCAATTACCATTATTTTCTCCGATTTCTTGATAGTTTATAAAAAACTAGGCTGTCACTCCTATCAGGAAAATGACAACCTAGCCTTAACAATTTACATTTTATAGGAGCGCATTATTTTGCTTTTGCTGCGTACTCTTCGTTACGTTTGATCATTTGTTTTCTGTACCAAGCAAAGATACCGATATAGAATACAAGGAAGACTACAGCACCAAGGATTGCTTTGATATCACCAGTTGTAGTGTTACCAATTGTCCAACCAAGAAGTTTTTCAATTGGTCCTTCAAGAGTTGAGTGAGTAATCAATTGAGTTTGGCTCACACCTTCTGGGAAGGCACCTACACCTTTAGCAAGTTCTGTCGCAAATGGTGCGATAAGTGTACCTGAAAGAAGGAAGAGTGGCAACAAGAGTGTTCCGAAGATAATCATACGGAGTAATTTACCACGAGTTACAACCAAGAGAGCTGGAGTAACACCCATAGCGATGATACCTGCAAGTGGCAAAATACCATTTCCGACTTTTGAAAGAAGCACAGCTTCAATCAACATGATTGGTGCAAGTACGTTGGCACAAGCCCAGATTTCAGCACGACCAGCGATGAATGGCCAGTCAAGACCGATATTAAACTTACGTCCTTCCAAACGTTTAGTAGCAACGTTTGTAATACCTTGTGAAAGTGGTTCTACGGCAGCAATGAACCATGAACCGATTAGTGAGAAGAGTTCCAAAGCTACACCGGCTGTCAAACCAAGAGATAACCAACCTTTGATAACTTCTTGCCAGTTTGCAGCATCTTTAAGTCCTTCAACAGGATGTGGAGTCCCCATCAAACCGATAACGATACCAAGGATGAAACCGATGAAGAATTTAGATCCCCAGAAACCGATTTTCTTGTTCAATTTAGCGGCATCAAAGTCATATTTATCAAGACCTGGGAAGAATTTTTCAAAAATCTTATCCAAAACCATGATAACTGGGTTCATCATGTAGTTCATGTGAGTTGAAGTCATTGGTGATGAACTTGGTGCGTTAAGAAGGTCATCGAATGTAGGTTTCATCAAGTCAGAGTTGATAATTTTAAGAACCCCAACAAGTACAACTGCTGCAGTAGCGATGAAGAGTGAAACTCCTTGGCTCACACCATTGTTGTCTGCATACCATTTAATCAAAAGACCTGTGATAGACAAGTGCCAGATATCAAAGATATCAACATCAAGTGTGTCAGTTTTCTTCATAGCAAGCATCACTACGTTGACAATCAACATGATGAGCAAGAAGTAAAGTGTCCAAGCAGATCCCCAAGTGATTGTGGCAAGTGGCGCCCAACCAACGTCGGTGATGTTCAATTGAATACCAGTGTTTTCAACGAATTTTGCAAGTGATGCTGAGAAAGCACCGTTCAACATTCCGATGATAGCCCCGATACCTGTAAGAGCGATGGCAAGTTTAATACCACCTTCTAGCGCTTTGGAGAATTTCACTCCAAAAAGTAGAGCCAATACTGTCAAAATGATCAGCATGATGATTGGTCCACCCATGTCCAAGATAGGTTTGAACAGCTTATTGGCTAGTTCGATAATGACATCCATAATAGTTCCTCCCTTTTTATGTTGTATGAATGTTAACTAAATAAAGTATTTATTAGCTTAATCCGTGTTCTTTAATAGCTGCTTCAATATTGTCAAATACTGGAGCACTCATCGCTGGGATACGGAACAAGATTGGTCCAGCTTCGATTACTGGAATACCTGGGTCAAAACCAAGGTCTGTCGCGGCAATTGGTGTGAAGATATCATAACCTTTGATAAGGTCTTCGTTAACGTCTTTAACCATTACTGCATCACAGTGAACATCAAAACCGCGGTTTGAAAGTTCTTCTTCAAGAGCACTTTTAATTTGGTGGCTTGAGTTAACACCTGCACCGCAGGCAGCAAGAATTTTAATCATATGGATTTCCTCCGATTTAATATTTTTTATTGACAAGATTAAGCTGTTGCTTCAGCTATATAAGCATAGAGGGCTTCTGGTTCAGAAATTTTTGATAGGTCTTCAAGATGACCATTTCCAGTAAAGAAGTCCATCAACTGAGCAAGAATGTTAGTTTGACTTGAGCTTGAGTTATTAATAATAAAGAAGAGCAAGGATACTTCTACTTCCTTATCTGGTGCAATCATATTATGGAAAGTCACCGGTTTCTCTAATCGAACGACCACAACTTTTTCAGCTAGATTATGAACAATATCTGTGTGAGGAATAGCTACATTCGGCAAATACTTACCCAAAAATTCCATATCTAAGCCAGTTGGAAATGACTTTTCACGCGTGATCAAGGCTTCACGATAAGTTGGAGTTACGATTTCTCGTTCTTCCAATAAAGTTGCAACCTGATCAAAGAGTTTTTCTTGATTATCCGCTTCTAAGCAAAACACAAGGTTTTTGTCAAAGAAATGATCTAATCCCATAAGGTTTTCCCTTCTTTCCATTAACTTTATGCTATAAGTATAACACTATATGAAATCGTTGTCAATCTTTTTGTGTTCTTTTTTTGTCTCTTTTTTTATATTTTTGTTGTTTTTATAGTTTATTATATAAAAACAAACAATTAAACAAACATTCAAAACATTTCTTATGTTCCAGAATCGAAAAAAGCAGACCATTTTAGTCTGCTTTACTATTGATTCTTATATAAATTTCCTGTAAACAAGGAAAAGTAATTATGACAACTTATTCTTCATCCATACTCAAGACGCTGAGGAAGGCTTCTTGTGGAACTTCTACTGATCCGATAGCTTTCATGCGCTTCTTACCAGCTTTTTGTTTTTCAAGGAGTTTACGCTTACGAGAAACGTCACCACCATAACATTTAGCAAGTACGTTCTTACGAAGGGCCTTGATATCAGTACGAGCGACAATCTTATGTCCAATAGCTGCTTGGATTGGTACCTCAAATTGTTGACGAGGGATGATTTTCTTGAGCTTATCAACGATGAGTTTTCCACGTTCATAGGCAAAGTCCTTATGTACTATGAAGCTAAGGGCATCCACTTTGTCTCCATTGAGAAGGATATCCATTTTGACCAGCTTAGATGGACGGTACTCTGACAATTCGTAGTCAAAACTTGCATAACCACGAGTTGAAGACTTAAGCTTATCAAAGAAGTCAAAGACGATTTCAGCAAGTGGAATTTGATAGATAACATTGACACGATTGTCATCAATATAGTCCATAGTCACAAAGTCCCCACGCTTACGCTGAGCTAATTCCATCACTGCTCCAACAAACTCTTGCGGTACCATGATTTGCGCCTTAACATAAGGCTCTTCAATGGTTGCAATCTTAGTTGGGTCTGGAAACTCAGATGGGTTAGACACATCCATAGAC
>ERZ1699257.111-NODE-112-length-27350-cov-5.071227_pt1 | contig 27350 bp, 20 predicted proteins | sample MGYA00581521_ERZ1699257 | MGnify/ENA primary metagenome ERZ1699257 (study PRJEB42319, sample SAMD00040330) | human oral metagenome | material: saliva | host: Homo sapiens | study: EMG produced TPA metagenomics assembly of PRJDB4115 data set (Metgenomic analysis of... | reverse complement strand
GTATAAGAGAGAGGCGATGGAACTAACTTGCTCTTCCAACAGACTAAACCTTTTTACTCAAGCGCACAATATCATAACTATGATGGTGCTGATAATCAATACTACCTTTGCATTGCTCGGGTAAATGCATTAACTTAAACGTATCCATGCAAGAGTTGCTTCGAAGGAGAGGAACCATGTCGCACGAACGAGGTGCACACAAGAGCTGGGTATCGCGCATCTGCTACGCGATCGGTAATCTGGGACAGGCGGCGTACTACAACGCGCTGTCGACATTCTTTGTCACGTACTACGCGGCGCAGACCCTGTTCCGCGACTACGAGGACTCCGAGGCTAAGGCGATGATCGCTATCATCACGGCCCTCGTCTTCATCATCCGCATCGCCGAGATTTTTATCGACCCACTCCTGGGGAACCTGGTCGACAACACAACCTCACGCTGGGGCCGCTTCAAGCCCTGGCAGGTGATCGGCGGTGTCGGCTCATCGATCCTGCTCTTCGCGATCTTCACCGGCCTCTTTGGCCTGGTCAACGTCAACAAGGGTGTTTTCATCGTCGTCTTCATCATCGTTTTCGTGGTGCTCGACGTCCTTTACTCGCTGCGCGACATCTCCTACTGGGGCATGATTCCCGCCCTGTCCTCCTCCTCGGAGGAGCGAAGCGTCTACACCGCCTTGGGCACCTTCACCGGTTCGATCGGCTACAACGGCGTCACCGCGATTGTTGTCCCCGTGGTCGCCTTCTTCGGCGGCCTCGCCGGAGCTGGCTCTGAGAGCCAGGAGGGTTGGACCGGCTTCGGCGCGGTCATCGCGATCCTCGGCATCGTCACCTGCCTGGCCGTCGCCTTCGGCACCCGTGAGGAAGAAAGTGTCCTGCGCGATCCGGGCGACAAGTCCAACCCCCTGCAGGCCTTCCAGGCCATCGGACGCAACGACCAGCTCCTGTGGGTCTCCCTGTCCTACGTCCTCTACTCGATCGCGAATGTTGCGACCACGGGCTTCATGATCTACCTCTTCAAGTTCGTGCTGCGCCTGCCCGACAGCTACTCCGTCGTCGGCATCATCGCCTTCGTCATCGGCCTGGTTGTGACGCCCCTGTACCCGGCGATCAACCGCCGCGTGCCGCGCCGCTACCTCTACCTCGGCGGTATGGCGCTCATGGCCATCGCCTACGTCCTGTTCATCCTCTTCTCCACGAACCTCACGGTCGTCTTCATCGCGCTGGTGCTCTTCTACCTGCCTGCCACGTGCATCCAGATGACTGCGATCCTCACTATCACGGACTCGGTTGAGTACGGACAGCTCAAGACCGGCAAGCGCAACGAAGCCGTCACCCTCTCGGTGCGACCCATGCTGGACAAGATCGCCGGTGCTCTCTCGAACTCCATCGTCGGATTCGTCGCCATCGCGGCCGCCATGACTAACGATGTCAACCCCGACCTGCTGACGACCGCCAACATCGAGACCTTCAAGGCTGCGGCGTTCTACGCGCCCCTCGGCGTCATCGTCCTGGCGTTCTTCGTCTTCGCGCGCAAGGTCACCCTGAGTGAGAAGAGGCACGGCGACATCGTCGCCACCCTGAAAGCGAATATGGTTCACGCTGAGGCCGTGGAGGACTGAGTCAAAGACTCCTGACGGATAGATCGTCGGGTGAGGAGTGGGGCGGGGAACGCACAGGCGTTCCCCGCCTCGCTATGCGTCAAGGGGCGACGAGGCCTGGGCGGGGTCCGCGCTGAGTGGGCGCAGGGCTGTGACCAGGCGGAAATGGCCTCGTTTCGTTACTCTCAGGATTGTCTGATGAGATTCTACGGCCGCTCCCTGATAGTTTTCAGGTAGCTTCCAGATAAGTGGACTGTAATCATCCTTGGAAGTGAGACCCACACCCTAAAATTCTTCAAGGAGTTTCAATGAAGACTCGCCCGCAGACGCGCGCCCTTGCAGTTATCGCTCTCACCCTGGCGGCGGCGCTGAGTGCGTGTGGAACGACCGATTCGTCCTCCTCGTCCAGTACCAAGTCGCCGAGCGCGGGTTCCAACGCCGCCAGCAACGACCCCAACCTGGTCTTCGCCCAGTGCATGCGTGAGAAGGGCTTCGACGTGCCCGACACGGGATTGACTCCCGACCAGCTCAACGACACCTCCGACGCCTTCAACAATGCCCTCAACGAGTGCATGATGAAGGTGTCGAACCTGACGGGCGAAGGCAACATCGCCAACGACCCGGCCGTTCGCGAGGCTATGGTGAAGGGAGCCGAATGCCTGCGCGGCCTCGGCTACGACGTGAAAGACCCCCAGCCCGGCGAGGGACTGAACCTGCCGGATATCCCCGAGGACGCCCTGAACAAGTGCTTCGCGCAGGCCGGGGGCGCCAAGTGAACCGACCACGATCCGCGCGCGCCGTAGCGGCCGCGGCACTCCTCGCGGTCGGCGCGCTGACGATGTCCGCCTGCCAGGGGTCGAGTGCGGCTTCCGACGCGCCGCAGTCTTTCGATGGGGCGACTGCGACGGTTGAGCGCGGCGACCTGATGGGGGAGACGACCGTGCAGGGTAATCTGCGCTACGCGGACTCCTACGTGCAAAAAAGTGCCTTTAACGGCGTCATCACCGCGCTGCCCACGCCCGGCACGACGCTGGGACAAGGCGACCACGTCTACACGGTGGCCGGTACGAACGCCTACCTGCTCCACGGCGCGATTCCCTCCTGGCGTTCCTTCGAGGAGGGCATGAGCGATGGCCAGGACGTCGTCCAGCTGGAGACCGCTCTGTCCGCTCTGGGCTACTTTGAGCAGACTCCTAACGGGCATTTCGACTGGAACACCATTGTCGCGATCAAGAAGTGGCAGAAGGCCCTGAGCCTGCCCCAGGACGGGACCCTGCCTCTCGGCTCCGTGCTCTTCGCCCCTGAGGACCTGCGCGTCGGTGCGCTAAAGGCCCGCGTGGGCGACACCGCAACGACGGAGACGGAGCTGTTCACGGCCTCGTCCTCGCGCCAGATCGTCTCCGCGAACCTGAAGCTCTCCGACCAGGCCCTGGGCGTTGTCGGGAATTCCGTGACGATCCGACTGCCAGGCTCGGCCAAGTCGACGACCGGCACGATCAGCGCGGTTGAGCCGCCGACCGACAAGCCCGGCGACGTGTCGTCTAGCAACAAGGAAGCGTCGAAGGAACGCATCGTCCCGGTCACCATCACCCCGGATGATCCGTCGGCTCTCGAAGGCCTGCAGGAAGCGTCCGTGTCTCTCGGCTTCACCTCCGAGTCGCGTAGCGGCGTCCTTTCCGTGCCCCTGGGTGCCCTCGTGGCCCTCAGCGCCGATCAGTTTGGCGTCGAGGTCGTCGACGAGGCCGGCTCCATTACTCGGGTTCCCGTCACCGTCGGCCTGTTCGCGGGCGACCGCGTCGAAGTGAGCGGCGACGGAATCGCCGAGGGCCAGCGCGTGGTGGTGCCCAACCGATGAGCCACATCCTGCAACTGACCGACGTGCACCGGTCCTTCGGCAGCCCGCCCGTGCACGCTTGCAATGGAGTCTCCCTGAGCGTCGATGAGGGCGAATTCGTCGCCATTGTCGGCCCCTCGGGCTCCGGTAAATCAACCCTGCTCAACCTCATCGGAACGCTGGACCGGCCCACCTCCGGGAGCGTGTGCATTGGCGGGACGGACGTATCCTCCCTGCGTGACACGGAGCTGTCGGGAGTGCGCTCCTCGTTGATCGGCTTCGTGTTCCAGCAGTTCCACCTCACGGCCGGCGTATCCGCGTTGGACAACGTGGCCGACGGCCTGCTCTACCGGGGCGTGCCCCGTGCCAAGCGCCGCGAGGCCGCGCGTGAGGCCCTGACCCGAGTGGGCCTCGGGCATCGCATCGACCACAAGCCCCACCAGATGTCGGGCGGTGAGCGCCAACGGGTTGCCATTGCGCGCGCCATCATCGGTCATCCGGCCCTGCTACTTGCGGACGAGCCGACCGGCAACCTGGATTCGCGCTCGGGTGCTTCCATCGTCGCGCTCCTGCGCGAGCTCAACGAGGCCGGCACCACCATCATCGTGATTACGCACGACAATGACCTGGCGGCGTCGCTGCCGCGCCAGATCGCCATTCGTGATGGCGAAATCGTGTCCGATTCGGGACGCCCGGGAGTCGGGGGAGGTAGCCATGACGAGTAGGAAGCACGCGCGCGCCTATCGGTCGAGCTTGCGCGCCTCCGACGTTGCCCGCCTGGGCTTGACCGGACTGCGCGCCCGGCCCATGCGCGCCGTGTTGTCGGCGCTCGGTATCGCCATCGGTATCGCCGCGATGGTCGGCGTCGTCGGAGTCTCGGCCTCCTCGCAGGCCCGCCTGCAAGAACAGCTGCGCGCGCTCGGCACGAACATGCTGACGGCGCGCAGCGGCGCGGACCTGAGCGGCACGGAGCTGATCCTGCCCGAGGACTCCGTGGGGCGCACCCGCATGATTCCCGGCGTCACGTCGGCGGCCTCCACTTCCACGCTCTCCGGCGTGTCCGTGTACCGCTCGCGCCTGTCCGACCCGAACGCGACCGGCGGCATTATTACGATGGCGGCCGACACGAACCTCCTTGACGTCGTCTCCGGGAAGATGAAGCGTGGTGCCTGGCTCAACGAGGCGACCGCGAAGTACCCGGGCGTTGTGCTGGGGTCGAAGGCCGCGCAGCTCCTCGGCGTCGTCCAGCCGGGCACGCAAGTGTGGCTGGGAGGGCGATCCTTCACGGTCCTGGGAATCTTGGAACCCGCGCCACTGGCCGAAGAACTCGACAACTCCGCGCTGATCGGGGTGTCCGCCGCTTCGACCTACTTCGACGCAGGCAAGACTCCGACGACGATCTACGAGCGCTCCTCTGAGGACCAGGTCGAGAACGTGCGGACCCTGCTCGGGCCGACCTTGGCACCCCAGGGGTCCACGGGCCTGAAGGTGTCGCGCCCCTCGGACGCGCTGGCTGCCCAGAACGCCGCCGATCAGACATTCACGACCCTGCTTGCGGGCGTCGGATCCATTGCCCTGCTGGTGGGCGGCATCGGCGTGGCCAACACGATGATCATCTCGGTGTTGGAACGCCGCAAGGAGATCGGCCTGCGCCGCTCGCTGGGGGCCAAGCGCAGCCACATCAGCGTCCAGTTCCTGGCCGAAGCCCTCATCCTGTCCTTCCTCGGAGGAGTCGCCGGATGCCTCATCGGCGGGGGAGTGACGTGGGGAATGTGCATCGCCTACGGGTGGCCGCCCACCCTCCACTGGTGGGTGATCGCTGCTGGCCTGGGCGCGACCGTCCTCATCGGTGCTATCGCCGGGCTTTACCCCGCGATTCGCGCGGCGCGCACGCCTCCGACGGCGGCCCTCGCGTCGCAGTAGCCGCAGGCACGTACGAGGCCGTGGCTGGCTCAGCAATCCCCAATCGAAAGCGGGGAGCGCGAGCCGGCCACGGCCTCGTTCATGTGCACGCAGATCGCGCGTGCGTCAGTTCTGCACGGGGCCGCCGTAGATCTCGTCGATGACGGATGCGAGGCGGCGCGTGGCTTCCCGGCGCTTGCCCTCCAGGGAGGGCGTGAGCAGACCATTGGCCTCCGTGAAGTCGGTCGTGAGGACCTTGATCTTGCGGATCGACTCGGCGCGCGAGACGTGCTCGTTCGCGGAGGCCACCGCTTTTTCCAGGGAGGCCAGGACCTCGACGTTCGAGGCCGCCTCGGCCACGCTCATCGGGGGCAGCGAGTGGGCGGCGAGCCAATCGGGCAGCATCTCCGCGTCCAGTGTGATGAGCGCGGCGACGAACGGCCTCTGATCGCCCACGACCAGGACCTGGGAGATGAGCGGGTGGGAGTGCATCGTGTTTTCGAGGGTGGCCGGGGCGACGTTCTTGCCGCCCGCCGTCACGATGATCTCCTTCGCGCGGCCTGTGATGGACACGTAGCCGTCGCGGTCCAGGCTCCCCAGGTCGCCCGTGCGGAACCAGCCGTCTTCGGTGAAGCACGCGGCCGTGGCCTCGGGGTCGTTGTGGTAGCGCTGGAAGACGCTGGGACCCTTCAGAAGGATCTCGCCCTCGTCGCTGATCTTGAAGGACATGGGCGGCAGGGCTGGGCCCACGGTGCCGATCTTGGACAGGCGGGGAGTGTTGACGGAGACCGGGCCGACCGTCTCGGTCAGGCCGTAGCCTTCCAGGACGGGGATGCCGACGCCGCGGTAGAAGTGGGCGAGCCAGGTGGCCAGGGGCGCGCCGCCCGACACGATGTAGTCCGCGTTGCCGCCCACCAGGCGGATGATCCGCTGGTAGACGAGCCTGTCGGCCAGCATATGCTGGGCCTCAAGGGACACCGAGGGGCCCTCTTCCGTATCGAGGGCCTGGGAGTAAGCAATCGCGACCTTCGCGGCCCACCGGAAGATCTTCTGCTTCGGGCCGCGCGCCTTCGTATCCGCCGAGTTGTAGATCTTCTCCAGGACGCGCGGCACCACCAGGAGGTAGCTCGGGCGGAAGGATGCCAGGTCGGGCAGGAGGTTCTTGATGTTGGGCGCGTGGCCGAGCACGCCGTTGCCGCTGATCTGGAAGACCTGCAGGAAACGCGCGAACACGTGGGCCAAGGGCAGGAACAGGAGCAGGCGCGAGTTCTTACCCGCCGCGATCTCCGGCATCCACACGTGGGCGTTGACGCACAGGTTCGTGAAGTTCTCGTGGGACAGGACCGTGCCCTTGGGCGTGCCCGTCGTGCCCGACGTGTAGACGATGGTTGCGATGTCGTCCGTCGTGAGCTTATCGGCGCGGGCAGCGACGCGGTCACGCGGGACGGTTGCGCCCTCAGCGATGAGGGTCTCGATGGCCTCTGAATCCAGGGAGAGGACGTGCGTGTTGTCCCGGTTCTCACGTTCGGCGGCTGCGCGCACGATCTCCGCCATGGACACGGTCTCGGTGACGATCAGGTTGACGTCCGCGTCGACCAGGACGTGGGCGACCTGGTCGATGGAGCTGGTCTCATAAATGGGGACTGGCACCAGGGCTGCCGCCCAGCATGCGAAGTCGAGGAGCGTCCACTCGTAGCGGGTGCGGCTCATGATCGCGACCCGGTCGCCCGGTTCGAGCCCCCGCGCCATGAGGCCGGCGGCCACGGACTGCACCTCGTCGTAGAAGTCACGGGCGCTGATCGAGCGCCACGTGTCGCCGATGCCGACCTTGCGCAGGATGAGCGGGCGGGTCGCGCCGCGCTGCACGCGTTCTTTGAGCAGGTGGGGGATCGTCGTGTGTTCGTCGATGCGCACCATGACGGGTGCGTGCCATTCGAGGGCTTCTGTGGTCGTCTGCGCCCGCGTCGTTTCATCACTGTTGGACGAGGCCGGGGTGTCCTTGTCGGTCATGCGTGCTCCCTGGAGGCTTGAGTGAGCGCCACCGGGCGAGGCCTCGGCGGCGCAATGATACTGGCCCTATCCTACGCGCCGGTATGGTAGGGGAGAAATGCCGCGATCAGAGCTGGGGGATGGCTGTGCGGGAGTTTGTCGGCGGAACCTGGAAGCTTCGCACCGAGGCGACGGAGGAGCAACGTGCGCTCGCGGGCTAGGTTGTCCGCTCTGTGTGTGGCGTTCTCTCGGATGCCTGGCTGTCAGCTATGACGCTGGTAGGATTCGAGGGCTTGGGTCAGTGCTTGTTCTAGCGTGAGCCGGGCCTGGCGCGTGGAGAAAAACGAGAGGATGACGATGCTGTCGTCGGTCACAAGGAAGGCGATGAGGAGGTTCCTGCGGAAACCGATGATGCGCATTCCCGGGTGATGCAGTGAGAAAGCTTGGCCACGTAGCGGGAAGTCGGGAAGCTGTTCGATGTAATCCGTCAGCGCCCGCATGTAGTTGCGGGCTGTGACTTCGGAACCGCTTACGGACGCGATGGAGCGCCGAAGTTCTCTGAACTGTTGCCGGGCTTGGCTGGTCAGGACCAAGCGAAAGCGTTGCCCGGTCATTTCAGTCCCAGGTCAGCGCGGATGTCGTCGAGCGTGTAGACATCATCCGGGTTCTCCTCGTAATCACGAACAGCCTGAGCGAGGTCTTCTTGCAGCCATCGGTCCAGTTCGTCTCGTGTTCGGCGGTCGCGGCGTTCCTCGAGGGCTTCCATTGCCTCCTCGTAGAAGGCAGGGGAGACCAAGACCACACGGGTCTGCGCGCCGCGCGAGCGAAGCTCGACGGGCTCAACTTGGGCGGCGGCGATGTAGTGTGCCTGGTTCTGGCGGAACTCGGAAAGTGTAGCGGTTGACATGTACTAATTGTACAAGTTGTTAGATTCTTGTGTATCGGTTTGTGTTGGAATGTTTATGACTTTGGATGCCAGAACGACGTGATACCCTGCTTCTCTGTGAGCTGGTCCTGAATGAACGCGTCGAGGAGTTCGTAGTCGAAGGGCTTGGTCCAGGGTTGGCGGGCGAGCATTGTGCCGAAGTCCGTGCCGTGCTCGCGCATGACCTGCTCAAAGCGGATCATGGTGGCGCGCTCGGGGACCATCGCCATGTGCTTGGGCGCGGCCGAGAACCCGATGATGTATGTCCCGTGGTGAGTGAACATCGGCTGGTTCCACGCGATGCGCAGCTCCAGCTCCGGGTAGGTGAGTCCCACCCACACCACTACGTCGACCATCCGCTCGCGGTTGTCGGCACTGGGGATGGTCGCGAGGAACTCGTCGAGCGTTGTGATCGCCATGTCTTTAGCCTAGGTGACAAATACGCAGGTCAGCCTCAGCTAAGGCTGTGTCTTTCGACGCGGGTACAGACAAGGGGGCCGCCCGTGGTGTTCCACGGGCGGCCCCCCAGCAGCCTAACGCTCAGCCCTTGCGTTCAATAGAAAAACACAAGTAACGGCCTTCAGGCATTCCGGCAGATGCACAACAAAGACTAGTCTCTTTCGCTAGCTGAATGTTGGATCGCCTGTTCGTGCTCGCATCATCATTTCGTAATGCCCTCTATGTGCTCCATCGTCGATAGTTGAAAATACCTCTTCAAAAGCGTTAAGAAGCTGCATTGGTTTCCATGAAGAAATTTCGTAAATCTCTGATCCGATTGCGGAGTGAGAAGTTGAATTGCAGAATGCGAGCAAAATTGCAACCTTTTTGTTAGTTGATAGGCCCAACGATGTGATTGTCCCCTTTTCGCCAATGTCGAGGAAGTAGGACTCGATAATGCGACGCATCACGTTACCAAGTAGAGGTAACTTTGGTGAAGGAACGGGTCTGCCTTGTGTGCTCTTGATGAGGTTGCGGCAACGTCTAATTTCTGCCCAAAGGTCGTTGTATTCGTTAGTTATGCGAGATGTGGCTTCCGGGCCGGAAATTACCGATCCATCATCAGTTTTGGAAATTAGATAAAAGCCGGCAATATTATCGTCATTATTATTCTCGCTGAGATAGCTGTAGGCAACTTCCTTAAGAAAACGGGTATTGTGCGAGGTTACGACAACCTGTTTTACTGGGTGTATCTTGTGGAAGTCGGAAACCTGTTTCAAGAGTTGGCGGATTATGTTGGTAATGAGAAAGAATGTCTCAGCGTCTGTGGAAGCGATGGGGTCGTCGATTACGAGCAAGGTGCGTGGGAGATGAGTAGTGTTTACTGGACTGCCGCTATCATCGTAGTACTTTGTAATGAAGTATAGAAATGTAAGTAGCGTTCGTTCACCTTCTGATAAGGTTGATGTGTCAATGGGGACGTTCGTACTATCAGCAGCGTGTCTAATTAAGACATATTGTCCAACTGATGCGGAGTCGTTGTTCGCGTGTGTTGTTGGCGGAGTAATTAGGCTGAATGAGGTAAATCCGATATACGTAAGCAATTCGTTGATAAACTCCATTTTCGAACCGACGCTAGTTAACTTCGTTTCCTCTGCTTTTATACTATTTTGTGTTGCTGTGATCTCACTTTCAATGCGATTTATGTCAGTGCTAGAGGGTTTACATCTGATAATGTCATCAAGTTTTTCTTTGTGTTGTGCCAGGATTGTCTGAAACTCTGTAAAAGTAAGATAGTCAAAAAGACTGTTCTCGACTTCGGTGAGCATCTGAGTTCTTTTTTGGCGGCCAGCTTGAATTGTCTGATTGTAGCTTTTGACTTTGTTTGAGACTTGATTTAGGTATCCTTCTGTGTCTTGCATGGGATCGCTGGCGAGTCCGGTTGATAGTGGTGTGCTGGGTTTGAGTTCTTTCAGTTCAATGCGATCTTCGATTAACTTTACATTTGTGAGTGCGTCAGAAATTGCTTGAATTTCGCCATCGAAATCGATGGAATTGTATGTCGGATCGCTCCTGAGTTTCTCGATTAGATTTGAGACTTGTTCAATGTGTTGGCTTATTGATTTCTTTGCTTGTTTGATGCTTTCTAGTTGTGTATCGCGTTCTGTGTTGAATAAATTCTTCAGTCCTGTGATGATCGATTGTGTAAGCTCACGTTGGCAGAATGGGCATGTCGGAATTTCTTCTTCGACTAGTAGGTCTAGGCCTTTACTGATCCAGTCGGTAAGATGGTGTGCGCTTGCGAATGCCGCCATTTCTGAATCGGTGTTTAAAGGAGGTATTCTCCTCAAGAGTTCCTCGATCACTTCGAGTGAATATTCTGATTGTGGAATCTGAGGCTCCTGAACTTCTGTGGCGCCAGCTTTGGGGATCAGTTTAATTTGTTCAATGATGCTGTCAATATCGTGTTGTGTCGTGGTTTCATGCTGATTTGTCTGTGATTCGTGTGATAGCATTTTGTTAAGCAGTGCAGCATTTGTTCCCGGTATGAATGTTCTTCTACTGGGCAGTACTCCGTCGTACTTTGATAGGATTTGCGCCAGTGCTTTTCTGCGCGCTGTTAGTTTTCTTTGTGTTTCTTTTCGAAGGGCATCTTCGCGTTTCTTTGCTGCTTCAATGTTCGCTCGCATTGTTGCATGTGTCTCCCTAAGTTCGTTGAGTTTGGTGGTTAGTCTATCTATTTCGTCCGCTGCTTCAGAACTGTCTTTTCCAAGTGTGATATGACCCGGCGCCTGGCGTGTTCGAAAAGCTTCTCTAATGTAGTCTCTATTGAATACTGCCACCTCTTCTATTTCGCTATTGCTCGAGTCGAAATTCATTGTGCCTATGTGATTTGAGATCGTTGTTTTTCCTGATCCGTTTGGTCCGAATATGAAATTGAATGTTCTGAGCCCTGTCAGTTTTGTGCCAGGTGCGAAGCAAGGTGTTCCGCTGAGATCTACTTCTGTAATCATTGCCCCTCCTTGGGTTGTCGATTGACAGTTGTAGTCTAAGTGACGGTAGTGCAGCGATGCGTACGTTTGGCAGTTATCTAGACTTTACAAGTAGATATGCGGTAAGTCTCAGGTGAGTTGCCTGTTTTGCCGATACATTTGCTTGCATCACTAACTGAGGTTGATCTGCGCAAATGGCTTGTTGTCGGCGTTGGGAGAACGTAAAGCAAGGGGGCCGCCCGTGGTTTCCCACGGGCGGCCCCAGCAGCCTAACGATCAGCCCTTGCGCTTCGCAGGAGCCTCGCCCAGCTCGAAGGACTCGACCACGGCCTCGGTGGCCTCTGCGTCGTCGGAAGCAGCCACGGCCAGGGCACCCACGGCCTTCGACGCGGCCTCCAGATCACCCTTCACGGACTCCAGAGCCTCCACCTTAGCCTGCGGGGCGCGCACCGTCACCGCCAGGAACGGCGTACGCGGCGACACCTTCGCCTCAGACTTCACGCGACGCAGCGCGATCAGAGCAGAGGACGCAGCCTCGAGCACCGAGGGATCGCCCTCAACGCCAGCAAGATCGGAAGCAACCGGCCACGGCGCGACGTGCACGCTACCCTCGCGGTACCAGCTCCACACCTCTTCCGTCACGTACGGCAGGTAGGGGGCCAGCAGGCGCACGACGTTGTCGATGACGATCGCCAGAGCCGCACGGGCAGACGCGGCCGAGGCCTCGTCCCACGCGCCATCGCGGTTGTAGGCGCGCTCCTTGACCAGCTCCAGGTAGTCGTCGCAGAACGTCCAGAAGAACGACTCCGTAACCTCGAGCGCGCGAGAGTGCTCGTAGGCCGCCAGGGCAGCCGAGGCCTCGTCAATGACGGAAGCCAGCGCCGCCAGCACCGAACGATCCAGCGGCACCGTCACCAGCGCCGGATCCAGATCGATCGCCGCACCCTCGCCGCCCATCGTGAGCGCAAACTTCGACGCGTTCAACACCTTGATCGCCAGGCGGCGACCAATCTTCATCTGCTGCTCGTCGAACGCCGCATCCAAGCCCAGGCGAGCCGACGCTGCCCAGTAACGCACGGCATCCGACCCGTACTTCTCCAGGATGCCCATCGGGGTCACGACGTTGCCCTTGGACTTCGACATCTTCTTGTGGTCCGAATCCAGGATCCAGCCCGACAGGCCCGCGTGCTTCCACGGCAGCGCGCCGAACTCCAGGTCCGCGCGCACAACGGTCGAGAACAGCCACGTACGAATGATGTCCTGGCCCTGCGGGCGCAGATCCATCGGGTACGTGCGAGCGAACAGGTCCTCGTCATCCAGCCAGCCACACGCCAGCTGCGGGGACAGCGAGGACGTCGCCCACGTGTCCATGATGTCCAGCTCGCCCACGAAGCCGCCGGCCACGCCGCGCTGCTCCTCCGTGAACCCCTCCGGCACGTCCGTCGACGGATCGACCGGCAGCGCAGCCTCGGACGGGGTGATGATGTCGTCGTAGTTGACCTGGCCGTCCGCGTCCACGCGGTACCACAGCGGGAACGGCACGCCGAAGAAGCGCTGACGCGACACCAGCCAGTCGCCTTTGAGACCCTTCACCCAGTTCTCGTAGCGCACGCGCATGAAATCGGGGTGGAACTCCAGCTCGCGGCCGCGGCCGATCAGCTCATCGTTCAGATCCTGACCCGAGGCCGGGTTCGTCCACGCGCGGCCACCGTTACGGATGTACCACTGGCGCGAGGTGACGATCTCGAGGGGCTTGTCGCCCTTCTCGAAGAAGTTGGTCTGACGCATCGTCTTGGTCGGCTCGCCCTTCAGCTCGCCCGACTCACGCAGTGCGGCCACCACGGCCTCGCGCGCGGAGAACGTCGTCTTCCCAGTGATCTCCTCGAAAGCCGCGCGGCCCGCATCGGTCGTGATCCACTCGGGGGTCTCGGTGATGATGCGGCCGTCCTTGCGCAGGATCGCGCGCAGCGGCAGTTCCAGGTCACGCCACCAGTCGATGTCAGTCGTGTCACCGAAGGTACAGCACATGGCGATGCCCGCGCCCTTGTCCATCTCGGCCTCGGGGTGGGGCAGGATCGGCACCTCGACGCCGTACACGGGGGAGGCGACCGTCGTGCCGAACAGCGGCTTGTAGCGCTCGTCGTCCGGGTGGGCGATCAGGGCGACGCAGGCGGCCAGCAGCTCGGGGCGCGTCGTCTCGATGCACACGTCCACGCCGTCCTCGACGGGTGCGCCGGCGGCGGCAGCCTTCGCGGCGGCTTCGGCGTCGGTGATGTGGAAGGCCAGGCGGTGGTAGAAGCCCGGGTACTCGCGGCTCTCCAGCTCAGCCTGGGCGACCGCCGTCTGGAAGGTGACGTCCCACAGGCCCGGGGCCTCGGCCTGGTAGGCCTCACCGCGCGCCAGGTTGCGCAGGAACGCGGCCTGGGCGACCTTGCGCGCACGCGCGCCGATCGTCTGGTAGTTCTGCTTCCAGTCCACGCTCAGGCCCAGGTAGCGCCACAGCGCCTCGAACTGAGCCTCATCTTCCTGGGTGAGGCGCTCGCACAGCTCCACGAAGTTCTTACGGGAAATCGGCTTTTGGTCGCGAGCCTTGATCGACTTGCCGTCGCCGCCCACGTGCGGGGGCTCAAAGTCGGGGTCGTAGGGCAGCGTCGCCTCCACGCGCACGCCGAAGTAGTTCTGCACGCGGCGCTCGGTGGGCAGGCCGTTGTCGTCCCACCCCATCGGGTAGAACACGGACTTGCCCATCATGCGCTGGTAGCGGGCCACGACGTCGGTGTGCGTGTAGGAGAACACATGGCCGATGTGCAGGGAGCCGGACACCGTCGGCGGGGGAGTGTCGATCGAGTACACCTGCTCGCGCGTCGCAGTGCGGTCAAAAGCGTAGGTGCCCTGGTCCTCCCAGGCCTCACCCCACTTCGCTTCGAGGCCTTCGGGGGCGGCGCGGTCGGGCACGCGAGGTGCCTGCGCACGGGTGTTCATGGCCATAATTGAGTTGTCTCCATCCGAGTCGTGGACTGTTTGCCCCACTAGGGTACTTTTCCGCAGGTGCGCGGGTCCAACGCAGCGCCGACGCGGCGGGCGCGGGTTGCTCACACGCTCCGTTACAAAAGTCCCCTGTGCGTCCTCCCCGGGAGAGCACGAGCGCGCGGGGATACCGTGGGTGTCACACAGGGGCGCCGGGACGAGGCCTCCTCGGGAAAGGGGATCACCGTGAGTATGCAATCGCTGGGCGAGCAGACCGTGGACCTGTTGGCGCGCCTGGTGCGCCTGGGCTGCGTCAACGACCTGACCGCCGATTCGGGTGGGGAGGAGCGCGCCGCCGATCTGCTGGAGGAGTTCTTCGCGGGCCTGCCCGTGTCTATCGAGCGGGTCACCCCGCATCCGGGGCGCACGACCCTCGTGGTCACCGTCGAAGGATCGGCCCCTCACGGTGACGGTACGCCGCTCACCCTCGTGGGGCACACGGACGTCGTGCCCGTCGACGAGGCCAAGTGGACGCGCGACCCCTTCGGCGCGCAGATCGAGGACGGCGTCATGTGGGGGCGCGGCACGGTCGACATGCTCCACCTGACCGCCGCGATGGCCGTCATCACCCGCGAGGTCGCGCGCCGCGCCCAGGCCGGTGAGCCTCCAGCCCGTTCCCTGGTGTTCGTGGCTGCCGCCGACGAGGAAGCGCGAGGAGGACTGGGCATCCCGTGGATCGGCGAAAACCGGCCGGACGCCTTCCCGTGGGACGCAGCCCTGTCCGAAATGGGAGGAGCACACATTCGCGGGCGTCGGGGAGGCGACGGCGTCGTCGTGGTCGTCGGCGAAAAGGGTGCCGCCCAGCGCCGCCTGCACATCCGCGGCGATGCGGGCCACGGCTCGGTGCCGCTGGGCCGCACGAGCGCCGTCGAGCGGCTCGCCCAGGTGAGCGCGGCGCTGTCCGCCGCCCGCTGGCCCACCGCCACGGACGAGGTCTGGGCTGGGTTTGTGCGCGCCTTCGAGTTTGAGGAAGCGACCGAAACGAGTCTCATCAACAGCACCTACGAGGGCGACTACGCCGAATTTGGCGATCTGGCGGCGTTTGCGCACGCCATCTCCCACGTGGCTGTTGCCCAGACGGTCGCCCACTCGGGCGGGCCCATCAACGTCATGCCCTCCCACGCAACCCTCGAGCTGGACATTCGCACGCTGCCCGGCGTCGACGATGACGACGTGGACGCCGCCATTACGGCGGCCCTCGGCGACCTCGCGGACCACGTGCATATCGAGCGCCTCCTCAGTGAACCTGCCACGGCCTCGTCGACCGACACCGACCTGTACAGGGTGATCGAGGCGGCACTGAGGCGTCGATACCCGGGCGCGCGCGTCGTCCCCGTCCTCATGCCCGGTGGGACCGACCTGCGCGTGGCCCGCAGGCACGGCGGCATCGGATACGGGTTCGGGGCCTACGACAGCGGGGCCAGCCTGGGGCACGTCTACGCCCAGCTCCATGCCCACGACGAACACATTGCGCTCGCGGACGTGCGCGCGACCGCCGAGGTGCTGCACGACATCGTCACGCAGTACCTGACATATAGATGACAAGTAATCAACCACTGTTACAAATGGTCGCCTGACGAGGATCTTTCTCCCGAGGCTTCTTCGGTGCATACGGTAGGTGTCGGCACTTCCGCCGCTACTAGACACAAGGAGACCTTGATGCACATCGCACGCATCCCACGAACAGCAGCCGCCCTCGCCTCCGTCGCTGCCATGATGTGTGCGACTCTGGCGGCCTGCGCGCCGTCGGGAGGAGCGGCCCAATCGGCTTCCCGCGAGGGAACCATCGCGGTCGGCCTGCCCGGATCTCTGTCCACCCTGGACGCCGCGCACGAAACTGGCATCATCAACTACTACGTCGCGCAGGTCGTCTCCGAAGGGCTGCTCGCCGTGGATAAGAACGGCCAGCTGATCCCCGCGATCGCCTCCTCGTACCACACGGACGACGCCCAGACGTGGGTCTTCGGCATCCGCCCCGACGCTCTCTTCCAGGACGGCAACCCCGTCACTATCGACGACGTTCTCTTCTCCATCGACATCGCCAAGGATCCCGACAAGTCCCCGTCGTCGGCCAGCTACTGGCCCGCAGGCGTGCAGGCCGTCGGGAGCGGCGACAATCAGATCACGATCACCCTGCCCGCTCCCGCCGTTAACTTCGGGTGGACGGTCACCGCGAATGGCGGTTTGTGGATCACCGAGAAATCCTTCTACGAGGCGGCCGCCTCCTACGGGTCCTCGACCGACCTCATCATGGGGACAGGCCCCTACAAGGCCGTCTCCTTCCAGCCAGACTCCAAGGCTGTGTTCACAAAGAGCGGCACCTGGTGGGGCGGAGACACCCCCGCCCAGACCATCGAGTTCGACTTCTTCTCGGACGAGAACGCGCGCCTGCTCGCGCACAAGAGCGGGCAGATCGACATCGCTACTCAGGTGCCCACCGACCAGGTCTCGCAATTCCAGGGCATAGACGGCGTGAATGTCCTGACCGAATCCGACCGCTCCTACGTGGGCCTCACCTTCGACCAGAACATCGCTCCCTTCGACGACATCCACGTTCGCAAGGCCATCGCCCACGCCGTCGACCGCGACACCATCGTCTCCTCAATCCTCAAGGGGCAGGCGAGCGTTGCCACGGGCATTGAGCCGCCCGATCAGTTGGGCAGCGAGATCGGCGAACAGGCAGCTGCGGACGCGCAAGCGGGCCTGCCCATTGACTCCTTCGACCTGGATGCCGCGCGCGCCGAACTCGCTCAGTCCAAAGTCTCCGGCGGTTTCAACGCCGAACTTACCTACCCGTCCTCCATCCCGGACCTGGGCTCCACGGCGCTGGCGATTGCCGACAACCTCAAGCAGATCGGCGTCAACCTGACCGTCACCTCCAAGCCCATCGAAGAATGGATCTCCGAGGTCGGCAGCGGCACCTACGGCCTGTCCTTCATGAGCTACACCTCCACGACGGGCGACCCGGGCGAGGTGGCCGGCTGGCTGCTGGGACCCGACAACCCGGCACGCTACGAGAACGCGCAGGTCCAGGGCCTCATCGCCTCGCAGGCCGCCCAGACCGATCCGAGCGCGCGCGTCGCCGACATCGTCGAAGCCGAGCGCATCGCACAGGACAACACGATCTACTCGCCGATCTGGTGGGGAAAGACCTCGACCGCCTTCTCCTCGAGCGTCACCCCAACGCAGTACACGCCCTACTTCTTCAACACCCCGTGGGCAGCCTCCCTGGAGCTGACGCGTTAATGCTGCGCTACATCCTGCATCGCCTCGCCGGGGCGGTGGTGGTGATGCTCGCCCTGTCCTTCCTGGTCTTCTCCCTCCTGTACCTGGTACCCGGAGACCCCGTGAAGATCCTGGTGGGCACGCGCCGCCTTACCCCCGACGTCCGCCAGGCCGTGACCGCGCGCTACGGCCTCGACGAACCTCTTCTCCTGCGCTACTGGCATTGGCTGACCCGCGCGCTCACCGGCGACTTCGGGGACTCCGTGCGATCAGCGACCCCCGTCACGGATGTCCTCTCCTCCCGAGTCTCCCTCACCGCGTGGCTCACCATCGGAGCGTTCCTCCTGGCCGTCGCCGTCGGCATTCCCCTGGGAATCGTTGCCGCGCGACGCAAAGGAACGTGGGTCGACCGCACCATCGTCGGCTGGTCTGTCGTCGGCGTGTCTGCACCCGGCTTCGCCCTCGGGCTCGTCCTCCTCTATGTTTTCGGACTCATGCTCGGCTGGTTCCCCGTTTTCGGCGATGGCACCGGCCTGGCCGACACCCTCTGGCATCTCACCCTGCCCGCCATCGCCCTGGCCACCGGCATCGGTGCCATGCTCGTGCGCATCACACGCGCAGCCGTCGGCGCAGAACTGAGCCAAGACTACGTGACTTTCGCGCGCTCGCGGGGTGTGCCGAGCCGCCGGATCACGGCCATGTACGTGCGGGGAGCGGCCCTGCCGATCCTGACCTCCGGCGGCCTGATCCTCGGGACGTTGTTCGGGTCGACGGTCTTGGTCGAGGAGGCGTTCTCCCTGCCCGGACTCGGCCAGCTGCTCGCCGACTCCATCACCTACAAGGATGTGCCCGTCGTGCAGGCGATTGCGCTGCTCGTCGCTCTCGTCATCATCGCCGTGACGCTGATCGTTGACGTTGCCGCGTTCGCCGTCGATCCGCGTCAGGCGGTGGGCGAGGGGAGGGGAGCGTGATGGCGGTGTCGTTGTCTCCTCGTGCCCTGGGACGAGGCTTGGGCTCGGTTTCGCGACGCGTCCCCGGTTCCGTGGTTCTTTCCGTGGCGTTTCTTGGCCTGGTGGCCGTGTGCGTCCTCTTCTCCTCGGTGCTGGTACCCGGCGCGTTGGACCAACACATCGCCTTGGGCGTCACCCCGGCGGGCACGCCCGGCCACCTGCTGGGCACCGACAAGGTGGGGCGCGACGTCCTCGCCCTGACGGTTGCAGGCGCGCGCTCGGCGGTTGTTGGTCCTCTCGTCATCGCGGCGGGGTCCATGGTGGCCGGTTTGGTTTTCGGGATGAGCGCCGCGTGGTGGGGCGGGGCCTGGGATGCGTGCGTGTCTCGCTCCTGCGAGGTGCTGCTCTCGCTTCCCGTCACGCTCCTCGCGATCGTCGTCGCGGGTGTGATCGGCGGCAGCTACTGGGTGACGGTCGGCATCCTCATCGTGCTCTTCGCACCCTCGGATATCCGCATGATTCGCGCGGCGACACTCGCGCAGAAGCCGCAGCCCTACATTGAAGCGACGCGGGTACTGGGCCTGTCCGGCCCCCGCATCCTCGGCGTCCACGTTCTGCCCAACATCACGCCGATTGTGTGGGCGAATCTCTTTGTCAACATCGCCTTCGCGCTCGTGTCCCTGTCCGGCCTGTCCTACCTGGGTCTGGGGGTTGGGGCGCAAGACGCCGACTGGGGGCGACAGCTGGCCGACGGGCGCGCGATCCTCGCCCAGAACCCAGTCGCCGCGGTGGCTTCCGGCTTCGCCATCATCATCACAGCCACGGCGATCAACATCGCAGGGGATTGGGTCGCCGAACGACAGGAAGGCGAGCGATGAGCCAGCCTCTTTCCGATTCTCCCAGCCACGGCCTCGTCGCCTCCCACGTGAGCGTGACCGACCGCGCTGGACACGTGATCGTCGACGACGTGAGCGTGCACGCACGCCCCGGGCGCACCCTCGTCATCGTGGGCGAATCAGGCGCGGGCAAATCGATGCTCGCGCGCACGCTGTGCGCGCTGACACCATCCGCGCTATCCGCCAGCGGAACGGTGTCGTTGGGTGGAGAAGACTACGATCTGGCGACCGATCAGGGACGCTTGAAGAAGCAGCGCGGGGGCGGCATCGTCTGGCTCCCACAAGACCCCTTCACCTCGCTCGCTCCGACCATACGCTGCGCCAAGCAGGTGACGGCTGCCCGCATGGGCAGGCGCTCCGAGCGCGCTCAGCGTTCGCGTGCGCTACTCGCAGAGGTCGGCCTCGACGCGCGCGTCGCCCGCTCGTACCCGCACGAGCTGTCGGGCGGCATGCGCCAACGCGTCGCCATCGCGGCCGCCCTCGACTCCGAGCCGGGGGTGCTCATCGCCGACGAGCCGACGACCGCCCTGGACGTCACGACGCAGCGCGACATCCTGACGCTGCTGACGCGCCTGCGCGACGACCGCGGCATGACGCTCGTGCTGGTCACCCACGACCTGGCGCTCGCGCGGCAGTTCGGTGACGACGTCATCGTTATGAAAGACGGCCTGATCGTCGAAGAGGGGCCAATCAACGAGGTGCTGGTGTCGCCGCGCCACGAGTACACGAAACGACTGGCTGACGCGGAGCCGCGGATCGATGGACCCAGCCCGCGCGCGGGGCATGAGCCTCACGTGGGCGCAGAAGCGGTCGTCGAGGTGCGAGACCTGACCAAGGTGTTCCGCTCACGCACGGACACCCGCGTCGCCCTCAGGGACGTCTCCCTCAACGTTGCGCCGGGAGAATCCATCGGCATCGTCGGAGAATCCGGCTCGGGCAAGACGACGCTCGCGCGCATCATCGTGGGGCTGGAGCACGCCGATTCTGGCACCGTGCGCGTGAACGCCCAGGCCGAACGAGGTCCCGCAGTCGGCATCGTCTTCCAAAACCCCTACTCGGCCCTCAACCCTGTGCGCACCATCGGCCAGACACTCGCCGAGGCAGCCGCCGTCGCCGGTCGACCGGCCAGCGATGTTCCCGACCTGCTCGCCGCCGTCGACCTGCCCGCCGAGTACGCGATGCGCCGTCCTGTCCGCCTGTCGGGCGGCGAACGCCAGCGCGTGGCAATCGCGCGCGCCCTCGCCACGCGCCCGCGCGTCCTCATCGCCGACGAGGCCGTCTCCGCCCTCGACGTCTCCGTCCAGGCCTCCGTCCTGGAGCTACTCACGCGCCTGCAAGCCGAGCAAGGCTTCGCCCTGCTCTTCATCACGCACGACCTGGCGGTCGCCCGAGCCATGTGCGACCGCCTCGTCGTCATGAAAGACGGGGTGGTCGTCGAAGAAGGACGCACGGAGGAGATCCTTCACCATCCCACGAAGGAATACACGGCCGACCTGCTCGCCGCTGTGCCCGGCCGCCAGGCACAGCCGGCATGAGTACTCGCCACAGCGTCGAAGCAACGCCGATCACACCCGGGGACGGCGCACGCAACCAGCTACTCGCCCTCGGCGTGCCCGACCACGACGCGCGGCTCTGGGCCATGATGGGCCCCGCAGTGTCGGCCACACTGTGGACCTACAGGGGTCATGCGCTGCTCGAAACCCACCGGGCCACGTCCGCTCACCGAACAATCAGCGGCACCTGCCTCCTGCACGAGGCGGCAACGACAACCGAGAACGATACGCATACACCGCGCTGGGAGACTCTCATCCAGGCGATCATCGACTCAGTGCCGAACGCCCCGCTGATCAAAGCAGTGTCACGCGAGATGGACTCCCACTGGGAGGCCGCGCTGCGCTCGCGGGGCTTCGCGCCCGCTGGCCTCGTCGGCTCTCCGCTGTCCATCGAGGAATACTCTGGTCACGGTCACGCGCTCGTACGCGCCTGGCTGCGATGGAACGGCCCGGGCGTGTCCATTCCCGCCTATGTTCGCCAGAAAACCGAGTTCACGTGCGGACCTGCGAGCGCCCTCATGGCCCTCGCGCATGCCCGCGCTGCCGGTCCCGCCCAGGTCAGCCACGGCCTCGTCGAAGAGATGGAGCTGTGGCGCGAGGCCACGTATTCGCTCGGGGTGGGACCCTACGGGCTGGCGTCCTCCCTGGCCAGGCGCGGTCTGGCGGTCGAGGTTCTCGTGACGCACGACGGTCCCGTCGTTGGGCTGACGCGTGCGCATGCTGCGTCGCCTGCTGTGCGCCGGGCGATCCACGACCAACATGTGGTCGAAGCACGCGGCCTCGGGGTGCGTGACTGCATCGGACCCGCCAGCCTCGAGGACCTGCGCGGGGCGTTGGCGAACGGAAAACGCGCGATCATGCTGGTCGACTTGGAGAACCTGAACGGGGAGCCGACCCCACACTGGGTGTACGTGTGGGGCATCGTCGGTGACTGCGCGTTGGTCCACGACCCGTGGAACGATGAGCACCTCGGCGAGACGTGGGTGGAAACCTGGGCGGAGGCACTCACGCTGGAACAACTCTGGGAATCCGCCCAGTGGGAGGAAACCACGCGCGCCAGGGCGTGCATACTCGTGACGCGCTGACGCGTCTGGCCCGGGCACACGACGAGGCCGGGGCCAGGTCACCTGAACAGTGAACTCCGGCCCCGGCCTCGTGAACCGCCGTGAAACGATCAGAGAACCATCGCGGCGATCCAGCCGCCGATGAGCAGCGGAATATTGTAGTGGATGAACTCGGGGATGACCGTGTCTCGCATGTGGTCGTGCTGACCATCCACGTTCAGACCGGCTGTCGGACCCAGCGTCGAGTCGGAGGCGGGGGAACCGGCATCGCCCAACGCGCCCGCCGTACCGATGATTGCGACCGTGGCGGTGGCGGAGAAGCCCAGCGTCACGCACAGGGGCACGTAGATCGCGGAAATAATCGGCAGCGTCGAGAACGAAGAGCCGATGCCCATCGTGATGATGAGACCCACGAGCAGCATGATGACGGCGGCCAGAGCCTTGGAGCCGTTGAACATCGCGGAGGTCTGCTCGACAAGGGGCTCGATCTGGCCCGAAGCCTTCAGGACAGCCGCGTAGCCCTGGGCGGTGATCATGATGAGGCCGATGAGGCTCATCATGCGCATGCCGCCAGAGAAGACATCGTCCGCCTGCTGCCACGGTACGACGCGCATGGCGAGCATGAGGCACAGGCCCACGAGAGCGCCCACGAGGAGCGGGTCGGCCTCGGAGTCCATCTTGGTCAGGACGGCCTGGATGACGAAGCAGGCGACGAGGGCGATGACGGCCGCCCAGACCTTCTTCATGTCGATTGGCTTGTCATCTTGGGAGCTGAACTCGGTCTCGCGCTGCTCGTACTCGCGCGGCTTGCGGTAGGAGACGAACAGGGCGATAGCACAGCCCACGGCCATCGAGGCGGCGGGGATCGCCATGGCGGCCATCGGGTTGACGATGCCTTCGACGGGCAGGCCCGCGTCTTCAATATTCTTGTAGAGAATGTCGTGCAGGAAGATACGACCGAAGCCGATTGGCACGAACATGTAGGTGGTGACGATGCCGAAGGTGATCGCACAGGCGACCAGGCGGCGGTCCATCTTCAGCTCGTTCATGACTCCGATGAGCGGGGGTACCAGCAGCGGAATGAACGCGATGTGAATCGGGATGAGGTTCTGGCTCATGACGCCCATGACGAGGACGCCGCCGAGGATGCCCCATTTCGCGGAGCGAGCCACGCGCGCGGAGTTAGAGTCGTCAGCGTTGCGCAGCTTAGCGATGATCCAGTTCGCCAGCAGGCGTGGCAGGCCCGAGTGGGCCACCGACATCGCGAACGCGCCGAGCAGGGCGTAGGACAGGGCGATCTTGGCTCCGCCGGCCAGGCCGTCCTGGAAGGCGACCATCGTGCCGGAAATACCCATTCCAGCCACCAGGCCGCCCACCAACGAGGCGACGAAAAGCGAGATAACGACGTGCACGCGTGCGACGCTGAGGACCAGCATGACGATCACGGAGAGCACGACTGCGTTGAAAAGCAACATGAGTGTTCCTGTGTTGAGGGTGCGCGAAAGCGCCACGTGAAGTGGAGAAAGTAAGCCGCGTCGCGGCAGGTGGTGGTGTCAGCCGAGATGGGAATCGGCGTGGATGGAGGCGTCGACAGCACCTACCAGTGCGTTCGACAAACCACCTTCCTCGGCGGCCAGCAATCCTGCGATTGTGGTGCCGCCGGGGCTCGTCACCCGGTCAATGAGTTGCGCGGGGATTGTGCCCGCCTCGCGCTCAGCGAGGAGCAGCGTGGCGGCTCCCGCCATCGCCTGCGCCGCGATCTCGACGGCGTTGTCCTTGGACAGCCCGTACTTGAGGCCCGCGCGGGCGAACGTATCAATAATCTGGAAATACCAGGCCGGAGAGCACGAGGCCAGGGCCTGGAACACAGGGAAATAGTCCTCGTCAATGAGGATGGTTCGACCGACCGAGTTCATGAGGTCGCGCACGGCGTCCACCTGCGCGTCGCTGGTCCGGCAGGCGGTGAGGGCAGTCATGGACTGTCCGACGGTGGCCGCCACGTTCGGCATAACGCGAATGAGGGGGATGCCCGAGCCGAAATCCTGCGTGATCTGGTCGAGGGTGCGCCCGGCGGCCAGGGACACGACGCACGCGTCGGGGCGTCCGACCACGATGGAGGCAATCTCCTTGATAACCGTGCGCTGGTCCTTGGGCTTGACAGCCAGGATGATGATGTCAACCTGGCGTGCCAGGGACGTGTTTGACGACGCGGCGGTCGCGCCCAGCTCGTCGGCTAGTTCGCAGGCCTTAGCAGCCGTGCGGTTAGAGAAGACCAGCGTCGCAGGATCGACACCGGACGCGACGGCACCGCGAGCAATGGCCTGGGCCATGGCTCCCGTTCCGATAAATCCGATGCGCATGAGACTCTCCCTGCGAGTGTTGGTCACTTGTCACGCAGCCTACCCGCATTTTGCCTGCTCTTGGCGTGGTGGTCGAACTGTGAGACGAGGCCGGGGCTGGTTTGCGTTGTCGAGCAACTCAGCCACGGCCTCGTGGGGGAGAAAACGGTGGAAAGTCGTGCGTCAGCGCTTGCGCGTGCCGAAGATCGAGCGCGTGATTTCGCGGCCGGCGGTGCACAGAACGGACCCGAGGACGTTTTCGACTTGGCGGGCGCGACGCTCGGCGGCTCGCTGGCGGGCGGCTTCCTCCTTCTCCTGCTGCTTTTCGACCTGGCGGCGCAGGCGTTCCATTTCCTTCTCGCGGGCGGCCTCTTCCTTGGCAGCGGCCTTCTCTGCTTCCTTGGCCGCCTTCTCGGCAGCTTTTTCTGCTTCCTTGGCCGCCTTTTCCGCTGCCTTCTTAGCCTCCTTGCGGGCCTTTTCCTCTTCCTTGGCGGCGAACTCCTGGGCGGCCGCTTCCTCGCGGGCGGCCTGGGCCTCGGCGGCGCGGCGCTCGAGCTTCTCCTCGGCCGAATCCGGGTTTACGGCGTCGCGGTAGCGGCCCATGATGATGCTCGACTGGTTAACGCGGGTGATCGTGTCGGCGGAGGCGGGACCCATGACGGAGGCGGGTGCCCAGATGCCAACCGGCGTGACCGGGGTGGGGTTACCCCTCGGATCCAGGACGGTCACGACGGCCTCGCCCGTGCCCAAGGTGGTCAGGACCTCGTCGAGTTCCAGGGACGTCTTCGGGAAGGTCTGCACGGTCGCCTTGAGCTTCTTGAAGTCATCGGGCGTCGAGGCACGCAGGCCGTGCTGGATGCGTGAACCGAGTTGGGCGAGTACGTCGGAGGGGATGTCCTTGTGCGTCTGGGTCACGAAGACGACGCCCACGCCCTTGGAGCGGATGAGGCGCACGGTTTGGACGACCTGACGCTCGAACTCCTTGGTGGCGTCCGCGAACAGCAGGTGGGCCTCGTCGAAGAAGAACACCAGTTTGGGGCGCGGCGCGTCGCCGACCTCGGGCAGAGTTGCGAACAGGTTGGCCAGCAGGTACATGATGACGGCGCTGACCAGGGCCGGGCGCGAGGAAATGTCACCGACGCCGAGCAGGGAGATGATGCCGCGTCCGGTCGAATCCATGCGCATCAGGTCGGCCGTGTCGAAGCCGGGGGCACCGAAGAACTGGCCGCCGCCCTGGGACTCGAGCGCGGTCAGGGCGCGCAGGATGACGCCGGCGGTGGCCTTGGAGACGCCGCCGATCGTCGCCAGCTCGTCCTTGCCGTCCTCCGAGGTCAGGAAGGAGATGACAGCGCGCAGGTCCGGCAGATCGACAAGTTCGAGTCCTTGGCCGTCCGCCCACGCGAAGATCAGCTGCAGGGCCTGCTCCTGCGTCGTGTTCAGGGACAGAGCGCGGGCCAGTAGGATCGGGCCGAAGTCAGAGACCTCGGCGCGCACGGGCACGCCCGGGAACTGCGAATCCGCCCCGCCCAGGCTCAGCAGTTCAATCGGGAAGGACGAGGGGGCCCACGCCTGGCCGTTGGCGGCCGTGCGGGACAGGAGCTTCTCCGAGCTGGCCCCGGCCTCGGCCAGGCCCGTCAGGTCACCCTTGACGTCGCACAGGAGCACGGAGGAGCCGTTCGCGGACAGGCCCTCGGCGAGGAGCTGGAGCGTGCGGGTTTTGCCCGTGCCCGTCGCGCCGGCAACCAGCAGGTGACGGTTAAACATGGGCAGGGGCATCTTGGCGCTGACGCCGGGCACGCGCGTTCCGTCCTCGATGAGGGTGCCGATGGTGACCGCGGGGACGTCCCAGGAGTAGGCGGCCTTGATCCCTGAGGCGAACGCGGAGAGGCCGCCGGATACCTCGGACGAGGCCTGGGCCGCCTCACTCGCAGCTGCTGGCGCTTCGGGGGTGGTTTCGGCTGCTTCGATCTGGGACCGTAACGCGTCGGCCGCCGCGCGGGCTGCCTGGGCCTCCGCTGTTTCGGTATCCGCTGCGGCGGCAGGGGTATCCGCGGCGGCACCGGCTGCTTCGACCTGGAGACGCAGCGCCTCCGCCTTCGCGCGGGCTGCCTCAGCCTCGGCCGCCTTCGCGGCGGCTTCAGCTTCGGCGAGGCGCGCCTTGAGATCTTCGATGTTCTCGCTCATGGTGTGGTCTTTCGGCTGTGGGCGCGGTGCGCCACCGTATGTCGACGTTACCGACACAGTATCCCCTGGGATGACAATCCTATGCGCGCGATAACAGGGGAGAGCGCGTGTGGCTCCGTCCACAGGCGGGATGCTCGTGTCGCGCATATCCACAGGGGGTTGCTCCGTGTCGCGCCCATCCACAGGCGAGAGCGGGCGGCGCGACACAGGTAAGACACTGGCTTTAGCGTCGACACATGAACCCTCCACGATGGATCGCACACCGCAGGATGGCAGCCCTGACGAAAGCCGTGTACGACTCAGCGGTCAGCGACGACGATGACCCGCCCGAACCCACCTCCACGCGCCTGCTGCCCGGCGGGACGACCGTCGCCGCACTCCTCATCGTCCTCGTCGCCCTCGCAGGCATCGGCGTGTGGCGAAACGCCCGGGTCGCAGACGAAGCACACGCGAGTGAACAAGCCGCCGAGCAATCAGCCGAACGCCAGGCCGAAGAAACCACACACCAGGACCTGGCGGCGGCACCGGAAAGAGACGCACCCAGCCGCCCCGCCTCCCACGCCACGCCCGGTCCTCCCGGACCCGCAGGCCAAGTCATCGTCTACGTCTCCGGAGCCGTCGCCACCCCCGGCGTCCTCACCCTGCCCGCCTCCTCCCGCGTCACCGACGCCATCACCGCCGCAGGAGGCGCCCTAGAAGACGCCGACCTCGATACCATCAACCTGGCACGCCCCCTCACAGACGGCGAACACATCCGCATCTCCCGAATCGGAGAAACACCACCGGCCCCCACGGCAAACGGCGACGCCACCCACGCCGCCTGCGTCCGCCTCGACACCGCTACCGCCACCGACCTACAAACCCTGCCTGGCATCGGCCCAGCCCTCGCCGAACGCATCATCGACTACCGTGCCACCCACCCCCACATCACCTC
>ERZ1699257.109-NODE-110-length-27654-cov-3.292476_pt1 | contig 27654 bp, 29 predicted proteins | sample MGYA00581521_ERZ1699257 | MGnify/ENA primary metagenome ERZ1699257 (study PRJEB42319, sample SAMD00040330) | human oral metagenome | material: saliva | host: Homo sapiens | study: EMG produced TPA metagenomics assembly of PRJDB4115 data set (Metgenomic analysis of... | reverse complement strand
AAATCCTCGGTACGCCTTACCGCCTGCAAACCTACTGCCGTCATCCCGACACTTTGCTCGCCCCTGACGAACTCAAAGCCATCCATCCCTTGGGCAAATCGCCTTTATTGGATGATAACGGCTTTATCTTGGCGGAAAGCGGCGCGATTACCGACTATCTGATTCAAACCTACGACAACGGCCGTCTGATGCCCGAACGCGGCAGCCGCGAATACTGGCAATATCAACGCTGGCTGCATTACGCCGAAGGTTCGCTGATGCCGTTATTACTGCTCGGACTGGTGTTCCGCCGGATTGAAAGCGCGCCCATGCCGTTTTTCGTCAAACCGATTGCCCGCAAAATCAGCGGCAGCGTCAAAAGCAGCTTTATCCATCCGCAAGCCGCGATGCATCTTTCCCACATCGACAGCGAGTTGGAAAACCGCGAATGGTTGGTCGGCAACAGCCTCAGCGGTGCCGACATCATGATGAGCTATCCGCTGCAAGCCGCGGCCGACCGCTTCGATTTCACAGATTACCCCAATATCCGCGCCTATTTGCAGCGCATCGAAGCGCATGAAGCCTACCGCCGCGCCGTTGAAAAAGCAGGTTCGCCTTTATTGAAACTCGACAAATAAAACAAGGCCGTCTGAAACGTTTTCAGACGGCCTGAAACCTTGGTTCACTTATCGAATAGCTTTGCGGCAAACGGCGTTTTTACCAACGCGCCGCCCGAGTGCTTTGTTCCCCATTGCCGTTCCACTATAATGGCAACCCATATCCTTCTAAAAAATAACGCCATGCCAACCGACAACCGCCCGACTCTTGCCATCGACACCAGCACATCCTTTCTGTCCATCGCATTGGAACATCAAGGCGAAATCCGCCTGTTTCACGAAAACGTCGGCACTAAGCAATCCGAACAAATCCTGCCGCAAATCGAACGCCTCTTTAAAGAAGCGGGCATCACGGCCGCCGATTTGGGCTGCATCGTTTATGCACAAGGTCCCGGCGCATTTACCGGCCTGCGTATCGGCGCGGCGGTTGCACAAGGTTTGGCCACGCCGTTTGACACGCCCATGATCGGCATCCCCTGCCTCGATGCCGCCGCTTCATTGCTGCCGCCATCAAGCTGCGTGCTGGCGGCCACCGATGCGCGTATGGGCGAAGTGTTCTACGCATGGTTTGATACGCAAAACCACGTCCGTTTGAGCGATTACACGGTTGGCAAAGCCGCCGCCATTGCCGCACCCGAAGGCAAAACGCCTACCGGCGGCATCGGCAATGCCTTTGCCCTCGCCGACAAACCGCTTTTTGACGGTCAAGCCGATATGCCGACCGCCGCCGACTATCTTAAACTTGCCCGCAGCGGCCGCTATCTTGCTACTGACGCGGCGCATGCCGAGCTGCTCTACGTCCGCAACAAAATTGCCCTGACCGCGCAAGAGCAAGCCCAACAAAAGGCCAAACCGTGAACCTGCGCCCAGCCGTACTTGCCGACTGCCCCGCCCTTGCCGCCATTGACGCACAAGGCAATCCTTCGCCGTGGACAGTGCAGCAGTTTGAATCGGCGGTTCAATACCATCCCGACAGCGTTTGGCTCAGCCAGACCGACCACCAAATTACCGGCTTTATCGTGTGGCAAACCGTATTTGACGAATCCGAGCTGCACCTGATTGCCGTCGCGCCCGAATACCGCCGCCAAGGCATTGCATCCGCCCTGCTGCAACACTGGCAAAACGCAGTGCAACAGCAAGGCGCAACCCGATTGCTGCTCGAAGTCCGCGCAAGCAATGAAACCGCGCAACAGCTCTACCGCAAACACGGCTTCCAAACCTGCGGCCGCCGCAAAAACTACTACGCCCTGCCCGACGGTGGCAGCGAAGATGCCGTATTGATGGAGAAATCATGTTAAGCAGCCGCTACCTGCACCTGCACGAAGCCTTGGGCTTGGGCCCGATGTGGCTGAACCGAAACGCCAAAATCATCCATGCCGCGCCTCAAGCCGCACCATCAGCCGCGCCCGTCCGCCCCAAAACCATTGCCGCCGATACCGCGCAAGCCGTGCGCACTTTATCCGCAGGCGCCCATCAGGCACGCACTGCCGCCATTGCCACTGCGCAAACGGCCAAACCTGCTGCCCGCGTTCCCGAAGCGGCACCCAAAGCCATTGCCGAAACACCGGCAAAAACAGAAAAAGCCGCGCATTCAGACAATCTGCCCCGTCTTGACGTAACCATCAGGCCGTCTGAAATCATGGTGGTCAGCATTTGCCCGTCCACCGAAGACAGCCTGCACGGTACGCTGTTTAGCGGCGACGTCGGCACACTTCTCGACAACATCCTCGCCGCCATCGGCCTCAAACCCGAGCAGGCACACAAAACCGCATGGGTCAAAACCGCGCCTGTGTTTACCGCCCTGCCCGATGCCGAACACATCCGCGCCGAGCTTGCCGAAATGCAAAACGAGCTGACCGCCTCGCAAGCGCGCGCAGTATTGTTTCTCGGCAAAATCTTCGACAGCCCCGACATGATCGGGTTGATGAACGAATTGTGCGCAGAGCGGCCGCATTTTGTCATTCCCCACCCCGCCCGCCTGCTGATGCAGCCTCAACTCAAAGCGCAGGCATGGCAAATCTTAAAGCCATTGAAACAGCTTTTGGCCAAGGCCGTCTGAACATTCTGTTCAACCTGAAATCAGGTTTTCCACCAATAAAAAAGGGCGTGTTAGACACGCCCTAACATTTATCAATATTCCGCCGAATGCCAGAAAGGCTGGCCCACCGTCGGCGTACTGGCGCGCGCTTTCTCACGCGCCTCCACAGGTTCCGCCTCATAAGCCAGACGGCCCGACTCGACCGCAAGCGCAAAAGCGCGTGCCATATTGACCGGATCGCCACTACGGGAAACGGCGGTATTCAGCAACACGCCGTCAAAACCCCATTCCATCACTTGCGCCGCCTGCGAAGGCAAACCCAAGCCTGCGTCGATAATCAGCGGCGTGTCGGGCAGGCGTTCGCGCAAGACTTTCAGCGCATAAGCATGAACCGCGCCCAAACCCGTGCCAATCGGCGCCGCCCACGGCATCAGTGCCTGACAGCCTGCATCAAGCAGTCGGCGGCAGGCAATCAGGTCTTCGGTGCAATAAGGCAGCACTTTGAAGCCGTCTTTAATCAGGATTTCCACCGCTTCGACAAGCTGGAATACGTCCGGCTGCAACGTGTCATCATCTCCGATAAGTTCGAGCTTGATCCAATCGGTATCAAACACTTCGCGCGCCATTTGCGCAGTGGTCACGGCTTCCTGCACACTTTGACAGCCTGCGGTATTAGGCAACACAGGCACGCCCATTTCTTCCAACAACGACCAAAAACCCTGCCCGTGCGCTTCGCCGCCGCTGCCGGCACGGCGCAACGAAACGGTAATCATCGCCGGTTGCGCGATTTGGACAGACTGCTTGAGGATTTCCGGCGTCGGATAAGCAGCCGTACCGAGCAGCAGCCGTGAAGAGAAAGTTTCTCCATATAAGGTAAACATGATAGATTCCTTTGTATTGTTTTTTAGATTTTAAGCATGGGGCAATCGGGCAACCCTGCCCGATATTCAAACAAGCAAAAGTCGGGCGCAAATACCCGACCTGTTGATTACAAACCGCTTATCCGCCGACTACGGGACGCACAATGTCCACTTTGTCGTTTTCGTTTAAAACCGTTTCCGCATACGCGCCTTTGGCGACAAATCCGGTATTCACCGCCACGGCAAAAGGCTTTTTCGGCGCGGTTTGGGCGATAAGGTCGGCAACGGTTGTGCCGTGAAGTTCGGCGGGTTCGCCGTTTAAGATGATGTTCATGGTTTCTCGATATTTCGTAGGTAAGTTTCTTTATTCGCGATGCGCCTGTTCCTGCTTGAACCCGTCGCCCCATTCCTTCAATGCCGTCAGCACGGGTGCAAGCGTTTTGCCGTAGTCGGTCAGGCGGTATTCCACTCGTGGCGGGACTTCGGGATACACAGTACGCAAAATGATGCCGTCGGCCTCCAATGCGCGCAGTTGCGCGGTCAGTATGCGCTGCGACACATCGGGCAGGATGCGGCGGATTTGGTTGAAGCGCAGTGTGCCGTCCGTGTGCAGGCGGTAGAGTATCGTGCCTTTCCATTTGCCGCCGATGACGGAAAGCGCGGCTTCCACCGAGCAGCCTTCGGCGCAGTCGTAGCTTGGGTGCGGTGTGCGGGGCATGGCAGTATCCTTTATGTAACTATATGAAAAATAAGTGCGTTCTTGTTAATGGTGTACTTCGGGTGCATGATACACGCTTTCAGACGACCTAACAGGAGAACCTTATGAAAGCCATCGGTTTCAACCGCCCTTTGCCCGTTTCCAACCCTGAAGCCCTGCTCAACATCAATCTGCCCGAACCCGAACTGCGGCCGCACGATATTTTGGTTGCCGTGCAGGCGGTTTCAGTCAATCCTGTCGATGTGAAAGTTCGGGCGGCGCATACGCCTGCGGCAGGGCAGTACCGCGTATTGGGTTACGACGCGGCAGGCATTGTTCAGGCGGTCGGCAGCGAAGTGCGGAATTTCAAAGTCGGCGACGAAGTGTATTACGCGGGCGCCATCAACCGCCAAGGTTCGAACGCTCAATTACAAGCGGTGGACGCGCGCATTGCCGCCAAAAAGCCGCGTTCGCTGGATTTTGCCCAAGCCGCCGCGCTGCCACTGACGGCGATTACTGCATGGGAAACGCTGTTCGACCGCTTGGACGTGAACAAACCCGTGGCAGGCGGCGCCAATGCGCTGCTCTTAATCGGCGGCGCAGGCGGGGTCGGCTCGCTTGCCATCCAGTTGCTGAAAAAGCTGACCGACATTCAGGTCATCGCCACCGCTTCCCGCCCCGAAAGCCGCGCGTGGGTGAAGGAACTGGGCGCGGATTTCGTCATCAACCATCATGAAAACATGGCGGAACGGGTTGCCGCGTTAAATATCGGCGCGCCGTCGTTTGTTTTTTCCACCAACCATACCGACCGCCATCTGCCGCAAATCGTGGAACTCATCGCCCCGCAAGGCAGAATCGCACTGATTGACGATCCCGAAACGTTGGACGTGAACCCGCTCAAAGGCAAAAGCCTGTCGTTGCATTGGGAATTTATGTTTACCCGTCCGCTGCGCGAAACGGCAGACATCGAACGGCAGGGCGAAATCCTGGCCGAAACCGCGCGGCTGGTGGACGAAGGCATCATCCGCCCGACCGCCACCCAAATCCTGCACGGCATCAATGCCGCCAACCTGCGCCGCGCACATGAGATGCTGGAACGCGGAGATATGATTGGCAAACTGGTGGTGGAAGGCTGGGACAACTGAATTCGCCGATTATTCTTTGCGCCGTTATACCCGCTTCTGCCTGTATAGCATCCGAAATGACGGCAATCGAATATCCTAGCAATCGAATATCCTAATTGAGCAGGTCGTCTGAAATTTGGCTTTCAGACGACCTTATTCATCCCACAAAGCCTGAAACGCTTTAACCACCGCTTCGGGATTTTCCGCTTCGGTAACGGCACGGACGACGGCGAGTGAGGAAACGCCGGTTGCCAGCACATCTTCGGCGTTGTTCAAATCGATGCCGCCGATGGCAACGACGGGCGTGCCGCCTGCCTGTCTGACGTATTCGCGCAGTTTGTCCAAACCTTGCGGGGCGGTCGGCATTTGTTTGGTCGTGGTCGGGAAAATTGCACCGCTGGCGACATAGCTGGGGTGTACGGACAGGGCGCGGTCGAGTTCGGCGACGGAGTGCGTACTCAAACCCAAGCGCAAACCGGCGGCTTCAATCGCGGCGAGGTCGGCGGTGTCCATGTCTTCCTGTCCGAGATGCACGCCGTATGCGCCCGCTTCTATCGCTTCGCGCCAGTGGTCGTTGATGAAAAGCTGGGTTGCGCTGTTTTGACAGGCGGCGACGCAACGTTCGATTTCGCGTTTCAACTCGTCGCCATGCAAGGTTTTGCAACGCAGTTGCACTGTATCGGCACCTGCTTTGACCATGCGCTCGACCCAGTCGGCGGTGGGAACGACGGCGTAAAATTTCAGGGGGGATTTGAGTGGCGGTAAATTCATGGCGGCTCCGAATCGGACAAATTGTTGTCATGTTATCAGAAAGGCCGTCTGAATAATATTTGTTTTCAGACGGCCTTATCAAATGGTTTTAAACAATCAAGAAGGATGTTACAAACCCACCCTTTTGCTGATTGGGATAAAGGTTGTTACAACAAAAACAATGTGGCCAATCCCAAGAAAATCAGGAAGCCGCCGGAGTCGGTAACCGCGGTAATCAGCACCGAGCTGCCCAATGCCGGGTCGCGTCCGGCTTTGTCCATCATAACGGGAATGAGGACGCCGACAGTCGCGGCAAGCAAAAGGTTCAAGGTCATTGCGGCCACCATGACCAAACCGATGCCGATGTTACCGTAGAGCAGCCATGAAATCACGCCCATCACAGTGCCCCAAATAATGCCGTTGACGAGGGCGACGCCGACTTCTTTTTTCAACAGACGGCCTGCCTGTGTGCTGGTCATTTGTCCCATCGCCATGGCACGGACAATCATGGTGATGGTTTGGTTGCCGGAGTTGCCGCCAATGCCGGCGACGATGGGCATCAGCGCGGCCAGTGCGACGATTTTCTCGATACTGCCTTCAAATGCGCCAATCACGCGGCTGGCGATAAAGGCGGTACACAGGTTGATGGCGAGCCACATCCAGCGGTTTTTCACCGAGTCCCAAATAGGGGCGAACAAGTCCTCTTCTTCTTGCAAACCGGCCATGTTAAACATGTCGGCTTCGGATTCTTCACGGATCACGTCCACCATTTCGTCAATGGTGATCCTGCCGATCAGCTTTTTGTTTTCATCGACAACCGGCGCGGTTACCAAGTCATAACGTTCAAATGCCTGCGCCGCTTCTTCCACGTCGTCTTCGGGACGGAAGCGCACGACTTCGGTCGCCATCACGTCCGCCACCATGTCTTCGGGGTCGGCGACCAAGAGTTTGCGGATGGGCAGAACGCCTTGCAACACGTCGTTTTCATCGACCACGAAAATCTTGTCGGTATGGTCGGGCAGGCTGTCGAAACGGCGCAAGTAGCGCAATACGACCTCACACGCCACATCGGCTCGGATGCTGACCAATTCAAAGTCCATAATCGCGCCGACTTGGTTGTCTTCGTAAGACATCGCCGCTTTGACCTGCTCGCGTTCTTCTTCATCACGCGTTTGCAGCGCTTCGTACACCACTTGGTGCGGCAGGTCGTCTGCCAGCTCTGCCAATTCGTCTGCGTCCAAATCATCGACGGCGGCCAACAGCTCGTCTTTGTCCATGGACTCGATCAGCGTTTCGCGTACGGCGTCGGATACTTCCAGCAACACTTCGCCGTCGTCTTCCGGGGCGACCAAAAGCCAGACGATGTTACGCTCGCGCGGCGGCAGGGACTCCAAGACGGCGGCCACGTCGGCAGGGTGCAACTCGGCCAAGAGGACGGTCAGCTCGGTGAACTTGTCGCACAGGCTTTCGTCTTCAATCGGCATGCCTGCTTCGATTTGTTCAAAGGACGGCTCGAGAATTTCGCATAAGGCGTGGATGCGGTCGATATCGTCAGAGATGCGGTCTTCTACCACATCATTGTCGGGGATATTGTCGAGATTCGGAGGGGTTTGTTCGATGCTCATAAACGAATTAAACTTAGTTTAAAAGGATTGAGCCCGGTACAATACCGAGCTCAATATTTAAGTTAACTAACCTGTCCAACTTTTGGGGGGCAGATCACTTTATTAAAGTATATGCTATTCAAATATCAAATAACTAAATATTTTTGCAGTACGATAGGAAACTAGCACAATATGAGAGCTACACTATCAACGTTATAAATTATATATCCATTAACTCATAAGAAACATTTCCTGTTTCTAGCAACTCAACAAATACTCTTTTAATAAAATCAAAATCTGTTATAACTTCACTTGCTGGAAAAGGTTCTCCCATAAAATCAACCAATCTTGGAACTCCAGTAAAATCGGACTTAGACCTAATCAAAAACTCCCCGTTATCCACGTATTCAAGTAGAGTAAATAAATATCTCTCACCATCTGATTCCATCCTTAATTCAGATAAGCCTACTTCTGGTTCAGGTATAACTTCTAATCTAACGTCAGATCTATGATTCTTTGTGCTGTTAAGCATAGATAATATTTTATCTTTACCAATCTTAGATGCCATATCCCTATCTGCCAAAGTTATCCATTCACCCTCTTCTGATTTATATGCACATGAAAAAAATAATAAGCTATTTTCCATTCTTATTTTCCTTTATTGATGTTTGCCCTTGAATCCAAGTATAAGTTCTCAGTTTGTTCTTATCATCAACAGCATGAACAGTGACCGATTTTAATCCTGCTTTTTCTGCTGCTGATGCAATGTCTTGACGACAATGCGTACATACATCACGCCCTTGGACATGGATCACCATATTTTTTCCTTTAGTCACACCTTTTTCATAAGCTTGTTGAATTGCACCTATTTCAGCATGTGCATCTCGCATATTAGCATTTGGATAAGGTGAACCGTTCTTTTGAGGTTTTTTATTTGCCACATTCTCTGCAATTAAAGTCAATTTATTAGGGTCTGAAAATCTATCCCCTTAAACAGCGCAGGCAATCGATATAAACGCCAAACCGCATTCGACAACACGCAATCGCGGTGTCAACCCTACCGGCACAACCGCCAAACTAGCCCTGCCGTTTCGGGAAAAACTGCACCACGTTCTCCCCTTGCGGCAACACCAATTTTTTCACAGCATGGCCGTACACGGTTTCAAGCGTGATGTTCAGACGGCCTTCGTTGGCAAAAATCTTATCCACAGCTTCTTTTGCCGCTTGCGGATTGCTGAACTTCAACGCATTCCACAATCCCAAGGTTTCCATGTCCTGCCAAAACGTCCCGGCTTTTTTATAGCTCAACTCAAGCTTGGCCGTGTCGGTTACCGGATCGTAAAAGCCGTTGTCGGCGAGCATATCGCCCAAGTCGTGCATATCGATCAGCGTGGGCGCTTCGCATTCGATGCCTTCATGCTTCAGACGGCCTGTCAGCTCGCTCAGGCTGTCGCGGCCAAAGTGCGTGAAAAACAATAATCCGTCGGTTTTCAAAGCAGCGGCCCAGTTTTTCAATACCGGCAAAATATCGTCGGCGCGGCTGAGGCTGAGGTTGGCCCACAACATATCGGCGGATGCTTCGGGCAACGGCGCGGTCAGGGCTTGGCAATGCTGCGGAATGGTTTTGCCGGTCAGCTTCTGCCAGAAGCCGCCTTTGCGCGCGGCGGCGGCGGTTTTCAAAAAATCGGCATTCGGATCGTATTCTTCAAACACGGCGTCGGGATAACGCGCGGCCAGCAGGCTGCGGCTGATGTCGGCATCGGCACCAATCAGCAGGATGCGTTTGGGTGCATTGCGGACCAGCTGCAGGCGCTCGTCGGTGTCTTGGGCGAGATGGCGGTGAATCTGCCAGCGTTTGTCTTGTTCGGTCATGGTGGGTCGTGTCAGCGGGCTTTGCCCGACAATGTTTTTATGGTTTAAGTATATTTCAGACGGCCTTTTCGACAAAATTGCGGTAGGTTTCGGCAAATTCGTCGGCATGGCTTAAAAAGGGTGCGTGTGCGGCTTTGTCGATAAGGACCAGCTCGCTGTCGCTCAAATGGCGGTGCAAATATTCGCCCATGCGCGGCGGCGTGATCGCGTCTTTCCGTCCAAACACCAGCAATGACGGCGTTTGAATAAGCGGCAACAACGGACGCGCGTCGGCATGGTTGACGGCTTCAAGCGCGGCCTGTAAGGCGGAAGGCGTGCCGCAGCGCGCCAAATCGGGCAGCACCCGGTTTAAGATTTCGCCTGAATGCGGCGTGTGCAACAGTTGCAGTTGTAGAAACTGTTTAATATGTTTGGCATAATCCTGCTGGAATGCGCCGACCATCTTGCCCAAGGCAGGTTGCGCCAAGCCTTCGGGATAATCCGTGTCGGCAGTCAATCGGGCAAAACTTGCCGTCAGGCAGAGCGATTGGATTTTGTCGGGATAAAGCGCGGTCAGATACAGGGCAACCAGTCCGCCCAGCGACCAGCCGAGAATGTGTGCCGGCGTGTCGATTTGTCCGGCGAAGGCTTCGGCAACGGCGGCAATATCAAACGGTTCGGCAAAAGGCGCATCGCCGTGTCCGGGCAAATCAAGCGCGCGGACGTCCCAATCGGCAGGCAGGCGCGGTATCAAATCGTCGAATACATGGCGGTTCGCCGCCCAACCGTGTATCAGATAAACTTTTTTAGCGGAGTGTGGCATGAATGTTCTTTCTTGGTGGCGCAGTTTGAAACAGCTCAATGCGCGACGTTGCGTATTATGCCACGATTCCGTTTCAGACGGCCTTTGCAGAGGCTGCGTAAACGATTTGACGGAATATTTTATCGACGCAGCACAAAGCTGCCCTTTGTGTTTCCGCCATGTCGCGGGCGGGGCAGTGTGCGGCAGTTGTCAGAAAAAGCCGCCCGCATTTGATAGAATGTGGGCCTCGCTGTATTACGAACCGCCCGTCAGCAGCATGATACGCGAGCTGAAACACTTGGCCGATTTGGGCATGAGCCAGCCGTTGGCGGATTTAATGTGCCAAAACGCACCGGACTGGCTGGCAACGGAACACTTCGATTTCGTCCTGCCCATGCCTTTGAGCAAAGAGCGGCGGCTCAAGCGCGGATTCAACCAAAGCGAGGCTTTGACGGATATTTTGGCAAAACGCTACGGCTGGACGCTGCTGCCGCGCCACGCGGTTTTCAGACGGCATGGCGAGCCGCAAAGTACGCTGAAAAGCGACGAACGTCGGCGAAATATCAAGAATGCATTTAAAATCAAAACCGAATTGCCGAAGGCGTGTAATATTCTGTTAATTGACGATGTCTTTACCACCGGCTCGACTTTGGACGAATTGGCGAAAACGCTGAAAAAATCAGGCGCAGGTAAGATTTTTTGCTGGAGTTTGGCGCGTCCGCCAATGAAAAAATAGCTTAAAGTTTTTGACACCCATGGAACATTTCGGCATTATGCCACTCTATAAGTGATTGATTTATATGTTTACCATAGTTTTGTACCAACCCGAAATCCCGCCCAATACGGGCAATATCATCCGCCTGTGCGCCAATACCGGTGCCGATTTGCACTTGGTCAAGCCGCTTGGGTTTCCGCTGGATTCGTCCAAAATGAAACGCGCGGGTTTGGATTATCACGAGTTTGCCAAACTGACGGTACATGAGAATTTCGAAGACTGCCTCAAGGCACTCGAAGGCCGCCGCATTTTCGCGCTGACCACCAAAGGCTCTACCCGCCCCGACGAAGTTTCCTTCCGCGAAGGCGACGTGTTGCTGTTTGGTCCCGAAACGCGCGGCCTGCCTGCCGAAATTCTCGACAGCCTGCCTGCCGGACAAAAAATCCGCCTGCCGATGATGCCCGGCAGCAGGAGCATGAATCTTTCCAATACCGTCGCCGTGATTCTGTTTGAAGCATGGCGGCAAAACGGTTACGCAGGCGGTGTATAACATCCGCTGGGGAGTCTCCCTGAGCCGTTTGACAAAAACCAAGACGATACTGTCCAACAACAGCTTGGTTTTTGTCAAACCGCCGATACGTCGTCTGAAACCGCCTGGGAGCCATCCCGCCGCGTTATCAACTCAAGAACGGAACCCGTTTTGACTTTTACCAAAAAAACCCTCCTTTCCTTAGCCGCCGCCACCATCGGCGTCCTTTCCATCAATGCCGCCGTCGCCGACAGCGTGGTCCGAGTCGAAAAACTGCATCCTTCTGCCAACCGCAGTTACAAAGTTGCCGGCAAACGCTACACGCCGCTGACCAAAGTTTCCTCTTTCAGCCAAACCGGCAAAGCCTCATGGTACGGCAACCAATTCCACGGCCGTAAAACTTCCAGCGGCGAGCGTTACAATATGAACGCCCTCTCCGCCGCCCACAAAACCCTCCCTATTCCCAGCTACGCACGCGTGACCAATATGCAAAACGGCAAAAGCGTCATCGTCCGCGTCAACGACCGCGGCCCTTTCCACGGCAACCGCGTCATCGATGTTTCCAAAGCCGCCGCCCAACAATTAGGTTTCATCAACCAAGGCACGGCCAACGTCAAAGTTGAACAAATCATCCCCGGCCAAACCGCCGCTCAAACCATTATTACCCCAAACAACAAAGAATTTTTTGTTGATTTGAAATCCTTCGGTACCCAACGCGAAGCGCAGGCTTATTTGAACCAAGCCGCACAAAGCCTGCCATCCGACAGCAAAATCATGCTTGAAAAACGCAACTACGAATACGTTGTCAAAATGGGTCCGTTCAGTAGCCAAGAACGTGCCGCCGAAGCAGGCGAACGCGCCCGTCATCTGAACCTGGCATCCGCCATCTGATTTCGTCCGCGTTACCGCTGAAGTTTGATACAATACAAGGCCGTCTGAAACCCGATTGCAAGGTTTCAGACGGCCTTTTTTAATCACAGGGGAACACCATGATCAGCAGGCTCACAGGCAAATTGATTGAGAAAAATCCGCCGCAGGTCGTTATCGACGTCAACGGCGTCGGTTATGAAGCCGACGTTTCCATGCAGACTTTCTACAACCTGCCCTCCGTAGGCGAAACCGTCCATCTCTACACCCAGCTTGTCGTCCGCGAAGACGCGCATTTGCTGTTTGGTTTCGCCTCAGCCGAGGAACGCGCCACCTTCCGCCAACTGGTCAAAGTCAGCGGCATCGGTGCCAAAACCGCATTGGGCATTTTGTCGGCCATGAATGCCGACGAGCTGGCGCAAGCCATCGCCGAAGAAGACGTGAAACGCCTCTCCTCCGCCCCCGGCATCGGCAAGAAAACCGCCGAACGCATGGTGTTGGAACTGCGCGGCAAACTCGTATCCCATACCGTTTCAGACGGCCTGTTTGCCCCTGATGCCGTTGCCGACGAAAGCCAAGACATCATCAACACTCTGCTTGCCCTCGGCTACAACGAACGCGAAGCCAAAGCCGCCACCAAAAGCATTCCCAAAGGCACGGAAGTCGGCGAAGGCGTGCGCCTGGCCTTGAAAAACCTGCTCAAATAAGAGGCCGTCTGAAACATGAAGGCATTGGCACTGAGCATCACCCTCTTTCTCAGCGCGTGTGTCTATACCGAGACTCCGTATGGGCGCACCGCTGTCTTGGACCTGCCCGTCCACTAGCAAACCACCGTCAACAAAACCGTGACCATCAACGCCCCGCCGGGAACGACCGTCATTTACCAAGACAGCCAACCCGTTCACAACAATCCGGCTTATCCCGTCTATCCCCGCCGGGTTTATCGTTATCGATAAACAACGCCGACCGTTTGAAACCATATATTCAGACGGCCTGTTGAGAGACCAACCATGAAATATATCCTTCCCCTGCTTTTACTCCTGAGCGCCTGCACACCGGACACCAAGACCACGGATGCCGCATCCGCCCCCAAAACACACGGCTTCGCACACCGCCTGACCGAAGGCGAAAAACTGCTGACCCAAGCCCTCATCAAACAAGACCTCGCCGCCTACTTCAAACACGAAACCGGCGGCGCATTTGCCGAACAAGCCCCCTTATTCTCGGCCCAACAACTTGCCGAACAGAAAAACATCCCCAAAAACGATGCCATCGGCGTTTACGGCAAAATCATCAAAGCCCAAGGCCGCACCGCCTGGCTGCAAACCAATAAGCAAACCCTCAAACTCGATTTGGCCGAACCGCTGCAAGAAGCGGAAGGCGAAGTTACCCTCGTCTGCCAACATGAAAACACTGCATTTCAAGACTGCCAAACAGAAGAAAACTTCGCCCGACGCTTTACCGAACAAATTTTCTCGGCGGTCGAGTCCGGACGCGTATCCGCCCAAACAAACGCACCGGCCGAAGAAATCATGGCCGGCCGCCTCATCCCGTTTTTAAGTGCCGCCAGCGACTTTACTGGCAACTTCAAAGCCTGCGCCACCACCATGACCGAATACTGCACCAGCCGCCTGGCACGCGAAATGCCCGAATCCGCAGTCCGCAAAAAAGCACAGGAATTGGGTTTAACCGAAATAGCATTTAAAAAGAAAAAATAAATATTTAGGCCGTCTGAACCTTATACCGACTGTGCTATAATCCGCGACTCATACAGGTCGGACAGACAGTCGCCGCGTATCGCGTAAGGCATACGGGGAGGAAAGTCCGGGCTCCACAGAGCAGAATGCCGGCTAACGGCCGGGCGCGGCAACGCGACGGAAAGTGGAACAGAAAGCAATACCGCCGATGATTGCCTTCGGGCAAAACAGGTAAGGGTGAAAAGGTGCGGTAAGAGCGCACCGTGCATTTGGTAACAAAGCGCAGCAGGCTAAACCCCATTCGGAGCAAGACCAAACAGAACGCGATGACGCTGCTCGCCGAGCGTTCGGGTAGGTTGCTTGAGCACACCAGCAATGATGTGCCTAGAGGAATGACTGTCCGCGACAGAACCCGGCTTACCGTCCGAGCTGTATGTCCCCATACCGCGGCAGGTTTTTAAAACCTGCCGCATTTTTATAGAAATAAAAAGGCCGTCTGAAACCTGAATCTTGGTTTCAGACGGCCTTTTTTAAACCGCTGCTTATGGACGGTATTCCGGTTTCATGCCGTTGGGCAGGAGCTGCCATACATAGCCGGTGGTTTTCATTTTGCCGGCCACTTCGCCTGCTTCGTCGCCATAGCCCCAGAAATAATCCACACGGACCGCGCCTTTAATCGCGCTGCCGGTATCTTGCGCCATAATCAGGCGGTTGAGGGCTTTTTTGGTGATCGGATGGGCAGTGGCGACAAATAATGGTGCGCCAAGCGTGATGTAGTGACGGTCGATGGCACCGGCGTATTCGCCCATCAACGGCGTACCCAATGCGCCAACCGGACCGGAATCACTGCTGCCAGTCAGCTCGCGGAAGAAGACGTAGCTTGGGTTTTGTCCCAAAACTTCGGCAAGGCGGCCGGGGTTTTGCTTCATATAGGCCTTGATGCCCTGCATGCTGGTCTGACCCAGCGGCAGATAGCCTTTGTCCGCCATATAGCGGCCGATGGAAACATACGGATGTTCGTTTTTATCGGCAAATCCGACACGGATGTATTTGCCGGACGGCGTTTTCAGACGGCCTGAACCTTGAATGTGCATAAAGAAAAGTTCGACCGGATCATCTGCATAACCCAAAATCGGCGCTTTGCCGTTAAGCGCGCCGCCGTTGATTTGGCTGCGGGTGTAGTAAGGAACGAAACGGCTGCCTTCAAAACGGCCTTTCAGCGCGGTGCTGCGTGCTGTAATCGGGAATCTGGACAAGTCGGCCGTGTATGCGCCGCTGTTGTCGATGACGCCGCTGTTTGGGCCGGTTTGGCGGATGCGGACGGTGGCTTTGCTGCCCCTCAAGTTTGCAGCCAGCGGAACGGAAACAAAATCGTTCGGAATGCCGTAAATAGGGAAACGGGATTGGCTCGTGGATTTGTCGTCGCCGCGCAGGACCGGTTCGTAATAGCCGGTAATGGTGCCGGCAGGATTGCCGCCGTTATCGACGCGCCATGCGGTGAAATAGCGCTCGAAAAAGTGCTTGGCTTGGAAATGGTGCGCCGGCGTTTGCATGGCTTGGATACAAACATCCTGCCAGCCTTGGCGGTTTTTGAGTTTTTCACAACCTAAGCGGAAAGATTGCAGGCTTTTGGCGAAGTGTTGGGTGCTCCAGTGCGGCAGTTCGTTGTAGGAAACAACGGTGTAGTTTGCTCCTCCCCCGCTCACTGTCGTACCGATGGGATCAGGTATACCGATGGGGCGGTCAGGGCCTTTGATAACGCTGGTGTCGGTTTCGGGAAGGTTTTTAATGCTTTTGCTCGGACAGGCGGCAAGAATGGCCGCGGCAATACTGACGAGTGTGATGCGGTACAGGTGTTTTTTCATGGAATCAATAGCGTGTCGAAAGGCCGTCTGAAAACTATTTTTCAGACGGCCTATGTTGGAAAGTGCTGATTTTAACACAAAAAAGCCATTTATCGGCGCGGCGGTAATTGGACGACAACCGTATCGGCCAGCATATCGTAGAGCGTGCGGCGGTCGCGTTTGACGGAGAAGAGCATGATGAAGTTGATCAGTAAAATCAGTAGGGAACAAATTAAAATGTTTACTTTTAATACAAAGTATGCAGAAATCAAGATGACAAGTACAATCAAGCCCCATGCTAATTCTCGTACTAACACCGTACCAAGAAAACCCGGATTGCTGCCATTGCTTTTTAATACACGAATACCCATGATCTTTTTACCCAAGGATTGACCATAACGGCTCATATAATAAAGCTGAACAATACCGACAATTAAATATACGATAGTACTCAATCCTCCCACCTGAGCCATATCTGCCCGCATACTGACACTCGTTATAAGATCTGGTGTAAAAGGAATATTTTCCTGCTTGGAAATTGCTGTTGCTTCCGTATATAAAATATAATAATAGGGTAAAAAAATAATTACATTAAATAAATAATTCAATAAATATGCCGCAACCCGTGTCCATACTGAAGCAATATGGACATCCACTATTTCCGTTTTAGGCAAATCCGACAAATTGATTTCGCTCATTTCATCTTCCTCTGTACTATTTTAATGAGATGCAATTTCATTGCCATCTTAACCTATTTTTCCATCATTCTAAAAAATTTCGATAAAAACCTTTACATTTTCCGCAGACGGCGTTAAAACGTTTGTTTTCCCCTTTTTTATAGTGGGTTAACAAAAATCTGAACAAAGCGGCAGGCGATGCCGTTCCGATTTTTGTTAATGCACTATAAACTTATCCGGATTTTCTTTGTAAGGAGTAACACATGAAAGTAGGTTTTGTCGGCTGGCGCGGTATGGTCGGCTCTGTTTTGATGCAGCGTATGAAAGAAGAAAACGACTTCGCCCATATTCCCGAAGCGTTTTTCTTTACCACTTCCAACGTCGGCGGCGCTGCCCCTGATTTCGGTCAGGCAGCCAAAACATTGTTGGATGCCAACGATATTGCCGAATTGGTAAAAATGGACATCATCGTTACCTGTCAGGGTGGCGATTACACCAAATCCGTCTTCCAACCCCTGCGCGACAGCGGCTGGAACGGATACTGGGTTGACGCAGCTTCTTCCCTACGCATGAAAGACGATGCGATTATCGTCCTCGACCCTGTCAACCGCAACGTCATCGACAACGGCCTCAAAAACGGCATGAAAAACTACATCGGCGGCAACTGTACCGTTTCCCTGATGCTGATGGCTTTGGGCGGTTTGTTCCAAAACGATTTGGTCGAATGGGCAACCAGCATGACCTACCAAGCCGCTTCCGGCGCGGGCGCGAAAAATATGCGCGAACTCATCAGCGGCATGGGCGCGATTCATGCCAAAGTAGCGGACGAGCTTGCCGATCCTTCCAGCGCGATTCTCGACATCGACCGCAAAGTGTCCGATTTCCTGCGCAGCGAAGACTATCCGAAAGCCAACTTCGGCGTACCGCTCGCCGGCAGCCTGATTCCGTGGATTGACGTGGATTTGGGCAACGGCCAGTCCAAAGAAGAATGGAAGGGCGGCGTGGAAACCAACAAAATCCTCGGCCGCAGCGACAATCCGACCGTAATCGACGGCTTGTGCGTCCGCATCGGCTCTATGCGCTGCCATAGCCAAGCCCTCACCCTGAAGTTGAAAAAAGACCTGCCTGTTTCTGAAATCGAAGCCATCTTGGCAGGTGCAAACGACTGGGTGAAAGTCATCCCTAACGAAAAAGAAGCCAGCATCCATGAGCTGACTCCTGCCAAAGTTACCGGCACGCTGTCTGTTCCTGTCGGCCGTATCCGCAAACTGGAAATGGGCGGCGAATACATCAGCGCGTTCACCGTTGGCGACCAACTCTTGTGGGGTGCTGCCGAGCCGTTGCGCCGCGTATTGCGCATTATCTTGGGCAGCCTGTAATTTAGGTTGACATGAAAAAAGCAACGGTTTGAGCCGTTGCTTTTTTTGTCACAACAAGGCCGTCTGAACCTTTCAGACTGCCTTGTTTCCTATTCTTTCTTACCGGCCAAACCGATTTCTTTAGTGGAATCGCCAACTTTGATTTGCGCCTTACCGGCAATTTCTTCAGCCTGCTGGCCGAAGAGTTTCAAATCATAACGACCGTTTTCCACGCCATTCAAACTGGTTTTACCGCTGATGATGGCTTTGCCATTGTTATTGGCAATGCCTGCGGCAAGCAGGTCGACATTATTGTGGGAAGCCATGCTGCTGATTTTGCCGTAACCTTGTTTTTTATCGAAATCGACGGTGTATTTCAGACGGCCGCTGCGGTCATCGCCGTTAAACGCAATACCCGAATACTGATAGCTGCCTTGTTTGGGCAAATTGCGATAAGCGGTTTCATCGCCTTGGACTTCGCCGACGGTGAATGTGTATGTATCGAGGTTTTGCAGCTTGCCTGCGTCATCGGCTTTTTGTTTGGCGTAACGCGCGGCAACTATTGAATAATTTTGTTTATACACTTGGAAGTCGACCGTTTCCAAAGTGATGACTTGGCCTTTTACCTTAATTTTTTGGGCGTAGTCGTAAGAGGACACTTTATCGGTTTTCAAAAAGCCGGTATCGAGTTTGCCACCTTGTTGCAGGGTTTGCGTTTTACCGTTGGCCGTCAGCTCCAACGTACCGTTTTTAGGGACAGATTCGTTTAATTCAACGGACAACACGCCTTTCGGATGCGGATTGAGCGGCTCGGTCACGGCATTCGACAAGCCGCTTGTTGCGCCGCCGCAGGCAGCCAACATCAAAGACAGGGAAGCAGTCAAAGCAGAAATGCGGAGGGTTCTCATCATTTTTTCCTTTCCTTTTTTATTTGGTATGATATTTATCATATACCTAAAAAAATGAACAATAAATGATTTTTGTCAAAATTAAGCATTTAAAATATCTATTTCATAAATATTGAAACATTTTTAAAACAACGGATATTCCGTTAATCTAGTATCCCTTCCTCTATAATCATTTTATTTTGCAAACGGATTTCATCATGCCGAAAATCACCCTTATCGCCGCCTACGCCGCCCGCCGCTGTATCGGCATCAACAACACTATGCCTTGGCATTTGCCCGAGGATTTTGCCTTTTTCAAATCCTACACTACCGGCAAACCCGTCATTATGGGCCGCAAAACATGGGAATCTCTGCCGCGCAAGCCGCTGCCCGGCCGTCAAAATATCGTCATCACCCGCCAAGATTATCAGGCCGAAGGCGCGCAAACGGCGGCCTCTTTGGAAGATGCGCTGGCTTTGTGTCAGGGGGCTGAAGAAGTCATCATCATGGGCGGCGCGCAAATTTATGCACAAGCCCTGCCGATTGCCACGGATTTGCGTTTGACCGAAGTCGGTTTGGATGTGGACGGCGATGCGTTTTTTCCTGAGTTTTCCACAGAAACATGGCAAGAAGCCTCTCGGGAAAACCATGTTTCCGCCAAAGGCATCGAATACGCGTTTGTGCATTATGTGAAGGCATAATCCGACAACGCAAAGGCCGTCTGAATCCCTGTTTTTCAGGTTTCAGACGGCCTTTTTATTTCGTTTGTTTACGGCATACCGTTTAAGCTGTTTTGTTTTTCAAAGGCAGCTTGATATGCGGTTTGGCCGGCTTGGGCGCTTCTTTCAGTCCAAGTTCGATTTGCTGCTCTTCGCTCAACAAATTGCTCCAGTCGCCTTTTTTATACCAGTCGCGACCATCCAACTCGATGGGATGTTGGATGCGCTCGCAACCGTTGCCGCATTGCAAATCGTCTTCTTTGCAGTATTTGTCGCAACCCCAGCAGATACGCTCGGGATTTTTCGGGAAAATGGGAAATTTCTTGGCCATGGTGTTCTTCTTTTGTTTGTGTGCGGTATGGGCAGAATTATAAGTGATTTGAATGGGACTGGCGGCGGGTTTATCGTGTTTTACGCTGATTTTTTAAGATGTGTTAACCTTTCAGACGGCCTATACTGTAAAAACTATCCCTACGCGGTACAACAAGAGGAGCCAATATGAACATATGCCGTCTGAAGCCTAAATTTGTCGAGCCTTTAGCCCTCGCACTGTTTGAGGAATGGCACGATTTTGCGCCGTGGTCGTCTCTGGACAAAATCCGTGCGTATTACGCGCAGTGCATCAATGGGGATAACTTGCCGCTGGCGTTTGCGGCTGTGGATAACGAAGGGCGGCTGATGGGTTCGGCGGCATTGAAGCGGTTTGATATGGCGTGTTTTCCCGAATACGAATATTGGCTGGGCGATGTGTTCGTTTTGCCGCAATTTCGCGGTTTGGGCGTGGGCAGGCAGCTGGTTTCGTTTTGCCTGGATAAAGCATGCGAACTGAGTTTGCCGCATCTGTTTCTCTATACGCCGGATGTGCAGGCTGTGTATGAAAAGTTCGGCTGGAAAGAAATCACCCAGACTTGGCACAACGGGGAAACCGTATCCGTCATGAAATTGGATTTATAGCTTGAAAAGAATAAAAGGCAAAAGAATAAAAGGCCGTCTGAACATTTAGTTTCAGACGGCCTTTACCTTTTGAACAATCCAAAACTACCCTATCCGTTTAAACGGCGGCAGACAGGCCAATAATTGTTGGCCGTAGCGTTGCGTTTTGACGCGGTTGTCGAGGATGGTAACGCGGCCGTAATCCTGTTCGGTACGGATAAGGCGGCCGACGGCTTGGATCAGTTTGATGCTGGCTTCGGGCACCGTAATTTCGATAAAAGGATTGCCGCCGCGTTGTTCAATCCAACGGTTTTGGGTTTTCTCGATGGGATTGTCCGGCATGGCAAACGGCAGCTTGGCAATGATAACTTGCACGCAGGCCGTGCCGGGCAGGTCGAGGCCTTCGGCAAAACTGTCGAGACCGAAAATAATGCTGGCTTTGCCTTCGGCAATGGCTTGATGGTGTCTTTGCAAAAGAACAGCCTTGGGCAACTCGCCTTGTACAAGCAGAAGCGGCAAGTATTCGTCAGGCAGTCGTAAGGCGACATCCTGCATTTGCTTGCGCGAGGAAAACAACACCAGCGTGCCGATGGCTTCAACCGGCGAAACCAGCTTCGGCAACCATTCGACAATGGCGGCCGTATGCGCATCAGGGTCTTTGGGGCTGGCGTGTACGGGCGGAATATACAGCTCGCCTTGCGTATCGAAATTAAACGGGCTTTCCAAAGCGAGCGTGGTGGTTTCGGGCAGCCATAATAGGCCGGTTTGGCGCAAAATCAGGTTGAAGCTGCCGAGCGATTGCAGGGTGGCCGAAGTCAACACCGCACCTGCCGCGCGCCGCCACAGGCTGTTGGCAAGATGGGATGCGCTGCTGATGGGGCTGGCATTGAAAATATAGTCGTTTTTATCATCGGCACGGCGGGTTATCCATTTCGCCAACGGCTCTTCGCCTTCAATGGGAACGGTGGAGAGCAAATCCCAAACCGCGCTGATTTGTTCGATACGGGCGATAAAAAGGCCGAACTCGCTGGTCAGGCGGTCGATGAGCGCGCCGTCCTGCTCTTTGTCGCGGCGCGCAGCAGAAAGCGCATCGTTCAAGCCGACAACATGTTTGAGCAGGCTGCGCGCAGCAATGGCCGTATTGGAAACTGTGGTTTCCAGGCCTTCGGGGATTTTGCCGTCTTCCCACAGCCAAGTCGGTTCGTTGTGTTTCCGCCTGTCGTTTTCAGACGACCCCAGACTTAAAGACGGCTCTTCCGCTAAGTGAAACTGCCATTCATGCAGGCTGTCGAGCAAGGATGTGGCAGCTTCGTCGGCAAGGTTGGCAAGTTCGGCTTTATCGGTAAGCGCGGCAATTTTGCCGGTCAGCTGCGGCAGTTTTTCCAGCGTCCAAACGGCAATATTCCATGAATGTTCGGCGGCAAAACGGCTGAGGGCTTTTTTGGGCAGGTGGTGCGCTTCGTCTATGCAATAGAAACTGTTTTCGGGTGCAGGCAGAATCACGCCGCCGCCCATGCTGATGTCAGCAAGCAGAAGGTCATGGTTGGCAACGACGACATCGACGGTTTCCAAAACATCGCGCGCCAGGTAAAACGGACATTCCGCACGGTTGGGACAGGCGGATTTCAGGCAGCCGTGGCGGTCGTTGGTAACTTTGAGCCAAATCGTATCATCGATTTTTTCCGGCCAAGCGTCGCGGTCGCCATTAAAGCGGCGGGCGGAAAATTCATCGGCAATGTCGCGCAGCAGGTTCAATTCTTCCGGCTTGGGTTTGCTGTCCCACAACACTTCCGGCGCTTCAAAACCAAGCAGGTTTTGCTGAGCGTTGTTTTGCGTCAGTTGATAGAGTTTGTACGGGCAAAGATAACGGCCGCGCCCTTTGGCAAGCGCAAAGGTCAGCTCCAAACCGCTTTTTTCGACCAGAAACGGCAAATCGCGGTCAACCAACTGCTCCTGCAAGGCCACCGTCGCGCTGCTGACAATCAACCGTTTGCCGCGCGTTTGCGCCATGATGCCGCCGGCCAAAAGGTAGGCCAACGATTTACCCACGCCGGTCGGCCCTTCGATCACGGCAATGCTCTCGCCCTCGCGTTTGGGCGCTTCTTCGCCTTCTTCACGCGTCAACGTCCGCGAAAAAGCGTTGGCAATCGCCGCAATCATTTCCCGCTGCGAAGCGCGCGGACGGAAACCGGGCAGGTTTTTGCCGATGTTTTGGTAATGGTCGCGGATGGCGTTTTTTTCTAAATCGGTGAGCATTGAGGCCGTCTGAATGGGTTTGCAAGAATAGCGTATTTTAGCATTTTTACCTTCATGAAGCCTTCGTAAAGTCTTACTCTATTTTAGGGTTTGGCATTTTGATGGCGATGGACGAGCCGCAAAAGCATAATCGGTTTTAATCAAGCAAAAGGCCGTCTGGAGCTTTAGCCGCACTGATGCAGAGGCACCCACAATTTTTGCTTTTCGGATTTGTTTTTCTCGTAGCGGTTCCACGCTTTTTCGTGAAAATAAAAGACGACGGTATTGACGATGGGTTCGACCAAAGCGACAGCGCTGGAAATGCCGATACTGCCGGTCAGGATATAGGCGACACTAAATGCGACGCTGAAATGCAAAATAGCAAATGTAATGGTTTTAATCATGCTGTTTTCCTGATACATTGATGTTTTAATCGCTACATAATAATTATTATCAACTAACGCGTATATTTTAAATCCTTTATCCTGATTTAGATTTTATAAATCGATATTTTATTTTTGATAGGAATTTTATGAACCCGCTCCAAATTGTCGTCCTTGACCGCGATACCCTTGTCAACCGCCCGTTTGAATTTGATTTTCCGCACACATTAAGCAGCTACGGCACAACCGAAGCGCACGAAACGCTGGCGCGCATACGGGGTGCGGACATCATCATTACCAACAAAGTCGTGATTTCCGCCGAACACATCGCCGCCAACCCGCAGCTCAAACTGATTGCGCTAGCCGCGACGGGCGTCAACAATGTGGACGTTGAGGCCGCCAAACAAAACGGTACGGCAGTGTGCAATATCCGCGCTTACGGCAATGAATCCGTGGCGGAACACGCGTTTATGATGATGATTACCCTGATGCGCAACCTGCCTGCCTATCAGCGCGACGTTGCGGCAGGCTTGTGGGAAAACTCGCCGTTTTTCTGCCACCTCGGCGCACCGATGCGCGATTTAAACGGTAAAACGCTGGCGATTTTCGGTCGCGGCAATATCGGTAAAACACTGGCAACTTATGCACAGGCTTTCAAAATGAATGTCGTGTTCGCCGAACATAAAAATGCCCAAAGCGTCCGCGACGGCTATGTTTCCTTTGACGAAGCCATCCGCTCCGCCGATGTCGTGTCGCTTAATTGTCCGCTCACACCGCAAACGGCCAATATGATAGGCGAAACCGAATTGCAACAAATGAAACCCGGCGCCATCCTCATCAACTGCGGGCGCGGCGGCTTAGTCGATGAAGCCGCTTTGGTTGCGGCGTTGAAATACGGACAAATCGGCGGTGCAGGTTTTGACGTGTTGACACAAGAACCGCCGCGCGACGGCAATCCTCTGCTGAAAGCCCGACTTCCCAACCTCATCGTCACGCCACACATTGCATGGGCAAGCCAAGAGGCCGCCAACCGCCTGTTTGACATCCTTTTGGACAACATCAACCGCTTCGTGGTCGGCAATCCGCAAAATCTGGTTTAAGCTATGGAAAACCTGTTGATAAGGTTGTGAACAATTTTAAAGGCCGTCTGAAATATTCAGACGGCCTTTATTAATTCTTATTTATTTCATAAAGTTATCTATAAAATAGGTTAAATCGTTTCATTCTTCATTGTGGATAACCCTATAAAAAGGCCGTCTGAAATACTCAGACGGCCTTTTGTTTGCCCAGGCAAATTAGATATCGTATGTGGTTGAAGCGGTATCGCCGCCCTTACCTGTCCAGTTGGTATGGAAGAACTCGCCGCGCGGTTTGTCGGTACGCTCGTAGGTGTGCGCGCCGAAGTAGTCGCGTTGCGCTTGCAGCAGGTTTGCCGGCAGACGCTCGGAAGTGTAGCCGTCAAGGAAGGTAATGGCGGAAGCCATGCAAGGCATCGGAATACCGCATTCGATCGCTTTGGCCACCACTTTACGCCATGCAGGCAGACAGGTTTCCAACACGCCTTTGAAATAAGGATCGGAACCCAAGAAGACCAAATCAGGATTGGCTTCGTATGCGTCGCGGATGTTGCCCAAGAACGCGCTGCGGATGATGCAGCCTTCGCGCCACAAGAGGGCGGTGTTGCCGTAATTCAATGCCCAATCGTTGTTTTCGCTGGCTTCGCGGATCAGCATAAAGCCTTGTGCATAAGAGATGATTTTGGATGCCAACAGGGCTTGGCGCAACGCATCCACCCATGCGGCTTTGTCGCCTTCAATCGGGGTAATGGTTTTGCCAAACAGGCTGTTTGCTTGGACGCGTTGGTCTTTGAACGCAGAAACGCAACGTGCAAATACGGCTTCGGAAATCAGGGTCAGCGGGATGCCCAAATCGAGGGCATTGATGCCGGTCCATTTGCCTGTGCCTTTTTGACCTGCGGTATCGAGGATTTTTTCGACCAAAGGTTCGCCGTTTTCATCTTTGTAGCCCAGAATTGCGGCGGTGATTTCAATCAGGTAGGAATCCAGCTCGGTTTTATTCCACTCGTTGAAGATTTGGTGCATTTCGTCATAAGACAGGCCCAAGCCGTCTTTCATGAATTGGTAGGCTTCGCAAATCAACTGCATATCGCCGTATTCGATGCCGTTGTGCACCATTTTGACGAAGTGGCCCGCACCGTCACGGCCGACCCAGTCGCAGCAAGGCTCGCCTTGAGGCGTTTTGGCGGCAATGGCTTGGAAAATCGGCTTAACGGCAGGCCATGCGGCTTCGTCGCCGCCAGGCATAATGGACGGGCCGTGACGCGCGCCTTCTTCGCCGCCGGAAACGCCTGCGCCGATAAAGCGGATGCCTTTTGCCGCCAGCTCGTGTGTGCGGCGGGTGGAATCGGGATAATTGGCATTGCCGCCGTCAATAATAATGTCGCCTTCGTCCAAAAGCGGAACGAGTTGTTCGATAAAATCGTCAACAACAGAACCAGCGCGCACCATCATCATGATTTTGCGCGGTTTTTCTAATTTATCAACCAGATCTTGCAGTGAATATGCGCCGATAATATTGGTATTTTTGGCTGCGCCGTTTAAAAAATCATCTACTTTGCTGGTCGTACGGTTGAATGCGACAACTTTAAAACCATTGTCGTTCATGTTGAGAATCAGGTTTTGCCCCATCACGGCAAGGCCGATAACGCCAATGTCGCCTTTCATTTAGTGAAACTCCATTATTGATTAAATTTATCAAGCGTAACTCTAGCTGATTTACAACTTTTTAACAATCCTTAACTTTTTAATTTTTTGAAAAGATGCCTTTACGTTTCAGACGACCTTTGCCTTTGGGAAAACAAACTATAAATTAGATTTTAAATAATAAATGGAGGATGATATTGAGTGCTGCCCTAGCGTGTTGATAACTTTTATTACAAAAATTTTTCAAATACTTAGCTGATATTTTTTGATGAGGATAAAGTATGGTCGGCCTTGTTTGTAGATGTGGATAAAATTTTCCTGCTGCTTCATTCTGTGGGTAACTTTTTGCCTGTGCACAATCTTAGCTTGTTTTATACTTTTCCAATTGGAACTGATTGACTAGAGAAATAGTCAAATGGTTTTTTATTTCAAGTTATTTTCATATTTCCTTTTATTTAAGCTGGGAAAAGGCCGTCTGAAAATATGTCAATAAGGGTGTGCATATGAAGTTTTCTTTTAGTATTAACCTGTTATCCGTTTTAATTTTGGCCGCTTGTGCGCAACAGCCGGTTCAAAAACCTCAAGTTGCCCAGCCCCCCATACCTGTGGACAACCATGCGCCGGAGCAAGGAACAGGGCTGACGGAGCAGAAATTAATCCGCGCCAAGCATTATATGGCGGCGTCTGCCAATCCGCTGGCAACTGAGGCAGGATACGAGATTTTGAAGCGCGGCGGCAGCGCGATAGATGCGATGATTGCTATGCAGACAACTTTGGGACTGGTTGAGCCGCAGTCTTCCGGATTGGGCGGCGGTGCGTTTTTGGTGTATTGGGACAATAAGGCGAAAAAGCTGACGACGTTTGATGCCCGTGAAACAGCGCCGAAAGCGGCAACACCGGAACTTTTCTTGGATGAAAACGGAAAACCGATGGGCTTTATGAATGCAGTGGTCGGCGGCCGTTCGGTCGGTGTGCCGGGGATTCCGAAGCTGCTGGAAGATGTTCATAAGCGTTACGGCAAATTGCCGTGGGCAAGCCTGTTTGAGAAACCGATTTCTTTAGCGGAACAAGGTTTTGCCGTTTCTCCGCGTATGGCGAAATCCATCGAGCAAAATTTGGAACCTTTGCAACGTTATCCGCAAACCGCCGCCTATTTCCTGCCTGATGGCAAGCCTTTGGCTGCGGGAACGGTGTTGAAAAACCCTGAATTTGCGCGTTCCGTACGCCTGTTGGCGGAAAAAGGCAGTGCGCCGTTTTATCAAGGAATGCAGGCGCAGAATATTGTCCATGCCGTTACCGGTGCTGTGGATAATCCCGGCAAAATCAGTATGGCGGATTTGAAAAACTATCAAGTTATCGAGCGTAAGCCGGTTTGTGCGCCGTATCGTGAATATGAAGTTTGCGGCATGGGCGCGCCAAGTTCGGGCGCGATTGCTTTGGGCGAGATTTTGGGCGTATTGCAGAATCAGGATATGAAGGCGTTGGGTGCGGAAAATATCCACAGTTGGCGCTGGATAGGCGATGCGTCGCGGATTGCGTTTGCCGACCGCGATTATTATGTCGGCGATCCTGCGTTTGTGAACGTTCCGACCCGCGCCATGATTTCTCAGGCTTATTTGAAACCGCGTGCCGAAGAAATCTACAAGGCTGACAAGGCGTTGGAAACCATTCAGGCAGGCAAGTTCGGCAAGGCATACGCGCAGGGTATGGCGGTCGAGCTGCCGTCCACCAGCCATTTGGTGGTTGTGGATAAAGACGGCAACGT
>ERZ1699257.104-NODE-104-length-28384-cov-4.494745_pt1 | contig 28384 bp, 20 predicted proteins | sample MGYA00581521_ERZ1699257 | MGnify/ENA primary metagenome ERZ1699257 (study PRJEB42319, sample SAMD00040330) | human oral metagenome | material: saliva | host: Homo sapiens | study: EMG produced TPA metagenomics assembly of PRJDB4115 data set (Metgenomic analysis of... | reverse complement strand
GTGCTTGTGTCGCGCCTGTGCGAACCCAGCGCCGAGGTCGGTATGGTCGCTGCCGAGACCTCGCGCAGCTATGACGACGGGGGAGTACGCATCGTGTGCTCTCCGCTGGTGCGCGCGCTCGACACGGCCCGTATCCTCGCGCGCGTGTTCGACATCGCCGGCTATCCCTGTGAGGGTCCGGTCAGCGATGAGAGGCTCACCGAGCGCTTCTACGGCACCTTCGAGGGGAAGACCTACGAGGAGATCGCCCGCGAGCAACCCGAGGCCTACTCCGAGTATCGAGACACTGGTGAATGTGTGGGTGCCGAGGTCGAGCGTTCCGAGGTTGTGGGGGAGCGCTTCCGCGACGCCGTCCTCGAGGCGGCGGCCGCGTGCCGGTCGGATCAGTCTCTCATCATTGTCTCGCACGGCTCCGCTATCGCGCGGGGCCTCATCTCCTTGCTGGGGCTCGATCCCGCAGACTTCAACGGCCTGCGCGGCGTCGATAACTGCCACTGGTCGGAACTGGTGCCCGTTGGTGTCTCAACCGCGAAGAGCGCAGCGCGCACCGGATGGCGCCTGGCATCGCACAACATCGGGGCTCGCGAGGATATCCTGGGGGCCTAACACGCCTCTGGGGGCCTCATTTGCCTAGCATTTCAACGATTTCATGACGATGTGATCAGCGACACTTGGTTTGGATTTGCGTACCTCTCGAAAAATTGGCTATCATTTATTAGGTCGCCGGGGGTGACCAATTAAATAAAGGGGCTATGGCGCAGTTGGTAGCGCGCTTCCATGGCATGGAAGAGGTCGGGGGTTCGAATCCCCCTAGCTCCACCGAAAAAACCGACACTCAGCTTGTGAGTGTCGGTTTTTTATTACTCCGTGAGCCTGTGGTCACTTTCTTTTCTTTGGCTCGCTCGTTGCTGCACTTCTGAATTTCATCGGGATCTGTGGGGTGTTAGCCGCTGTAGTCTGTCTCTTGTTGTTGTCATGTGCTGTGGTTAGTGTGTGGCTGTTCCATGATTCGTGATGGGTTGGTCGCGTGTGACAACAATTCCGGCGTGTCCCGTCTGTGGGTCGTGTTGCTCAGCTTCCACTAGGTGGGAGTGTGTGTGCGCTGCTGGGGGTGTCTGTCAGTGGGTGGGGAGGTGGGGGAAACCTGTCCTGCGGGTGTGAGGAGGTTGCTGCATGTAATCCAAGCGCTAGGTCAGTATCAAACTTGCAGAATGGTAAAATGCCAATCGGTTAATATAACGTTTTGGTATCGGCATGTGGGATGTTCAAAATCTGTGAAACTGAGAAAACGTTGCAATTTCAGAGAATTGCATGTAATTAATTACTCAAAAAAGTTTGAAATCTCGTAAACCGCATGGAAAGATTTACCTGTCTCTGTTCCATAGTGTTAGGCCGATAGTTAATGTCGTTCCAACTCACCCGCACTCACACCACGGTGGTGCTCGCCGCCACTACGATCGCGGCATCCCTCGTTGTGATCCCCTCACTGGCCGAGGGAAACCATGCCACCGAGGATCCCTTCTGCGCATCCCTCACGGGCGCAGACGCTCGCATCACTGCTGAGTACAACCCGCTGCTCGCCCAGTACGCCGACGCGGCCGCGGGCAACTCAGCCGGTAACAAGGCCGACCCTGAGCGTGAGGCTCAGCTCCGTAAGGACCTCGCCGACGCTCAGGCCGCCCTGGAGGCCGCCAAGCAGGATGCCGAGAAGCCCAGCCCCTCTGTCAGTGATGCCCCCGCCGTCGGAGATGCGCCCGCTGCGGACACTACTGTTGACCGCGGTCTCGACTGGGTTGACTGGTCCAAGGTTGATTACGAGACCCAGGCCAAGATCATCGAGGCCCTCATCGTTCAGAAGATGAATGCCTACCGCGCCAACGTTGGCCTACCCGAGTTGGTCGTGTCGGACACCGTTACTGGCGATGCTCGCTCGTGGAGCAAGCACATGTCCGATACCGATTCTTTCGAGCATGATCAGTCCTACAAGAACATGGGGCAGGGGGCTCTCGACGGAGCAGATACGATGTCTGCTGCTGAAAATATCGCCTACAACCACCTTGAGAACTTCTCTGCCGGCGGCGGCATGAAGACTCCTGCGCAGGCTGCTGCTGATCTCTTCGATCAATGGAAGAACTCTAAGGGGCATGACCGCAACATGCTCGGTGCGAGCAACACCGTTGGCGTCGGTGTGTACATTGCCAAGGGCAGTGAGGGCACGCGCGTCTACGGCACGCAGAAGTTCTATGGTGTCACCGGTGGTTCGCCGAACTTGTCGCGCTTCCACACGACCGGTGACACGGCCTCGGCCTACGGCTTCGACGGCAAGGCTTTCAATACAGACAATACGAACTACGTCTCCGGCCTTGCTGGATCCGGCGATGAACAGCGCGCAAACTCCTGGGAAAAGATGGTTGGCGCGCTCCCGGGTTCTGCCCTCCCCGTGGATGTCTCGACTCTGCCCGCCAAGAATGGTGCCGCGGCTCCGGCGACCCCTGCGCCCGCTCCGGCGACCCCTGCGCCCGTCGACGATAAGCCCTCGGTTGATGCCGATAAGGCCGTCGCTGACGCTCAGGCCGCCGTCGATGCTGCTCAGAAGGCCCTCGATGACTATCTGGCGTCGATCTCTGAGGATAAGCCTGCTGTGGACCTCGAGGAACTCGACGCTCAGCTCGATAAGGTTGCTGACTCGATCGCTGCTGACACCTCCGTGCGTCCTGAGAAGGATGGCGGCGTAACCGTCCTTGAGGGTGACAACAAGGCTGAGCGTTACCTGACAGCCGAGGAGTACCGCGCCGCGCTGACGAACTGCACGGCCGCGGAGATCCCGAACCCGTCGATCGGCGAGCCTTCCGCTCCCGCGCCTGGCCCGTCGACTCCGACCACGCCTGAGCCTTCCGCTCCGGCCCCTGGCCCGTCGACCCCCACCACCACGGCTCCGGTCGTTCCGGCACCTGCCCCGTCGCAGCCTTCGACCCCGTCGAAGACTCGTCCGCAGACCATCGCCTCCACGGGCACCACGGCCACGTGGGTTGCGGTTGGTGCTGTCGCGGTCCTGGTCGCTGGCATTGGTGCGCTCATCGCATCGCGTCGCGCCAAGAACTGACGCTGTGATTGAAGCCCCCGTCGATGAGTTCGCTCATCGGCGGGGGCTTCCCCTATGCGGTGGCCGCCAGTTTGCCAAGGGACATGATTGTGTGATGGTGCTTGCATTCAGTGAGCGTGAGTATATACTCGGTATATGAGTGTTGCGAAACTGAAGCCGTATCGACACGGTGATACCCGTTCCGTTGAGGGAGCGGGTTCGTTCGCTCCTTCTATCGAGAGGAACATGTATGCGTCCCATTCATGCGTATCGAAGCGTGGTTGCAGCGCTTGGTGTCGCCGCCTTCGTCGTCGGTGGTGTCATGCCTGCCTTTGCGGCAGATGCTGATCCTAGCCCGGAGCCGGTACCAACCGTTCAGCCGACCGCTGATCCACAGCCGGACCCTGCGCCCAACCCGGACCCTACACCTGATCCCGCTCCGCAGTCGGACCCTGCACCCGCGCCTGACCCCAAGCCCTCCTGGAAGCAGGATGCTGTTGGATGGTGGTATGACCTGGGCAACGGCCGCTTTGTGCATAGCGAGGTGCGCGAGATTGGCGGCAGTACCTACCGCTTTGATGCCAGTGGCTACATGGTCACCGGTTGGTATGGTGTTGACGGTGCGTGGGAATATTACAGCACCTCGGGTGCACAGGCGCGAAGCTGGGTTCAGGTGGGGAGTTCCTGGTACTACCTGGATCCGGAAACCGGCATCATGCGTACGGGTTGGCAGAAGGTCGGTGACACCTGGTACTTCCTGGATGCCTCGGGGGCCATGGCGACTGGCTGGGTGAGTCAGGGTGGTGCGTGGTACTGCATGGACGCCAATGGTGCGATGCTGACGGGCTGGAACGCTGTTCGGGGTTCCTGGTACTACTTCCGCAGTTCTGGCGAGATGGTGACCGGCTGGCTCAATCTCGGAGGTACGTGGTACTACCTGAACGGATCCGGCGCGATGGTAACGGGTACGCAGTGGATTGGTTCTGAGCGTCACTGGTTCTACGACTCGGGTGCCTGGTGGGGGCTGTACCCGGTGCCCTCGCGTGGCGGCGGTTCTGGCAATGCGCGTACGTTCAACAACTGCACCGAGGCTTGGAACGCGGGCGCTGCTCCACTGCGCCGTGGAGATCCGGGCTATAGCGCGGATCTTGATCGTGATGGTGACGGTGTCGCCTGCGAGGTGCGTCCTCGCTAATTGTGCTCCACTTCCCCTGGCCCCGGCCTCGTTTGATTTGTTTCGACGAGGCCGGGGTCCTTCTGTACATACGGTGCGTGTGGGGTGGTGGAGTGTCTGACGAGTGTGTCGTTGTGATGATGTGTTGAACTGTTGACGTGTGTGCGATCTTTGGTCAGATCTGGCAGATATAAGAGTAACGACTTCGCATATTTGCAACATTTCCAACCGTAAGTAGTTTGTCGTATGAATGTCATGGAATGTTCTTAGGCGATATTCACCACTCATTTAGTGTGATTTGAAACATAATAGATATTCCATGGTTGATTATCGACAAACTGTTATACATGCTCAGTAATGCGTTAGTGCGAAACCGTCGCCGACTTCAGTGCTGGACGACCAATGGGGCCCTTCAGTAGCTGCGAGTAAGACGCCACCACATCTTGAGAGGAACATGCAGATGCGTCCCATCAATGCCCGTCGTACCATGATCGCCGCCCTCGGTGCTGCCACCGTCGTCGCTGGAACCGTCATCCCCGCCTATGCGGCCCCCGTCGCCCTCGAGGAGGGTACGCCGGGTGATGCTGCTGCTGCGATTGAGCAGCCCGCTGCTGAGGACCCTGCCACGGACGAGAAGCCCGCCACGGACGAGAAGCCCGCCACGGAAGACCCGGCAGCTGACGATGAGGACGGCGAGGAGGGCCCCGTTGCTTCCTGGAAGCACAACGATAAGGGCTGGTGGTTCGACTTGGGCGACGGCGACTACGCCAAGGATGAGCAGGTCGAGATTGATGACCAGATCTACCGATTCGACTCCGACGGCTACATGGTGACCGGCTGGCACCAGGAGGAGGCCGGCTGGGAGTACTTCACCCTCAATGGCCAGCAGATCTTCGGTTGGGCCAGCTGGAACGGCTCCTGGTACTTCCTTTCGCCCGAGAATGGCATCATGCAGACCAGCTGGATCAATGTTGATGGCACCTGGTACTACCTGCACCACTCGGGTGCCATGGCCACCGGCTGGGTCAAGCTTGGAGCTGACTGGTACTACTTGAACGAGTCCGGTGCGATGGTCACCGGCTGGGCAGAGATCAACGGCTCCTGGTTCTACATGGACGAGAACGGTGCGATGGTCACCGGCTGGGCAGAGATCAACGGCTCCTGGTTCTACATGGATGACAACGGTGCGATGGTCACGGGCATCCAGACCATCGACGGCAAGCGTCACCTCTTCCACGATTCCGGTGCCTGGGCTGGCCAGCTCTGAATCTCTGGCTCAGTGGCGGTGCTTGTGCCAGCGGCGCACTGAGTCCATCACACACGCTAACGGACCCCGACCTCGACGAGGCCGGGGTCCGTTTCCCTCTTGGAGGCGGTATGCGGGTGCCGAGCGGGCACATGCGTGACAGGAAGGGTAAGCAAAGAAACGGTGGGGGCGTGGCCAGTTGACCACGCCCCCACCATCTCTCAATAAGCAGATCAGCCCGCGTCGACCGCCTGGTTGGCGATCTGGCGCTCACACACGTCGATGAGCTCGCGGATGATGCGCAGCGTACCGGCAGAGGCGTCGGCGTGAGCGTCGATCCACGCCTTGCCCGACGCGACCACGTCGACCTCGGTTGTGTAACCGGCCAGAGCGGTCGGGAACAGCAGCGTGGTCAGGTCCTCGGCGGTGTGGAAGGTGAAACGCTCCCAGATGCCCGTCAGTGCGTCGAAGTATTCCGCGACGTAGGTAGCGTAGGCCGAGGGGTTGGTGCGTGCCTGTGCCCAGAAGCCCGAGATCATCGCCCAGCGGGTGTCGTTGGGGATTGAGGTGTCGGTGAGGACCTTGTCCCACACGTCGGCCTTGATCCATTCCCCTGCGCGCGCGGCGCGACAGGCCGCAGCGTTCTGGTGGCCGGTCATCGTGTCGTCCTCGGCCTCGAGGGCGTCGATGTCGGACTCGGTGGCGACGCTGCCGCGCACGAGCGAGACCAGGAGATCCCACTTGAGGTCGACGTCCAGGTCCAGGCCGTCGAGGGTCTGGGTGGCGTCGAACAGGCCGCGGACGGCCTCGAACTGCTCCTCAGAGGAGGCATTGCGCGCGGCTGCGGCCACGAGCATGCGCTGTGCGTCCGAGCCGGAGGCGGCGGTGCGAGCCAGGAGCAACAGGCGACGACCCGTGTCCTCGGCGGCCTCGGCGCGAGCCTGCGGTGCGACGAAGGTGCGCACGGCCTCGTCGATGTGGCGCAGGGTCAGCATGAGCAGGCTCATGTTGTCCTCAACGGGAATCGAGGTCAGCGCGAGGTTCAGGTAGTCGCGAGCCGGCATTTCGCCGTCGCGGGTCATGTCCCACGCCGAGGCCATGACGACGCCGCGCGTGAGGGAATCCGTGAACTTAGTGATGTTAGCGACCGCGAAGGCCAGGGATTGCTCGTCCAGGCGCACCTTCGCGTAGCCGAGGTCACCGTCGTTGACCAGGATGAAGTCCGGGCGAGCGATGCCCGCAGCGGCCTCGACGAGCGTGGACGCGCCGTCGACATCAAGCTCCTCGCGGAAGACCTGGGCAAGCGTCCCCTCCTCGGTCAGCGAGTAGCCCGCGACACCCAGGCGATGCGGGCGCAGGGAGGCTCCCTCGGAGAAGGCTTCCTGCGTGATTTCGAGGCGCTCAATCGTGCCGTCCTCGGCGGTCGTGACGACCGGACGCAGCAGCGTCACGCCGGCTTCCTCCAGCCACACCTTCGACCATGAGGCCAGGTCGCGGCCCGACGCAGCGGCCAGCTCGGTGAGCAGGTCGTCCAGCGTCGCGTTGGCGTAGGAGTGCTTCGTCAGGTACTCGTGCAGGCCCGCGAAGAAGGCGTCGCGTCCCACGTAGGAGACGAGCTGGCGCAGCACGGAGGCACCCTTGGCGTAGGTGATGCCGTCGAAGTTGACCTCAACGTCGGCCAGGTCGCGGATCTCAGCCGTGATCGGGTGCGTCGTGGGCAGCTGATCCTGCTTGAGGCCCCAGTCCTTACGGACCATGAAGCCGGTCCAGCCTTCGGTGTACTTGGTGGCCTCGGCCAAGGCCAGGTGGCTCATGAACTCAGCGAAGGACTCGTTGAGCCACAGGTCGTTCCACCACTTCATGGTGACCAGGTCGCCGAACCACATGTGCGCCAGCTCGTGCAGGATCGTGTTGGCGCGAGCCTCCATTTGAGCCTCGGTGGGACGGGTACGGAACACGTAAGCGTCGCGGAAGGTCACGCAGCCCGCGTTTTCCATGGCACCCGCGTTGTATTCGGGCACGAAGATCTGGTCGTACTTCGTGAAGGGGTAGGCGATGCCGTAGGCGCCCTCGAAGAACTCGAAGCCGCGACGGGTGATGTCGATGATCTCGTCGGCGTCCAGGTGATCGACGATCGAGGCACGCGCGTACACGCCCAGGTCGATCGTGCGGCCGTCGGAGGAAGTGAGCGAGGCCGTGGTGCCCTCGTAGGGGCCGGCCACGATCGCGGTGATGTACGTCGACATCTTTTCCGTGGTCGCGAAGCGGTAGGCCCACGCATCACCGTCTTCCGCGGGGGAGGGGGTGGGGGCGTTGGAGAAGACCTTCCAACCCTTGGGGACCTTGACGGTGAGAGTAAAGACCGACTTCAGGTCGGGCTGCTCGAAGGTCGTGTAGACGCGGCGCGCGTCCGGGACCTCGAACTGGGAGTAGGTGTAGGCCTGGCCGTCCGCGGGATCGATGAAGCGGTGCAGACCTTCGCCGGTGTGCATGTACTGGCAGGACGCGTCGACCTCGAGGACGTTGTGCTCTGCCAGGTTGTTCAGCGCGATGCGGTTGTCCTGGTGGGTGGAGAACGGGTCGAGGCCGACGCCGTTCAGGCGAATCGAGTGCACGTTGTTGGACACGAGGTCCGCGAACGTGGACGCGCCTTCGCGCGCGTCAAACTCGATGCGGGTGAACGATCCGAAGTCGGTGCCGCCGCGCGTGAGGTCCAGCGAGATCTCGTAGCGTGTCACGGAGGAGATGATCGAGGCGCGCTCGGTTGCTTCCTCGCGAGTGAGGTTCAGGCCTGGCATGGGGTGCCTTTCCGTCGATGGAATGGGGGCGCTGTCGCGCCAAACATTTCTATGGTGTCATGTGTTGCAGGTGAATGCGCGGGGCGCGCCGAAATGTGTCCGCTGGGACACGCTTTTACCAAATGGTGACGCGCTCGGCCGGATCGAGCCACATACCGTCCCCGGGCTTGACATCAAACGTCTGGGCGAAGGCATCCAGGTTGCGCAGCACCTGGTTGCATCGGAACTCCGCGGGGGAGTGGGGGTCGACTGCCAGCATCTGTCGGGCGAACTGGGGGCGGGTCGCGGTCCGCCAGGCGCGCGCCCACGAGAAGAAGAAGCGCTGGGCTCCGGTGATCTCGTCGATGACCGGGGCTGTCTGCGGGGTGAGTCCCTGCTCGGCCAGCGCGGCCACCCATGCCTTCCATGCGATTGTCATGCCGCCCAGGTCGCCGATGTTCTCACCGATGGTCAGGGCACCGTTGACGTGGGGGAGCGAGCGCTCGGTGCCGTCTTCGCTGTCGTCGGCCACGGCCTCGGCACCCTTGGTGGGCAGGAGGACAGAGGGCGTGAGGACGTCGTACTGTCCGATGAGGGCGTGGGTGCGCTCCTCGAAGGCGGCCCGGTCCTCCTCGGTCCACCAATTCGACAGGTTGCCTTCGCCGTCGTATCGGGATCCCTGGTCGTCGAAGCCGTGACCGATTTCGTGGCCGATGACCGCGCCGATCGCGCCGAAGTTCACCGCGTCGTCCGCCTGCGCGTCAAAGAACGGGGGCTGGAGGATCGCGGCGGGGAACACGATCTCGTTCTGGGTGGGGTTGTAGTAGGCGTTGACCGTCTGGGGAGTCATGTACCACTCGTCGCGGTCGACGGGGCCGCCCAGCTTGGACCATTCGCGGTCGGTGGCGTGCGCGTTGGCGGCCCGCACGTTGTCCACGAGCGTGGCGGAGGAGTCCAGGTGCAGCGTCGAGTAGTCGCGCCACTTCACGGGGTAGCCGATCTTCGGGTTGAAGGTCGCCAGCTTAGCCAGCGCCTTGACCTTGGTGTCCTCGCTCATCCAGTCGAGGCCTCGGATCGACTCGCCGTAGGCGTCGAGGAGGCGCTGGACGAGTGCATCCATCGCTTCCTTTGCGTTGGGCGGGAAATGACGGGCGACCCACGCGCGGCCCATGGCGTCGCCCAGGTAGGACTCGATGAGGGACAGCGCGCGCTTCCACCGGGGACGCAGCTCCTGCGTACCGGAGAGAGTGCGGCCGTGGAAGTCGAAGTTCTCCTCCACGAAATCGGCCGAGAGCAGGGAGGCGCGCACGTCGATGGTCGATGCGCTCAGCCACTCCTTGAGGGTGGCCAGGTCGGTGCTTTCCCACAGGGAGGCCGCGCCGCGCAGGAAGTCGGGTTGGTCCACGTTGACGACGAGGTCGCAGACGTGCATGCGGGCTCCGCGCGCCCAGGCGTCCCAGTCGAAGCCGGGGGCGAGCGATGTCAAGCGGGTCCACGGCGTCGGGTTATCTGACAGGAGTGGGTCGCGGTTGGACACAGAGTCGCGGTGGTGTGAGGCCAGGGCGGTCTCCAGGGCCATGATGCGCTTCGCCGCGCCGTCAGGGTCGGCCACGCCCGCCAGCGCCAGGAGACGTCCGGTGTGGGCGACGTAGGCCTGGCGAATTGACTCGTAATCCTCCTCGCGGTAGTAGGCCTCATCGGGCAGGCCGATGCCGGACTGGACGAGGGAAACCATGTAGGAGGAGGAATCATGAGGGTCAGTACCCACGTAGGCGCCCACGAGACCGCCGATGCCGGCGCGCATCAGCGCGCCCATGGCCTCGGCTAACTCCTCTCGCGTCGCGCAGGCGTTGATCGCGTCGAGTTCAGCGCGCAGGGGAGCGGCACCAGCGGCCTCGATAGTGTCCTCGTCGAGGAACTGCGTCCACAGGGTTGCGATGCGGTCCGCGTCCGGATCGTCGAGTCTGCCAGCGGCCGCGTCCTGCGCAATTGCGCGGGCATATTTTTCGGATGCGTCGCGCAGTGCGTGGAAGGCTCCGTCCATCGGGCGGTCGGCCGGAATTTTGTGGGTCGCCAGCCAGGTGCCGTTCACGTGGCGGTAAAAATCGTCTTGGGGGCGCACGGAGGGGTCCATGTTCGAAGATTCGAGGACGCGTGCGAGCAGTGTGTTTGTCATGCCTTCACTCTAGGGGGTCTGGTGCCTGTGGCGTGGATCGTAGTGATGTCGGCGAGGCGAAAACGGAATTACGTGACATGTATTGGTTGTTATTCCCGGTTTTTCGGGGTATTCAAGGCAAAGACGTGCGAATGGAACTTTGGCGTATGCCGCGTGTGCACATATGTGCATAGGGGTCTGCGAATTCGTTCAAATAGGGGTGTTTGGGGCAGAATTGTGAGCGCAATGAGGCACATCCTCATGAAGACGTGAAGGGAAAAACACGGTGAAGACACTTCGCACTGACGTGTGCGTCATCGGTGGCGGATCCACCGGTGCCGGCGTCGTCCGCGACGTCGCAATGCGCGGCTTTTCTGCCGTCCTCGTTGACCGGGCCGATATCGCTCAAGGTACGTCCGGTCGCTTCCACGGCCTACTCCACTCCGGTGCACGCTACATCGCCTCCGACCCCGAGTCGGCCACCGAATGCGCTGAAGAAAACGAGATCGTCAAGCGCATTAACTCCAACGCCATCGAGGCCACCGGCGGCCTCTTCGTGGTGACCGCTCACGACGATGAAGATTACGCGGACCAGTTCCTGGCCCGTGCTGCCGCTGCAAAGGTGCCGGCAGAGGAAATCTCTATCGCCGAGGCCCTACGCCGCGAACCCCGTCTGGACCCACGCATCAAGCGTGCGTTCGCAGTCGAAGACGGAACGGTCGACGGCTGGCAGATGACCTGGGGAGCCATCCGCTCCGCGCAGGCCTACGGTGCCCAGATCCTGACCTACCACCGCGTCACCAATATTGAGCGCGACGGCGAGCGCATTTGTGCCGTCATCGTTCGTGATGAGCGCGGCGGCGAAGACGTGCGCATCGAATGCGGATTCGTCCTGAACTGTGGCGGCCCATGGGCTGGAAAGATTGCTGGCCTGGCCGACTGCCACGGCGTCGACGTTGTCGCCGGTGCCGGCATTATGATCGCCATGAACCACCGCCTCACCCACTCGGTCATCAACCGCTGCGTGTGGCCCGCCGACGGTGACATCCTGGTGCCCGACCACACGGTGTGCATCATCGGCACGACGGACCTCAAGTCCGACGACGCCGACAACCTGCCGATCCCCGCCGACCAGGTCCAGCAGATGCTCGACTCTGGTGAAGCCATGATTCCCGGCTTCCGCAAGGCTCGCGCGGTGCACGCGTGGGCAGGTGCTCGTCCCCTCATCAAGGACTCTCGTGTGTCGGAGACCGACACCCGCCACATGGCGCGCGGCATGAGCATCATTGACCACAACTCGCGAGACGGCATCTACGGCATGCTCACCATCGCGGGCGGCAAGCTCACCACCTACCGCCTCATGGCCGAGCGAATCGTCGACATCATGTGCACTGAGATGGGGGAGACCCGTCCGTGTAAGACCGCCGACGAGGCCGTCCCCCCTGCCAAGGAAGCGCGCCTCTACACGATCGGCCACCGCCTCGAGAATGTCGAGTCCCGTAACGAGGGACCCACGCACGAGCAGATCATCTGCGAGTGCGAGATGGCCACCCGCGCCATGCTCGAAAACGTCATGGACACGCTGCCCAAGGGCCAGCTGGACGACGTGCGTCGCCAGATGCGCCTGGGCATGGGGCCGTGCCAGGGCGGCTTCTGCTCCCAGCGCGCCGCGGGCATCGCGCACGAACGCGGTGATATCGACTCGGAACGCGCCAACGGGCTGCTTCGCCTGTTCTTGAAGAACCGCTGGATCGGCCTGTGGCCCATCCTGTACGGAAAGCAGGCCAGGCAGGCTGTTCTCGATGCATGGATCCACGAGGGCACGCTCGACGTTGAGCACCTGCCCGCAGCCAAGGAAGAGGTCGTTCGATGAGAGACGTCGTTGTTATCGGTGCTGGCCTGGCCGGTCTGTCCGCCGCGATCAAGGCCGCCGATGCGGGCCTGAGTGTCACCCTCATCACCAAGGGTGTGGGCGGTATTCAGCTCGGCACGGGCACGGTCGATATCCTCGGCTATGGCCCCGACCTGATCGACAAGCCTCTCGAGGCGCTGGAAGCCCACGTCGCCTCGCGTCCCACGCACCCCTACGCGCACGTCACCCCGGCTTACGTCGGTGCATCCGTTGCGTGGCTGCGCGACACGGTTGGCCCGGACGCCCTCATCGGCGATGAGACGCGCAACGTGCGTATCCCCACCGGCGTCGGCGCGCTGCGCCCCACCTGCTTGATCCCGCCCTCCATGGAGGCCGGTATCCCTCAGGCGGGCGCACGCTACGCCATCGTGGGACTGAAGCGACTCAAGGACTTCTACCCCGGCCTCGTCGCCGAGAATCTATCGCGTCAGACCGGCCCCGACGGCAAGGCGATCACTGCGCGTGCCCTGAGCGTCGACTACGTCGTGCGTGACGGTGAGATCGACTCCGTGGGCACAGTGCACGCTCGCAGCCTCGACAACGAGAAGAACCGCGCGCGCCTGGCCGCCCAGATCCGTCCCCTCCTTCAGGACGGCGAAATCGTTGGCCTGCCCGCCATGCTCGGCCTCGACGATCCGAACGCGTGGCGCGACCTGGCCGACAAACTCGGTCACCCGGTCTTCGAGATCCCGATCCAGCCCCCGTCGATTCCCGGCATGCGCTTGAACGCGCAGCTGACCCGTATGGCTTCTGCCAAGGCGCGTGTCATCCTCGGTTCGCCCCTCACAGCGATTCACGCCGCGGATGGACGTATCCAGGCCGTCGACTACGCCAGCGCTGGACGCGCCACACGCGTCGAGACGCGCGCCGTGATCCTGGCGGCGGGCGGCTTCGAGTCCGGTGCCCTTGAGCTGGACTCCTACGGTGCCGTGGCTGATACCGTGTGCGGCCTGCCCGTCATGGGACCCGCCGGCCAGCTGCTGCACGCCGATTTCTGGGGCGACGAGCAGCCCCTGTTCCTGGCAGGCCTGGCCGTCGACGACTCCATGCGCGTCGTCGATGACAACGGCACGCCCGTGTACACCAACCTGTTTGCTGCGGGCGGCAACCTGGCCGGTGCCACCCGCTGGCGTGAAAAGAGCGGCGAAGGTATCGCGCTGGCCAGTGCCCTGGCCGCCGTCGACGCAATCGTGGAGGAGCTGAAATGACCCTGGAAATGTCAACGCTGATGGGACCGGGCGTGGAGGAAACCGACGTGCTCTCCCTGGAGGGTGACGCGGCGCTGCGCGCCAGCCTGGACGCCTGCGTCAAGTGCACGATCTGCGAGACGCAGTGCCCCGTCATGCGCGTCACTGACCTGTTCGGTGGCCCGAAGTACTCCGGCCCGCAGGCCGAGCGCTTCCGCAAGGACGGGCAGATGGTGGATAAGTCTATCGACTACTGCTCCTCGTGCGGCACCTGCTCGCTCGTGTGCCCCCAGGGCGTGAAGGTCACCGAAATCATTCACCACCGTCGCACCGCGATGAAGGAAGCGCACGGCATTCCGTTGCGTGACCGCCTCATCGGCCGCACCTCACTGATCGGCACCATGATGACCCCGGTCGCCCCGATTGCGAACTGGGCGCTGGATGTCAAGCCGATCCGCGTGGCGATGGAGGCTGTTATTGGTGTGCATCGCTCGGCTCCCATGCCGCGCGCCTACGGGCGTACCTTCGAGTCCTGGTTCAAGAAGCACACGCCGCTGCCTGGCTCGGGCACGCGTGGCCAGGTGATCTTTTTCCACGGATGCGCCGGCCAGTACTTTGAGGTCGAGACCTCCATCCACTCGGTCATGGTGCTTGAGCACCTGGGGTACGAGGTCTTGGTCCCCAAGCACGGCTGCTGCGGTCTTGCGCTACAGTCCAACGGCCTCTACAAGGATGCGCGCAAGTACGTCTCGAAGCTGACGAGCGACCTGCGCAGCGTCAACCGCGATGCGCCGATCATCTCCGCGTCCGGTTCGTGTGCGGGCATGCTGCGTCATGAGGCGCACGAGATCCTGGAGATGGATACGCCTGAGCTGACGGATGTGGGTAGCCGCATGTGGGACATCAGCGAGTTCTTGCTGCACCTGTACGACAAGGGCGAGCTGGATACCAACTTCCAACGCATCGACGTCACCATCCCGTACCACGCGCCCTGCCAGGTCAAGTCTCAGGGCCTGGGCAAGCCGGCCATTGAGCTCATGAGTTTGATTCCCGGCGTGACCGTCAAGGATTCCGAGCAGCCTTGCTGTGGCATCGCGGGCACGTACGGCATGAAGAAGGAGAAGTACGCGATCGCCCAGGCCGTGGGCGCTCCTGTCTTCGACTTCATCAAGCAGGTCAACGCCGAGCTGGCTGCTTGTGACACGGAGACGTGTCGTTGGCAGCTGCGTACGGCCACGGGTGCGAACGTCGTTCACCCGATCTGGCTGATTCACAAGGCTTACGGTCTGCCCAACGGCTGAGACGCGAGCGAATATCCCCGGGCGTGCACGACGATGCGTGCCCGGGGATATTACTGTGTGCTCATGAGCATCTCTCGCCGCGTCGTCGTCACTGGAGCCTCTAGCGGAATTGGGCAGGATACCGCCCGCCTGTTGGCGAAGTGGGGGTGGAGGGTCGTTGCGGTGGCCCGTCGCCGCGAGCGCCTGGAGGCTCTTGCCGCCGAGATCGGTTGCGAGTACTGGGCGGCTGATCTGAGCGATGAGGCGCAGGTGGAGGAGATGGCCGCCCGTGTCCTGGAGGGTGGCCCCGTGGATGCGCTGGTGAATAACGCCGGCGGAGCTATCGGTGTGGACAGCGTCGCCGACAGTGACCCTGCCAGGTGGAGTGCGATGTTCGACCGTAACGTGCTGACCGCTCTGCACTGCTCGCGCGCTTTCCTGCCGGGTATGCGCGAGCGCGGGGGAGACCTCGTGTTCCTGACCTCGACTGCTGCCCACGACACGTACCCGGGTGGCGGTGGCTATGTGGCCGCCAAGCACGCTGAGCGCATCATCGCCAACACGCTGCGCCAGGAGCTGGTGGGCGAGCCCGTGCGCATCATCGAGATCGCGCCCGGCATGGTGCACACCGAGGAGTTTTCTCTCAACCGCCTGGGCTCCCGGGAGGCGGCCGACCGCGTCTATGAGGGGGTTGCTGCCCCGCTGGTCGCCGAGGACATCGCCGAGGCGATTGTGTGGACCCTGGAGCGCCCGTCCCACGTCAACATTGACTCGATGATCGTGCGCCCGGTGGCTCAGGCGACGAATACTCTCGTGGCCAGGAACGCCCCCGAGGTGTAGACGGTGGGGCTGATCACGGCAGCGGGACGAGGCCGGGGTGGGTTGGTCCGCAGCGAGCGGTGCGCGTGCCGTTCGTGGAGACCACGGCCACACAAAGCACACTTCATTCAGTGATCGATAGGGCCTCAACGTTCATAGGTTGTTCACAGTTTCGCCACAACGTCCCCTCATGAGTGGTCTCTAGGCTGCGAGGCAATGATCATTGATGAACAGAAAGGAGCGTCCTTCATGTCGGACGTCAACAAGAACCTGGTGGGTGACACGGAGCGCACCTCGATTCTGTCCCGGTCGGGTGAGCAAGCAGCAGAGCAGACAGAGGTTCTCCCCACCCACGTGCCTCAGGTAGAAACGGCGCAGATGCCTCCCATCACTCATCAGGAGAGCGCCAATGCGTTTGCTGGTATGCCTCTGGAGTCTGTTGCGCAGTCTTCTGCCGACGAACAGGAGGGTGACGAGGCCGTGGCACCCGCTGCGCAGGTGAGTGAGCCTGCGTCGAAGAAGACCTCGTGGGGCAAGCGCGCGGCTATCGCCGGAGCAGCCGCCGCTATCCTCTCCGTCGGCTTTGGCGCGGGTATCATCACTCACGCCACCGTGATGGGGGATGGACAGGACTACTACGAACAGGGATACGAGGACGGTGCCAACGACCAAGGCGGCGGGACTGAGGGCGATAACTTCGGTCCGGGTCACGGTCAGGACCCTGAGAACGATCAGCAAGGCCCCGCTGATGGCCAGCAAGGTTCCGGTAACGATCAGCAGGATCGTGGCAATGACCAGCAGGGGTTCGGTTCGCAGCAAGGGGATACCGGAAGCAGACGGCCCGGTCCTCCGCCGGAGGGCGGACGAGGCCCCGGCAGCTTCCACGGCAGTCATCAGGATACGACCGGCGAGAACAGCGATACGAGTGCCAGTTGAGTGAAGCGGGCGCGCGAGACGATCCAAGTCTCACGCGCCCGTTACGCGAGCGTGGCCGCCAGCGTTGATGCGGCCACGATGATGAGGAGGGCAGCAAAGACTAAGCCGAGGACGCGATTCGACACGCGCGCAGTCAGGCGCGCTCCCACGAACCCGCCCACCATCGAGGCACCGGTGAACAGCGCGACCATTGCCACGGCCTCGGCGGTGATCGTCAGAGTTCCGGAGAGTGTGCGCGAAGCCAGGCCGAAAGCAGCCGTGATGACCATGACCAGCAGGGACGTCGCGGATGCCCGCTTCATCGGGTATCGCAGCGCGAGGTGTAGGGCAGGCACGATCGCGAAGCCTCCGCCGACGCCGAAGAACCCCGTGAGGAAACCCGTCAGCGTCGCGAGCGCAACGACCCGGCTCACGGTCGCGAGCGTCTACGAGCGTTGATCACGCAGCTGTGCCCCGGTCTCGTGCGACGACGAGTCCACGGGACGCAGCTGCGAACGGACCATGAAGATCGCGACCGCTACCAGGAGAGCGCAGAAGGACAGCATGAGGCCTCGGGCCGACACGAGCGGGGCCAGCGCCGCTCCCGCCCACGTACCCGCCAGGCCAGCGAGCGCGAAGATCGTTGCCTCACGCCACGCGACGTTCCCGCTGCGAGCGCGCGTCGCCAGTGACACGGCGGCCGTCAGCCCCACGATGATGAGGGACAAGCCCGTGGCCTGGTGCGGGTCTTGGCCGAGGACGTAGACGAGAATGGGGACGGAGACAATGCCACCTCCCGCGCCGAGTGAGCCGACGACGACGCCGACGAGCGCGCCGATGAGGAGGGCATGAAGGATCATCGGACCCCCTGCCCGGGTGCAGGCGTGGGAGGACGGACCCCCAGGGAGGCCGCGACCGCGGGGTCCATGATGTCGCTGGCCTGCCTGCCCGCCGCGATCAGCATGCCCATCGCTCGCAGGGCGGGGGTGGCGTGCTCGTAAAACGCCCGGTAGCCCTCGCACAGGTAGTTGTGCGCGCGCTCGCCCCGGCGCACGAAACGGTCTTTCGGACACCCGCCCCAACACAGGCGCAGGTACGCACACGCGCGGCACTCCTCGTCCAGGTCGGGCTTGAGGCGCGCAAAGTCGCGCATCTTATCGGAGCGGCCAGCTGCGACAGCGACGAGGAGGTGATCGAGCCGACCAACCAGTCCGGCTCCACCCAGTGGTCGCAGGCGTACACGTCGCCGTTAAACTCCATCGCCATGTTCGCCCCGCACACCGGCGCGTGCACACACACCGACGCTGACCCGAACATAGCCGACAGCGTCGAATCCACGTCCTGAATGAAGACCTCACCCACGTCGGAGGCCAGCCACTGGTCGAACACCTCGCACAGGAAACGCCCGTAGGAGGCGGGGGACGTGGAGCGGCTCGTCACGCAGTCCCCGTCCTGTCGATACAGAAGCGCCGAGGTCCCGGAGCGCCAGCCGCGCTCAGCCTGAGCCAGGTCGGCGGCGCGCACACGCTCAACAATGGGAATGAACTGCAGGTAGCGAGTCCCAAGCTCATCACGGAAGTAGCGATACACCTGCGCCCCGTGCTCCTCGTTCGCGGCGTTGACCGTGCACAGGATGTTCGTCTCCACGCCCGCGCGAGCCAGAGCCTCCCAGCCGCGCACAACCATCGCGTGGGTGCCGCGCCCGCCACGGTTCAGCCGGTAAGCGTCGTGCATGTGAGCGGGTCCGTCGATGGAGACTCCCACGAGAAACTCGTGGTCAGCGAAAAAACGCGCCCACTCATCGCTCACCAGCGTCCCGTTCGTCTGTAGGGCATGACGCACACGCTGAGTGGGGCGGCGGTAGCGCTCACACAGCTCCACGAGGCGCTCGAAAAAGCCGAGGCCGCGCAGGGTCGGCTCCCCGCCCTGCCACAGCATCGTCACCTCGCCGTCGGGACTCGACTCAAGGAACGCCTGCACGTAGCGCTCCAGCGTCTCCTCCGACATGGTCTGCGCCGCCGCATCGTAGAGCAACTCCTTAGACAGGAAAAAGCAATACTGGCAGTCCAGGTTACATGCCGCACCCGTCGGCTTCGTCACCACAGAAAAGGGGATCTGGGCACTCACGATGGCTCACCCCCAGCGCGCACCCCCACCCTAGGCGAGGCCATGGCCCCTCCCCGGTGAGGCGCGCGCTCGCGCTCGCGCAGCTGCAGGTAGAGGTTCGTGGCCAGCTCCCTGCGAATCTCGTCGTAGACGGGCACGGTGTAGACGTTGTTCATCTCCGCCGGATCCAGGCGCAGGTCGTAGAGTTCGTTGATCGACTCGGGGTTGATGACGAGCTTGAAGTCCCGCGTGCGTAGCATGCGCTGCTGGAGGGGGAAGTGGTGGCCGTGGAACTCGCACACGATGTCCTGGCGCCAGCCCTCCACGTCCTCGCCGCGCGTCAGGTCCACGATCGAGCGCCCGTCCTCCACGAGCGAGGTGTCCAGGCCCGCGATGTCGAGCACCGTGGCCGGCAGGTCGATGAGGGAGACGAACGCGTCGGAGCGACCCACCGTGGACACGCCGGGGATATGAGCGATGAAGGGGACGTTGTAGATGTCGTCGTACATCATCGGCCCCTTGTCGTTGAGGCGGTGCGATCCCGTGAACTCACCGTGGTCCGCGCAGAAGAAGACCGCCGTGTCGTCCAGGATGCCCAGCTCGCGCGCCACGTCCATGATGCGCCCGATCTCGTAGTCGATCATGGCCGTGTATCCCCAGTAGACCGCGATGAGCTTCTTCCACTGCTCGTTCGTGAACGAGGACGTGGACCAGTAGGTCGCGTAGTTCTCCTGGATCGGGGGCTTGCCGATGAGGGAGTCGCCGAAGTTTTCCGGCAGCTCCACGAGGCCGGGGTCGATCAGGTCGAACCACTCGTCGGGCAGGAAGTAGGGCAGATGAGGGCCAAAGAAGTGCACGTCGAGGCAGAAGGGCTGACCCGAGTCTTTCCAGTCGGCCGCGTACTCGCGCAGCTTCTCGATCGCGCGGTCTGCCAGGAATCGCTTGAAGGTGGCCTCCTCGGGTTGGTCCAGGCGTGCGGCAATGATGTGCCCGTCGCGCCCGCCGGGGAGCTTGCCGCGCCACAGGTCGTGGGCGCGCACCGGCGGGAGGTTATTGGCCTCGAGCCAGGCGACGTACTTCTCGTTGGCCACGGGGTTTTCGGCCCCCCAGTAGGTGTCGTCGTCCGCGCCGAAGGCATCGGGCAGGTTGTATCCGCAGTGGTATTTGCCGACGATGCCGACGTTGTAGCCGGCGTCGCGTAGCTCCTGCGTGTACGTCCACGTGCCCTTGGGGATCGAGATCTGGTAGGCGATGTTCCACTCAGGGTTGGCCAGCACCTGGAGCTTACCCGGGCGCTTGCCGGTCATAAGTGAGGCGCGCGCCGGCGTGCAGATCGCGGTGGGGGTAAAGCAGTGGGTGAAGGCGAAGCCCGATTCGCCCATTGCGTCGATGACGGGGGTGCGGGCGTGGGGGTTACCCAGGCAGCCGATTGTGTCGGTGCGGTGCTGGTCGGTCATGATGACCAGGACGTTACGTACGTTGTCGGGAATGTCTCGAGTCTTGTCGGTCATTGGTGTGCCTTTTCGTCGTTAGCTTCGCGCCGCCGGTGGCGATGATCGCCAGCGTTGTCGCATAGCGCCTCGCGTTCTTCTCGCGGGGCGTGAGTGAGGGTGTCGTAGACATGTCTTCGTCCTTGAAGGTGAGGAATGCGCCCGCGCCTGCCGTGTGCGCACTCCTCACGCTACGCGCCTCAATTTGTGTCCGAGCTAACGGACATAAACATGGTGAATGATCTAAGTCACTCACCATGTTGGTGCTCACCGCTTCTGAATCACAAACTCCGGATCCGGAGCACTCGTCACCTCCACCGACTCAGCATCAATAACCAACGCCTTCGCACCCCGCAGACGCAACGTCCCACGCACCCGCACCCAGCTATCCGCCGCAGGAACCGCTCCGTCCCACCGCACCGCAAAACCAATCGCATACGCGTCCGCCGCACAACACCAAATCGCCATACGCGCCACCGCGAAACTCTCCTCCTGCGTCAACCGCGGAATCGCCGCCTGCCCCCGCGCCGAAGCCTCGCTCATCACAAAACCCGTCAACTCCACACGCTGACCATCATGCACCTTCCCATGAGACGCCAATTCCTCAACCTGAGCAGCAAAGTTCTCCGTCGTCAGCTCCAACACTCCACTCGACGAGGCCTGGGACCCACCCCCGCTCTGGCTCCCACCCGGGGTGGCCGACTGTGCGCCCCCATCCGCGCTCGCGGGGGGAGCGGAGGGGCTGTCCTCGGATGGTGCGCCGGGGTCCGCCTCGGCCTCGTCTTCGGTATCTGCGGCACGCGCGCTAATCGTGGTTGCGGCCAGCTCAGAGGGGGACACGCGGAAGGGAAGGATCAGGATGAGGGCGGCCAGGATAGCCACGCTGGCGCGCGTCAGCCCACGACGCGACGACGCGGGCGCATGGGTGTGCTCCCCATGGGTGTGCTCCCCATGGGTGTGCTCACCTTCGCCCACCTCCAGACGCGACGACAACGCCAGCGCGCACGCCAACAACCCGACGCCTGATGCGAGGATGCCCAGCCGCGCCGACGGTGGCACGAATGACCCGTAGCGTCCCGACAGCGCCATCCATGCGAGCGCAGCACCCAACCCCGCCAGAGACAGGGCCTCCAGGGTGGGAGCAATCCGATCCAACAGCTTCACGAGAGAACCCCCATCCACCAGGAGCCGCCAACAACCAACGCGGCAACTGCTGTCACCGTCACGAACAGGCGCGCCACAAATGTTCCGCGGAACTGCGACGACAACAACGCTACGTTCTTTACGTCCATCATCGGCCCGTACACCATGAAGCCCATGAGAGCACCTGTCGGTGCCAATGAGGCGAACGAGCGTGCAATTACCGCATCAGACGATGAACACAGGGACAGGGCGAAACCCGCTCCCATCATCAGAGCCAACGCGCCCGCCGCAGGCAACCCCGACAGCAACGACGACACCGGCCACAGCACCTGTGCCACCGTTGATGCGGCCACGCCTCCCAGTAAGAACGGCAAAATTCGCCCAAACGACCGACCAGTCGCTGCCAACACGCCAGAGACGCTCCGGTCGGGCATCTCGCACCCGTGCTCGCAGCAACACGCGTCGCCCCCGTGATCGGTGTCCGACAGGCTCTCCTCGCGCAGCGCGCGTGGGGGAGCAGCCAGCATAGACAGGCCGACCGTGAGGGCGACGATGACGGAGAGGCCAACGCGCGTGGCGACGAGCGACCACGACCCGAAGGTGTAGAGCGTCGAGGCGAACACCAGCGGGTTGATCGCGGGGGAAGCCAGCATGAGGGTCGTCGCCGCCGACAGGGGAACCCCCTTGCGCAGGAGGGAACGGAAAATCGGAACGGCCGAGCAATCGCACACGGGCAGCACGAAGGCTGCGAGGAGCGCAGTTGGCACCGAGGCGAGGGGGTTCGTCGGGAACACCCGGGCGATGAGCGCGGGGGAGAGGTAGGCCTCGATGAGTTCGGCGACGAAGACACCCAGGAGGAGGAAGGGGATCGCCTGCAGGGTCATGCCCACCGCAATCGTCGCTGCGCGCCCAACCGGGAAACCCGCGCCGGATAGGGACCCCTGCAACGCCCAGGTGACCAGCAGCGCGGCGATCACGCACGTGCTGACGAGCGCACCCCAAGGGCGCGCGGGGCGTTTCGTTTCCGTTTCAAACACCCCACAACTCTAGTGCAGGGCTGCGCGCTCCCCGCAAGCACGCGCCGTGGCGACGAGGCCGTGCACCGATGCAGGGAGAGCACGCCTGCGCTGTGGGCAGACAGACGCGCCCCCGATGGGCATCTGAACAGTCGCTTCGCTACACTGGTTTTTCGCTACGATCCGGCCCGCGACAGCGGGGTATCGCCGGGGAGCATCCGGAAGAAAGAGGACAGCGACAGCCGGCCACGGCCTCGTCCCCTCCAGTAGAACCGGACGGGAGGGCCCGACACAGCCCCAACGAAGCGGCCGCACCCGACCAACGGGAGCGGCAAGCGGGGTGGTACCGCGGGTGCCGGCGACGCCGGTCCTCGTCCCTGTATAGGCGCGAGACGAGGACACTCATGACGAAGCACGGCTTCTATCCCCGCCACCGGCAAGACGAGGTGGACCCCAGCCCTTCCTTCCCGACCATGGAAGCATCCACGCTGGCCTTCTGGGCGAGCGACGACACCTTCCGCAAGTCGGTGCAGATGCGCGACGCCGGCGAGCACGGCTCTAACGAGTTCGTGTTCTACGATGGTCCGCCTTTCGCCAACGGCCTGCCCCACTACGGTCACCTCCTGACCGGCTACGTCAAGGACGTGGTGGGCCGCTACCAGACCATGAAGGGCCACCGCGTCGAGCGCCGCTTCGGCTGGGACACGCACGGTCTGCCCGCCGAGCTCGAGGCGCAGCGCCAGCTCGGCATCGAAGACGTAACCGAGATCACCCGCGAGGGCGGCATCGGTATCGAGGCGTTCAACGCGGCCTGCCGTTCCTCCGTCCTGCGCTACACGAAGGAATGGGAAGAGTACGTCACCCGCCAGGCTCGCTGGGTGGACTTTGAGCACGACTACAAGACATTGGACAAGTCCTACACGGAGTCCGTGATCTGGGCATTCAAGCAGCTCTATGACAAGGGCCTGGCCTACCAGGGTCACCGCGTCCTGCCCTACTGCTGGAACGACCGCACGCCCCTGAGTAACCACGAGCTCAAGATGGACGACGAGGTCTACCAGGACCGCACCGACAACACGGTGACGGTGGGCCTGCGCCTGGAGAAGAAGCTGCGCGAGGATTCGGCCCACCCCGAGCTGGCGCTCATCTGGACGACCACGCCGTGGACCCTGCCCTCGAACTCGGCTGTCGCCGTGGGACCGGGGATCGAGTACTCCCTCGTCGAGGTTGCGGCCGACCATGAGGGCAACCTCGTCGGCGAGCGCGTCCTCATCGCCACCGACCTGATCCCCTCCTACGCCAAGGAGCTGGGCGAGGACCCGAGCGTCGTCGCGACCTACAAGGGCCATGAGCTGGTTGGTACCCACTACCACCCGATCTACGACTACTTCGACACCCCCGAGCGCCGCGCCGAAGGCGGTGCCCCCGGCCCCAACGGCTGGTCCATCATCGCCGCCGACTACGTGACGACCACGGATGGCACCGGCCTCGTCCACCAGGCACCCGCCTTCGGTGAGGACGACATGTGGACGTGCATGGAGTACGGCATCGGCCTCGTCATGCCGGTCGACGAGGGCGGCGTCTTCACCTCGGAGGTTCCCGACTACGAGGGCATGCAGATCTTTGACGCGAACCGCTATGTCGTGGCCGACCTGCGCGAGCAGGGCGGTCCCATTGCGCGTCGCGCCCCCGAGATCCGCGCCGTGCTGGTGCGCGAGAAGTCCTACGTGCACTCCTACCCGCACTGCTGGCGCTGCCGCAAGCCCCTCATGTACAAGGCCGTGTCTTCGTGGTTCGTTCGCGTGACCCAGATTCGCGACCGCATGGTCGAACTCAACCAGGAGATCACGTGGACCCCCGCGCACACTAAGGACGGCATCTTCGGCAAGTGGCTGGAGGGTGCCCGCGACTGGTCGATCTCGCGTAACCGTTTCTGGGGCGCGCCGATCCCCGTGTGGGTGTCGGACGATCCGGCCTACCCGCGCACAGACGTCTACGGTTCCATCGCGGAGCTTGAGGCCGACTTCGGCGTGAAGGTCACGGACTTCCACCGTCCCTTCATCGACTCTCTGACGCGCCCGAACCCGGACGACCCGACGGGCAAGTCGACGATGCGTCGTATTTCCGACGTGTTCGACTGCTGGTTCGAGTCCGGCTCGATGCCCTTCGCGCAGGTGCACTACCCGTTCGAAAACCAGGAGTGGTTCGAGAACCACTACCCGGGCGACTTCATCGTCGAGTACATCGGTCAGACGCGCGGCTGGTTCTACACGCTGCACGTCCTGGCGACCGCGCTCTTCGATCGCCCCGCGTTCCGCTCGTGCGTCTCCCACGGCATCGTCCTGGGTGACGACGGCCTGAAGATGAGTAAGTCGCTGCGCAACTACCCGGACGTGGCCGAGGTGTTCAACAAGTACGGCTCCGACGCGATGCGTTGGTTCCTCATGTCGAGCCCGGTCGTGCGCGGCGGCAACCTGATCGTCAAGGAGGAGTCGATCCGCGACACCGTCCGTCAGGTGCTGCTGCCCATCTGGAACACGTACTACTTCTTCACGCTGTACGCGGGCGCCTGCAACAAGGGCGAGGGCTACGAAGCGAAGCGCATCGACCTGTCCTCGCCCGAGGACGTGGCCGCGTTGGTGCAGATGGACCGTTACCTGCTCGCGCACACCCGTACCCTCGTTGAGGACGTGCGCGGCGCGCTGGACGCCTATGACGTGGCGGGTGCGTGCGAGGTGGTCCGCGACTACCTGGACGTTCTGACGAACTGGTACGTGCGTACCCAGCGTCAGCGCTTCTGGGACGAGGACAGCGCCGCGTTCGACACGCTGTACACGGCTCTCGTGACGCTCATGGAGCTGGCGGCACCCCTGCTGCCGCTGCTGAGCGAGGAAATCTGGCGTGGCCTGACGGGCGGGGAGTCCGTGCATCTGACGGACTACCCGGTCATCGACGAGGCCGTGGATGCCCCCGAGCTGGTCGCCGCCATGGATGAGGTTCGTTCGGTCGTGTCGTCGGCTCACGCGCTGCGCAAGACACATCAGCTGCGCGTGCGCCAGCCGCTGGCCTCCCTGCAGGTCGTCTCCGAGCACTTTGCGGCCCTGGAGCCCTTCGCGGACCTGATTGCCTCCGAGGTGAACGTGAAGTCCGTGGTGTTCTCCGCGCCGGAGAATTCGGGCTTGAGCGTGCGCACCGAGCTGAGCCTGAACCCGCGTGCCTTCGCCCCGTCGGTTCGTAAGCTGACGAGCCAGCTGTTCAAGGCGCAGAAGTCCGGGCAGTGGGAGCTGACGGAAGACGGCGCCTGCCGTTTCCCGGGCGTCGTGGTTGACGGCGCTCCGCTGGAGCTGACGGGTGACATGTTCTCGGTGTCCACCTCCGTGGACGCTGCCGAGGGACAGGTCGCGGACGTGCTGGCGTCGGGCACCTTCGTGGTGCTCGATACGGAGCTGACCCCCGAGCTGGAGGCCGAGGGCTACGCCCGCGACGTTGTGCGCGCCGTCCAGGATGAGCGTAAGAATGCCGGCCTGCACATCGCGGATCGCATCGACCTGTCGCTGACGGTTCCGTCCGATCACGTGGCTGACGTGGAGACCTGGCGCGATATGATCGCCGCTGAGACCCTCGCGTTGTCGCTGACGGTCGAGGCTGGCGACAAGCTCGCGGTGAGCGTCGCCAAGCACTGAGTGCTGAAAACTCAGGCGGGCGGGCTGCGCGAAGGCGCGGCCCGCCCGCTTTCATACGCGATGACGGGGCGGGGCGCACAGCTTGCAGAGCACACGTCGCAGGGCGCAGGCAGGGGGCGTGTGCCTAGCGCTGAGGTGCAAGCACCGAAGCGCTAGCGCGACGCGATGTAACGCAGGTCGACGGTTGCCTCACGCAGGCGCTCGAGGTAGGCAGAGTTTGACGTCATCCACGGTGAGAGGACGGGTTGGCCGTCCTGCTTCATGAAGGAGTTCAGCAGATCCTCGCGAGAAAATCGCGTGGCGAAGAGGATCTGGCGCAGCTCACGGCTGTTCGTCGCCTCGACGCTCAAGATGGGGTAGGTCGCGTGCGTGTAGCGCTTGACCCTGGGCCACGGTGTATCCGTGATGCGCCAGCGGCCATCGGTCGGCGGATCGCTCGGCAGAACGATGGGGCGCAAACGAAGATTGGCGCGGCGCAGCGCACCGAGCTGCGTGATCAGGACGTAGCTGGCGAAGGCCTCGCTGCGCGTGTCCATCGTGAAGCGCGTGCTTGGGTGACGCTCGGACCAGCTGAAACGGTAGTAGCCCGATATCTCCCACATCGTGAAGAAGTCAGTGTTGTAGGACGAGAACGAGTGCCCGTAGCCGTATCCGTTCTGGAAGTCACTTTGTGCGACGGAAGTACCCGAACAGAGCTTCCCAATCAACGTCTCTAACTTCTCCAACATGCTCGGAGACTCCTTCAATGATGTTTTGCGTGATGAGTTCGTCAATCGTCATGGCAACCCATGCGCCTAGAGCGACCTTCTCGAGGATACGAACCTGGGGAGCGTATCCGTAGGACCCGTGGTCTTCGTCGAGCAAACAGATCTCGATCATGACGTCCTCAGGCAAAGCGTTGCCCGTGAAACGGAACTGGTGGTAGAGCTCGTTGAAGTTGGCCGGCGGCCCCGAGCGGAACTCGGAGGGGAAGATGCCGCCGTTCATGATGGGGGTCAGATGGCGTCCGCCGACGTGGCCAATGTGGTCGAGGCCGGTGATGTCGAAGGCTTCGATGAACTCGGCCTTGAAACGGAAATATCGATTGGTTCCAGGGACCTCGCCGTGGTCGCGATCCTGGCGCCAGGCGGGGAACGTGGTCTTCGGCTTGGCGTATCGGGAGCGAAGCCAAGCATTGGTCGATACCAGTTCGGGGTCGGTGCCGTCGGACATCTGGGCCGCCATGGAACCGGTAACGTCCATGCCCGCGCGATAACGCTGCCCGAGTCCTGCCTCGGCGTGGGGGAGCACGTCCCCGGGGCCGGGAGCGCGCACGGGGAACATTGCGCTCATGGGGGTGACGACTTCGTCTGGGTGTGGATTGTGCGGCTCGGGGGGCACGGAAGCTCGATTCTCTGTGGTGATGCAGGTCAGGAAACGGCGATCCCAGCCGCTATCGTCCTGGCGGTTGCGGGATCGGGGGAGCTGCGTACGGTCGCGGGGGAGCCGGGGTTGACTGAACAGGAGGAGCCAGGATCGGGGACACGGCACGTGTGGGAGCCTGAGGACCGTGCGCAGGCTGCGAGGGCCTGTCCGCTGTCGGACGCTGGGGCGCGGAGCTGCCCCTGTCGCTGTGCGCGTGCGCTCCTGCGTGGGAGACAGTACTCGCTTGGGTTTGCTGTCCGGTGTCCGCGACTTTTGACGCCACGGGCGAAGAGGCCGTGTGGGCGGGCTTGTCTGTTTTGCTGCGCCGTGGCCCCTTGCTTCCCTTATGCCTGCGGCTGGGCTTAGCGGGCTTTCTGAACATTGCCAGCTCGAGGGCGTTCATGAGCGGACAGACCATCTTGTTGTAGCGCTCGTAGTCCAGGCCGTAGAGTTCTTCGCTCACGCATTTGAGGCGCACGTTGGAGAATTGCACCTGCGTGTAGAAGAAGATCGACATGGGGACTTTGAACACCGTGGAGATGCCAGCGATTGCGATGCTTGAGGATTCAGGGATCGTCAGGACGTCGTCGCGTGACTTGATGCGCTGGCTTTTCTCGTCCACGAAAATCACGATTTCCGTGAAGTAGTCGAATGCGGCGTAGACCGCTTGGAGCATTTGCTGCCACGAGACGCGGTGCGTCAGCGTGAACGTTGACCGAATCCAGCCGCTATCGACGTGTTGTCCTTCAAGATACATGGCACTGCTCCTCTCGCGTCGTTGTTCGCCGAAGGTGTGTGGGTATTCAGCCGTGGGTGGGGGTGCTGGACCCGTTGGGCTTGGCCGCGTGTAGGTGCATCATGATCTCCATGGAGTCCATGAGCTGAGACATCGACTTGTTGTACTTCTCGTAGGTGGTGTTACGGAACTCTTGGTTGACGCTGCCGACGGATACCGCTACCGCTTGGCTCTGATTGCGGAATGTGATCATCAGGGG
>ERZ1699257.102-NODE-102-length-28916-cov-5.078572_pt1 | contig 28916 bp, 23 predicted proteins | sample MGYA00581521_ERZ1699257 | MGnify/ENA primary metagenome ERZ1699257 (study PRJEB42319, sample SAMD00040330) | human oral metagenome | material: saliva | host: Homo sapiens | study: EMG produced TPA metagenomics assembly of PRJDB4115 data set (Metgenomic analysis of... | reverse complement strand
CGACGATGCCCGTGGGGATGTGGGTCATGCGCACGGCCGAGTCGGTCGTATTCACGGCCTGACCGCCGGGGCCCGAGGAACGGAAGACGTCCACCTTCAGCTCGGACTCGGGAATCTCGATGTGGTCCGTGGTCTCGATCAGGGGGATGACCTCGACGGCCGCGAAAGACGTCTGGCGGCGGCCCTGGTTATCGAAGGGGCTGATGCGCACGAGGCGGTGGGTGCCTGCCTCGACGCTCAGCGTGCCGTACGCGTAGGGGGCCTGGACTTCGAATGTCGCCGACTTCAGACCGGCTTCTTCCGCGTAAGAGGTGTCCATGACCTTGGTCGGGTAGCCGTGGCGCTCTGCCCAGCGCAGATACATGCGCAGGAGGATCTCGGCGAAGTCGGCGGCGTCCACGCCGCCCGCGCCGCTTCGGATCGTAATGACGGCGTTGCGCTCGTCGTACTCGCCGTCCAGCAGCGTGCGGATCTCCAGGTCGGACAGGTCCTTATGCAGCTTCTCCAGGTCAGCCTCGGCCTCCGCCAGGATGTCAGCGCCCTCGTCGGGATCCTCGGCGGCCATTTCCACCATGGCCTCAAGGTCATCAATGCGCTCGCTCATCTGCGTGACGCGATCAAGCTCGCTCTGGCGGTGGCTCAGCGCGCTGGTGACAGCCTGCGCGGCGCTCGGGTCGTCCCACAGGTCGGGGGCGGCTGCCTTCTCGTTCAGCTCGGCGATCTGTGCGCGCAGCTTGTCCGGCTGCACGACAGCGAGGATGTTCTCCATCGTGGTGCGCAGGGACGGGATCTCTTCAGAAAATTCAATGGCCACACACCCAGGGTAGCCGATTCGTGCCCTCACCAGGGGCGCGAGGAGTGGTCGGTGTCGGGCGTTTCGCAGACCGGGCCACAGATCCAGGCCAGAATAGCGGTGCCCCGACGCCGCGAGGACGCCGGGGCACTGACAGGAATGGGATCAGATGAGACCCATCGCGACCATCGCGTCGGCCACCTTACGGAAGCCCGCCAGGTTCGCGCCGGCAACGTAGTCGCCAGCCACGCCGTATTCCTCGGCGGTGGCGACAGTGTTCGCGTGGATGTCAACCATGATCTGGTGGAGCTTCGCGTCGGTCTCCTCGAAGGGCCACTGGGTGCGGCCGGAGTTCTGCTGCATCTCGAGGCCGGAGGTGGCCACGCCACCCGCGTTGGAGGCCTTGCCGGGGGCGTAGGCCACGCCCGCGGCCTGCAGGGCCTCGATTGCGTCAGGGGTGGTGGGCATGTTCGCACCCTCGGCGACCAGCTGGACACCGTTCTTGATGAGGCTCTGAACGCCGGACAGCGGCAGCTCGTTCTGGGTGGCGCACGGCAGGGCGACGTCACAGGGAACGTCCCAGATGGAGCCGTCAGCCACGAAGGTGGCGCTGGGACGCTCGGCCGCGTAGTCGGAGACGCGTCCACGACGCACCTCCTTGACGTCCTTAAGCAGCGCAACGTCGATGCCAGCCTCGTCCACGACGTAGCCGGAGGAGTCAGACACTGCCACGACGGTCGCGCCCAGCTGCTGGGCCTTCTCGGTCGCGTAGATCGCAACGTTGCCGGAGCCAGAGACGACGACGCGCTTACCGTCGAAGCTGGTGCCCTTGGCGGCCAGCATTTCGGCGGCGAAGTAGACGAGGCCGTAGCCGGTGGCCTCGGTACGTGCGAAGGAACCGCCCCACGTCAGGCCCTTACCGGTCAGGACGCCCGCATCGAAGCGGTTCTTGAGGCGCTTGTACTGGCCGAACATGTAGCCGATCTCGCGGCCGCCCACGCCGATGTCACCGGCGGGCACGTCCGTGTCGGGGCCGATGTGGCGGGAGAGTTCAGTCATAAAGGACTGGCAGAAGCGCATGACTTCGGCATCGGACTTGCCCTTGGGGTCGAAGTCCGCGCCGCCCTTGGCACCGCCCATGGGCAGGCCGGTCAGGGCGTTCTTGAAGATCTGCTCAAAGCCGAGGAACTTGATGATCGACAGATTCACGGAGGGGTGGAAGCGCAGGCCGCCCTTGTAGGGGCCGAGAGCGGAGTTGAACTGGACGCGGAAGCCGCGGTTCACGTGGATGTTGCCCAAATCGTCGGCCCACGGGACGCGGAACTGGAGCTGGCGCTCGGGTTCGACGATGCGGTCGATGATGGCCAGGTCGGCGTACTCGGGGTGACGCTCAGCCAGCGGGGCGATCGTGAGGAGGACCTCGTAGACGGCCTGGTGGAACTCAGCCTGGGCGGGGTCACGGCGCTGGACAGATTCGAAAACGGAAGCCAGTGCAGGGTTAAGTCGCGATGTATCAAAGCTGCTCATGGCCCAAAGTTTACGCTTCGTTTACTCAGGCGCTATCAGCGTCCCACGATGTGACCGTCGCACAGAACACCTTTTTCGCACAGATTAGAGGCCTCTCATTCGTGCGCTCGATGTCCGCTCAAGCTCAGGAATGACCACTCCGCGCAAGGCCGGAGGCACCAGGGACACGCGCGGACGAGCCTTGACACTCACCTCGACTTCCCCTCCCTGAACGCTCACTCTCGTCACCACCACGCCCTCCCCCACGCGGCACGTCGTCGTCGCCATGGCACCAAGCGCCACGTCAACGCGAGAGGCTGCCCCGGCCTCGTCCGTGCCCGAGGTCTGCCCCACCAGGACCGACGACGCAGACGCTCCGCCCACCCCGGCACCGGCCAGCGCATCCGCGCACGAGACCAAGCGCCGGTCCTGCATCGCGACCTGCGTCAGCGCCAGCGTCACGAACAACAGCAGGCACACGAAGGCGCAGCCCGCGCACATGAGGATTCCGACGCGCCCCTCCTCACCCACCGGAGACCACCTCCCGCACGGGCGCGCTGGCACTCGAGGAGACATCCACGCCAACACCGCCGAGCCACGCGGGCAGGAAAGGCAGCGGAACGCGCACCGAGACACTGACCTCAACCATGCCGTCAGCGCTGCCGCACGCCCCGCACATGGACGACATCGAGGGGGAGGAACCCACGCCGAAGTCCTCGGCAATAAGGGCGACCGCGTGCTCGGCGTCCGCCTGGCGCTCGACATCCTCAGCGAGGATGCGCGCTGCCTCACGCGCACCCGCATCCGCCGCCATCGCCCCCGCGCTGACCTGGCCGACCGCCAAGACGATGTAGAGAACCGGGATCACGAGGACGACCAGGATTCCCAGGAATTCAACGCTGGCGTCCCCGCGCTCGCTCACGGCCCCTCCACGAGGCTGCGACCGTGTACCGTCAGCCAGCGCGGCCCAAGCCCGCTCACGAGCGGCAGGCGCGTGCGCACGGTGACGACGAGAATGTCTGTGCCCGCGTCGGACTCGCGGGTCACCGAAATCTCGCGGTCGCGCGAGGCCCCCACGAGGGAATCCAACAGCTCGCCCGTGCGTTTGGCCGCCTCATCCTCGTCTCCACCCAGCAGACCGCCGCGGCGCGCACCCTCAGATGCAGCGCTCACACTCATCGTGCGCACGTACGACGCGAAGGTCACTTGGACGAGCAGGAGTATGACGAGAACCACGAGGCCTTGGACGAGGACCGTGGAGACGACCTCGGAGCCGCGTTCGTCGCCGTCAAATGCCCGCAACGGAGTCCATCGCACGGTTGAAGATCTCGACGAGACGTTCTGAGGCGACGCCCCAGATGACGACGACCAGGGCAGCGGTCATGAGCGTAATGAGCACCCAGCCGGGCACATCCCCGCGCTCCCCGAGCGGCTGGCGCTTGCGTAACCACTTCTTCATGGTGTGTTCCTTTCGTGTCTGCTTCATTTACGGGGTGAAATCCAGGGCGATGAGGCCCGGATAGAGGGCAAAGATGACGGTGACCGGCAGAATGAGGAAGACGACGGGCAGGAGCATCGCAATCTCGCGTCGCCCGCCTTCCTCCATGAGGGCCGCGAGAGAGCGTTCGCGCTGGTCGCGCGCCTGGTCGTGCAGGACCGAGGCCAGGGGTGAGCCGCGCTCGATGGCCGTGGTCAGCGTACGGGCCAGGCGCGTGAGTGCCGGCGAGTCGGTGCGATCAACCATCTCGGCGAGCGCCCGCACCGAGGGCATGCCGTTACGGATGTGTCCCGCCGTGAGCCCGAGTTCCATCCCCAGGGGTCCTCCCGCGCACCCTGCGACGCGCTCGATGGCGGCAGGGATCGACTCTCCCGCGGCGACCGCGAGCGCCAGCAGCTCCGAGCAGTCGGGGACGGCAGCATCGATGGCGCGTTGGCGGCGGTTTGCGGTCAGCGTGAGGTAGCGGTCCATGCCTGCGACGCCGAGTAGGGTGCCGACGAGGGCACAGACGACAAGCGGGATGATCGACGCGCGCAGCGAAGCGGTCGAGCGGGCTGTGAGGACGAGGCAAGCGCCGATGAGTCCGGCGATTGCGGCGGCGGCTTGACGCAGGCGGAACACGGACACCTCGGGGGCTGCCCCGGCCAAAATGAGTCGGCGGGCGACGGATTCGCTGGTGGATCCCAGGGAGTCCAGGGCCGAGGCTCCCATGCGCCTGAGCCATCGGGTGATCTCGGGTGTGGTGTCCTCTTGGACACGTCCTTGGGCGACGCGGGCGGCGAAGGAGAGGTGGCGCGTGGCCAGGGATCGCACGATGAGGGTGACGCCGCCGACGGCGAGGCATGCGACGATGACGTCGAAGGCGAGCAAGATCCAGGGACTCATGACGTGCCTCCCAGGTTTCGAGGATCGGTGCTCAGGCGTCCGATGGCTTTCATGAGGAGGTAGGCGATGACGCATGCGCCGGCACCGCCGAAGAGGACTGCAATTCCTCCGGGCGAGTTCCATACGTGGGCGCTGGTACCCCCGCCGGAGAGCAGAAGCAGGACGATCCAGGGGGCGGCCAGCCCCAGTCGGGCCGCGCCCACGGTCCAGGACTGGCGGGCCTCGAGTTCTCCTCGTACGCGCGCGTCCTCGCGCAGGAAGGTGGCCAGGTCTTGGAGGAGGCGGGTCAGGTCGGCACCGCCGACGGATCGGGCGACGCGCAGGGCCTCGACGATGCGGTCAGCAACCGGGTCAGCGACTGTCTCTTTCATCTTGTCCAGGGCGAGTTCATAGCGCCCGTTAGCGCTGTAGTCGCGCGAGAATGCTTCGAAGGCGAAACGAACGGGGTCGGGTCCCTCGTCGGCGAGGTCGCACAGGACCTGGGGCAGAGAGGTTCCGGCACGCACGCCGGAGACCATGGCGTCGATGACCTCGGGCCAGGCGGCGCGCACGGTCTTGGCGCGACCAGCCACGCGGGAGACGACCCACGCGTAGGGCAGGAAGGCCACGCCGATGGAGACGATGAGGGCGACCGGCCAGGCTCCCGTCGCAAGCAGAACGGAGAGGGCAACGACCACGCCGAGGCCGAAGCTGACCGCGATGAGTCGCACGGCATTGAGTCCGGGGACGCGGGCGCGCGCCACATCGTCGGAGAGGCGCTTCCACGGCCCCCAGGGCGAGCGTTTCGGTGGCGGGGTGAACCACGGGGACAGGGCCATGACAAGGCCGATCCCGAAGATAAGTCCACACACGATGGCGATCACAGCGTCCCCCAATCCAGCAGAGAGGCCAGGTCGAAGCCCGCAGCAGCGAAGCGATCATGCAGGTCGAGGGAACCCGTGCCTCGTTCGCAGCGGCCACCGTCGTAGGTGAAGAGCGAGGCCGTCTCGATCCGGTTGCCTTCGACCCGCCCGGGCACGGCGAGCACCTCGGAGACGTAGCGCTGTCCGTCCCGGCTGCGCTCAACGTGGCACACGAGGTCGATGGACGAGTCCAGGGTCGGGGTCACGAATCCCGTCGTGACGTTCTCACCGGCCAGGAGAGGCAGAATCGAGAGCTTGTCGAGGGCCTCGCGCGCCGAGTTCGCGTGCACAGTTGCCATACCGGGCACGCCCGCGTTGAGGGCCACGAGGAGGTCAAGGGCTTCGGGGCCTCGTACCTCGCCGACGATCAGGTACTCGGGGCGTATACGCAGGGATTCGCGTACGAGGTCTCGCAGCGTGATCTCGCCCGTGCCCTCGGCGGCCGCAGGGCGTGTCTGCATGGCCACGTGGTCCCAGTTGGCCAGGCCCAGTTCGAACACCTCCTCGCAGGAGATGACGCGCCGCGAACGCGGCAGCTCACCGGCGAGCGCGCGCAGGAGCGTCGTTTTGCCAGCCTGCGTGCCGCCCGAGACTAGGACCGACAGTCCAACGCAGACGGCTGCCGCCAGGAAGTCGCGCATCGGCGGGGGCACCATGTCGACGGCCACCAGGTCATCCAGGGTGCGGGCGCGCTGAATGTGCTTACGGATGTTGACGCTCCAGGACTGTCCGGTGACCGGCGGGATGACGACATGCAGGCGCTCTCCCCCGGCAAGCATCGCGTCCACGAAGGGGCTGGACAGGTCGAGACGTCTCCCCGAGTGGTGCAGCATCCGCTCCACGAGGGTGCGCACGTCCTCGTCCGTGAGAATGAGGCTGGTCAGCTCCGCGACCCCGCCGCGGGCCACGAACACGCGGGAGGCCGAATTGATCCAGATTTCCTCCACGCCCGGATCGTCCATGAGGGCCTGAAGGGGGCCGAGGCCGCAGATGTCGTCCATCAGGTCCGCTTCGACCTGCTCGCGCTGAGTAGGGAGCATGTCGGGGGCATGGGTGTCAATGGCGCGGTCAATGAGGGCACGCACGGCCCGGGGATCCCGCGCGGCATCGATGCCGCCCGCTGCCAAACCCTCTCGTACCCGCGCGGCGAGTGCACGCGTGATGGCTTCCATCGCTGAGCCTCCTCGCTCCAAACAGAACCATTGTGTCGAAAGTAACAGGGTTATTCAGGAATGAGCAAACCGCTGTCCCACAATCAGGCGCACACCCGCGCGGGGGGCCACAACCGGGCGGTCGGAGCGATACATTCAGAGAATGACAAGTCCCAAGAGCGCCCTCGAATTGGCCGCGCTGGCTACCTCCGCAATGCCCGGGTTGCGCGTGAGCGCCCTGCGCCCGCCGAGTTACAGCGACGAACTTGCTTCCGTGACCGGCATCGAAGACGTCGCCGGCAACCGCTGGATCGTCACATGCCCCCACGAGGAGGTCTCCGGTCCCGCTCTCGAGGCCACGTCGGGGATTCTGGACCGCCTAGGCCAGGCCTTCGAGCACGACTACATCCCCTTCGACGTGCCGCGACTGGCCGGGCAGGCCAAGATTCGCGGCGGAGGCAGTGTGTACGTGCACCGCGATCCAGGCGGGCGCGCGCCCACGGACGAGGACCTCGACACGGACCTGCTGCTGCCGGCCTCGCTCGGGCGCGCTCTGGCAGCCCTGCACAACCTGCCGCAGACGGTCTTTTCCTCGATTGGACTGCCCACGTACACAGCGATGGAGTGCCGCGACCGTAACCTCGCTCTGCTCGACGAGGCCGCCCGCGAGGTCACGATCTCTCCATCCCTGTGGAACCGTTGGGAGGCCGCCCTCGAGGACGTGTCACTGTGGCGTTTCCCGTCGGCCCCCGTCCACGGCGACATCCAGGAGCGCAGCCTGTCGGTTAATCGCGGATCGGTCGTCGCTATCGGCGGGTGGACCAGCGCGCACGTGGGTGACCCGGCCCTGGATATTGCGTGGATTCAGGCCACCGCCTCCGATGCGTTCCTCGAGCGTTTCTGTGAGACCTATGGACATGAGCGCCGCGCCATCGACCTGCACGTTTTCACGCGAGCTCAGCTCCTTTCCGAGATCGCGCTCGTACGCTGGCTGGTCCACGGCCTGCACGCCGAGGACCAGACCATCGTCGATGACGCCCGCGCGATGCTCACTGACCTGGCCGTCGACCTGAACGGGGAACCCCTGCTGCCCTCGCACGCTGCCGCCATGGGATCCGCCTCCATCAACGAGGCCTTCCGCGCCCCCTCCGAATCAGCGTCGTCCCGCTCGTCCTCCCAGGGTACTGCCTCCAATTCTCGGCCCATCAAGTGGCGGGATCGCGCTGCTCACGCCGCGCAGGACGGACCCGAGACGGGAGCGTCGACGCAGCCCGTTGCGCGCAAGAAATCTGCCGTGGCCCGCAAGCTCGCCGAACGCGAAGTGGACCCGGCTGCGCCGACCGAGCGCCTGCGCCTCGGCCCCGACGGGACGCTTATCTCCTAGGCGATCCGGATGCCGCGACCGCCGCGCATTCCTTGCGAGCGCGCCGGCACACATGCCACGCTCCCACCCATGGGCGCGCCCACCAACATGAAGCGGGGTCCGTCAGGCATCTCAACCTGACGGACCCCGGCCTCGTGCATCAAGGCAGCGGCTGGCCGCTCAGCGCTTCTTCTTGCGCTTCTTCCCCTGAGGGGCGGCCTTATCGTGAGAGGACGACGCCGCCTGAGAGGCACCAGACTCGCCCTGCGAGGACGCACGCCCCTCGAGAACTTCGACGCGACGTTCCAGGCGCTCAACCTGAAGGCGCAGGATCGCGGCCTCCTCAGTGAGGCGGCGACGATCCTCATCCGCTCGCGACAGGTCCACCGAGAAACGCAGGGACAGGAGCAGCAGGACCACGCCCGCCACGAAGAAGCCCAGGTTCAGCGGAACGACGACACCCAGGTGGAACGCCGTCCACTTCAGGATCGGCGGGAACAGGGACAGGAGCGCCGTGAAGAACGCAATCCAGTACCACCACAGGCCGTAGCTTTCCTTCAGACCCGAGTTGCGCATTTTGACGAACACGGTGACCAAGATGATGCCCGCGAAAACCAGTCCGAGCACATAGGTGGGGCTCATGCGTTCTCCTCCTCAGCCTGGGCAATCTTTTCGCCGGGTCGAGTCAACGCGACGGTGAGGGCGAGGGTCGCGCGCACCAGGAACAGCGCCGACTTGATCGGGTTGTGTGACGGCTCACCGCCCGCACGCGGATGCATCTGCACGCCGACCTCACGCACCACCAGGTGGGAGCGGGCTGCGATGACGAGAGCGCCAATCGTGTCACCCAGGTACTCCGCCGGATAGTTGTGTGCGAACAGCGACAGGGCGCGCGGCCCGTAGAGCTTGAAGCCGCTGGTCGTGTCACTCAGGCGGGTATGGCACACGCGCGAGAGGATGACCGAAAACAGGTTCATCGCCCACTTGCGCGGGCCTCGGGCCTGGTAGTCGCCCTTGCCCGCGAAACGCGAGCCGATGACGACGTCGGCGTGCTCACTCGAGGCCGTCTCGATGAGCGTCTCAATCTCCGTCGGGTCGTGCTGGCCGTCCGCATCAAGCTGGCAGGCGTAGTCGTAGCCCATGCGCTGCGCGTACTGGAAGCCAGCGCGCATCGCGCCACCGACACCCAGGTTGAGCGGCAGGTCGAGCACGGCCACGCCAGCCGCGCGCGCAATCGCAGCGGTGGCGTCCGTGGACCCGTCAGACACGACCAGGATGTCCGCGAAGGACGGCTTTTCGACCTTCACGGACTCCAGGACATCTCCCAGCACCGCCTCTTCGTTCCACGCGGGGATGACGATCAGGAGGCGAGAGTTAGCACTCGGGCGCGACACTCAGTTGCCCTCACGGTTGAGGAGCTCGAGCAGGTAGGCTCCGTAACCCGACTTGACCAGAGGCTCGGCGCGCTGGCGCAGGCCCTCGTCGTCAATGAAGCCCATGCGCCACGCGACCTCTTCGGGGGCACCAATCTTCATGCCCTGGCGGGCCTCGACCGTGCGCACGAACGCGGTGGCGTCAGCGAGGGAGTCGAACGTGCCCGTGTCGAGCCACGCGGTGCCGCGCGGGAGGACCTCAACCTTGAGCTTGCCGGCCTCCAGGTAGGCGCGGTTGACGTCGGTGATCTCGTACTCGCCGCGCGCGCTCGGCTTGAGGTTACGGGCGATGTCGACCACGTCGTTGTCGTAGAAGTACAGGCCGGGCACCGCGTAGTTCGACTTGGGCTTCTCGGGCTTCTCCTCGATCGAGAGGGCGTTGAATTCCTCGTCGAACTCGACGACGCCGTACGCACGCGGGTTGGACACGTGGTAGGCGAACACGGCACCACCGTCGGGGTCGACGTGGCGGCGCAGCTGCGCGCCCATGCCGGGGCCGTAGAAGATGTTGTCGCCCAGGACCAGCGCCGCGGCATCGTTGCCAACGTGGTCCGCGCCGAGCACGAAGGCCTGCGCCAGGCCGTTGGGTTCGTGCTGGACGGCGTAGGAGATGTTCACGCCCAGCTGGCTGCCATCACCGAGCAGGCGGTGGAACGACGGCGCGTCGTGCGGCGTGGTGATCACCAGAACGTCGGAGATGCCTGCCAGCATGAGGGTCGACAGCGGGTAGTAGATCATCGGCTTGTCGTAGACGGGGACCAGCTGCTTTGATGTCCCCAGCGTGATCGGGTTCAGTCGGGTGCCGGACCCGCCTGCCAGGATGATGCCTTTCATGTTGCCTCCGCTTCCCGGCGCGTCCTCGTGTGGGTCGCGCATCACTAATAATTATCCCTATGTGACGATATTTTTGCACAACTGTGGCCCCACACACGCCAATGGGACGCAGTACCCCCACTGGTGGTGCGCGGATCGGATAGTATCTTTATGGATTGTTACGTCCGTACGATACCCACGCACATAGAGGAAGAACAATGGCGCCCACTGCTAAGCCCCTGGGGATCACGACTACGCCGATCCCCGGCTTTTTGCGCATCGACCTGACCGTTCACGGCGATAACCGAGGCTGGTTCAAGGAGAACTGGCAACGCGAGAAGATGGTCGCGCTGGGTCTGCCGGACTTCCAGCCGGTGCAGAACAACATCTCTTTCAACGACGAGGTCGGGGTGACCCGGGGCATTCACGCGGAGCCGTGGGACAAGTTCGTCTCGGTCGCGACCGGTCGCGTGTTTGGCGCGTGGGTGGATCTGCGCGAGGGACCCTCGTTCGGCACGGTGTACACGACGATCATTGATCCGAGCGTCGCGGTGTTCGTGCCCAAGGGCGTGGGTAATTCGTATCAGACGCTGGAGCCGAACACGGCGTACACGTACCTGGTGAACGATCACTGGTCCCCGGATGCGAAGTACACGTTCCTGAACCTGGCTGATGAGACGGCGGCCGTGGATTGGCCGATTCCGCTGGAGCGGGCGATTCTGTCGGATAAGGACAAGGCTCACCCGCGCATGGCGGACGTGACGCCTTTCCCTGCGCCCGCCCCCGTGGGTCGCCGCGCGCTTGTGACGGGTGCGAACGGCCAGCTGGGCCGCGAACTCATGCGTGTCCTGCCTGAGGCGGGTTTCACGGTTACGGGCGTGGACCTGCCGGAGGTGTCTATCTCGAACGCCGAGCAGGTGGCCGCCTTGCCGTGGGACGAGATCAACGTGGTCATTAACGCGGCCGCGTGGACGAACGTGGACGGCGCGGAGACCCCGGAGGGTCGCCGCTCGACGTGGGAGGCCAACGCGACGGGTCCGGCGGTTCTGGCTCGCGAGGCGACGGCGCACGGCGCGACGCTCGTGCACATTTCGACGGAGTACGTCTTCGATGGCACCCAGGAGGTGCACGTCGAGGACGAGGCCCCCTCCCCCTTGAGCGCGTACGGCCAGTCGAAGGCGGGCGGCGACGCGGCGGTGGCCTCGACCCCGAAGCATTACATCGTGCGCACGTCTTGGGTCGTGGGCGACGGTAAGAACTTCATCAAGACCATGGCGTCCCTGGCGGATCGCGGTATCTCCCCGTCGGTTGTGTCGGACCAGGTGGGCCGCCTGACCTTCACCGCCGACCTGGCGCAGGGAATTATTCACCTGCTGACGAATGAGGCTCCCTACGGCGTCTACAACCTGTCGGGCGAGGGGCCGGTCATGAGCTGGGCGCAGGTCGCTAAGCGCGTCTTCGAACTGTGCGGCCGCGACCCCGAGGATGTCGCGGAGGTGACCACGGAGGAGTACTTCGCGGGCCGCGAGGCTGCGCCTCGTCCTCTGTCCTCGACGCTGGACCTGTCGAAGATCGAGGCCACGGGCTTCACGCCTGCGGATTCCTCGCAGCGCATCGACACCTACGTGGCGTCGCTGCGCAGCTGATTGCGTGGTTCGGCCCCGGGCGTTTCGTTCTCGCGAGCGCCCGGGGCCTTGCTGTACCTGCGTTCGTTGTGTGCTCTTTCTGTGTGCCTCGGGGTGGCTCGCGGCAATCTCGGGGATTCGCGACGACGAGGCCGTGGTTGGGTCACCGGGGCGCGCACGCGGATAGGTAACGCGCACGTGGATAGGTAACGAACACGCGGATAGGTAACGAACACGCGGATAGGTAACGAACACGCGGATAGCTTATTAACCTATCCGCAAGCGCATAACCTATCCGTCTGCGAACAACCTATCCGCGAAAGCACGGGATAGCAGCACTCCACCCGGCTGATGCCGCGATCCGCACACGGCAACAACACCGCCCACCTTATGGTGCTCCATGCTTTCTGACGAACGGAAACCTTCAAGTTCACGCTCGTTCAGGCGCTTGAGTCTTAATGCACCTTATGGCGCTCCATGCTTTCTGACCAAGGCTTTCATGCAGTTCCCCACCAAGATGGCCGACGGGTCTTAATGCACCTTATAGCCCTCGGCGCTTTCTGACCAGGCCTGATTGACTGGTTGGTGCCCCGTGGATGACTGCGGGTCTTAATGCACCTTATGGCGCTCCGTACTTTCTGACCGCGGCGTTTGCAACACCGGCAGCAATCGCGGTCAGCGGTCTTAATGCACCTTACGGCGCTCCGCGCTTTCTGACCACTTGGAGAACATCTGCATGGGTGAACTGCGAGCCATGTCTTAATGCACCTTATGGCGCTCCGTGCTTTCTGACGGGGCCTGGCATGTCACACGCGACGGCACGGTCAATATGTCTTAATGCACCTTATGGTACTCCGTGCTTTCTGACGGAACCCCGGTCCCCGTCGCGATCTACTCCACCAAGTCTTAATGCACCTTATGGCGCTCCGTGCTTTCTGACGTAGGAAGAAAGAAGGAAATGAGGTGGCCGCGTGATCGTCTTAATGCACCTTATGGCGCTCCGTGCTTTCTGACATCGGTCAGCAGGAGCGCGCTAAGTTTGCGTTCTCCTAGTCTTAATGCACCTTATGGCGCTCCATGCTTTCTGACTACCAGATCGAGCACGCGGGCTACGCGTCTCAGGACGGGTCTTAATGCACCTTATGGCACTCCGCGCTTTCTGACCAAGATCCAGACCAAGGCCGGACGCAAGATGTCTGAAACGTCTTAATGCACCTTATGGCGCTCCGTGCTTTCTGACTTCTGAGGTCTCCCTCCCTGGCAACAATGATAAAGCCAAGTCTTAATGCACCTTATGGCGCTCCGCACTTTCTGACGTCCAACATGTTCGAGAATATGATTGTGCGCCGCAATCGCCTTAATGCACCTTATGACGCTCCATACTTTCTGACCGTCGTGTCAAACGGCGGCGACCAGGACAACATTCTGACAATGTCTTAATGCACCTTATGGCACTCCGTGCTTTCTGACCACCAGCGCTCACTCCGCAAGCTCACGCGGAAAAATGTCTTAATGCACCTTATGGCGCTCCATGCTTTCTGACTGCGTATTAGAGAATGGGCTGAGCGTGAAGGTTTCCACGTCTTAATGCACCTTATGGCGCTCCATGCTTTCTGACGTGGTACCCCGATGCAGCTCAAGGTGTCAGGCATCGTGGTCTTAATGCACCTTATGGCGCTCCATGCTTTCTGACCAGCCTGATCACCCTCGAAGGAATCCCCGCATGACACGTCTTAATGCACCTTATGGCGCTCCATGCTTTCTGACAGCCCGGCGTGTCGCACCTGCTGTGACCAGGGGAAACGACACCTCGGATCGCCAGGGGTCGAAAAAGCACGAATCCGACCCGCATGCACGACGTCAGATTAGCAGACTTTTCGTTGCAATACGGCGCATCGCCACCGATGGCCAACAACACTCGTCCCGCCCCGGAAACTCACGCTCGCGCCGGCGTGTCGCGCCACTCCACGCATGCACCACGCCACACGCCAAGCAGCTGACTAACCTCACCCATGCCCGAATGCCGCCCACATGCCCGATCCCACACACAGAGGCCGGGACCCACCGCGCTGTGCAGCGCGACGGACCCCGGCCTCGTGACAGAGCATGAACCCCTAGAAGTACGCGTTCAGCATAGACACCAGGTCGTAGCCGTACCCGCGGGCGGCCGCCCAGCCGGTGTGGTTCGGGTTCTCCTGGATGCCCAGGTACTCGACCACGGGGGCCGCACCCTTACGCACGTAGGAGAAGCGCGGATCCACGACCGGGTAGGCCAGCGAATCGGCGGACGCGGACGGGTCCGCGTAGGCGCGCAGGTGCTGAACCTGAGCGCGGATGCCGGTGCGCACGTCCGGGAAGTCTGCTCCCGCAGCGCCGCCGCCAACAGCGCCGATGCCGGCGAAGTTGAACTGATCGACCTTGACGTCGCCGCCGTACTGCAGCCAGCCGGTCTCCTTCATGGACTGGACGAACACCAGCTCGGGGGACACGCCCTCGGCCACGGCCTCGTCGTAGACGATGCCCGCGAACTCGCGGATCGTGCTCGCGCCGCCATCAGCCAGCTCCGACGGGTAGGGGCGGCCCGCATCGTTCCACGCGGCGACCATGTCATCGACAACCTCGGAGCGCGAGGCCATGGGCGCGGTCATGATGAGGCGCTGGCCCTCCGCGTTCGTCACCGCGTCACGCGAGCCGGATTGGGAGTCGGCATTCGCGGCGGGAGCGCCGCTGCCGTCCGTGTAGCCCAGCCACGCGCCGGAGGAGGCGAAGGAAGACTCGCGGCCCTCAACGGTCTTCGTGCCGGTCGCCATGGCACCCGAGGCCGGGTCCAACCAGTACCAGGAGTTGCCCGACTTGAGCCAACCGGTGCTCATGACGCCCGAGCTGTTCATGTGGAACCAGTCGGCCCCGACCTTGACCCAGCCGGTCTTCATGATGCCTTCACCGTCGAGGTAGTACCACTTGCCGCCATCGAGCAGCCAGCCTGTGGCCATCACGCCGTTGGCGCGCATGTAGTACCACTCTCGGTCGTCCTCGGTCAGCTGCCAGCCGGTGAGCATACGACCGTCATCCTCGAAGAGGTACCAGTCATTGCCGATATTCGTCCATCCAACAGCCATCGCGCCGGAATTGTCCAGCCAGAACCAGCTGCCGCGGTAAGAGAGCCAGCCGGTAACCATGGTGCCCTGGCCATCCAGGTAGTACCAGGAGCGACCGTCCTTGACCCAGCCGGTGGCCATGTCGCCCTGGGGACGCAAGTAGTGCCACTTGCCGTTGTCCTTCTTCCAGCCCGTCACCATCGCGGTTGACTCGTCGAAGAAGTATCGGCGTCCGTTGATGGTGGACCATCCGCGGATCGTGCGGCCGTCAGAGTCCGCCCAGTACCAGCGACCGCCCGCCGAGAACCAACCGGTCTTAGCCTTGCCGTCGCGCACGAAGCGCCACGAGTCACCTGACTTCTCCCACGTGCCCTTGCTCAGGCCGTAGGTCTGAGCAATGCCGGTCGCGTCAGCGACACCGAGGGAGCGAACGAACGCGGGGTCGTGCAGTTTCTGCGCGTCCGACGAGGACGTCACGAAGGCGTGCTCGACGATGATGCCGGGCATGTTTTCCTCGCGCGCCTGACGAATGATCGCGTAGTAGTCGCCCGTGGATCCGTCCGGGTAGTCGTAGTACTCGTTGTCGCGGGTCTTGATGCCGCGGTCCGCGAGGCCCAGCGCGGTGAGCTGGTTTTGGATGTTGCTGGACAGCGTCCGGCCCTGCGTGTGGGTCCAGTAGTTGTAGGACGAGGAATTGCCGTACCAGACTTCCGCGCCGTGCGCGATGGGCGAGGCGGAGTTGAAGTGGATCGACACGAGCGCATCAGCGTCGGCGGCTGCTGCCGTATCGACGCGGCTCGACAGGTCGGTGCTGAGGTTTTCGGACGGACGAACGTCCGTCTCGCGAGTCATGACGACGGTGACGCCGTCGTAGGACTCGAGTTCTTCTTTGAGAGCCAGGGAGACCGCGAGGGTCAGGTCCTTTTCTCGCAGGCCGTTGGCGACTGCGCCAGGGTCGGAACCCCCATGCCCGGGGTCGATGGCGATGATAATGCCGTTGGCCGCGTGCGCGGGCGGCACCAGGGCCGCGACGGCAGCGCCGAGCGCCAGGGCAAGCCCGGCTGCGAGTGTCCTCCACGGAGATCGCATAGTCATCCTTCAGGTTGCTAATGTGACACTCGGGATTGTAGTTACTTATGTTGTAACTGTAAATGTGAAAAGGGATGCACAGATGGACTGACATGAACCGCATCCATACTTTTGCTTGTTATGAGACACGGTCGTCGCGCTGCCACGCCCTCGTGTAAGGGGCACTGGAACGAGGCCCGGGCCGGGTCGCGCTCGTCCAGCGAGGACAACGGCACCCGAGGCAGCGCACGCGCCTCACCGTTGAAGCACGCTGCGCGTGCGACAGCACCCCAATCCGCAGAAGGCCGACTTCAGAGGGCTGATCGCACCGTCGCAGCCGCCGCCCGCGAGGACGCGTCGACGGAACGATTCTCACGCACCCAGGCGCGCGCCTGTTCAGCCCCCACCCAGTGCACGGAATCGGAGGCGAAGGCCACCATGGCCTCGGCGACCTGAGAGGGGTCGAGGGCACACACCACCCCGAGTCCGCCCTCACGCACATCGCGCGCGGCCTGCCCGGGTCCGGCGTAGATGACGGGCGTTCCCTGCGCCAGGGAGGCCAGGATCTTCGTCGGGTAGGCGTAGTCGTAGCCGCCCGGGCGCAGCGATGCCAGTGTGGCGGTGGCGCGAGCCATCCACCGGTCGGCCTCGTCGGCGCTGACGGCGGGCAGCAATCTCACCCCCGCGACGCCTCGGGCGCGCGCGGCCAGGTCCTCCCAGCCACTCCCCTGCCCGACGAACACGAGGCACGCATCCCCCAGGCGCTCACGAGCAAGCTCAAAGGCGTCGATGAAGACCTCGGGGGCCAGCCAATGGGCGACCGTGCCCGCGTAGACGAAGACGGGACCGGAGCAGGTGGGAAATCCTGCGGGCAAACCGGAAGCCACGGCCTCGGGCACGCGCACGCCGTTGGGAACGACGGTGACGCGGGCGGCACCCAGCTCGCTCGCGCGGCGGGCTACCCCGTCGGACACGGCGATGACGCGGCGAGCGCCCCGCAGCGCGAAGGCTTCGAGTACGGCGACTGCTCGCACGACCGGGCGCGCCACGCCGGCCAGGGCGGCGGCGTCGGAAACGATGTCCGCACAGTAATACACGTAGGGGATACGCCGGGCCGCGCACGCCAGGCGCACGGCCGCGCCGGTCGTGGGCGGGGGTTCGGAGACGACCACGTCCGGGCGTGGCCCGGTCAGCAGCCGCGTGATAAGCGGCACGTCGAACGACGGATAGGACACGTACCCGCGCACGGCCCCGGTGCGGTCGCGCAGCACGGGCGCTCGCCTTATTTCAACGAGGCCGTGGCCGCCCTCATCGCCTCCTGCGCCCACGGGCGCACCCGGGGTCGCGCTGCCCCCAGGGCGTTTGCCAGGGAAAGGAGAGGGGGCACGGTTCGCGGCAGCGGCGGCGTCGCGGGCGACGCTGGGGGCAAGCCGCGAGGTGAGGACGCGCACGCGATCTCCACCGGCTGCGAGCGCCCGCGCGAGCGCCCCGAGGCGCAGGGCTGCGGCGGTCGGTTCTGGCGTGAACGTGCGGGTCGCGAGGGTGACTAGCATGCGGGCGAGGCTCCCCCACCGATGGTGATGCGCGGGGTGCCAGCCCAGGCTTCGGGGGACGTGATGGCGCGGCCGTCGACGAGGAGGCGCACGCCGGGTAGGTCGGCGGGGGTCAGGTCACGATATGACGCGTGGCCGGCCTGGATGATGGCGACATCCACCGGTTCGCCGAGGTGGTAGGCGTCCCATCCGAAGGCTGCCAGCTCGTCGTCGGAATACAACGGATCGTGAACGCTCACCTGCGCCCCGGCCTCGCGCAGCGCGCTGACGACCCCGAAGACGCCGGAGAAGGCGGTTTCTTTGACCCCGCCGCGGTAGGCGGCACCCAGGACGGCGACACGCAGACCCGACAGGGATCCCAGCAGAGCGGCCGCGCGGGAGACCGCGTAGGCGGGCATCGCGGCGTTCGCGGCGCGCGCGGCGGACACGACCGTCGCGTCCGGGTCGCCAGCCAGGTACAGGCGCGGGTAGACGGGGATACAGTGCCCGCCGACCGCGATGCCGGGCCGGTGGATGTGCGAGTAGGGCTGCGAGTTACAGGCCTCAATGACGCGCGCGACGTCGATGCCGACCGCGTCCGCGTAGCGCGCGAACTGGTTGGCCAGGCCGATGTTGACGTCCCGGTAGGTGGTTTCGGCGAGCTTGGCCATCTCCGCGGCCTCCGCCCCACCCATAGGCCACACGCCGTTGGGGCGCGGCAGGTCGTCGCGCTGATCGAAGGAGAGGACGGCCTCGTAAAAGCGGACGCCGCGCGCCTCGCCGGATTCGCTGAGGCCCCCCACGAGCTTCGGGTAGCGGGCCAGGTCCGCGAAGACGCGCCCCGTGAGGACGCGCTCGGGTGAGAAGACCACGTCGAAATCGCGGCCCTCGACCAGGCTGGAGACCTCTTCGATGAGGGGCTTGTAGCGCCCGCGCGTCGTGCCCACGGGCAGGGTCGTCTCGTAGGAGACGAGGGTGCCAGGACTCAGGTGCGCGGCCATGGAACGCGTCGCGGCGTCCATGATCGTGAAGTCGGGGCGGCTCTCGGCGTCCACGACGAGGGGAACGACCATGACGACCGCGTCGGCACCGGGGACCGCCTCAGCGTAGTCGGTCGTGGTGCGCAGCGCGCCGGAGGAGATAAGCGCAGGCAGGTACTCGGCCAGGTGCGCCTCGCCCGGGAAAGGCTCCTCTCCCCCATTGATGAGGGCGACCGTCTGCGGGTTCACGTCCACGCCAACGACGCTGTGCCCGCGGCGCGCGTAGTGCACCGCCAGCGGCAGCCCGATCTTGCCCATCCCGACGACCGCGATCCGCATGCGGCTCCCCTTTCTGGCTCTGGCCTCGTCAATCACCCCCAGTGTAGTGCCCCACCCCACCTACAATGGGGGCGTGGATCGCGCGCTCAATCTCCTGCTCTACCCGTCCAACCTAGCTTCGCCCGGGCGGCTGGTGAAGATCGCGCGTTCACTGTCCCCGCTTTTCTCACAGACGCGCATCGTCGGTATCGATCAGGGCGGCCTTCCCACGGACGAGGCCGTGGCCCCCACCGTGCACCTCACGCGGATCCGGGGTGCCTCGCTGGGTGCGCCCCTGGGCGGGGTGCGGGTCGTCGGGGCGTGGGGTGCTCGCGTGTACCGGCGGTTCGCGAGGCAGCGGGTCGCGGCCGTTTCCGCGCAGAACCTGTTCCTCCTGCCCCTCACGCACGCGTTGGCGCGGCGCACGGGCGCGGTGTTTGCTTATAACGCGCACGAGTTGGAGACAGAAACGGTGGGGTCGGCAGGGCTGCGTCAACGCCTCCAACGCGTGATCGAGCGCCATTACATCCGCCGCGCAGACGTGGTGTCCGTGGTGAACGAGTCGATCGCGCAGTGGTACCGCGACACCTACCCGGGCGTGGATCCCGTGGTGGTGACGAACGCGCCGACGGGCGCGGACGGGGTCATCGATCTGCGCGCGCAGCTGGGCGTTCCGGAAAGTGCGCTCCTGTACCTGCACTCGGGATACCTGGCACCGGGGCGCAATATTGCGCTGATTCTGCGCGCGTTCGCGCAGGTGGAGGACGTACACGTCGTGTTCGTCGGCGCGGGGGCCCTGCTGCCCGAGGTCGAGCGGGCCGCGGCGACACACCCAAACATCCACCGCCTGCCGCCCGTGGAACCGGACCAGGTGCTCGCCATGACGCGCGGGGCTGACGTGGCGCTGTGCCTTATCGAGTCCGGGTGCCTGTCGCACCGTTTGTCCACGCCCAACAAGATGATGGAAGCTTTCGCGGCCGGTATGCCCGCGCTGTGTTCTCCCCTGGCCGAGGCCCGCCGCTACCTGGGTGAGCAGGCTGACACGTGGGTGCTGGAGGACCCCGAGCACGACCTCGTGCGTGCGCTGGACCGCATCACGCGAGAGAACATCGACGCTTTCAGGCCCCCGGTAATCCCCACGTGGGAGGAGGGGGCCGCGCGTCTGCGAGAGGCCTACGAGCGGGCGCTCGCCGCGCGGAGCCACTGAGGCTCCTGTTTCACGCGCGTTTCACGCTGCTGGGCGACGTTTCACACCCGTTTCACAAGCATTTCACGAGGTCAGCCAAGCATTTACACGACCTGAGGCCGCGTCCCGTCCCCGCGGTCATACTGGCGCGCAGTCACCCAGGCCATGACGAGCATGCCCACCAGCAGAACAGCCATGAGAGTGCCGAGAATGGCGACCGTTGCCTCGATCCCGTAGGGGCTGACCGCGAGCCACGCCAGCGGCGCGGCGCAGTAGACGCACGCGAAGGCCAGCATCCGGCGCTGATGGTAGGTCGCGACGAACACGTTCGACAGCGGAGAGGTTGCGACGGTCAGGGCCAGCCACGGAGCCAGGGACCGCGCGAAGTACCCGGCGGCCTCCCAACGCGCGCCAAACACGAAGGGGAAGAGCCAGGGGCTAATCCACGCGAGCAGCGCGAAAACGGGAATGGAGAGTCCCAGGGCGGTGCCACCGACTCGCACGACGACACGGGTCATGTCCCCGGGCGAGGTGTCCGACAGACGAGGCAGGTAGACCTGCGACAGGGCACCGGCGATGAGGGCGACGGGAGCCTGCAGGGCCATCCATGCCATGTTGAACTGCCCGAGGGCGGCCACGGAATAGGAGGCGATAAGCATGGGGATCGCGCTCGTGCGCAGCGCGTCAACGACGACGTTGGGCACGCCAACGAGCGCCATCTTCCGGTAGCGGGAGGCCACGGCACGCAGGGAGGGATCCGAGGCCTCGGCCGCGCGGGCGTCACGGGCGCGCCAGGAGAGATAAGCGACGGCGATGCCCTGGCCCGCTATCGTCGCACCAATCGCTGCGCCCAGGCCCCCGCCAGCGACGCAGCCGCACACCAGCTGCAGGGCAGCGATACCGAGGGAGCGCACGACCGACGAGCTCGCGATCGATTGGAAACGCCGGTGCCGCGTCAACCAGTAAGAGCACACCTGCCCCTGCGCCAGGAACAGGACGGACACGCCGACGGCGAGCATCCAGCCCGCGAGCGCGCTCCCGTATCGCGCGGACACCCACGGCCACGCGCAGGCGGCGGTCAGGGTCGCCAGCGCGGAGGCGGCCAGCACGCAGCGCGAGGAGAGGCGGACGAGGGAACGCGCCGAGGCCTCGTCCCCCGGGGCGGGCAGGACGATGCTGAGGTCGAAGCGTGCGCCTGCGATGGCCGCGCCGAGCGTGGCCGCGGAGGTGAAGATGCCCAGGTATCCCAGGTCCGCGTCGGTGTAGAGGCGCGCGATGCCGATCTGGGCGACGAACGCGATGACCTGCGCGAGGATGGTGCCGCTCAGGAGCGTGAGCACCTGGCGTAGCACGCCCGTGTGCGCGGGTGGGGCGGGGACGTTCGGCATGGGTTCATTAAATCACCGGGTCGCGGCGCTCAGCCCGTAGGATGGGGGCATGCCCTCCCTCGTGTCCGCGCCGCGCGCCCGCAGTCTCGTAGGCGTCGCGTGAAGGTCGCTCTGACGAAGGGAACTCTGCTGGTTCCCCCGACGTACTTCGCGCTCGCGCACGCACGCGCGATGCCGGAGCGGGATTGGCGGGTGTTCACGCTGGCGGCTCGGGTGAGTGATCCGAGCGTGACGCTTCCCATCCACGAGGCCGCCCCGGGCGCGCTCTCCCCCGCTCTGCCGCTTCGGGTGACCTCACAGGCACGAGGCCTGGGAGCGATGCGCCGCGCTGTTTCCTCGTGGGGACCCGACGTCATTCATCAGCATCAGGCCACCTGGTCTCTGCCGGCCGTGGGGGCGGCGCGGGAGACGGGTGTGCCGCTGGTCGTCACGCTGCACGGAGGGGACGCCTACCCGAGGTTGGGACGAGGCCTGGGCGCAGCGTGGAACGCCCGTAATCGCCGCGCAGCCTTCGAGGGTGCGACGCGCCTCCTCGCGGTGTCGCGTTACCTGGCGGATGTGGCGCTTCGTGCGGGCGCGGATCCGGCGCGGCTGAGCGTGCACTATCAGGGCGTGGACACGCAGTGGTGGACCCCCTTCCCCGGCCTGTCCCCGGGAACGCGCCCCGACCTCGTCCCTCAGGGGGACCACGACCTCGCCGCCGAGGGGGCCGACTCGCCCGAGGTTCCGATCGTCCTGTTCGTAGGGGCGCTCAGCCGCCTGAAGGGCGTGGATGACTTAGTGCGCGCCTCGTCGTCTCTCGTCGAGCGCCGCCCGCACCGCCTGGTGCTGGTGGGCGACGGCCCGCTGGCCTCCCTGCTGCGTGCGAGCGTCCCTGCGCACGTAACGCTGACCGGCCCGCTTGCGCGCGAGCGCGTACGCGAGTGGATGCGACGCGCCCGCGTCTTGGCGCTGCCGACGAAGCCAACGCAGGGGCGACAGGAGGCGGCAGGCCTCGTGCTGCTGGAGGCGCAGGCGTGCGGCGTGCCCGTCGTCGCGTATCGCACGGGCGGAACGCCGGAGATGACCGCGCCAGGAGCCTCGCTGCTCACCGGCGAACGCACGCCGGATGCCCTGGGCTGCGCCATCGACGAGGCCTTGGCGTGGTCGGACGAGGAGCGCGCGGATCGCGCGGCGGCGTGCCGCGCGTGGGTGGATGCTGAGCGCTCACTGCGCGGGTCGGTGGATCAACTGCGCGCTGTCTACGATGAGCTGACAGGTTCATCGCTGCGCAACTGTCGCACAGCGTCAGACGAGTAATACTGCGGAGCGCTGGACGCCCACGGACCTCGCGCTTCGATCTGTCAAGATTCGCCAGACCACGAGCTGAACATCGACCTTGTGGAAACCACCACCATATGTTCATAATTAGCATTATGAATGCTACGCTCGAACACGTAGCGCTCAGCTATCTCCCGTGAACGAAAGGTGATCGCATGCCCGCGACGAACGTTGGCACTCTCAGCGAACCCCAATTCAACATCCTGACCGCTCTTGCTCGCGAGGGTGCAGCCCTCACGCAGCGCGCGCTGTCCGTGGCCACCGACATGAGCCTGGGCCGCGTCAACACAGCGACACGCGAGTGCGAGGCCGCCGGTTACATCGAGGACCGCGCAATCACCGAGGCGGGACGCGCAGCACTGGAACCCTATCGCGTCACGGGTGCCGTCATCATGGCCGCCGGTCTCTCCTCACGTTTCGCCCCCATCAGCTACGAGCGTCCCAAGGGCACGCTCAAGGTGCGCGGCGAGATCCTGGTCGAGCGTCAGATTCGTCAGCTCCACGAGGTCGGCATCACGAATATCGCGCTGGTCGTCGGCTACAAGAAGGAATACTTCTTCTACCTGGCCGACAAGTACGGCGTCGACATCGTCGTCAACCGCGAGTACGCCACGCGCAACAACAACGGGTCGCTGTGGCGCGTAAGGGAACGCCTGGACAACACCTACGTGTGCTCCTCGGACGATTACTTCACGACGAACCCCTTCGAACCCTACGTCTACAAGTCCTACTACTCGGCCAACTACGTTGAGGGCCCCACCGACGAATGGTGCATCAAGGTGGGCGCGGGCGACCGCATCACGGGCGCGACCGTGGGCGGCGAGGACGCGTGGGTCATGCTCGGCCACGTCTACTTCGACCGCAACTTCTCCACGACATTCCGCGAGATCCTCGAACAGGTCTACGACAAGCCCGAGACAGTCTCGAAGCTGTGGGAGTCCATCTACCTGGATCACATCAAGTCGTTCGACATGGTGATCCGCCGCTACCCCGACGGCGTCATCCACGAGTTCGATTCGGTCGACGAGCTGCGCGACTTCGATCCGCTGTTCATCGAAAACGTCGACTCCGAGGTGTTCGACCACATCGTCGAGACTCTGGGCTGCGCAAAGTCGGAGATCCGCGACTTCTACCCCCTCAAGCAGGGCATCACAAACCTGTCGTGCCACTTCACGGTGGGCGATGACGAATATGTCTACCGTCACCCCGGCATCGGCACGGACAAGATCGTGGACCGCAGCGCAGAGTTCGCCGGCTTGCACCTGGCCGCCGAACTCGGCATCGACGATACCTTCATCACGGGCGACCCGGCGGCGGGATGGAAGCTCTCGCGTTTCGTGCGCGACGTGCGCAACCTGGACGTGACCCGCCCCGAAGAACTGAAAGCGGCCATGGAGATGGACCGCGCCCTGCACGCCTCCGGCCGAGTCCTGGACCGCTCCTTCGACTTCGTCACCGAAGGCTTGCGCTACGAGAGCCTCCTGAAGACCTTCGGCCCGATCGACGTGCCCGGATACTTTGAGCTGCGCGACAAGGTCCTGCGTCTGAAGGCCTTCGCAGACGCGGACGGCTTCGATAAAGTCCCCTCGCACAACGACTTCTTCCCCCCGAACTTCCTGGTGGATAAGGACGGCAACATCAGCCTCATCGACTGGGAGTACGCGGGCATGTCGGACATGGCAGCCGACTTCGGCACGATGACCGTGTGCACGGCGGAGATGACCCGCGAGCGCGCGGCCGCCGCCCTCGAGTACTACCTGGGTCACACCCCCACCGAGCGCGAGGCGCGCCACTTCTTCGCCTACGAGGTCTTCGCCGGCTGGTGCTGGTACCTGTGGGCGCTGGTCAAGGAGGCCGAAGGCGACGACGTGGGCGAATGGCTCTACATCTACTACTCGCACGCGACACGCACAATCGATTCCCTGCTCGCTTCGTACAAGGCCACCGCGACCTCGGGCGCGCAGGTTTCCCAGGAGGGTGAGCTGGCATGAAAACTCAGCACGGCGGCAAGCGTTACGGTATTTTCTCGGGTGCCCTGTGGGGCCTCGACACGGTCGTGCTAGCGATCGCTCTAGCGATGACCCCCTTCCTGGACTTTGGCCAGTCGGCGCTGGCGGGCGCGGTCCTGCACGACGTCGCGTGCGCCGTGATCCTCTTGGTCTACATGGCGATTCGCGGTCGCCTGAAGGACACCTGGAAGGGGCTTCGCACCCGCCCGGGCATGTCAGTTGTCGTGGCGGCCCTGCTGGGTGGCCCGATCGGCATGAGCGGCTACCTCATCGCGATCGACAACATCGGCCCCGGCCTGACAGCAATTATCTCGACGTTCTACCCGGCCCTGGGAACGCTGCTGGCGTTCGCCCTGCTCAAGGAGCGCATGGCTCCGCGTCAGATCATTGCCCTGCTGGTCGCGCTCGGCGCGATCGTGGCGACGGGCTGGTCAGCGACGGCGGAGCCGATCGAGGGCGGCAACGCAATCCTGGGCGTCGCCGGTGCCCTGGCCTGCGTGATCGGCTGGGGTTCCGAGGCCGTCATCCTCACGTGGGGCATGCGCGACGAGGCCGTGGATAACGAGGTGGCCCTGCAGATCCGCGAGACGACATCGGCCATGGTCTATCTCTTCATCGTCGCTCCCATCGCGGGTGTCTTCGGCTTCACGCTGCACTCGCTGGCGACCCTGTCCGCGGGCGTGGTGGCCCTCGCCGGCCTGGCGGGCACGGCCTCGTACCTCTTCTACTACAAGGCCCTGTCGGCCATCGGTGCCTCGCGCGGCATGGCCCTGAACATCTCCTACTCGGCGTGGGCGATCATCTTTGCCCTGGTGTTGCAGGGAACGATTCCGACGGCCACCCAGGTCCTGTGCTGCATCGTTATCCTGGTGGGCACGGTCCTGGCGGCCACGTCCAACTGGAGTGACCTGCTTCCCAAGCGCACGGAGAAGGTCACCAGCTCCCAGGCATGAGACAATGGCGGGTGGGCGCGCTTGCGTCCACCCGCTTAGTCGTATTCGGAGGACTTATGACGACGCCCGACGCCGACCTGCGCAAGGTCCAAAAACTCCTGACGCTGATCCTGGCTGAATTGGACCGGGTGTGCCGACGCATCGGAGTGTCCTACGCGGTCTACGGCGGCACCGCGATTGGCGCGATTCGGCACGGGGGCTTCATCCCCTGGGACGACGACATCGACGTGATGATGACGCGCGCCGACTATGAGCGTTTCCTGGCGGAAGCTCCCGCGCTGTTGGATGAGCGTTTCCGCCTGGACAACACGCGCACGCGCGAGGACTTCCCCTTCATGTTCACGAAGATGGTCATGCCGGGCACGCTCCTGATCCCCGAGGCGGACAAGAACTCAACGTACCGCATGCCGTTCTTCCTGGATATTCTGCCCCTGGATGAGATTCCTGCCGACGAGAAGGCGTTCCGGAAGATGTCTCGCCAGTCGTGGCTGTGGGGCCGCCTCCTCTTCCTGCAGGGCACGCCTCGCCCCCACCTGATTAACACGCCCGCGTGGAAAAAGGCGCTGATCTTCTCCGCGACGACCGTGGCACACCTGGGTCTGAAAGCCGTGCGCGCAACACCGCGCAGCTTGCAAGAACGCTGGGAAAAGGCGGTTCGCCGCTACGAGGGAACGGGCACAGGCGTCTACGCAGACTTCACGATGCGCGACCCGCAGAACTGGATCGTGCGCGAGGAAGAGTTCTTCCCGACGCTGGATGTCCCCTTCGAAGACATCACCGTCATGATCCAGCACGAGTACGACTCGCTCCTGCGCGCCGGATACGGCGACTACATGCAGCTGCCCCCGCCGGAGAAGCGGTACAACCACGAGGCAGCCGTCATCGACTTCGGCCCCTACGCCGACTCCCTGTAGACCCCAGGTCCCATCGAAGGATCGGAGAAATATGAGCGCGGCAGATCCCGCAACTCTGGCAGCTATCCAGCGCGTCACCAGGCGGTGCCTGGCTGAGATTGACCGCGTATGTTCCCTCCTGGGCGTGCGCTACGTCGCCTACGGCGGCACAGCGATCGGCGCTGTGCGTCACCAAGGTTTCATCCCGTGGGACGACGACGGTGACGTATGCATGCCGCGCGAGGACTACGAGCGTTTCATTGCCGAGGCTCCTGCGCTCCTCGGGGACGAGTTCTTCATCGCGTCCCCCGCCTCGCACCCCAACTACCCGATCAGCTTCGGCGTGCTGGGGCTGAAGGACTCCGAGTTCGTCTCGAAGGTCGCCAAGGACCGCTCTTTCCGTATGCCGATCGGCGTGGACTTGTTCGTCCTGGACCAGATCGCGGCAGACCCGGCGCGTTTCCGCTCCCAGTCGCGCGGCACGTGGCTGTGGGCGCGCCTCATGTTCCTGCGCTCGATCCCCAACCCGCCAACGGGGCTACCCACGCCGGCACGCCAGCTGGCCTCGGCGGCCATGGCGTGCGCGCACTGGGGGATGCGGGCGCTGCGGGTGAACGAGGCCTCCCTGTACCGCCGCTGGCTGCGATCCGCCCTGAAGGGTCGCGAGAACCCGCAGATGGCTCCCGACGGCACGACGCTGTACGGCGATTTTTCGACGCGCGATCCCCGGCGTTGGAGCGCGTCGGAGGGCGAGTTATTCCCCGCGAAGTCCGTCCCCTTCGACGACATCACCGTGCGTATCCCGGCGGCCTACGACGTCGTGCTCACCCGCGGCTACGGCGACTACATGCGCGTGCCGGACCCGCAGGACCGCGAAACGCACGAACCCTTCCACATCGTGTTTGGCCCGTGCGACCCCGGCCCCGACTCGCAGGACGGAGCAGACGAGTGAGCGAGAAGGACACCACGGCCTCGTCCCTGCCCGAGGCCTCGGACCCGGACACCGCAGTCGAAACCACCGAGGAGGCCCTCGAGTCACGCGGGCAGCTGGGACGCGACTACCTGTGGAACACCGCAGCCTCCCTCATGTCCAGCCTGGCCGTGGTCATCATGGGCGTGGCGATCATGCGCTCGGGCGCAACCGACACGTTCGCGCGCGCCCAGTACGGCCTGTTCACCTTGGCGCTGGCGATCGGCCAGCAGTACCAGACCGTCGGCCTGTACGAGGTGCGTACCTTCCACGTCACCGACGTGCGACGGCGCTTCGACTTCGGCACCTACCTGTCGACCCGCCTGCTCACCTGCCTGGTCATGGTCGGCCTCATCGCCTACCACTCGTGGACCGCGTCGACGAAGGACGCCTACCCGGCCTTTACCGTCATCGCGGCTATGGCACTCCTGCGCATCTTCGACGCCTTCGAGGACGTCTACTACTCGGAATTCCAGCGTTCGGGCCGCCTCGACATCGCGGGCAAAGCCTGCTTCGCGCGCATCTTCACCACGACCTTCCTGTGGTCGGGCCTGTACTGGTTCACCCAGGACCTGCTCCTGTCCACGCTCGTCACCTTCGCGGTCACCTGCCTCGTGCTGGTCGTCGCCTACGGGCTGCCCGCGCGAGGCCTCTTTCCCCTGCTTCCCTCGTTTAATCTGCGAGGTATCGGCGGGATCCTGTGGGAATGCCTCCCCCTGTTCATCGCCGCATTCCTCAACCAGTACCTGGCCAACGCGCCGCGCTTCGCGATCCACTCGGCCCTCGGCGACGAGCAGCTCGGCGTCTTCGCGATCATCTACATGCCGGCGGTCGCGATCAACATGCTCTCCCTGTTCGTCTTCCGCCCGCTGCTGACCCGCATGGCGCTGCGCTGGACCGAAGGCAAGCGCTCCGAGTTTTTCGCCATCGTGCGCCGAGGCCTCGTCACGACCGCGGGCGCATTCGTGCTCGTCGCCGTCGTCACCTACTTTATTGGCGCTCCCCTGCTGACCCTCGTGTACAGCACGGACGTGTCCGACTACGTGCCCGAACTGATGGTGCTCGTCCTCGGTGGTGCCCTCAACGCGGCCGGCGTCATCCTCTACTACGCGCTGGCGACCATGCGCCGCCTGCGTGCAGTCCTCGTGGCGTTCCTGATCGCGGGAGGAACCGCCTACCTGGCAGCCGCGCCGCTCGTGCGCTCTTTCGCCATGATGGGCGCGTCCCTGGCC